>FLOH01001512.1_pt1 | contig 36327 bp, 35 predicted proteins | sample 756751 | NCBI WGS metagenome assembly FLOH01 (sample SAMEA4026879, study PRJEB14308) | marine metagenome | biome: coastal water; material: water | depth 74 m
TACGCTTGCATTGACCCTTTTCATCGAAGTTGGTCAGGAAACCGCCAAAGTCCTTATCCAGGCTGCGCTCCAGCCAAAATGGGATCACGCCGTCTTCGAGCGCATTCGTAACCTGTTGATGGGCAGCTTGAATTCTTTCTTTGGTAATTGACATGGATTAGTTCCTTATGACAGAAAAACATCTACTTATAAAGGGAAATATAGACCAGGCACAAAGCACCCTTCGTTGCTCGATTGAGAAAATAGATCATGTTTTGAGTGATAGGGATATTGATGATTGCAGGGTAGAAGTTTTCCCCACTCTCAAGTTGTGGGAAACCGACCAACAACCAAATGATCCAGCTGATGATGAATATCCCTATAAAAACTTTGCTTGGCCTGGATACGCTGAACCTGCCAAAAGCAAATCCAACCAGGACGGTAAGGGATATCCCGACCTGGATCACAAATTCTCTGAGTTCTCCTCCCGCCATGCGCCATGGAAAGGCGTAGAAAGAGAGCTTATAGAGTGCCTCGAATGTGAAGAGGAAAGACAACGCGGCAATCAATGCGATGGAAACTGCTTGCAGGTCAGTATCAGATTGCCAATGGAGGACTCCGCGAAGGAGAATGATCCCAACCATAATGATTGTTGTACCATCTACCCAATTCAACTGTTCAATATACACAATACCGCTCAACCGTTGGTATAAAGGAACTGTGATCATGAACCCCGTTAACACCATGGTAAGCAAGCTAAGCGGTCTTTGAATCATAGAGTCGCGGAACATTGTAATAAAGTGTTTCATATCATATTTTGTAACTACTCAGCATGGCAAAAATAGAACACGGATTCGACCTGATTTTTGCGGATTTTCACGGAGAAAAGCAAAAAGGTTTTTAAAATCTGTGTAAATCTGCCTGATCTGTGAGAATCCGCGTCCCATCATGATAGAGACTGAGTAGTTACCATATTTTTACAAATTGTGCCCATCCGACGAAGAGCCGCCAAACCAGCGATTTAATGGATTGCATACCGCCTTATATTCGGTACCAGATTGAAACTTCCCTTACCAATTAATCCCAACCCTCCCAGATTATACATCCTCTTTTTCCTTCTTGACAAAAAATAGTTCTTGTGTACAATTGGTACAATTATACAATTAGTACAATATCTAAACCTATGAACCCAAACGATCTTACCCCCCTTGTCTCCCGCATCCGCCTGGATTTTCGTTCCGGTGTGCCGATCTATACCCAGGTCATGGAGCAGATCGAGCAACTGGTTGAAGCCGGTGTTTTGCAACCTGGTGATCAGTTACCCACGGTCCGCGCTTTGGCGCAGGAGTTAAGGGTCAACTTCAATACCATTGCCCGGGCCTATAGATTGCTGGATGAAGCCGGCATCATCTCCACCCAACAGGGACGCGGCACCTATATCCTTGAAGCGAGGGCAAGTGAAAAACCGGAGGATATCAGGGCGCAGGCTTTGCAAACCCTTTCCCAGCGTTTCCTGCAGGATGCCCTGCGATTGGGGTATCAACCGGATCAGTTTTTGAAAATCCTTGAAAAAGAAATTACGGATTGGCGTCAGTCCGAAGAAAAGTAGAAACGAGGAAATCATGTCTCCAAAATCAAAAAGTAGTGAGATCAACAAGACGAAAAAAGATGCCCAGGATTTGCACATCTCAGGCATTGCCGGATTGCTCTTTGGCTTCTTTATGCTGGTCGCTGTTATCGGTGCGGCCATTTTTGACTATCAAGATAGGCCAGATGCATGGATCGGTATCTGGGTGACAACGATGATGATCATTGGGATCTACGTCTTATTTGCCTTCAAGGTCGCCTCTCAATGGGATAAGGCCATCGTGCTCCGCTTTGGTAAATTCCGTTCGCTGTCCGGGCCAGGCCCATTTTGGATCATCCCGATTGTTGACACCACCCCCAACTGGATCGATCATCGTGTCATGGTGACGCCCTTTGCCACAGAAAAAACACTCACAAAAGATACTGTTCCAGTGGACGTGGATGCCGTCCTTTTCTGGGTAGTCTGGGATGCCGAGAAGGCTGCCCTTGAAGTGGAAGATTATCAGGTCGCGATTGCCTGGGCCGCCCAGACTGCGCTCCGCGAAGTGATCGGGCAGATGACCCTCGCCGACATTTTGGTTGGTCGGGCGAAGATGGACGAAGATCTGCAGAAGATCATCGACGAGCGCACAACCCCCTGGGGTGTGACTGTCCAATCCGTAGAGATCCGCGATATCGTCATTCCGCAGGAATTGGAGGATGCCATGAGCCGTCAGGCACAGGCCGAGCGTGAACGCCAGGCCCGCGTCATCCTGGGCGAATCTGAAGAACAGATTGCAGGCTCTTTTGCCGAGGCATCAAAAGCCTATGCCAATAATCCCACCGCCTTACATCTGCGTGCCATGAACATGCTCTTTGAAGGCTTGAAGGAAAAGGGTGCGTTGGTGATCGTCCCCAGCAGCGCTGTTGATACAATGAATCTGGGCGGCCTGAGTGGCATTGTGTCTCTGGCGCAGAATAATCTGCCTGAAGAAGAGTAATATTTTGTTTGTATAATCTCAAAATGCTGGGAGACTTCCGAAGCCTTACATACAGAGGCCTTGCTGGTTTTCAACGGTTTTTCAGAGACTTCGGAAGTCTGTCCCACTACTATAGAGAAGATACTTTTGTTTCACATGAAACATCAGGATAAAGGACATACGCAGTCCATCTTTTTTCTCTACGCAATGCTCTGCGTTGCGGCTTGTCATAATACCCAACGCAGAGCATTGGGACAAGGGCTATAAAAATGGGTAAGTCCTAAAGATAATGAGATTCGTAGGAGAGTACAATGAGCACAAAACTGACAACTGTTTTAGTAAGTATCATCGTCCTGATTTCTGTAATTGCAGGTGCAGTAGTCTACGATTTATTGCCCGACCCAATGGCATCCCACTGGGGTGTCAACGATCAAGTGGATGGCTATATGAGTAGGTTTTGGGGTGTCTTTATGATGCCCATAGTTTCTTTGGGAATGTTTCTGCTTTTCCTGGCTATCCCGCATCTTGATCCCCTCAAAGAAAACATCGCCAAATTTCGCGAGGCCTTTAATCTCTTCATCCTTGTGATCATGCTGTTCCTGGGATATATCTGGAAGCTGACCATCTTCTGGAATCTCGGCTGGACCTTTTTCAAAATGAGTACAGCGATCCTGCCTGCAATGGGATTGCTTTTCTTTTTCATCGGCTACATGCTCCGCAAGGCAAAACGGAATTGGTTTATCGGTATCCGTACCCCCTGGACCTTGAGCAGTGATACCGTTTGGGATGAGATCCATCGACTTGGCGCAACCCTGTTCATGGTCTCAGGAGTGATTGCCATCCTTGGCATATTCTTCGGTTCCAATGCGATCTGGTTTATCCTTGTCCCTGTTCTTGGGACAACTTTATTCCTCTATATTTATTCTTATATTCTTTATCAACGCGAACTTAATACACTATAAGTAAATTTTCAATATTATTATTTCACGTCACTGCGAGCTGCCTTTGCGAAGCAGTCTTCCTCATTGAAATGGAGATTGCTTCGGCGAAAAAACTACCTCGCAATGACGATGAAGGAATTGTTGTTTTTAGTTTCCAGTGTCTATAAAGCGGCTGAATAATTCAGGGAGATTGCTATGACAGATTTTGCCCAATGGGAATACCGCGTTGAAACCATCGGTTCCGCCTTTGGTACAAAAGATGAGGCCATTCAGGATACCCTGGATGAATGGGGTGAGGAAGGCTGGGAAGCGATCAATGTCTATACCCCCAGCAATAGCGCCAAAGTGACCATCGTCGCCAAACGCCCGCTGACCAGAACATCCCATCGCCATCGTAATTTGCCATCCTAGGAGAAAATATGATTGACCGCAAAGCCCTGACAATCTTTATCGTGATTGCCTTCCTGATCGCCTGGCCTTTATTTCTTCTGCCCCTGGCCTTCAAAAATGCGGACGCGCAAATCCAGCAGATCGTGACGACAGTTGCTTATTCCCTCGCCATGTGGGGACCGGGGATTGCGGCCATCGTTGCGACCCTCACCTCAGGCGGATCATTCCGTGATCTGAATCTGGGACGACTGGGCCCGAAACGCTTTTACCTTTGGGCCTGGTTGCTCTTCCCGATCCTGACAGTTGTGGCAGGCTTGGTGACCGTCTTATTTGGAATAGGCGAATTTGATCCCAATCTGACAACTGTCAACGAGACCATTGCTGCACTCCCTGACACGGGCGCACTGACCTCGTCATTGCTGATTGCGATCCAGATCGGTGCTGCGCTGACAATCGCTCCGCTGATAAACGTCATCTTTGCTTTGGGCGAAGAGCTTGGCTGGCGTGGATTTCTGCTGCCAAAGTTGCTCCCTCTTGGCCAATGGAAGGCCATTCTCATCAGTAATCTTATTTGGGGATTTTGGCATGCGCCCGCCATAGTGATGGGCTTGAACTATCCAGGTTATCCAATTGCCGGGGTTTTTATGATGGTTGTCTTCACCCTTCTGGTCGGCATAATTATGAGCTGGTTATATCTCAATACCAAAAGCCCCTGGACTCCCGCCCTCGCGCATGGTTCCTTAAATGCCATTGCCAGCTTGCCGATATTATTCCTCATACCAGGCATTGATCTGGCAATTGGTGGGACCCTTGCCAGCGTGATGGGGTGGATCCCATTGGCGATATTTGTTTTATGGCTTTTGGGGTCCCGGCGTGTTCCGGTCATCATCGAGTCGCTGAAAGCAGAAAATATTGACCAGCGGTAGCAGGTTCAAATTGCAGGAGAGAGACTGATCATCTCTCTCTTTTTTTATCAGAAAATGGCCATATACAAACAAGAACAAGTGTTCTAAAGTAAAATGGAGGTTGTTTATTATTATCCTTTAGAGCAAAGCCCAAATCATCAACAGCCGATCACCCGCCTGCAAGGTTTGGTTAAAATCCGCACTATTTATTCTTCATTACCACTTGGCAACTATATACTCAGAAATGACAAAAAAACAAATTCTTGGATTAATCGTGGTCCTGATCCTATCAGGAGTACTCGGCTATGGCATGCTCACAAGCGGGCATAATTGGGCCTATAGTGATTTTGCGGCCTATATCATGCAGGCAAGGAGTATCATCGACGGTGATCTCACCGGTTTTATTTTTCATAATACAGTTACCGTTCTCGAGTCAGATGTACCAGTTGGTCCGATAGCCTATCCTTGGGGATACCCGCTCCTCCTCGCCCCGGTTCTGGCGCTGATGGGAATCAGCACGTTGAGTATGAAATTGCTCAACATTCTCTTTTATCTTCTTTTTCTCCTTTGTCTCTTTTTTCTTCTCCGAAAGCGCCTGTCATATTTTGATTCGCTTGCTTTAATGGCCATCTTTGCCTTCAATCCAGTTTTCTTGAATGCCCAGGATAGTATCCTCTCTGATATTGTCTTCCTCTTTTTTTCAACGTTTGCCCTCTTTTTAATCGATAGACCGGATGCTGTACCCTCCTCAAATGGATCGGGATACGCCAGGCGGATTCTCATCGGGGGCATGATGTTTGCCGCTTTCTTCGTCCGGACGAATGGCTTGCTACTGCTCCCCACCTTGGTTGCCTACGAGATATTTCTTCTCGTTAAAGGGAAGATGGATTTTGTTGAGATCAAAAAGAATATTCTCCTGTTGGCAACGCCTTACCTCGTCTTTTTTGCTTTGTGGATACTGACCTCTCTGATTTTCCCCGATGGGCAGGCTTCTCACTTATCCCTTTATGAAAACTTCCGTCTTTCCCAATTATGGCCCTATTTACTCTTTTATTTGAACCTTGGTCAATCCTTTTTTGCAGAAATCGCCTATGCTCAAGTTTTATACGGCATTTTTTGTCTTTTCTTTCTTGCCGGTATATTTCGGAAATTTAAAGAAAATATCCTCTTTATTCTCTACTTTGTTCTGACTCTCTTGCTTTATATCTCCTGGCCTGCTCTACAGGGAATTCGTTTTCTCTTCCCCATTATTCCGGTTTTCATTTACCTCGCGGCGCAGGGATTTGGCGTGATTCTTTCCTTCATGACAGAAAGAACCTCAAAAATCATCCAGCTTTTTTACCGCGGGGTTTTGATCTATTTGGCGCTTGCTTTCTTTGTCATTTCCGGGCAGGGAGCTTTGGGGAATTTAGCCAGCGAGAGAGAAATCCATGGGCCATTCGACGAGGTCGCTATTGAGTTATTTGACTATGTCAAGAAGAATCTGCCCGAAGATAGCCTGATCATTTTCTTCAAACCCCGCATCATGCGCCTGATGACCGGGCGTGATTCAATTCTTGTCTTAACATGTGAAAATCTTGAGCATGGAGATTATGTGGTTATTAATAAAAAATGGGAGGATATGGGGCAGATCGCGCCTGAAGAAATCACTTCCTGCCCGATTGGTCTGGAAAAACTGTATAATAATCGCCGGTTTGTAGTCTATCAGATCGAGACCATACCCTGATCTTCTCTTTCAAGATAAGCGACTGCCTTCCCTTTTTCATCATCCATAACGAGACTAAGGTGATGCTTGGGGAGAAAATCTTTAACATCGATTACCCTCAGGCATTTCATAAGAGATTCATCTGCGCTGATCCAGTCCTGGATGTGGTTGGGGGTCTTGTAGAAGAATTTTCTGTTGAAGATGACATCCTCATCATCAAGGTAGATTGCCAGGGGGTAGATTTTCGCTTCCATCAAATCCTGAAAAAAGTGGGTCCCAAAGGATGGCTCGGGAGCGGTTCCGACGCCCTCGCCAGATAGCTCGACCAAAGCACGGGTATTATAGATATCTGCGTAGCCAATATGCACGCCCAAATCCGGGCTTGATGTTCCCCAACGTCCAGGCCCCACAGCGATATAGATTTCTTTATCCAACGCTGCGTTAAGGTGACCGATCGCTCGTTCCAATTTATTTCTCTCACCTTGGGAGGCAATACTGAAATACCCTTCAGGAGGAACAAAGAGGACATACCGTATATTGCTAACGCTGCCACGCGGTACCATTCGTCTGGTGGAAAAGATTATTTTTTTCTTGGCAATTTTGGAGGGCAGATTAACTTCTTTCCCTTCTTCGATATGACTTTGCGGACGGCATTGGAGGATGGTGATTTCTACTTTGGGTTGGATAGATCTTGGTTCGAGAATTTTTATGGCGAATTCTGTGTCAACCGGGGCTTTATAATGTTTTTCAAGTAAGCTGAGCGCCGTTTTCATATGCTCTGCAAATTTTGTCCTTCGGAGGAGTTCATCAAAATTGATCACCAGTTTTTCTTTATCAATTAGATTGGTGTGTAAGGAGGAGAGAAAACCGCCTTCGATATTTTGCGCAATATAGCGAAGTGGCGCGTAGCGGGAATTGATCACATCGCTAACAGGTAAGGCGCGAAATTCATTGGTTTTGAGATCGATCAGATCAACGTATTGCTGGGAATACCGTTGAATGGCTTTGATATTATCAGCCGGTTGCAGGAGGGGGCGGCTGAGCGCAACCAGGCGAGGATAATCATTGCCCGTTTGGTCAACAGCCCGTGTACCCAGGCCCCAGACCAGGCGCAGGAAACCATCTTCCCGACGAATATCAGGGGACCAGCGATAGAGATTGCGGCTGAAGGCCACGCCTGCGCCGTGTGGCAGGAAATAATCACCGACTTTTTCTCCCTCAACAAATTGGATCAGTATGGCAATTCGTTCATCGTAGTCAATCAATCCTACCTGAGCACGATAAACGATTGGTTCAAGTCTCAGTGCACTGGCGTAGACACGGGCAATTGCATCCGTGAGGGCGGCCAGATTTTCTTTAACGCTTCCCTGGTTGGGACAAAAAAAGCTTTCGTATTTTCCCGCAAAGGAGGATCCAAAATTATCTTCCAGCAAACTGGACGAACGCACGATCAGCGGTTGTTTTCCAGCTTTTTCAATCAGCGCTCTCAATGGTTCGAGAATCTCATCCGGAAATTTTGATTCGCGAAATTCTTTCAGCAATTTTGGATAATCTTCTCTGATCACCTCTTCTGGCTCATATTTTTGATCTGCCCACCTCATCAGTCCGTTATTTTCCATAAAGTCATACATCACACCAGATCCAAGATAGTAAGAGTCTGGGGTGCGTATCAGTGCTTTAATCTCATCTGGCGCGACCTCTGCAAGAATGCGGGCGGCAAGGAGCATCCCGGCGCTTTTACCGCCAATCTTCCCTTCTCCGATCTTCCTTTTACGGATTTTTTGAAGATCAGAGATCTGAAACCATTCTTTGGCAATTTTGATATAGGCAAGCTGGTCACTGATCAGCGTACGAATTAGTACGACCTTGATGTCCTGGAGGCGCGCTTCAAGAATTTCTCGCTGATCAGGAGGTAAACTTTCGATGGCGGTAGCCTGATCAAAGATCATATCTTGCGGGGCAAGCTCAGGATTAAAGGTGATCAGATCTGGTGTCAGGCTGCCGCGCTCCGCAAGGATTTTGCCGATGATCTCCTCAAGATGATCGTAGGGAAAATTATAGGCAAAATAAAAATCAGTCAGCGAATCGCGAATTCGTGCCAGGCGTAGTTCCCAGATTTCCGAAGTCTCTTCACTAAAAGGATCACGCAGCCCCTCGCGCTCCTGGGAGATGACCGCCTTTTCACGCGCCTCGGTGTTAAAATTTTCCCGGGAAATGATACCGCGTTCAAATAGCTCTCTGCGCATTCGGGCCCGGATACGGCTGCTCAACACGGGATATTGGTTGAGAGTGAGATAAATATTAAGGATACGATCAGAAGAAGGGGCTGCTAAGGTCATATGTGTTTTCTTATGGATATACAAAAAATGTCAGGGTAATAATCATCCCTGACACTTTACTCTTTATCTTTGGGTTTGTAAACCTTCAAACCGGAAATTATCCCAGGTGCATTGGCATAATGACGTGGGTAAAGTCATCATCTCCAACCGGGCGGATCACGCCAGGCGCATTCGGAGCGGAAGTCTCAAGCGCCACATTCGGTGTCTTGGTGATTTCCAGGACCTCGCGCAGGAACTTGACATTGAATGCGATCAGCAAACCAATCCCATCTACTGTTGCCTCGACAATGGTCTCATTTGAACCAGTTTCCTCCGATTGTGCGGAGATTTCCACCTCGCTAGGTTCCATATCATTGGCAGCAGCTTTAATCTCAAAGCGGGCAACATTCGTCCCATCGCGGGCGAAGATTTCTGCCTGCTTGCAGGCTTTTAGCAACGCCGCGGTTGAAACCAGTGTTCGGGATTTGTATGAGCGTGGGATGATCTGCTCATAATCAGGGAAGGTGCCATCAATTAATTGCGAAACCAATTCTGCATCTTTTACACGGAAGATTACCTGCCCGCGGCCTTTGGGAACAACCATAGAGATTGTCTCAGTGCCATCCCCGGCAATCCGCGCTAATTCGCTGAGAGCGCGGGCCGGGATGATCGCATTGATAGGCTCTGCAATTGGTGATGAGAGGGTTGCCTTGCGTACCGATAAACGAAATCCATCAGCTGAGGCCATCACGATTTGGTCGCCATTTACTGTGACCAAAACACCCATCAAAACAGGGCGAGCTTCATCTGTGGATGCTGCAAATACGACTTGCTGGATCATCTCTTTGAAATCAATGACATTCAAGTGGATCGCCCCATCCATATCCGGAGTGGTCAGTGGAGGAAATTCCTGTGAGTCAATACACTTTATATTATTGGTGGAGGCACCACTTCGAATATTCAGTGTTTGCGTATTGCTATCAAGATTTAATATTGCCTGATCGCCGGGCAGGGCATTTACCAGGTCTGAAAATGTGCGCGATGGAGCCGTCGTTGAACCTTCTGATTCAACCTTTGCAGGAATCCAGGCAGTAATGCCCAACTCCAGATTTGTAGCAGAGAGGCGTAATCGTCCCTCGTCGCTGGCGATCAACACATTTGCCAGAACCGGGAGCGTACTCCGTGGGGAAACAGCACGGGAAACGACCCCTAAACCGCGGGCCAAATTTTCTTGAAGGACGGTTACTTTCATGCCTGACCTCTTTGTGAATTATTATGGATGGATTTTCAAAAGTATATCATTAAACTCCCTAGCTTCTTGCAAGCATGGCCCCACAAAATCGGGTAAAATCTTTCTTGTGAAAACAAATTTTTAAAGGTGAACAGATGACTGTAAGAAAAATAATAACCGTGCCGGATGAAGTTTTACGACGCAAGGCACGGGAAGTAAAAATATTTGATGATAATCTTCGAACACTGATCGACGATATGGTCGAGACCATGCGTGACGCTCCCGGCGTTGGGCTTGCTGCCCCACAGATCGGCGTTCTTGAGCAGGTGGTGGTGATCGAGTTTGCCGAGGCGAAAGAGAACGAGGAAAACGAGGAAGATGAAGCTCCCCCGCCAAAATTATATGTGGTCGTAAACCCCGAGATAGCACGCATGTCCAGCGAGAAAGTGATGGGTGTGGAAGGTTGTCTCTCTGTCCCTGGCATCGTTGGGGATGTGGAACGCTCCACGTCCATCGTGGTAAAGGGAAAAAACCGGAATGGACAGAAGATCAAGCTGAAACTCAATGGTTGGGTGGCACGCATTTTTCAGCATGAGATCGATCACTTAACCGGTGTCTTGTTTACCGACCTTGCCGAGAGTATCTGGCAACCCGAAGAAGATTATGTAGATAATGTCTAATACGTGAAGGCGTGAAGCGTGAAAAGTATTTCGGTTCTTTGGCTTTTAGTGTGATGATTTGCCGAAAAGTGAGTCGCATCTGCATTAACGAGATTGGTTCATCGCTTGAATATCGCCTGATTAAAGGAAATCAAAGCAAAAGTCGGGTGCGGCGCACTCCGATCCAACACAATCACTCTAAGACCAGTAAATTTTTGTTTACGCTTCACGAATCACATTTCACTCATCACCTCCTATGCACCTGACCCACCTCTCCCTGACCAACTTCCGTAATTTTGCCCGTCTGGATATGGATATCCCACGAGGGTCTGTTTTGCTGGTCGGCAGTAATGCGCAAGGTAAGACCAGCATTCTCGAAGCGATCTATTTTTTGGCGGCCTTCACGTCATTCCAAACAAATTCAGATCGGCAATTGATCAACTTCATATCTGCACGCAGCAAGGAACTTACCGTTGGCCGTATCGTTGCGGACTATAAAAGCGGAGGCACCAGACATCGTTTGGAGGTGCGGCTGATCTTTGAACCAGTCGGTGTTAACGGAAAACGTCTCCGCAAAGAGATATTATTAGATGGAGTCAAGCGTTCAGCCAACGAGGCTGTCGGTCACTTCAACGCGGTGCTATTTGTCCCGCAAATGTCGCAGATCATTGAGGGCGGCCCGGATGAACGTCGTCGTTATCTTAATCAGACCCTGGCGCAAATCATCCCGGCTTATGCGCATACCCTGAGCGAATATGCGCAGGCGGTGTCGCAGCGCAACGCCTTGCTCAAGCAGTTATCAGAGCGCGGCGGAGACCCCGACCAACTCGCATTTTGGGATGAAACGGTAACAGATCGGGGTGCGCGATTGATCCTTTGGCGGATTCAAGCCATTCAGGAGTTGGAAACGCTGGCGGCACGCATCCACCTTGAGTTGACGCATGGTTCAGAGGTGCTCCGATTAGCGTATCAACCAGCCTTCGATCCCTTGGCAGCTCCACAAAAACAATTTGCCATGAAGATGGAAACGGAGACGGACCGCTCTGGATTTGAACTTGATCCCATTAAAAAAGCTTTTGCCGAGCGGTTGATAGCCTTGCGTAGCGAGGAGATCGCTCGCGGTGTGACGACCATAGGCCCCCATCGCGATGAATTGAGATTCATGGCAAGCGGGACAGATCTGGGTCATTATGGCTCACGCGGGCAGATCCGCACGGCCTTGCTCTCGCTCAAGTTGGCCGAGGTGGATTGGATGAAGGATCGGTCTGGCGAATGGCCCGTCATTTTGCTGGATGAGGTCATGGCTGAGCTGGATTCACAGCGTAGGCAAGATTTATTACAGTATTTGGGAAAAAGTGAGCAGGCCTTGCTCACCACAACGGATAGTCAGTTTTTTACGGAAGAATTTATTCAAAGGGCAAGCGTCTGGGAAGTGCAAAAGGGGACGGTGCGAAATAGCTGATCTTTTTAGATAGAATCGAAGGAGAAAATATGTCTGTCAGAAAATTTGCGGATGCAAATGTGGTTGAAGTCAAAGCTGGTAGCAAAACAACGATGCAGGTTTTGATCTCGTCGGATGAAGGGCCTAATTTCGCAATGCGCCGCTTTGAAATTCAGCCCGGTGGCGGAATGCCAAAACACACCAACGAAGTGGAACATGAACAGCTTGTCTTGAGCGGGCGGGCCCGCATCACGATAGGAGACGAGGTCTACGAGGTGGAGAAGGATAATGTGGTCTTTATTCCCGCTGGGGCACCACATTCGTATGAGAGTATCGGTGATGAGCCATTTGCCTTTATTTGCTCAGTGCCAAATCTCCCAGACAAGATCGAGATTTTGGATTGAATATCAAAGGGCCCTTTATTTGAATCAGGGAAAAGCGACGCTTTCTATTTTGTAGATAGTTGGAAAACTTTTTATAATAAGCTTCGTCGCGCAGCCTGAGATTATCGTCCTTGGCGGGATGAGTGTAAGTAGATCTGCGGGACTAATAAAGAAGTGAAGACTTTTCCGTGGAACGAGATTATTCGCGACTAAGATTCTTAATGTACCCTCTTCTAACCTGGCTTGATTAACTAACTCCTGGTAAAGGAGATTGGTCTTTTTTTCTGTGCTATTTTGAGAAAAATCATCAAAACAGATATATGGAACATTGCCACAGTGAATCTCTTGCTCGGGAGCGATATCAAGATAGGAATTTGGGTCAAGACGAATGGCGTATGGGACCTGGTTAACAGGGCAGGAGGGTGAGGCTATTTCCGGGGTGGTGGTAAATTGGAGGATGAAGAAGGGCATGATTATCGTCATCAACGCGATCAAGCCAGCCAGGGGGGCGGTCACGATTTGCTTGTCGCTGATCACTTTTATCTCTTCTTTTTTGGTGGAAGATAGCGTTAATGCAATCAGCGCAAAGAAGAAGGGCATTGTACTTGCGTAGAAGCGCCTACCTCCATCAATAGGAGGCAGAAAGGGGATGGAGAGAAAAATTCCGATAAAGCCTGCAAGAATAAGAGACGATATCGGATTTTTGATATTTTTGATGGTGCGGAGCAGTCCAATAATTAGCAGGATGACACTCGATATCCAAAGAGTGAGATCGAGCCAGATGGTTTTTGAGCCGAAAAAGCTGAAAATACCCATATCGCCACGAATGAAAAAATCGCGATAAGATTTTGCTATGCCGATGAGCAAGCTTGTTGGATGTGCCTTAAAAAATTGGATCGCGGAATCCATGATAATCACAGGATCTCTTGTGGCTAGATCTTGAATGGCACGATTCCAGCCTGTCCCCCCATGGATTTGTCCGTAAAGGGTATAGGCGAAGTTTCCAAAAGTATAGCTGCCTGGCTCTACAAAGATGCGGGAATAGAGTGTGTTAACACTGAGATAAGAAAGGATTACAACCAGGGAAATAATCCCAAAACTCCTCCAGGAGAAAGGTGCTTCTCCTCGAAAAACCCATCCTGCCCAAAAAGCCAGCATAGGGAAGATGAGGAAGGCACCTGCGCGTGCGCTGACAGCGGTCATTAAAATAAAGATCGCAAAGATTAACTTTTTAAGATTTCGTTGTTGAGCTGATTGCCAGATCAGAATGAAACCCAAATTCCCTAAAATCAAGCCAAGCAATTCTGTGTGGAGAAATCCAATCTGGGATTGAGCATAGAGGAAGGAAAAACTAATATAGAGAGCAGCGGGCAGCGGGCCAAAGGCAGCGCGCAAATTGTGGGCAGATAGATAGCTGGTAAATCCCATCAGACCGACGAGAACAGCTATGCTGATTTGTAAATTTTTACCTGTGAGCAACAATAAAGAAGCGATGAAGCCAGGGAAAAGAGGGCGTCCAGCAGCCTGAACGGTGTATTCGGGGAGTGTGCGCCCATCAAGCATCAGACGAGCGCCGTTGTAATAGTGATAGGCATCTCGGTAAGGCAGAATCCCTCCGATGACCTTGTTGTCAGAGTAACCAGAATTCCACATATACGAGAGTGCCAAGGCAAAAAGAACCATTGTAACGCCAAGCCCCAGCAGCCATCCCCAATAATTATCTAATTGAAAACTGAGCGCATAAATCGTAAATACAATAAAAAACAAGAGGGGAGAATAATACCAAAAGAAAGCTGTAAATGAATAAGGGATAGGGGTGAGCAGAAGCAAGGTAAAGAGAGCGATGGCAACAACCAGACTTAAAAGGTAGTTGTACAACAATTTATTTGTTTTCATGGTAATTCAGGTATTAAAATAGTCCCCAACTTGGATTACGGTTCGTTTGTCGGCCATGGGGTATAAGTCGCCCCTAGTGTAGGATGTGGTGGTGTTGGCGTTTCGGTTGGAAGAAGGGTTGGGGTATTTGCAGTTGTCGTTGCAGCGAGGGTTGAACCGGGAGGAGCGATAACCGTGGGCGTGACAGGCGGTTTTCCTATAGACCAGATAAACCCTATCAATGCAGAAATCGCTATCAAAAACGCTATCACCCCACCGATAATCAGTGGCAATGAAAATTCCTTTTTGGGTTTCTTTATATTTTCGGGCACCGATAATAAAATAACTGTACTATTGTCGTGTCCGCCACGTTGATTGGCTGTGTTAATTAACCTCTCTGCAGCAGAATCAAGATCGCTTGATGTACGGACAATATCCAGAATCTCATCGTTCCGGACCAGATCGGTCAATCCATCAGTGCACAGGAGCAAAGTATCCCCCCTTTTCAGGCGAAAGCCCTGATTGCTTTTTTTTGCTTCGCTGTTTTTAGCAGAGGGCAAGCGAAGTCTGAAATCTACTTCAGGAGGGTTTATTGATCCGACATATTGACGAATTACATGGGCATTGGGATGTTCATGCGCCTGCTCAGGGGTCAAAATACCTGTGTCTAAAGCCTCCTGGATCCAGGTATGATCGGTGGTCAACTGCTGTATCGCGGCTCCACGCATCAGATATAAACGCGAATCCCCCACCGCCCCGGCAAAAAGCCTGTTCCCAATCACCCAAACGCAAACCACGGTAGCACCCATGCCCTGCTTCTCTGAATCTTCTTTCGCAAGGTTCGCAACAGCTTGATTGGCTCCCTCCACTGCCTTCCTAATGATCTCTGTTGGTTCCTGGGTATTACTCTCTGCGATTGCCTGGCTGACATAATCCACCACCATTTCAGCAGCAACTTCTCCGGCTTGATGACCACCGATTCCATCCGAAACAATCGCGAAAAGAACAGGCGTAGCATTATCCTTTCCTGAAAAATAGGAAGAGATTGCATAGCGATCTTCATTATTCTTCCCCTCTTTCATCCCCTTGTGACTCAAGGCAGCAACAAAAAGATGCGCTCGCTCAGAAGGAATCACGATAGCCTCTCCTCAATGCTGATTTCTGGGTTCTTTTTTGCAGGAGCTTTTTCCAGGATAAATTGATAGCGCAGTGTTCCGAAGTGGATCAGGTCTCCATGTGCCAATATTGCCCCTTCACTGCTAACCGGTTCAAAGTTGACCCATGTACCAGCGACCGAATCTTGATCTGAAATGATAAAGTGCCCGTCTTCTCCGGGATGTAACCGGGCGTGGACCGGGGAGATGGAAGGATCGTCGAGGACGTACGCAGCCTTGACGGGGTCAGTGCCAAAGGTTATTTCTTCGCCAGTCAACGGAATCCGTTTTTCGGCAGCGGGTTTTTCTTCTCCATTGAGCCGTGCCAGATAAGCTGAGGCTTTAACCCATTTAGGGCGTCGTCCCCAACTTGGAGTGGTTAATTGTTGATTTCTTTTCTCATCATCGACTGTTGCAGGAACAGGTTGTGTCAGTGGATCGAAGGATGCTTTTTTCGCCTCTCGTCGCGCAATAGCAAAGGTGAATAATCCGCGTCTTCCTCCGACCAAAAGAATTAGGGCAAGTAAAATTCCGGCTAACGCGATCACGCCAATCGTCAGGTTTGTACTATTCCGTCCAAAAAAGGCGAGTGTCCCTGTGGGGGGCTGAACAACTGTCAGAGTGACTGGAACACCCAGACTTGTCTTGACTAATCCAAGAGAATCCTCCACTTCGATCCGCAGGGAGTGTTCGCCGCTGCTGAGATATTCGCTAATATTCCATTGAAATTTGTCGAAAGGAGGCGCGGTGATTTCTGAGACCTTTTCATCATCTACAAAAAGTGCGGCATACGTTATGGGGCGTGGATGTTCGTCGGGAAATTCAATTAAAATCTCAATAACCTGCTCTGTAGGTTGCAATAAATCAGTATTATAGGGATCGTCTTCAGGTGCCTGACGTATGATTTGCGATGGGGGAGAGAGGAGCATCGGATTGGGCGGCTGGATATCGAGGGAAAAACTTTGATCGGAAGAAATGAGATCAAGTTCGTCAAATTGCACGCGCGCTGCCAGGGTATGAGTGCCTCCTGTAGCTAATTGCGATGCATATTTTAAGGTGTAAAGATGGCGGAGAGGGGAAAAATAGTTTTCGGGGTCAGGTAATGGTTCTACCCCTGAGTAGGCGAAGAAGTCTCCTCCGGTTTGGAAGGCCAGTGATTTTAGAGATGTTGCACTGAAGTGGACAAAATAGGCATCTGAATCGATCAGCCAGATATTGACTCTCGCACCAAGGGTTGCGGCGCGTTGTGCTAAATTTTCCAATTGATCAACTGTGGATTGATCAGGAAGATGTGGCGTAAGGAAGAGAATACTGTGTTTCATTCCCGCTTGTGAATCTTGTTGCCCTTCGAGAACGTCTAAAGCAAGGGATAAGGATTCTAAACCTGGCACTGCGGCGCGGGTATCAGGCTGGAAAGAGACGAAAGAATTATGCCATTCGCTTGGTGTGGCCCCAACGAGGAGAGGCCCTGTTGTGGCGACGAGACTCATCGAGTCTTGTGGTTCGAGGGGGCGGGCTTCTGCCCACAGGCGCAGTACCTCGGCCACGCGTTCATACCGGGAGATACCAAGTTTGTCGCGTACGGCCATTGGCGGGCCGGGGTTAATGGCAACAACTAATTGGACCCCCACCTCTTCTTCGGTGAGTTCGCTTAGTGGAAGTGGTTGCCCATTCTCCAGTACGGTTACGTTTGCTGCATCTAAACCGGAAAGAAATTTACCCTGTGAATCGTATACGTCCAATAGAGCGATAATCGTTGGAAAGGAATCTGGATCCACTTTGATGATCTCTGCTCTCGCAGCTTCCTGCGCGAGGACGTGAAATCCACCTGCGAGGAGTAGAGTCGCAAAGAGAATCGATAAAAAGACTTTACGCATATTCCGATTATTGTATCTTATTTTGGGGTTTCAGGTGTTTGCCTGCCAAGGTTCAGATATGTGACTGTCCAGGCAACCTGGTTATAGGTCATGCTGATAGCCGAGCCGAGAAAAGACAGGATCATCACAATTAGGAAAAATCCACTGAATATGCGGAATATGGCCAGATCACTGGAGGGGTTTGCGCTTAGCAAGAAGGGGAATAAAAACTGTCCAATGAACATGGGGATGGTAGAAATAAAACCGACTACCATCTGGAACATATAAAGGATGAAGGACATGAGCATCAAAGGCCAGAAATTAGATTTGAGCAACCCCCAAACCCGTTCAAGTGTCTCTCCAAAGGGCAGGTCATCAGCAGGGACGGCTGCTATACTCATAAATAACCCTGCCATGATAACAAGCATCAACGGATAGATCAGCAGCATCAGCGGGAGCATACACAGGAAGCCAAGACCGGCTGTGAGAATCCCGAACATGGCCATTAGGAACATTATTCCGCCAAAAAGAAAGAAATAGCCAAACCAGATCAGGAGCAGAATTCCGAATGCGCGCCCAAAAAAGGGCATCGTATCAGAGAGTAAGGAGCTAAAGGTCAGGCCAGATTTTCCGGTATCCAGATCTACGGTGCCTTTGGCGATGGCTGTCCAGCCCAGCGGTGTCAGCAGGACGGATATGATGCTGGCCAGGAATATGAAGCCAATAACGACAAAAAAACCTACGGGTGGTACTGGCTGATCGAAGGAATTGAAAAAATCATGTAGTTGAGCCTCCGAGATGACCAACGCCCAGACGGTCAGACCGGAAAAAAGAAGCAGAATTGGCAAAATCGGGATCAGGCCAAATAAGAGTAAAACCTTTTCTTGCCAGAGTCGCTTCCAGGATACGGTGAGAATATCACTATAATTCATTGTTACTCCCATTAAACGTGACGGGTAGTTTACACGTTATATCATACACGAGAGACTTGATTCGGTCTACTTGGCTGATTTCTTATTGGGGCTTGACAGTTTTTCCCAAATCACATATATTACCAACTAGTTATATAACCAAATGGTAATATACAAAGGAAAGCAATGCCAACTGACACCCTAAGCATCACCTTCGCAGCTTTAGCCGATCCTACCCGCCGCCAAATTTTGGCCATGTTGGCACGCGGTGAAATGTCCGTGACGCAGTTGGCGGAGCCCTTTGATATGACCATGCCCGCGGTCTCCAAGCATCTCAAAGTGCTGGAGCGCGCCGGCCTGATCGTGCGCGGACGTGAAGCCCAATGGCGTCCGGCCAAATTGCAGGCTGCGCCGCTCAAGGAGGCCTCCGATTGGGTGGAACAGTATCGTCAGAACTGGGAAGACAGTTTTGACAGACTGGATGCCTATTTGAAGACCATTCAGAATAAATAGAAAGGTTTTGAGAATCAGGAATATCCCCCTATCAAATTTTTATTCGTATAAAGTAAAGGATAAGGTAAAAAAATGGACCAGATAACAGTAAGTCGCACCTTTGATGCACCCCTCGAAACGCTTTGGAAGGCCTGGATAGAACCGGAGCAATTTATGAAGTGGTATGGGCCGAAAGGTTTTACGGCCCCCACATGCGAAATTGATCTGCGCGAGGGTGGCCACCACTTGTGGAGCATGCAATCCCCGGATGGCAGGCAAATGTACTTCACGGGCAGCTACAAGGAAGTGAAACCGATGGAACGCCTGGTTTTTACCGATGGCATGTCTGATGCCGAGGGAAATTTGATGACGGCTGAAATGATGGGGATGCCCGAAGGAACGCCGGTCAGCATGGATGTGACCGTGACCTTCGCGCACGCCGATGGTAAAACGACCGTCACGGTAAGTCATATTGGGCATGAGAGTGCCGGAACGGGGTGGGAGCAAGCCCTTGATAAGTTGGAAAAGGTCCTGGCATAATTCTTTGAAAAGCGAAGAGCGTTTGTTCAGCTTCGATGAAATGAAGACAATAAAAAAGGCAGCTATTCAGGCTGCCTTTTTTATTGCCGTAAACCAATTAGTTATTTATGCCATTGAAATGGAAGCAGGGACGGTCGTTCACCCCGCAGAGCTAAGCGAAGACGGGGGATGTACGGGGTCAGGCAATTTCTTTCCCATAATCGGCTGTTGACCACTTTTCAGGCATCATCCGAATCAGCAATTCTTCAACACCCTTTGTCTCTTCAACATATTCTTCGCCCTCCTTTTTGCCAAGATAACGATAGGCTATCGGTCGTAAATCTTTTTCATGACCTGCATCTTCTGTTGATGTTATTCGACCCTCAACACTAACATATTGGTAGGGTGGATCTTCATTCTGGACACATAATGTGAAACGGCCTGCTGTTGCCAGGAGTTGAGTTTTCTTTGAATCTTTCCTTGTGATGAAATTGATTTCTCCACCTGGTTCATAGGTATACCAAATTGGTAATAAAATTGGGGCACGTTTAGGGGATGATATCCCTATTACGCCTACATGAAGATCTGCGAGAAAGCTTTCTCTCTCATCTTTTGTCATTCGGTAATCCATTTTATCTCCTAATTGTTTCGTAAGCCTCTACCCTAACGGCTTGCGCCTGTCCCGGCGAGTGTAGCGAGTGCGGGGTTCGCGAAGCATCGTTCACCCAGCTTGACTGTACCCTTTAGGGTAATCCCCTTCGCGCTCTTCGAGAATACTACGCGAGGGCACCAGCAAGATGCACGCGTTGTTGGGCTGCGAAAACGCAATATTTTGTTTGGGTTGCTATGTCTCAATAAGCAAAATTATTCCGAGGCAGGGTTGACTCGGGAAGTTTTCTTTCGATTGTATTCATCAGCCAAATCATAGGGGGTCTTGCAAATTTCATACATGATTACCAACCACCAAGCATAGATGAGGGCAATGTGAACTAAAGTGCCGAAGTTTCCTAAAATTGAAAATGGTATAAGACCAATTATCGCGATACCCGCTATTAATCTTAATGGAGATAAAATGAAAAAAAGGAAGGCTAGTCCCCATTTATTGAGATATACCAAACCTAGACCAGGCAATGCAATGTTCAGAAATACTGCTTTGATTGGACTCTTGTAGTTTTTCATTTTAAGATTCCCTAAATCAACATTTGTCATTATTTCGCTGCCCAACGATTTATTCACCTGCCTGCGGTGTAGCAGTCCAAACAATTGTAAACCGTGATTTTTGGCTGCAATTCCGCGCTGCATATACTCCTGCGAAATAGGTCAGGTGCAATGAGGGTTGGGTTGCAATTTGCATTTTACTTTTGTTAAATACTGCTATTTGGTTTTCAAATTTTGCTCTCAAAATAATTCTTGTATGATGCTAAAAATGCATTTCCCGTGCTGGATTTTCCGGAATTTCGATAGAAAAAACCTAACAATCCGGGAGCTTCAACACTGCTAATTACCATTTGATGGTTGATACCATTTTGGCTTTCCATAAACTCGTCCAAAATGTGTGATTTTGCCGTGACCTTTGTTCCGGCTTGGTATTCTTCATCAAATTCCAAAGCCACACACTCAGCATCGATGCGCTTTGATATATTTGATCGTTTCATAAGACCTTCATTAGTCTTAATGATCACAAAATCATTTCCCTGTTCCACTAACTCAACACTCGTCAACCCTGGCATTAAGCTAACAACCCCAACAATATGCTCACCGAGATTCTCAATGGCATTTTTCACTTTTTCAAGATCACATTCGATTTCGTTAGTACCCTCAAACCAATTTGACATGGGCATTCTCCTATTTGTAAATTAGTATAGCAAGCAAAAAAAAAGTATTGAAATCTTTTTTCTAGATTACATATTTTTTTCTTCACACATTGTAGCATTTTCTTACATGATTTAACTCCCCACATTTAATCTTTGGATCTATTTTGCAACCCAACGATTTGCGTATGCCCCGCATGCTCTCTGCGGGGTACTTGCTGGTGGGCGGGACATCGACATTGCTCATTATACGGTAGATATTTGAGACACAAAAATCTCAGTTTGGCGGAACGAATCCCACAGGTCGCGTGCACGCTGTGTTGGGCGGGTTATCACGAAACATAATTCATGCTTATTGAAGTATCAAAATAGCTGTTGCGAGATCAGCAAGGTAGTGGACGCCAATTAATGGGATAAGACGTCGCCGCCCTAGCAGAAAAACGATTGGGAAACTGCTAATAGCAGCTGTTGCTGCGAGTACACGTGAAACAAGATATTGCTCATCGATGATAAATGGCATAGTAAGATGCTGGAATCCCCAAAAAAATATTACAACAAGAACTGCTATCCATGTCTTACCAGAGAGAACTTCAATACGCGGAAGCAGATACCCCAAGTACACAAGTTCTTCCGTGATAACCCACACGATTGGCCAAATAAGAAGACTGTATATTTGACCAGCAGGGGGAAGATTTACAACAGCAATCATCGGAGGTAAAGCAGCCCCATAATAGCTTTGAGTAATTATGCTGGCTAGTAATGCCGTAGGTGCAGCTGCAAGCAAGTAAACAGGCGTCCAAGTAAGTTGTTTGAAGATATCCTTGCCTTTAGCTCTAAACAGGTCAGAAATCTTTATGCCTTCGCGTTTGGTCAACCAAACAAGTGTAAATAAACAAAGTATATCTGTAATTGTGCTGTAAACAGGCCACCATGCAGTAGCATCTTGCCATGCATTAGTGGATCCTCTATATGCAAATATACCAGAAGTAAGAGCTTGAGCGATGAATGCAAAAACAAGGCGGGCAGGTAAGAAAAAAATTACTGGCCACCACGATAAACCAGGTGCGGAGTAAAGCTTTTCTAATGATGAGAGTGCGTTGTTTTTGATAGTTTGCGATTCAGACACGATTAAACTTTTTCCTTTTATTATTAAATTATTGTAAAGAACCGCCTAACGAGACTGTCGAAAAACCTGATTTTGCACGACCGAAATATGTCCAGTGGGCGATTTCGACACAATAAAATTGAGTTCTCTGTTTATTTTGACCTGAGTATTGCCTGACGGGCTCAAGCCTTGTGCCAGGTCTTAGTGGAGCAACCCGTAATTGTGGATCTTGCCGATATTGTGCACCAGAGCAAAGAAGCGCCACTGGACATCCACTTTGGCTTTGGTGCGTAAAGTGAAGCGGTCCAGGCGTTTCTGGACGCGGATATTGGCAAACACCGGCTCGACGATGCCCAGTCGTCTGGCGTAGATCTGTTTACCCTGAGGGGAGTCTATCTTGGTTTTTATCTCGTCAATTAGATTGGGTCTCTGATCATCCACCCTGATTGACAAGTACCTGAATGGTGTGTCCGGTTTTCTCAAACACTGTGTCTTCAAGGGGCAGTGAGCACAATCCTCCTGACGGGCGTGGTAAATATCATACAGCCGATAGCGGTTGCGCTGGTTGCGCGCGCTGCAAATCAAATCATTTCCCTGCGGACAGAGATAGGTTTGTTTTGACTCGTCAAAAGTGAAATCAACAGCATTAAATTTTCTGGTTTTGCTGGCCTGCTGCTGTCTGGGATGGATGCCATCTTTGAATCTGTCTTGTTCGGCAAAGCGTTCATCCCGTTTGCGGAATTGGATATCGGGGATATAGGCATCCAGTCCCTCAGCCTTGCATAGGGTCAGGCTGGGGTAGCTGTGATAATTGCTGTCTGCTGTGAACTGTTTGCCTTCGAAATAATTCTCTTCCTTGCCGATGGCCTGCATATTCTTCTTCGCCCCTGCGATCACGGGAGCCAGGTTCTCATGGTCCTGGCTGCTGAAAGCCTCGGCATGCACGATGACCTGGTGTTTGGCATCCACCAGCGCCTGCGCGTTATAGCCCTGGATCACCCCGTGAGAGGTAGGCATCTTCGTGGTTTCATTATCGGTCACGTTGCTCTGGATCTCTTTTCCGCCCTTGCCAAATTTGGGTTTCTCTTCTTGCAGGAAGCGGTTCAAGCGATCCACTTGATGCTGAAGCCGTTTCTCCTGCTTCTGCCGTCGCTCGCGTTCTTGTCCTGGCAGGCTGTCGGTTTGGATGTGCTCGGCGAGCACATGTTGTAACCGGGCCCGCAGTTTATCGCGTTTTTTCTCAAGTTCTTTGAAAGTTCCGCTCCATTCTTTGGCCGCGTTCGATGGCAGTTTCACTCCGTCCAGGCTGAAATGCGTGCCTCCCAGCAGATCGAGTTCTGCGCATACCAGCAGGATATTGCTGAAGATGCTCTCGATCTCCTTCTGCGTGGAAGAGACAAAATGGGCAATGGTGCTGTGATCGGGTTTGTAGCCACAACTGAGCGCCATGAAGATAATATTCTCGGCACAGGCTCGCTCAATTTGCCGTGAACTGATCATCCCCCTGGAATAGGCAAACAGGATTACCTTGAGCAGGACTTTGGGGTTGAAAGCCGTAGCCCCCGTCTCGTCATTTTGATATCGGCTTTCAAAGACGGACAGATCGATGTGGTTCTCGACCAATTCGTTGATCGTATATTCCAATGTCCCCTGTTCGAGCTGATCTTGGAGAGAGATGGGGATCATGACCAGTTGATCGTAATTGTAGGGTTTGAATTTTGCCATCAGCGTCTCGACCCTTCATTCAAACAGAATTACTTCCATTATCGCCATCCCTATTTTACACTTTTTCGACAGTTTCAACGGTTTGCGTTATTAGAATGTCCTTGTTTGGGACATCGATAATGCTCATTATAGCGGAACATCCTCAAGCCAGAATCACCTTAATTTAGCGGGGTGCATCCCACGAGTCCGCGTGCACGCTTTGTTAGGCCGCTTTTCACTTTACCCCAATGAATTACGTTTACTAAACGGCAACGGCGATATATTCTGCCAGAGTTACATTTTCTGGGATAGGTAAATTATCTTCGATCATTCCTTGAATGTGCAACCGAACAGACTCGTGAATATTTCGTTCAGTTTCTTCGCGGGTATTTCCAGTTGCAACACACCCAGGTAGGTCTGGAACATATGCCGAAAAATTGCCGTTTGCTTTTTCGATAACAATAAGAAATCTATACATTTTGGCCTCTACTTTTTCTTTGATTTCTTGAGTTGCGCCTGTTTCAAAATACTGTTCAAAGTGCCAGGTGCTAAATCATGACTGTTGTGCCCTGCAATTGTAACTCGCCCAGGTTTTTTCGGATGCTTATACTGACGATGGCTACCCTTGGTGGTGACCAGATACCAACCATCGGCCTCAATCACTTTAATTACATCTCGAACTTTCATACTCACATTTTAACATGCAGCAGTGTTAGATTCAATATTTAATTCCGTGACTGAAAGCGGCCTAACGGTTGCGTTACTTGCTGGTGGGCGGGTGTGGACAATGCTCATTATACGGTAGATATTCAAGACAGAAAAAGTTCAATTTAGCGGTGCGCATCCCACCAGTCGAGTGCACGCGTTGTTGGGCAGTTTTTGCCATTTGATACGAAATCTGTCTAAATGATTCATGACATAAAGACACTAGAACGGAAAAGATTGGTGAGGAAAATTCAGCAATTCGACAGGGTTTTACGAAGGTTGAACACGCATTAAGCATAATTAGAACTAGATTTTGCTTTCTTAGCCAAAACCACATACAATGGATCGGAATGCTCGGAGGCAAACACTTTTTTCTTCAGGTGAGTCCAATTGTTTGAATTCCTGAAGTAGCGACCAACAATCTGAATATGTTGCTCATCATTTGTTGAAATCCAGGCAGCTATTACCTTAGCAGAAAAATAATGATTTGAAAATGAGACCACAAAAATTCCACCATCCTTTAATACTCGGTTAACTTCATTATAGACTTCAATTGGTTTTGTTAAATACTGTACAGAAACGGTGCAGATAACAGCATCGAACTCACTGTTTCTGAAGGCCAAATAAGGATGCTGATTAAGGTCTTGGATTATAAAATCGTTTAATTGTGAATTTTGATTCATTTCAGAAGAATTTAAACCTACGCCTATTACTCTCTTTGGATTTAATTTACTAGGCAAATGAGAACGCAAACTACTCATCAAATCGAGATATACGCCATTGACAGTTAAGGTTTGTAGTAAAATTTCTGAAAGATTTTTTGAAGCTTGTTCGTCGATATGAGCTAAGAACCGAGGAGTTGAATAAAATAAAATATCGTCTTCTTCGTTTTTGCGTTTAAAGAATTGAGAATGAAATATCTCTTGATGATTCATATATTTTTTATTACATATTCAACAACATCACCAACTGTTTCCATCATCACCGCATCCTTGTCACTAATCTCTAGACCAAACTTATCTTCACAAGCCATAATTATTTCAACAAGATCTAGCGAGTCTGCTTCTAAGTCTTCACGAAAAGTCGATGTAAGAGCGATTCGGTCATGGCTTACACCAAGAAGATCTACTAATATTTCTTTAAGACTGTTGGCAATAGCAGCTTTTGCATTTCTGTCCATCAAAACTCTCCTATCCACTATTCTTCTTCATTTTGGTTCATGGAAAAATCTTCCCCATCAGAGAATACATCACTTCCGTTAATATAATCTCGAATGAGTGTTTTTTCACCGTATCCTATCAGTGATCCATCATGATAGTGTTTGTCAGGATTTAGTAATAACAATATTCGAGCATCCTCACCAGTAATAAAAACATTTGCCCCTAATTGTATTTTTCTTCTGCGATGATACCTCTGATGATGAGAAAAGACAGTTTCTTTATTTGGTAGTTCATCATACAAATAATATTCTTTCACTTTAGTATTATTGTTATTGACGGCAAAGCAATAGTGACTCCACTGAAAAAAGGCAGATTGCCCCTCCTCAAAAGGGCAAAAGTTTAATATAATTACTTCATGTTCCGAAAAAACACAAAACACCAACAACCTGCACTGATCAGCGCAGCCAGCGAACTTCCGGCAAAGCAGCGCAAGCGTCTGGAGAATTCCTGGGCGAGCACATTCTACAAAGAATTCTTCTGTCGGATTGATGAAGAGCGCTTTGCCGTGCTATATTCCGAAAAAGACTCGCGTCCGAATGTGCCCGTGAATGTTCTGATCGGGCTGGAAGCGTTGAAATCCGGCTTTGGCTGGAGCGACGGAGAATTGTACGAGCATTATTGCTTTGACCTGCAAGTGCGCTACGCCTTGGGCTACGATCGCTTGGGCGATGGCGACTTTGAGATCCGTACGCTGTACAATTTCCGTGAACGGTTGAGCCGCTACAATGCCGAAAAAGGGATTAATCTACTGGAGCAGGCTTTCGAGCAGATCACAGACGCCCAAATTACGAGACTGAAGGTGCGCACAGGCATGCAGAGAATGGATTCGACGCAAATTGCCAGCAATATTGTCTCTGCCAGTCGTTTACAACTGTTGGTAGAAGGTTTGCAGCGTGTGGCACGCATCTTGAGTGAAGCGGACAAAGCTCGGCTGGGGGAACTCTTGGCTCCCTATACCCGCGATAGCGCCGGTCATTACACTTATCGAGTCAAAGGGACAGAAGCCGTGCAGGAACATCTGCAAGAGATTGGGCAGGCAATCCACCTTCTCTTGCAGGAACTCAAGAACGCCTATGCCTCCGAAGTGTCTTATCAGGTGCTTGCGCGTCTCTTTGCCGAAAACTTCAAGCTGGTTGCCAAGAAGGTAAGTCCGAAAAAGAATGACGAAATCACGTCCGGTTGCCTGCAATCGGTGGACGATCTGGAAGCGACTTACCGCACGAAAGCGAAGAAGCATTACAAAGGCTATGTCGCCAATATTACTGAAACCTGTGATCCGGAGAACGATCTGCAGTTGATCACGAAGGTACAGGTTGCGTCCAATAATGTGGATGACGGACAACTGCTGGCAGAGGCGCTGCCCAACCTGAAAGAGCGGACCGATGTCAATACCATGCTGACAGATGGCGGCTATGGCGGCGAGGTCAGTGATCAGGCATTGCAAGAACAGGATGTTGCCTTGATCCAAACCGCGATCCGTGGACGCAGCCCTGCCTCTGACAAGGTACATCTTTCCCAGTTCACGATCAAGTTCAACAAGGATGGCAAGCCAACCAAAGCCACCTGTCCAAAAGAACAAACTGTTCCCGTTCAAACCAGCAGCCGGAAGAAATCCTTTGTCGCTCATTTTGATCCGAAGCAATGTCGGGACTGTCCCTTGCGGGAAGCCTGTCCTGCTCAACCGGGAAAACGGGACCCGAAGTATCACCTTCGTTTCACTCAGAACCAAGCCCGTGCTGCGGAGCGGCGCAGACAAAGTCAAGCCTATGCCCGATCCAGTCACAACCTACGGGCTGCGGTGGAAGCCACGGTCCGTTCGGTTAAACACCCCTTCCCTGCTGGCAAATTGCCGGTGCGAGGGAGCTTCCGCATGACCAATCTAATCATTGCCTCAGCCGCCATGGCCAATGTGCGGCGAATTCAGCGTTTTATAGCAGCAAAAAGAAAGCCTCAATCAGCCAAACCTGATGGAGAAGCAAAAGAAAAGACAGCCCAGGATTCTTTTTTCCTTTTCCTTAGCGGCTGGACACCTCTACATTATGGATTCGGCTCAGTTGTCGGTTGTTAAAGTTCAGCTTTTTTCAGACGAGTCACTAGTGAAAATATTCAACAAAAATTTAATCTTAACTATTCGCTGGTTTGTTCTCATAGTATTATTAGCAGGCATAATACAAGGAGTAATTCCCTCAATACGTGCTGGCTTTGATTTAATCGAGCCATTAAAAACTTATGCAGTGTTATGGGATACGCGTCATAATGATTTATTGCTTGCATCGGCAGAAGGTGAACATGTTTTCATTGGCAGTGATTTAACCAAAATTGAAGAACTCCGTCCACTCAAAACAAAACTTTGGATTACTGGTGATTTTGAAACTTTCCCTAATTACTGGATTAATACATGTGCAGCTCGGCTTTATAAACTTGATGAAATATACGTAGAGTGATATACACTGTTTTGCACAGCACAATAAAGGAGACATTGAATGTCTCCTTTATATTTAGTTTCTTATAAATCTTCGGTTGTTATTGCGCTTTTCTTCAACGCAGTCGTTTTCTCCTTTTTTGTTTGTATTTTGCCATCCACCTTTTTTGTTGTTTGTTTCTTTATTTCTCCGACAAATTCATCGAGACCCTTTTCCACCACAAACATCTCCTCCAACTTCCCCTCTACAGAGTCCGCCCCAGCCCCATTCAACTCCTCACAAACCTGCGTCCATTGCCCACCATTCACTATCCTGAAATCCAGGAAAACATGCCGCTGATACGCCCCCAACTCAACATAGAGTCCCTTCTCAGTTAATTCATCAATTGCCCGGATATATTCCAGCCCCGTCACCAGATCGCGGAAGATGACATAGCCCTCCTTACCCACCAGATCCAGCCCCTCAACCAGCGTCCGTTTAACAAGATATTCATCGCCCGCGGCCTTGACTGCAAAGGAGGCTGAATATTGGATCCGCCCGCTTGTCTCAGCAAATTTATTATGGAAAATAATCAGCGCAAACTCAGCACCGGACCGATTAGAATAAGCAAAAACATCATCAAGGGCGCGCCCTTCTTCATTGAAAAAATGGTAGAGCAGAAAATTCTCAACATCTGCAAAAAGATAACGGCGGTGGAGTAGGGGGGAAATGGTCTCTTCGTGATAACGCATAAAACCGGTATCAGCTTTTTCGTCTCTATAGGCCCGGCGGTATTCCATCCCATATTTTTCGCCGAAGCCTTCCACCTGTCCATGCCCGAACATCGGCAAGCCGGGCAAGGTCGCCAGCAGCGTACAGACACCGAAGTATTTATCTCCTTTCCCAAACTGCTCAACCGCGGTTTCTTCATCGGGGTTATTCATAAAATTGACATAACGCTTCAACACCTGAGGATCAAAGGTGAGCGTATTTTTCATCACCTGCCGATAGCCCCCATTATCTTCATCACGGAGCATATGCATAAAAGCCGAATTGTAGACTCGGTGCATTCCCAGGGTGCGGACAAAATATCCCTCCATCAGCCAGAAGGCTTCAGCAAGAAGCAGGGTATCGGGAGATTCAGTGGCTACACGATCTACAACTTCGCGCCAAAACTCGCGCGGAATTGCCGCCTCAAACGCAGCCTTCGACATGCCCTGCTCCGCTCGCGAGGGGATTGCCCCACCCAAACCTGGTTCGGGATACCAGAGTCTTTGAATATGTTTCTTCGCGAGAGTCATCGCCGCGTCAAAACGGATCACGGGGAACTGTCTAGCCACATTGAGAATGGTCTGAATAACGGTCTCGCGCACCTCAGGATCGAGAAAATTCAGTTGGGCAGTATCGTTCCAGGGCATGGAGGTTCCGTCGTTGCCATGATAGATATAGGTGGACTCGTCTTTCTGATTGTCTGTTCGCCGAAAAACAACAGCCGCATCAGAATGATCGTAATAATGATCTTCGAGATAAATGCCCACACGCTCATCATCTGATAGGTTTTCGCCATTGAAACTGTAATTCGGATACGGGGGAGTTGATAGCGAGAGAAAACGCTCAGGGTGCTCAATGACCCAGCGCGAGTCTATGCCCATATGATTGGGAACCATATCCGCAGCCAGGCGGATTCCGTGTTGCCAGGCACGATTGCGCAAATTATCCAGAGCCTCCTGTCCACCCAGATCAACTGCAATTTGATAATCGTTTAAGGAATACGCTGAGGCAACTGCCTCTGGGTTCCCCATCCGCTGCTTGATGCGGCGCGACGCACGGCTGCGCTCCCATATGCCAATTAACCAGAGGCCACTAAAACCACGTTGGGCAAGAACAGCCAACTCTTCATCGGGGATTTGATCAAGACGAGAAATATCTCGCTCATATTGCTTTGAGAGCTGGTCGAGCCAAACATAGGCGTTTTTGGCGAGCAAAACAATCTGAGGCATCCAATCCTTGTCCATGCTGAAATGCTCGTATTCTCCGTCACCTTCAAAAAACTCGGGGACAGGAGCCGTGCCATCAGAACCACCGTCGCCAGGTGCGCGGATGCTCTCTTCAGCAAGATAGTCTATTCCGCGCAAGATCAATTCAATATTTTTCCCTCCGAGCATCGTTCCCCACTCATCAACGATATATTTCAATTGCCCCATCAGCGAATTTGGAGAGGTCTTTGTTGGTGCGCGCAGGATTTGAAGCAACGATTCCCTGCCTGCACCATAACCGGGCTCGTAACCAAAGAATGTTTCCAAGGTTCCCAGCATCTCTGAATAAATCGTATTCCCAAGCGGAGTATCGTCAACGAGTTCGCGGTATGCTGACAATCCAGGATTTTCATTTTCAAGAGCGAGGATGAGCATTTCTTCCAATAGCTCCCCTTTCTCGAAAACGGGTGCCTCCTGCGGAGATAGTATGGGGCTGGAAATGAGGGCAGAAGGAAATTTCTCTTTAAACCGTAGCAAGCTCAAATCAAGGGCCTCCTCGCCAAACTTCTCTGCGAGCCAATCGGTAGCCCTGATCATTACACCGGGATTTTCCATCTCATATTGGCGGATGAGGATATGCATCACTTCATCTAATAACCCCATCGCATTAAGATCGCTTGCTGGAACAGGATTTCCTCGGCCCGCGCTGAGTTTTTCAGCAAAACGGCGCGCAGCCGAAAAATCTGCGAAGATAACTCGTCCATCCGTTGCAAAAAGTTTTTCGTCAAATTGATATTTTTCACGAGTAACTTTGGAGATGTGGAATTCAAAGATCATTAATTTGCCTTGCATTCTATTTTGAATGATGCCTAATGATACCCGATTTCGAGTATTTTTATCTTTAATGACACACATCTCATTATTTTTTTCCCATCCCCGATATAATCTGGCCAAAAGGAAGCTGGATTATTCCACGCAACCGATCAATTTCTCTGAGGGCAAGTTAAATTTTCCCCCTTTACCTTAGGGTAGAGATCAGGAATTTAAGAAATTTTTAATCCCTTTTTGAGAGAAACCTCCCCTGTACGCCCCCTTGACTTTTTAAGATTTTGCCTTTATTATCTGCTTTGTAAGATGCCAGTGTAGGTTCACGATGGAAAGAAGAAAGTGATGGCTCGAGGCTCTTTTCTCGGGCCATTTTATTTTGACAGTCCGGTGGAACTGCTTGCGCATGACGACCTTTTTTATTTTGCCATAAGGAGGCAAACAGAATGTCAGAACGTATCATCGGTACAGTCAAATGGTTCAACGGCACCAAGGGCTACGGCTTCTTGGCTCGCGAAGATGGCCCGGACGTATTCGTCCACTATAGCGCTATCACAGGCGATGGCTATCGCAACCTGCAAGAAGGCCAGCAAGTTGAATTCACTGTTGAGCAAGGCGCCAAAGGCCCTCAGGCCACCAACGTAGTTGCTCTCTAGTTCAAAACTTGACACAAAAAACGCCGTTCTCTTTTGAGACGGCGTTTTTTATTTAATTCGTTTCGGCCAGAGCCAGCTAATCAGCGCGAACCCGATCCCCACAAAAATCAGGAAGAATTTGACCTTAGCTGAATAGGCTGCCACACGGGGATAGATCTCAGCCGTCACGCCTACCAGAATACGCCACAAAGCATAATTTTCAATTGCATCGAGAAGGGATGCAACTAATATCCCCCAACTGATAAAAATACCTGCAACTTCGAACTTGCCCCGTTGTTTACCAGATGCCATCAGAACACCGAGGGAAATCGTTAGACCATAGATTATTAGAAAAAGATAGTCAAGTCCTAATCCAAAGGCTGCTACAAGCTGAGCATTCGCATCCCAGGAGGCGATGATTGCCTGGGCATTTTCGGCTGTGCCGGCCAGCTCAAAGGAGACCATCCCAGATGGGGAAACGGGATTTACCAAAGGTTGATTGAGAAACTGTAGAATGACAAGCAGGATTATTGTCAACGTGAGTAGAGGGAAAAATATCTTTTTATAATTTTCAGAGGGAATCCACGATAAGGGAAAATTCATTCAGGCATCCTTTCATCATCCAGAATATTTAATTAGTATAGCAAAACAATGTGAAAATTAGTACTTGACATTGGGTATCATTTATTGTATTCTATAACTGACTGGTCAGTCAGTTATAAGGAGATCCATGTCCCCAAAGCCCGATGTTAGCGAAGAAAGAAAAGAACAGATCACCGATGCCGCGACAAATGTTTTTGTTCGCCAGGGATTTGATAAGGCGCGTATGGACGATATTGCTGCCGAAGCCAATCTGAGCAAAGGGACCCTTTATCTATACTTCAACAGCAAAGATGCAATTATCACACATCTGCTCGAAAAACTCTTTGAACGGGAGCTTTCTGGACTGCAACCATTGAAAGGCGATCCCCGCCCCGCATCTGTAAAATTATCAATTTTCATCGGGCAGTTAATTAGCGACATGCAAAATTGGACTCGGTTGATGCCGATCATGTATGAGTTTTTAGGGCGGCTTTTCAGACAGAGTGTCGTCCAAAAAGCATTTAAGACATATTTGCGTTCTTATCTCGATTTGATCGTACCAATCATCCAGCAAGGGATTGATACAGGTGAATTCAACGCAAATAACGCAGAGGATGTAGCCATAACGATCGGCGCCATTTTTGAAGGCACGATCCTGTTATGGGTTTACGACTCAGAGACCATTGATCTTGAGAAGCACCTCCACTCTGGAATGAAACTGCTCATGGACGGACTGAAAGTGTAATTTTAGCAGGGACATCCCTGCGCAAAACAAAAGGAGAAGAAAATGGAAATTCTATATATAGTCCTCGCAATGATCGTCGTTGGATTGATCGTAGGGTATATCGCCGGGCTGATCTGGAAAGATGATCGTAAGGGTGATTATCCTGTCGCCGTTATAGCCGCAGTAATTACCGGTTTGCTCGATTGGTTTGTGATCCCGATGATGGGATTTTCAGATACGCTGAAATGGCTTGGCGTTGCACTCGAGCCTCCTTTGGTTGCACTGGGCGTTTTATGGCTGATCCGCTACTCGAAACGAAATCAGTAGGTCACGTTTTCAACGTGACGTATTTTAGAGCCGGATAGTCACGCTCGAAGCGTGACCTACAATTCAACCTTAGGTCAAAAAATAAAAACGATGCAAGATGAGATCATCCAAACACGGGGATTGACCCGGAACTTCAAGAAGACGTGCGCTGTCGATGGATTGGATTTAACGATCGGCAAAGGCGAGCTATTTGGCCTGGTCGGTCCCGATGGCGCCGGGAAAACAACCACCCTCCGGTTGCTGGCGGGATTGCTGGATTTGAACGGGGGCGAGGCAACCGTTGCAGGATTTAATCTCCGTAAAGAGCATGAATCGATTAAAAAAGAGATCGGCTATATGGCACAGCAATTCAGTTTGTATGCTGAGTTAACCGTTCTTGAGAACTTGAGATTCTTTGCTGAGATCTATGATGTCCCTTCCGAAGAGATTGCTAAGCGCACTGAAAATCTGCTCCAATTTGCGCGTTTAACGGAATTTAAAGAACGCCGTGCTGCCCATCTCTCTGGCGGGATGCAGAAAAAACTCGCCCTCGCCTGCACCCTGATCCACGAACCAAAGATTCTTCTTCTTGATGAACCGACAACGGGAGTGGACCCTATCTCACGCCGTGAGTTTTGGGATATCCTCACAAATCTTCATCTGAACGGGACGACCATTATCGTCAGTACACCCTATATGGATGAAGCCGACCGCTGCTCACGCGTTGGGTTGATCTATGAAGGGAAGTTGGTTATCTGCGATTCGCCGCGCAAGATCAAGAATGAGCTGCCAGGAGAAATGGTCGAGTTCCTGACCGATGATTGGCAAAAAGCGAAAAAAATCGTCGAAAAGCTGCCAGGTGTCCTTGAGGCACAAACCTACGGCGAGGCCCTCCATCTGCTCGTCGATGAGGGTGAAAAACGGCTGGCAGAAATTACCAGGGCATTGTCGAATAAGGGAATCAAGTTTCGGGGCGCGCGCGTTGCTCCCGTCCGCATGGAAGAAGCCTTTATTTCCCTCATTCAAAGGCTGGAGGAATAACAATGTCATTCCGTCATATTCTGGCCATTACGCGGAAAGAATTCAATCATATTATCCGTGACCGCAGCACGATGATCCTGGTCGTTTTCACACCGCTGGCGATGCTTTTGCTGATGGCCTATGCGCTCACCGTTGAACTGAAGCATATTCCGATTGCTGTTTTGGATTATGACCGCAGCGCAACCTCGCGAGATTTTGTGCAGCAGATCATCTCTGGCAACGACCTGGATCTTTATCAACAGGTGGGCTCAATTGCCGAAATTGAAGATTTGCTGATGCACGGTGATGTAAAGGCCGCCCTGGTGATCGACCCAAATTTCTCCCGTGATTTGCTGGCCATGCGTGGGATGCCGATGCAGGTGATCATCGATGGCACAGAGCCAGAAAGCGGTGGTTTTGCGGTTGAGCATATTGCTGCACGGGCAGAGAAATTCGCAAACGAGGCCCTCTCTGATCAAATCCAGATGATGGGATTTTCTGAGGATTCACTTCAACCCTTGGATTTACGGATCCGCACCTGGTATAACCCCGGATTGAAACCCCGAAACGACCTTATCCCCGGCTTGATCTCGATGGTACTCGGATTCCCGGCCCTGTCAGTTGCCCTCGCCCTTGCCCACGAACGGGAACACGGCACGATGGAGCAGTTGATGGCGACTCCCGTCGGGCGCGCGGAATTGCTGGTGGGAAAAATGATCCCGTATATTGTTGCCGGGATGGTAAATGTCGTCATTCTTCCCTTATTGGCAATGAGCTGGTTCAACGTTCCTTTTAATGGCTCTTTTCCGCTCTATTTTGGTCTCTCTGCGCTTTTCATGTTTGCCGTGATCAGCATGGGCATTATCATCGGCGTTTTTATGAAAACGCAAGCCGCGGCAATGGGCGTCTCATTCCTGATGATCTTTTTCCCCGGCTTTTTTCTGACCGGCCTTTTCTTCCCCATCGTCTCAATGCCGGAGATCATGAGACTCGAATCGCTGGGGATGCCCGGAACCCATTATGCGATCATCACACGGGGCATTTTTCTCCCTGGAATCGGTCTGGAAATTCTCTGGCCCTACGCAGTGATGCTGGTAATTCTGGGATTCTCTTTTACGGGAGTTGCATCGTTGTTTTTTAGAAAGAAACTTGGATAAAGAATGTTTGAATGTTGGAATGTTAGAAGGTAAAGGTTGAAGAACATTCCAACTTTCAAACCTTGAACCTGCAACCTTAAACCAAAAAACCTTATGCTAAAAAGAATCCTTGCCCTCGTAAAAAAAGAATTTATCCACCTGCGCAATGACTGGTGGCTGCCAGCCTTTATGCTCTTCGGCGGCGTATTGGAATTGATGCTGGTCGGTTGGGCAACATCTCGCCCGATCAATCATCTCCCCTTGATGGTTCTGGATCACGACCGTAGCGCAGCCAGTCGTTCTTTAGTCATCTCCTTGGAGAATACCGAAACCTTCGAACTGGAAGCCATGGTTGGGGACTTCCAAACGATTGAAGACGCACTTGAACGTTCTCAGATCAGTGCGGCGATCATCATTCCTCCCGATTTCGCTGAAGAGATGGCAGCCTCCGATGGCAGCCCCTCACTTTCAATGATCCTGAACGGTGCAGAAAGTGTTCCCGCAATAGCCGCATTACGCGCTACAGAAGGTGTTATTGCCTCCTTGAATGAAAAGATCATCATCGAAAGGATGGGGCTTTCCTCCGATGAGTTTTCAGGTTTTACACCCCGCCTGCGGGTCTGGTTTAACGAAGCACTCAATGATGCGCTCTATACCACCCCGGCTGAAATGGGCTTGATGCTCGAATTCACAACCCTACTCTTCGCCGCCCTGGCCTTCTCGCGTGAAAAAGAATTGGGGACTCTTGAGCAATTACTCGTGATGCCCTTCTCTTCTCTCGAAATCATCATTGGCAAGTCGATTCCAGTCATTATCATTGCCTTTGCCGATTTTGTACTGATGCTATCAATGGTGATTCTATGCAAGCGTA
>FLOH01001513.1_pt1 | contig 36235 bp, 58 predicted proteins | sample 756751 | NCBI WGS metagenome assembly FLOH01 (sample SAMEA4026879, study PRJEB14308) | marine metagenome | biome: coastal water; material: water | depth 74 m
ATCTGATATAGACGCAATAGCGGGTGCGCATGAGCGCATTCGGGCAGTGGAAACATTTATGGCAGCAATCCAGTGCAGAATAACCGCCGGGTCGCTGGCCGAAAAAAAGGATCAGCACCGTGGAAACGACTGAGCAACTTGAAGCGGAAGTAGAATCGCTTCTTATTCGTGAAGAACCGACGGAGCCGGAAGCGCAACCAGAAGTGGCCGCGCCGGAACCGGAAGCGCAAGAGGATGAAGCGCAGGTCGAGGCCGAACATGACGCCGAAACCGAAGACCCCGAAGCCGAAGAAACGGAACCCGCAAAGGAAGCGGCGACTTCAAAATACACCGTCAAGGCTGACGGCAAGGAAATTGAAGTAACGCTCGACGACCTGAAGCGTTCATATTCCGGTCAGGCTTATATCCAGAAGGGGATGCAGGATGCCGCCGAGGCCAGAAAACAGGCATCGGAGATATTCCAGACCCTTCAAAACGAGCAAGCGAGGTTCCTGCAAGCCGTCGAGACGGTAAAACAGCAGGGCTTCAAGCTACCGCCGCAAGCGCCTGACATCGCGCTGATGGACAAAGACCCCATTGGCTACATGCAGGCGGAAGCGCGATACAGGAAGGACGTGACCGAGTTCCAGACGCAGCAAGCGGAAGTCCACCGGATTGCGCAACAACAGCGTGATTTGCAGGGCCGTGCGCTTTCTGAATATGTCAAGGAACAAGGCAAACTTCTGCAAGAGCGCATTCCTGACTTTGCCGACCCGAAAAAGGCTCGCGATGTTGCAGCCAAGATCAGGGCGACGGCATCGGAAGCTTACGGGTTCACGGAGCAGGAGCTTGGGGGCGTCGTTGATGCCCGCCATGTTCAAGTTTTGCACGACGCGATGAAGTGGCGAGAATTGCAGGCCGCGCGGACCAAACAGGCACCCGCGCCGCAGAAGTCAATCAAGCCGACGGCGCATCGCCCGGAGCCAGCGCAACTTGCTCGGAAAAAGCAGATCGAAACGGCACGGAGAAGCGGCAATGATGATGATTTCGTCGCGCTCCTGCTCGAACGCAAATCAGGATAGGAGCATCACATGGCGCAGCCAGTGAACACCTTCGACAGCTACGATGTGGCGGGCATCCGGGAAGACCTCTCGGATATGATCTACGACGTTTCCCCGGATGAAACGCCGTTCTACTCGAAAACCGCCAAAGCCAAGGCGACCAACACTCTGCATGAGTGGCAAACTGACGCGCTTCGCGCATCGGCGGTCAACGCCCATATCGAGGGCGGCGACACCACGCCTGAGGCCCGCGCCGCAACCACGCGGCTTGGCAACTACACGCAGATTTTCAAAAACTCGGTTGCCATTCCCGGCAGCGACGACGGTCTGAACAAGGCCGGGCGCGCCAAGGAGATGGCCTACCAAGTCCTGAAGATCGCGAAAGAGCAAAAGCTCGATATTGAAAAGGCCCTGTTCGCCAATCAGGCGCGTTCGGCTGGATCGTCGGTCGCGCCTCGCTATCTGGCAGGGGTTCCTGCTTGGCTGACCACGAATACCGATTTCCAGTCGGGTTCGAGCGGGGCCGATCCCACGGGCGACGGCACCGATGCACGGACAGACGATGGCACGCCGACGGCGTTCAGCCAGACGAAGTTTGACGCGGTGATGCAAGCGATCTGGGTTGCCGGTGGCAAGCCTGACGTCTGCTATTTGTCGGCCTTCCAGATGAACGTGGCGCAGGGCTTTACCGGCAACAACGCGCAGCGGTCGACGATCAAGGCCGAGGATGAAAAGGTCATCAAACACATGAGCGTGTATGTGACCGCCTGGGGCACCGTCGAGTTCATCCCGTCGCGCGAGAACCGTGGTCGTGACGTGTTCATCATGCAAAACGACAAATGGGCCATTGGCGTTCTGCGCCCGACCCGCAACACCGAACTTGCCAAGACTGGCGATAGCGAAAAACGCCAGATCGTTACCGAACTCACTCTCGTTTCCAAAAACGAGAAGGCTTCGGGTGGCGTGTTTGATAACACGGTCTCTTGACGACATCCTAAACCCTGATAGCCTGTAACGGGCTATCAGGGGAATGGAAATGGAGACTTGCAGCGTTAACGGGTGTGGCGGGAAAAGGTATTCTGGCGCACTTTGCTCTAAACACTACAATCGGCTTCGGACTACAGGAACAACGGAAGATGGACCGCGAGCAAGGAAACCTTTGGAAGAACGCTTCTGGCGCAACGTTGAAAAACGCGGCGCAGAGGATTGTTGGCTTTGGGTGGGGCGCTCCCGGACATATGGATACGGCAACATTTCCACGGGCGGGCTGGGGGCTAAAAAGATGACCTCCAATCGTGTTGCTTGGGAATTGTTTAACGGTCCAATTCCGGCAGGGATCGTGGTCAGGCACGTTTGCCACAATCGCGCATGTTGCAACCCGGCCCACTTGATGCTGGGCACCCGTGCTGACAATGTGCAAGATATGTGGGACCGTGAGGAAGGGGCGCCAAAGGGAAACGCGAGGCTGACGGAAAGTCAGGTTCTGGAAATCAGAAACTCCACGGAGCCTCGCAATATCCTTTCGGAACGGTATGGCGTGGTTAGGGCGCACATTAAAGCAATCCAACTGCGCCGCACTTGGCGCTCTATCTAGGAGAACGATCATGGCATCTGAATACAAGCCGAACCTTGGCGTGATTGCGATCACTGCCGCCACTACGCTTTCGGCGGACGCTTACGCCGGGCGCACGATCAACCTGAACTCCGCGACGGGCCGCATTGTGTCGCTGCCCGCTGCCACGGGTTCGGGCGCTACCTATACGATCTTCGTGGGCACTACCGTTTCGAGCGGCAGCCATGTTATCGCTGCCAATGGAACCGACATCATCCAGGGCGCGATTGCCGTGACGACCGACGCGGCTGGGGTGGTTATCCCTACCGCTGCGGACAGCGACAAAATCACCATGTCGGGTTCAACCACGGGCGGTGTTAAAGGCTCGCTGGTCGTGTTGCAAGACGTGGCGTCCGGTGTGTGGGGCGTCTCTGGCGCGCTGGTTTCGACCGGCACTGAGGCCACGCCGTTCGGCGCGACCTGATAACATTGGCGGGCGGGGGAAACCCCGCCCCTTCATCGGAGGCGGTATGAATATCTGGGTCAAGGTTTCAGGCGGGGATCTGCACGGGCAAATCGTGACGCTTGGCGGCGGGCAGAAGGCGCGCAAGGCACAAGAGGGCGTGAGTTATGAAATTATCGGAGAAGGTGAGTTTCCAAGATGCCAAGATGATCGTGCGGGAGACGCACGACTTCACGCCGGTTATGGAAAAGTCCAAGGCGATGCATCTGGCAAAGAACTGGGAGTTCGGGGAAAGCCGGTTGGTAGCGAACATTCCCATGAAACTCTGGCACGAGTGGGCAAAAAAGTGGGGCGTCCAGCCAAGCGATAGCGCGGCGATGAAAGAGGTTGTGCACAAGGAATTGATGGACCCGGACAACGCGCATTTTCGGGTGTGGGATGGCAATCTAGGCAGGTTCAACAAGGGGAAATGAAATGACACTCACTGTAACGCAATCGCCATCTGCCCGACGCATTCTTGTGACGTGGGCTGCGGAATAATGCACGTCAAGCTAGGAGCATAAACAATGGCGTTCGCATCGCTGCCTATTCAAACATCCACGCTCAGCACCAACGAGCACGCGGGCATCCCCCGCGCTGCGATGGTCACAAAGATTTCTGGCGGGTATGTGCCGATCAATGGCCAGTCTTATGTGGTTGGCGGGCTGATTTATATGGGGCAAACCGGCGCTACAGAAATTGTGGATTTGCCAGGATTGGTGCTGGTTGATACCGGCGCGCTGATGGATTCGGAAGTTTCCGCGAATCTCAAAACCCTGACGCTGCCTGCAAACACAACCATTACAGCCGCAGGCGCGGCTTTGATCGATGATGCCAGCGCCAGCGATCAAAGAACCACACTCGGCCTTGGAACCGCCGCTGTTGTCGATGTGATCGACGAGGATAACTTTGTTTCCAACAGTGCGACCAGACCGCCGTCGCAGCAAAGCACATTGGCTTTGGTCCGGGCTATTGATCAGAGTAACGCTGTCCCGAATGGGAGTTTCGAGTCTGGTGATGCCGGTTGGGCAAAAGCCGCCGACTGGACCATCGAGAACGACCCCACCAACGCTGATAGCGGGAATTGGGTCGCAAAAAATACAAGCGTGTCCGGTGTGCCGACTGCCTTGTTTGACCTCGTATACCATGACATCAGACCCGGAGAAATTGTCCGCGGAAAGGCACGCGTGAAGACGGCAGCAACGGTAGCAATAACAACATTTTATTGCCGAATTTTTTGGTACGACAAAGACAAAGGGGATCTTACCAATACTCTTGGCACAAACATAACAAGCGCCACGACCAGCTATGTGGAAAGCGCTGTTACTGGAACCGCTCCGGCAAATGCCGCCTACTATCGAATTGCAGTATCGGTAGCCAAAACGCTTGGAAACGTTTGGGTTGATAACGTATGGGCGCAAGTAGACCGCGCAGATTATTTGCTCCATCTCACTGGCGGCACTATGTCCGGCGACATTGCAATGGCCGGGGCACAAACCGTAGACGGGCGAGATTTGTCTGTTGATGGGGCGAAACTCGACGGCATTGAGGCCGCAGCGGACGTTACCGACACCGCCAATGTAACGGCGGCTGGCGCTTTGATGGACAGCGAACTAGCGAACATTGCTGCGGTGAAGGCACTAAACCAAGGCGTGTCGACAACTGACGGCGTGACTTTTGCGGCACTGACTGCGACTGGCGCGTTCACCAGCCTCGGGATAGATGACAATGCCACAGGTGAGAGGGTTCAGATTTCCGATACGGAGCTGAAGATTGGTGTCGCCGGTGCAGGATATGGGGCGGTGCAGGCGGCGGCGGATCAGTATCTGGCTTTTTCTGGAGGCACAGCGTCCAACGTCGGCGCTAACATCATAGCATATGGGCAGAGCCATGCTACGCTATCTAACTTTATGCTGTTTCGCTCCGGCACGACGCACTGGCTTAAATACGACTACAGCGCGGCGCTTGTTACCATCACGCCGAACCTTGCCGTTGGCGGGACTGTTGACGGGCGAGATTTGTCCGTTGATGGCGCAAAGCTGGACACGGTATCCCCATCCTATGCAAGCCGTGCCGCTCTTATCGCGGCAACCGTTCCCGCCGCCGTGTCGCTCGTCGAAGTGGCGGGCGTCGGAACCTATGTGCGCGACGCGGCTGGCACTGCTGCGACGTCGAATGGCGGGACCGTAGGTTGGTCCCCTCACGTGACATGCACGCCGGAGCACTTCGGGACAAACACTACCCCGGGCACCACGGACATGACCGCCGCGATACAACTCGCAGTGGACTTTGGCCCGGCGACAGATGTTGTTCTCAGGGCCACATCGTACCTGATTTCCGCGCCTATCGTGTCCGAAGGCCGGGTTGCGGATAGCTCAACCGAGACGGCCCGGATTGTCGGGCAGGGCATGGGTCTGACAACGATCATCAACTCCACCCCCGGCACCGACTGGATTGTCGTCAAAAAAGGGAACGGGAATACCTCTGGCTGGGCGAAACCCCTGCTGTCCGGGTTCAGCTTGATCACCAAACTCTCAACCACACTCAAAACCGACCTTGGCGCTGGGGTGCGTTTGATCCGCTGCCTCGGTGGGTCGGTGTCTCGGGTATTCCAAGATGGTCCAACGATCCACAATCTGTGCGAAAACGTTGGGCAGATGAAATGGGACGCATGCACGTATCAAAACACTCGCCGGTCAGAAGATGGGCTATGCTATTGGCGGTTTACTACCAATGATACAGACCTTCCGGCCCTAGCAGACTCCCCTCGGAGCTTTGGCAATTCCATTACCAACTGTGAAATGTTCAATGGTAAGAACGTGGAGCGAGGGCTTGACCTTCGGGTGACAGACGGCCTGTATATGAATAACACCCACATGAATAACGCGGTTGTTCGGGCCTACATAGAACTAGACGGGGTAAACTACCGCGACGTGGTTTCGCAGGTTTTCATGAACAACTGCTACTTCGACGGTAACGGTGCCCCGGATTACGGCGTTTATGTCAAGGCTACCGGCGCGGCTAACTCTGCTAAAGTTGACGGGATTTACGTTAATAACTGCATGTTCCGCAAGGGGCTAGGCGGGGTGTTTCGTCTTGACTCCACTATAGCAGGGGTTGCCGGGTTGGAGTCCTTGTGGAATGTGACTTTTTCAAACTGCGAGTTCCGATGGTTTGACGGAAATTACTTCGGGCTTCAAAATACAAGTCTCGCGGATCATTTGGCGCAAGTCAAGAATATTTCGATAAGCAACTGCCTATTCCGTGACGGGGCATATGGCGGCATTCCGTCACACGGTCTGGCCGGAAATCAGATAGCGGTAGTTATGGCTGGCCAAGGGTTCTCCGTGACTGGATGCACATTCGACGGCGATTGGACCGACGCAGGGACGCCGGCAGTGTTCGTTGGAGCGAATGTCTCAGAATGGGTTGTGTCGAATAACCATTATATCATGGCGCGAACGCACCCTGTCTCGATAAACGCAGCAGTCACCGCGCTTGGGTACCAACACAATGTAACCCCGCCTCCTGCGAGCGCCGCCGCCACGGGGACGCTCGGAGACGAGGCGTGGGATGCGTCCTACAAATATACTTGCGTTGCTACGGATACTTGGCGGAGGGTTGCTCATGCAACATGGTAGGGTGTATTGCTCGTGCGGGGGAACATTAAAACTTAGAGCGCCATCTGGAACGTCCAGCGTCATACTTACTGACGCGGACGTTACCAACACGCTTAACTTCGTCCTGACTATCAACTACCTTGCCGCGTGATGAAAGGCGGATACATGTTCCATAATCACCGACGGCCTCATGAGTTTTTATTCTCCCTTTTCACTCTCGGCTTCGGGTTGTGGGTGGCGCTTCCGACGACCAGCATGGCGACGATTGCCTATGAGCAAATCATTCGGCAGGCCAGCGAATTGCAGTGGGGAGCGCTGTTCATGCTCGCGGGGTTTGGCCACGGGGTTTCGGTTCTCGTGAACGGCTCCCGATGGTGGACCCCGATCACTCGGGCCGTCGCGAGCCTGATCCTTGCAGGGTCTTACGGAACCCTCGCGATTGGGTTCTGGACTGCCGGTCCAACGTCAACGGCGGTTTACACGTTCTCGGCGCTCACTGGCGGGTCGGTGCTCGCTTTTGTCGCGGCAGCCTACGACAGTGGCGTCGTTTGGGCAAAGTGGAGGGGCACCCATGCTTGAAATCGATTGGGCTGTAGCCGTCGCCACCATCGCCACGGGGTTTATCTCCGCGATTGGGGCGGTAGCTTTTGCGAGGGGCGGGCGGTCCAAGCCTGACCCGGTGGACGCCATGATGGATTTGCTGAAGTCAAACAAAGACCTGTTCGAGGCTAACAATGACGTGGTGCGCACCATGCGCGAGGCCATGCGCCCGCTCGCGAACGCCATGGAAGCGACCGCGCGGAACTCCGAGCAGTCCGCTTCGGTTTCGCGGGATATTCTGAACGAACTCCGCCTCGCCGCAGCCCGCCACGAAGGCAAAATGCGGTGACACAGATCAGGAGAAACAAATGAACACCGCAGATTTTTTCGCTACGCTTCGACAGAAGGGCTTCCCGGTATTCGGGCGCGCGCTGCGGCAGGAACAGGTCGCGGGAATCGAGACGATCCTGCGGGCTGCGGCGGGGCTTGATGTGACTTTCGTGGCGTATCTTCTGGCGACGGCCTATCTTGAAACCGGCCAGATGATGCAGCCGATCAAGGAAACCGTTCTGGCATCGCACCGGGACCGCGATCCGAGTGACGCAACGGTCGTGGCCAGGCTCGATGCCGCATTCGCCAAGGGGCAGTTGAGATGGGTCAAGTCGCCGTACTGGAGGCCAGACGACGACGGCAAGGCGTGGTTCGGGCGGGGCTTTGTGCAGTTGACGCACAAGGACAATTACCGCAAGGCGTCCCGGTTTGTCGGCCTTGATCTTGTGGCGGACCCGCGCAAGGCTATGGACCCAGAGCTGGCGGCGAAAATCCTTGTCGGGGGGTGTGTGTCCGGCATGTTCACCGGCAAAAAGCTGGGCGACTATCTTCCCGGGGATTACGTTGGCGCGCGCCGAGTCGTGAACGGGACCGACCGCGCGGCAGACATCGCTGGATATGCGCGGGCATTCGAGCGGGCGCTGCGTGGGGCTGGATATGAGGCCGCAGTGCCCACGCCATCGCCTGCCGCCATTGCATCGCTAGATCCTGCCCCGCAGCCGGGGCTGATCGCAACAATCCTCGCGCTGCTGGCGCGCATATTTGGGAGCCGGAAATGAAGTATATCAAGCCGAAGTCTGTAACGTGGTGGGCAGCCGTTGTGCCGCTGGCCGCTGGCGCGTTCATAGCTCTTGAGCCGGTGCACGGGCTGACGGCGTGGGTGCAGTCGGTGCAATCCATGTTCGGCGGCGTGACCCCGGCGGAAATGATCAACGCGGGCCTGTTTGGCATTGGCCTGCGTGGGGCGCTGGCATGATCTGGGGCATTCTGGTGCCAGCATGGCTAAGGCGCGCGCTGGCGTGGGCTGTGGCGGCGTTAGTTGCTGCGGCGGGCATCTTCCTAGCCGGGGGCCGTAGAGCGCGCCAGAAGGCCGCTGCAGGCGTTATCCGGGCAGAGCGCGACGCGCTGAAAAAGAGGAACGCAATAAATGACGAAATTCAAGACGATCCTTATCCTGCTGCTCGTGCCCGCAATAATGGCTTCCTGCGCCCCGACTAACCCCGGCTGCGCCGGTTGGCAGCGCGTGCATGGTGACGCCGCCAGCGTTGATTGGCTGGCGGCGAATGATCCGCAGATGCTGCGGGACGTGCTGGGCAACTATGAGTTTGGCGTGGCGCAGGGCTGCTGGTGAACTGTCAGGGATTCCTTGACAGTTCAGCCCTAGAATAGGCGGCGGGCATCTGTGACGGCAATTCATCTACTGAAAACCCGGCTCGCCATGCTGCGACGGCAAGCTGCACGCGCGTTTCGACGCCGAACTTCGCCCGCATTGATCGTACGTATTCCTTGACGGTCGTTTCAGACACGCCAAGCCGCCACGCCATCACCTTTGACGGGTGGCCGATCTCGCGTAGCACGCGGATTTCCTTCGCGGTCAGTGTCGGTCGCATGGCGTCAAACATGAAAACCCCCATTTGGCTTGAATGCTGCGTTGGCGTTTGCCTTCGCGGACCGGTTTGCGGCGCTGCGTAGCGCCTCGATATCGTATTGCTGTCTGTCTACAATGCGCTGCAAGTTTGCGATGCGGGTTTTAGCATCGGCCAGTTCGGCGCGCAGTCGGTCGATGGCGCTGGTCTGCACGACGATCTGCGCGGCGAGTGCGGTTTCGGTCATGTCGGCTTCCTCTCAAAGGCGCGTCGGATGAACACGCGTTGCTGGGCGATTAGCTCGCCGGTCTGCTTGCCTGGCGTCTTGCGCAGGCGTCGGATTTTAGACGCGCGATCACGCCACGCGCGGAGTTCTGCGTCGTCGGGCGAGGTGGCATCCGATTCCAACTCCGCGACACGATTCCGCATCGCGGCGCAGATCGTCGCGCAGACCAGCGCAAGCGGCACGTCCAGTTGCGCGCCGGTGTCGATGTCTGTGAGTTTGATCGTGGTCATGGTTTGGCCTCCTCGATTGCGCGCAGGACTGCATGCATCTCTTGACGCAGTGGCCCCAACATAGCCTCGGAGCTACCAAAGTAATCGGCGTCTAGTGCGCGCCGCAGCGCATCGACCAGCGCCTTGACCTCTGGCAGCGCCAGCGCGGCGGTGGATGAGCGTGTGTTCCACGCGGCGATGGCATGACTTCTGGTCCAGTCCAAGTCCTGCCTGAATGCCTTAACTGTCTTTTCGAAGCGGCATGACGCACACCAAATTTTGGTGCCTCTACTTTTCGTGTGTGAGTTTCCAATATCGTGGTAGTAGGCATCGCCTCCGCAGAACGGGCACGGCAATAGGTCACTCATGGCTGGCTCCTTTCATCGCGCGGATGGCATCGCGCCAATGGTCGTTTGCGCGCCCGATTTCAGCGCGGATATAGTCCTGCCACCAATCAACATCACCGCCGCCAAAATCGTTGATCAGACCGCAATCATAGTCAGGTGTCGCGGCCTCGATATGCGCCAGCTTCGCCTCTGCGGCTTCGGCGCGATCCTCGGCTTCCTCCGCCCGCACACTTGCCTGCCCAATTTGCTCGGTCAGCCGCGCCACTTCGGCTGTCAGGGCTTCGATGCGGTGGGCGGCGGTTTGGCAGTCCATATCTTCGGTGTAGTAAACCCCGCTCAGGTCGTGGCACCGCTCGCGTTTTTCGCGCAGCCGTTTCACCAGATAATCGGTCATTCATTGCTCCTTTGGTGCATCACGTCACTATCCCCCACACAATCAGCCCCAGCAGCACAGTCCAGCCCGCCACGGTGCCGATAATCGCCAGTCCGAAGATGTAGCCGGGCGGTACGGAGCGGCCCTCGCCGTCGATTTCGTCCTGCGGCTTGATCGGCGGGAATGTCTTGGACGCCAGCCCGTCGCCACGCTCGGGCGAAAGTTTGATTTGGCGGTTCATTCCGCACCTCCTTGTAAATCAGCCCACAGCTCCAGCACGTCAGCTACCCGCTCGAAGCTGATCATAAGGCGCAGCAGCCGCTCCTCCATAACCTCATCGCGGTTGATGTAGCCCTGTGCTTGCAGTTCTTCCTTGTGCAACCGTTCGGCCCGCAGGCGGCGGCGCTCGTCGTAGCGTTGTTTGGGTGTCATCAGCTATCTCCTGAAAGCCCGGCGACACCGCGCCGCCGGGGGGGGTGGGGTTACATGTCATCGCGCATATCGCGCAGGTAGTCTCCGCGATCATCGTCGCGGTCGCGCATGTATTCATCGAACCCGGTGGTATCCCACCACGCCTGTCCAACGTGGGTGAGACGGTTCATTTCCGATGCGCCAAGCCATTCCTCAATTTCCGTGGCGGAGAATTTCCGCCCCAGGATGATCACGGTTTCCAGATACACCAGCCCGTCGCTGTCAGTTGAAAACACGCAATCGGACTCGGTCTCGTTCAGAGGCCAGATTTCCAGATGCCGCGTGAACTCGGTTTCGGGCGCGGCCTTTGCGCTGTCGTCAGGCCCCGCGGTGCGCCATGCGTCGTATGATTGGGTCATTTCACCATCCTCCATGATTTCGCCAGCAACCCGGCGGCCTTCGGTGCCGACGCGGGCCGCCGGTCCTGCCCGTCGATGATACGCTCAATCCGCTGGGCGATAGCGTGGGCGTCGGCGCGATTGTAACCGTGCGTCAGCGCGGCGGCGATCCATTCCGCGAGCGCATAGGGTGGGCATCCGATGATAGCATCACCGATGATCGCCTCTTTCGTGGATATGGATTGCTGCGTCATGATTTCGCCTCAAACGCTGCGGTTACGCGGGCGGCGAAGTCAGCCCTCGCCGCATCCCTCACCGCAGCCCTCACTGCATCCCTCGCCTCATACCTCACCGCAGCACTCACCGCATCCCTCGCCGCAGCCCACGCCTCATCCCTGATGCTGGCATCCAACGTTTTACGGTATTGCCGCACGACGCTTGACGCATCCCAAAGATGTGCCACCGAAAGAGCCTGATCGGCGGCGAACCTGCGTAGCAGCCCCGTGGCGTCAATGCTCTTGATGATGGTTCGCTCTGCACAAACCAACTTACCATCACCTTTGATGATTTTGCCCCCGCATTCAACAAGGTGAAGCAAAGGGCCGGGAGCATATTTAAGCGCGTCAAAAGAATGCTCCGAAGCATGAAGTCCTGATTGGCACATAAGCAATGCGCCATGATGAACCAGTTTTTCGCCAATCGCCGGGACATGGCGACCATCGCGGAGTTTGTCGCCGGTGAAGTGATATGCAAGCATGTGTGTTTCCTCCTATGTCGAAATCGTATATCACGCCTCGCGCCATGGCAATGATAAATCGCGCGGCGCGATAGGTTATTGCGAGTACCAAGCCAGCACGTCAAACCCGACTGCCTCGGACAGCTTCCCCATGGCCATGTCAAAGTACGCACAAAATTCCTTGTGCGGCATATCATCGAGCGCGATGCTATCCAGCGTGAAACCATCTTCATGCCCGCACATGTCATAGATCGGCACGACCATTCCGCACTCCATTTTGAGCGCCCGGTGCAGCGCCTCGCGGGTTGGCCATGTGCCGGTCGCGGCGACAACCGCGCCCAGCGTTTTCCAATATGTGCGCAACTGCGGCGGGCTGCGCTTGGTCCTGGGTATCAGGTCAAACTCCGTCCCAATCACGAAGCCGTCCAGTTCCTCTGCATCGTATGGCGTGACGGGCGACAGTCCGGTTTTCAGCTTGCGCACCATCGGCTGAGGCGGTTTGTCGCGCTTTGCCATCAGATGAACCCATCCACTGTATTGCGCAGCATCGTAAGAAAGTCAGGATCTGATGCCGCGACCTGCGATAGCGTGGCTCCGTAACGGGCATATTCGGAAAGCTCTGGTTGAGGGGAAAAACTGACGGCGCTGGTTCTAAAGTGGGAACTGCAAACATCGCGACCGTCCCTTTTGTATATAGCCGGACCTGCGCATTGGAATCCATGCTGTGCAAACGCCTCGCACCTGATCCGAACCATCCCGAGCGCATATTCTTTGGCGCGTAGCTCCAAAAACCTTGCCATGAATTGTAAGAGCGTTTCGTCGTCTTTTTCCCCGCTTCCCCACCCAACTGCGGCGGCAACACAATCGCCGCACAGCCCAAATCTGGCGCCGTAAGGCCGCGCGAAGGTAGCTCCGCAAAAGTTGCAGGATATGCCAACGCTTGATTCTGGCGACCTTACGGCGTGCATGTTACGACCCCAGGCTCAACGGCTGGCCGAGTGGCGTTGACATCGCGGGCGCAGACGCCTTGCCCCCCAGAGACCGAGCATATTTTCCGACTTCGATTTCCATGCGGACAGTTTCCACGATGCTGCCGGAAAGTTTGGCAACGGCATTGGCCCGCGTCGGATTGCTGGTGCCATTGCGGATTGCGTCAAGTTCGTCAAAGATGGCATCCCGGAGTCCGGCGCTAGTGCGCATGACTGGGGTGGCTTGTTCTGTGGTTTTGGTCATTGTCGTCTCCATTATAGCCCTTGGATTATTGGCTCAGAGTCGGGCTGTATCTCGGCCAATTCGTCTGTGGGTATCCCATATCCATGGTTGCGCAGCCATCGGCTGAGGCGGCTTGTCGCGCTTTGCCATCAGAAAAACCCCATCACTTCGAAGTGCGCTTTCCACTCCGCGCGCACGGCCTTCGCCGCATCACCATACGCCGCCCCCGATGACACCAGCGCAGCTATCGCCTTGTCGCAGATCGCCACAGGGTTAACCCATTGCGTATGCGCAGCGGAGGCGCGGATGGCCTCGCGGGCTTGCGTGGGAGTGGTCATCTGGTCGTGGCCCATCAAAACGGGATTTCATCCCCGTAATCATCCCCGCGCCCCTGCGCTGGCGGCGGCGCATCATCGCGCTTGTCGCCGCCGCCCATCAGCGTCACCTCGTTCGCGTTGATTTCGAGATACGTCTTGCCGTCATGCTCGCGCGTTGTCAGCGTGCCTGCAACAGCAACCCGCCCGCCCTTGGTGAGATACTGCGCCAGAGCCTCGCCGCGCTTGCCCCATAGCGAGCACGAGAACCAGATCGTGCGCTTGTCTCCGCCGGAAACGCGCTCCTCTACCGCGACCGACCAGCCGGTGACTTTGTCGCCGTTCGGTGTGGTGCGGATAACGGCGTCTTTGCCGATGTTCCCGGCGATGGTGATATTTTTCATGTCTTTCTCCTACCAGCCTACCGCCAGAAACCGGCGATGAATTCCCCGAACAATGCGCACATCGTCGGCGCAGTATTCCGCGATTTTGTCATATTCGCCCGCAGCCCAAGCGGCAGCAACCATACTGCCGTCAAAGTCGTGCTTGCCTTCGATGCCCAGAACCTCCGCAAGTTTGTCCATGCTGATAGTTCCCTTGGCCCCGGCCCACATCGTCATTGTATCAGCCAACTTCGCATCCCACGGCTTCGGATCGCGCGGCAACTGATACGGGATTTGCACCCCTAGCACCACGGCGCGACAGAGCAAAAACCGAATATCAAAGCCGTTGATGTAGTGGCCGACGAAGGTTGTGGAGTGATACGGGTTTATGAAACCGAAAAACGAACTCAACAACCCCGCTTCATCAGCAACGCTAATGCATCTCCGGGCTGAGATTGGATCATCATCATGCGCCCACGCAATCGCGCAGATATGCCCGCGCGCCGGATCGAAGCTGGTTTTGGCCAGCGCATCAATCGCCGCTGCATCGCGGTTTTCAGCAAGCCACGCGTCGATGCTTTCCTGCTTTGTCAGGTTGCCGGGGGCCTTCACTTCGGAGCGAAGTTTGTCCAGATACGCCGGGTCCTGGCATGGAATGGTTTCGATGTCGAGATAGGTGAAGTCAGTCATTGTTGCCTCCTCAATAGTTGATTGCATCGCCGCCAAGATCGGCATTATTGCCGCCCCCGGCGCGCGCAAGCCGCTTGTCGAACGCCGCCTTTATCTCAGCAGCCATAGGCTTGTGGTTATCTTCAAGCCATTGCCATGCAGCGGCGAACGCGGTGCCGTCTTCATTCATGGCTGATAGTTGATCGCAGGAAGCCGCCTTGGCTATACGGTCAAGAAGGCTGTTGGCAATCTTGCGCGGGTCGCGCGGATCGGCTTGCGGTGCCGGGACGGGCTTGGCCTCAGCCTTCGGCGCATCCTTCACGGCGGCGTTGCCATCATCATCTTCGGGGGCAATCCCTGCCATGCCCATGAGGCCGTACCGGCGCGCATAGGTGACGGCGGACCCATACCCCTGCATGTCGTTTTTCCCGATGATCAACGGGACGCGGCACTCAACCGTTTCGCCGCTCGCGCCGTGCACAAAAATCGTTTTGACGTAGCGCCCGGTTTCATCGTCATAGGGCGGCTGCAAGACTGCGATGCCGTGCTTGGATAGCGACGGCATACACGCATCAACAACGCTCGCGAGGTCGGCGTACTTCGCCTTGAATGCGGGGTTAGTGCTGTCTTTAATCGCCTTGCCCATTTCGGACTGTGCAGCGGCAAGCGCTGAATATAGCCCGACGGGCGCGGTTGGTTTGGTTTCCATGTGCAGATCCTCCTATTCGCCCACCATATCGCCCTGCGCGAACGGTTGCAAGCATAATCGCGGCTTGCAATCGCCTTCGCGGAGTGTAATACTGCCGCCATGAAACACACCAGCAAACCCGCCCCCGCGACGGTCACAATCCGGGGATACATGGAACGTACCGGCCTCACGGGCCGCGAGTTCGCCAAGCGTGTCGGCATATCGCAGCCGTTCATGTGCGAAATCATCGGCGGCAAGCGCGCGCCCGGCCGGGAAACCGTGCGGAAGTTCGCAGCGGCGACGAATGGCGAGCTTGGCGCGGAATACTGGATCTACCGGGACGCCGATGCCGAGAACGCGCGGGCTGCGGAATGACAGACACGCCTAAGCGCGTTCAACTGCGCCGCACGAAAGGCTGGCGCAAGCCCGAGGGTGCCGTTGTCGTGTCGCGTCCGTCGAAATGGGGCAACCCGTTCACGGTTGCTGGCGCCCGCAATGCCGGGTTCACGGGGTCACAGGCCGAATTGAACGCTAGGTGCGCTGGCATGTTTGGCAACGCCATGCTGAGAGGACTGCCTGTGGTAGCGTGGCATCTGGAACATATCTCGGAACTTCGCGGCAAGGATTTGCTTTGCTGGTGCGCTCTCGATCAGCCGTGCCACGCCGACACTTTGCTGGACCTCGCCAATGGGTAAGGCCGAAGACCCAATTCACATCAGCATTCTCAACTACCTCCGCTTGCGGTATCCGCGCGCGCTGATCTTCCACCCGGCGAACGAGATGAACCTGCGGGCCGATCCGAAGTCGAAGGCTATCGCGCAGAACAAGGCGAAGGCGATGGGCATGCTGCCGGGCATCCCGGATTTGATCATGCTGCACGATGCCACGTTCTACAGCTTCGAGGTCAAGGCCCCGAAAGGCGCGCTTGCAGATACACAGCGGATGTGCGCCGTGACGATCAAGGCGAACGGCGGGCATTGGTTCCTCGTGCGCTCGATTGACGAAGTGAGGGCCGCGATGGCGGGGGTGACGGGTTGAAAAAAATGGCGGGGGAAGCCTTTCGGCCATCGACCCCGCCAGTTTGTGCCGGGGGAGGATGCCCGGCGGGGCCACGGATAGCACGCGCGGGGAAATCGCGCAATGGGGGATGATATGACGGCGATCAAACGTGACGTGACGATTGGCGGTTGCAGGCTGATCTTGGGCGATTGCCTGAGCGTGATGCCGCTGCTGGGGAAATTCGACGCGGTGGTGACTTCGCCTCCATATGATAATTTGCGGGATTATGGCAAGGATTTCCACGGCGTTGATCTGTTCGCTGTGATAAAGCACATATCCGAAATTCTCAAACCCGGCGGGGTCTGCATGTGGAATGTAGCAGATGCCACCATAAACGGCAGCGAAACCGGCTCCTCATTTAGGCAGGCGTTGCACGCTATGGACTGCGGGCTTCGGCTCCATGACACAATGCACTATATCAAGGACAATGTGAATTTTCCCGAAGATGTAAGATATTTTTCAGGACATGAATACATGTTCATTTTTTCCAACGGCTCGCCGAAAACATTCAACCCAATAATGGACAGGAAGAATAAGTTCCGAGGGACTATAATGCATGGCACATCTCGTCAGAGGGACTCAACCCTGACGCCAAAAAGCGGTATTGGGAAAGCCGTTAAGGAGTTTGGAATGAGGTTTAATTGGTGGCATCTTACAAACAACAAAGATAGGTCCGGGCATCCTGCTCCGATGCCGTATTCTATGGCAACGGGGCATATCGAGAGCTGGACCGATCATGGAGAAACCATACTCGATCCATTCATGGGAAATGCAACAACGCTAGTCGCCTGCGCCAAGATGGGCCGCCGTGGAACCGGAATTGAACTCGACGAAGGTTATTTCGAGAGCGCATGTGCCAGAGTTCGCGCCGCCTATGCCCAGCCAGATTTCTTCGTCGCCCAGCCAGCACCGCAGCCAGCACCGCAGCCGGTGCAGGATGCGTTCGATGTATAGCGCAGCCGAGGCCGCAGCCAACGCCGCCTGCGGGCTTGTCGTGTCATGGGCGGCGACCTACACGCTCCTGCCGTTCTGGGGCCTCACGCCCAGCCCTGCGCAGTCTGCGGGTATCACGGGCATGTTTTTCGCGCTGTCGTTCACGCGGTCGTTTGTTATCCGGGAGATATTCAGGAGGTCAAAGCCATGAGCAAAGAAGTTACCGCACCGAAACAAATTCTGCTTGATACGCACATTCGAGTGATAGACCAGCGTATCGGAATGGGGATTGGCGGCTCCGATACGGTGATCCGTGCATACCATGTCCCCACGGGAATTCTGGTAGAACTGCCAAGGTCAACGCGAGGGCAGTTCCATGACCGCGAACTTGCTCTGGAAATGATCGAATATGCCTTGGCGAGTTGGAGCGCGCCATGATCAATCTCAAATGGACACGCAAAGTTTTCAGATTGCCGGACCAGATCGGCTACCATGCCGGGCCGTATGCGATTTACACCGGCATGTCCGAAGGCGCGGCGCTGCTGACGTCAGGGCCGCCGGATTACATCGGCCCGTTCCACACCAACACCGTGCAGGAGGCGATGGACATTGCCGAGGCATATGCACAAGGCGGGCCGCTTGATTGATTGCCGCGCTTGTGGCATAAAGGCGGCGGGAGAGGCCAGCCAGCCTCATCCCGCCAGATGCAGCGCAAACGGGAAAGGACGCGCCACATGAGGACAGATTATCACACGCGAGAATTAGCACGCAAGGGGGTGCGTCAATGAACCTTCCAGCAATATCAACCGCGCGACTTCCTGACACCTACGAAGCGGCGAAGGTCGCGCTCGCATCATGTGCGCAGATTGACGAGTGCCAGACATGGGCTGACAAGGCCGCTGCGCTTGCAAGTTACGCGCGACAATCCCGAGACGATGAACTTGAAAAACTGGCGCAGCGCATTCGTGCGAGGGCCATCCGGCGGGCCGGGGAATTACTCAAGCAAATTGAACCGCAGCAAGGGCAAAGAAACGACATAGAACCTAAGGTCGGCGGTGGCCCTAAGTCGCGCACTGATGCCGCGCGCGATGCTGGAATGTCAGAACGACAGCAAAAGCAGGCGGTTCGGATTGCCAACGTTCCCGATGAAGACTTTGCCGAACAAGTTGAAAGCCAAACCCCGCCGACGCTTTCGGCGCTGGCGCAGCAAGGCATCACGCCCCGGCAAGTCATGGAACATTCTGGCGTTGGGCCAAAGGCGTTCAATGCAGCGTTGCACTTGGTGGGAGACGCGCGGCAATATGCACTCGACATGGGCAAGAAAGAGTTGGGCCTTTGTATTGACGGCCTATCGCAAGACCAGAGGACCAAACTGCGCGGGTACATCGCAAGCATCGACGCGATGCACGACAACATCATGACAAGGATATAAAAATGGACAGCAAAGACCTGAGAGCCGAAGTGCGCGACTTCATTCAGAACGCGCTGAAAAATGACAAGCCCGTGGTCGTTGGGTGGGCGGTGCATGAAATCATGCAGGCGCATGGCGGCATCGGCGGCGATGATTTGCCGTTCTACCAGATCTGCGCCTATGCTCACATTTCGGAACTGGTGAAACGCGGCGTCAACAAATACGCGGATGCGGTCACAGACGACCGGCAACAGGTGCTGGAAGGCTTTGAGCATTTGCAGGTTGCTTATCCTATGGATCGCAGCGGAGAGCGCGTGCTGGTGCCTGTATCGCAGTGCACAGACGATGAAATGCTTGCGCGTGCCGATGAACTTGATTCGATGGCTGTTGGGTGCCGGACCCATGCTCAGGAAATCAGGGGCTTTGTCGAGACCCGTTCGCAAGTCGCATAGTGCAGAACTTGCGACAGATGGGTGATTGTGGCATAAAGGCGGCGGGAGAGGCGTGCAAACCTCGATCCCGCCTATACAGCGAAAGGGGTTCGCCGATGCGGAACAAATACCACAAGACGGGCGTTGCACGCAAGGGGTGCCGCAATGGCTAACCATAGCTTTGACCCAGATGTTGCCAGCGCGGTTGGCGTCAACGCCGCAGTGCTGTTTCAAAACATCTTGTATTGGGTGGAGAAGAACGCCGTGAATGGACGGCACTTCTACGATGGCGCGACATGGACATACAACAGCGTTTCGGCTTTCGCAGAGATGTTCCAATACATGAGCATTTCACAGGTCAGGACGTCTCTTGATAAGCTTCTGGATGCGGGGCTGATCGGGGAAGGAAACTACAATAAGGCGGGGTATGATCGCACCAAGTGGTATTGCGTTTTGTCGCCATCCCATTTGTCAAAAATCCCCAATGGTATTGGTGTAAATCGCAGACCTATACCAGATGGTAAACCAGATGGTAAACAAGTAGAAGCTAAAGCTTCTTTTGTGCGCCCGTCCCGCTTCGATGAGTTTTGGGATGCATATCCTCACAGGAATGGGGCAAAGAAAGGCCGAAAACCGTCGGAGGGTAAGTATCAAGCCGCAGTCAAGTCTGGCGTTTCGGAGCAGGCCATCATCGACGGGGCTTTCATGGCAAGGAATGATCGGGGCGTGATCGACGGCTATGCGAGGAATCCTGAAACATGGCTGAATCAGGGAGGGTGGAATGATGAAATTGAAATGAACGTCATTCCAACCGGGGGAAGTTCAAACGGAGGAAATCATGGCAACCGAAATGGCACCCCTCGCGCCAATGGCAACGGACACGGCTCTGGCCTCTTTGACGCGTTTGCTGCCGTCGCTGCGGACCTCGAAGGAAAGCCGCATTGATGCGCGGCGGATGGTGGACGCGCTGACGGTTCCGGCGAACTCGACATGGATGCTGGCGCATGTCGCTGCGCTGTTGCTCCCGTATTACGACAAGGACACGCCTCACGGCATTCGCAAGATCGACGCGACGTATTGGGCGCGGGCGCTGGCGGAGTATCCGGCATGGGCTATCGAGGCTGCGATTGGATGGTGGCGCGGTGCCGACAACGAGGATCGACGCAAGCGGCCTATGGAAGGCGACATTGCCGCGAGATGCATCCGCGAAATGGACATGGTTCGCGCGGCGGCCCGGATGCTGGAATCGCCTATCATGGAATCGCCGGTTCACCGGGACCCGATAGTCGAGCCTGAGCGGCCCCGCATGACGGCGGATCGCGCGGCGGAGATCATGACGGCGGCTGGATTCAGGCCGCGCAGGTTCAACGATGAAACGGAGGGGACGACATGATGACGCAGAAACAATTCAAGGCCGTCAATGTGATGCTGATCGAGGGCTTCGGCGTCGAGGACATTGCGATTAAACTCCGGGCGCGCAAATGAGCAACGCACAGCACCCGCTCACCGGCGCAGTCGTGTGCATGACGCTGGCCGGGCATAAGGCCCCGGTAATCGCGGACGCGCTCGGCATCCCGTATCGCACGGTCGTTCATATCCGCTGCGCGCAACGCAGGGCGGGCAATCTGCCGCAGGTTAAGCGGTTTGGGAATATCGACCGATACCTGCACGTCACGCCGCAGGGCCGGTTGAGCCTGAAGCTGATATTGTCAGGGATTGACGACGCCACGGCCCGCGATTTCCTGAACGCCGTGCGCGGAGGCAAGACCGCAAACGACGTATTGCGCGAAGCGGTCAAGCTGGCGCATGGTGCCGCGCATGTGGTGGAAGTGCGGGGAAGCGTCAATGGCTAAAGCAAAGCGTCACATATCGGTGCAGGCCGCCTTTATTCGCTGGTTATCCTCGCCGACATGCTGCCTCGCACGCCATGGGCTTCGATCATCCAGACGCCAGCCCAGAAAGTGAATACCAGCGCGGCGAGGCCGATTGCGGATCTGATCATGTGCGGCATGGGGGGGGATCCTCTCACGCTGCCAGGATTTGCGTTGTGGGCTTCGGAACGCGGTAGCCCATGCGCTCAAGCTCGTGCGCCGCAGCGGTAGGGTGCGCGAACCAGTGGCCAGAAACCAGTCCCGCAACATCATCTCTGTACAAGATTGCCGCGCCAGCCGCGAGGCCGCGCCAGTATTCGACAGCCCCGCCGGGGGATGTGCGGTCCGGCCAAGTGCAGATGTGCGTCATTTCGCCGTGGCCGAGTATGTTTTCGCGTTGCATAGCGTCCTCCTGTTGACAGTCCAGCACTACGCCCGAAGGCGCAGGTCGAGGCGGTCAGATGTTGTGCCCAAGAGCGCGCAAAGCCTGCCGATCAGCCTCAAGCGCCGCGCGCATATCTTCAGCCGTGGACCCAGCCTCGCGCATCGCCGCCAGCTTGTTATGCCATTGCGCCGCCTCTGGCGTTGCGTTGTAAACACCGCGCGCGTCCAAGCAAGCCGGGCCGCGACGTGATTTTGCGCGGGCAACGAGGGCGGTCATGTCAAGGCTGGTGGTTTTCATATCGAGTTCCTCTCGGCGGGCTTCATTGCCCTTGCCATCACCATATCGCAACCCGCTATGCCACGCAAGGGGAAAGTGCAGCCGTCACGCATGTTGACTTTCGGAGGTGATCTTGCCATCATGCAGGCAACGCATAAAGCATTAGCCGCATTCTTGCGGTGTTGCGGAGACCGCCTTGAGCGGCACATTGGCGGTGATGGGAGTCGGCACCAATGACGCAACACCACACGAGCGCGGATAACAGATCGCCCGGCAACGTCACCGAACGCCCGGTGGGATAGTCGCGTCAACGCGTGCCGCGCTCACCAGTTGCCAAGCCGGTAGTGGCATCGTAGCACCGGCAGCATGGGGTGGCGCGCTTTGGGCATTCCCGCGTCACGCCCAGGCCCCAAAGCCGGTGATATTGCCCTAAGCGCGGTACGGTGGTATGATATAACCGCATATCGCGGCATGTAGGGAAAATGGGTTACAAAACTCCGCCAGTCGAACACCAGTTCAAAAAGGGCGTTGCCTCCAATCCAACAGGCATGTCGAAAGAGACCGCCCGCCGTATTCGAGAGAACGCAGCGAAGGCTACGGAAATCCGTGAGCGGCTTCTGAGCGCGGTTCTTCTGGCAACGCAAGAAGGCGCGAGCATCGAATATGTCGAGGCGGCGCTGCTCAAGTTGCTCAAGGATAGCGAAGACCGAGGGCTTGGCGCGCCGGTACAGAAGCTTGGCGGCGAGGGCGAGAACGGCGAAATCCTGATGCGCTGGCAAAGCCCGACAGATGGTTGATGTTATCATTCCGTATATGCCGCGTAAGGCGGCTATCGACTATCACGGTAGAACGCAGCGGTTTGCGTGCCTCGTGTGGCATCGGCGGGCGGGGAAAACGGTTGCCGCGATAAATGACCTCGCCAGGGATGCAGTTATCATCCGCAGGCCGGATGTTCGGGTTGGTTACATCGCCCCATATTACAACCAGGCAAAAGCTGTGGCATGGGATTACGTCAAGCACTACACGGCACCGGTTCCGGGCATGAAGTACAACGAGGCGGAATTGCGGGCTGATTTCCCGAACGGCGCTAGATTGCGGCTATTCGGCGCTGACAACTACGACGCCATGCGCGGGCTTTATTTTGACGCGGTTGTCTTGGATGAGCCCGCCGATTTTCCACCCAACGCATGGCCAACCGTCATTCGCCCAGCGCTGTCTGATCGGCAGGGGAAGGCAACATTCATCGGCACGCCCAAAGGGAAGAACGATTTTTGGGACATCCACGACAGGGCGTCGCGCGATCCTGATTGGTTTTCTTCTGTGCTCAAGTCCAGCGACAGCGGCATACTCCCGCGAGAGGAATTGGATGACGCGCGCCGCATGATGGGGGATGACCGATACGAGCAAGAGTTCGAGTGCAGCTTTGAAGCCGCGATAACCGGCGCGTACTACGGGAAGGAAATGAAGGAGCTGGTGGCGGATGGCAGAGTTCAAAACATAATCCCGGAGCCGCAGATAGGCGTTACGACAGCATGGGATTTGGGTATGGACGACGCGACGTCAATTGTGATCGTGCAGCACGTCGGGAACGAGGTTAGGATAATTGACCACATCGAAGGCAGCGGACACGGGCTTGCGCATTACGCAAAGATATTGACAGAGAAGCCGTATGTGTATCTCGGACACATTTTGCCGCACGATGCTCGCGTGCGAGAGCTTGGGAGCGGGGTTTCTCGGATCGAGACGCTGGAGGGATTGGGGATAAAAAACATCGCTATTGCCCCGAATATCCCAATCGAAGATGGCGTGCAGGCGGTTCGGAATGGCTTGGCGCGGACGTTTATTGACGCGAGGCTCACTAATCTGGTTGAATCGCTGAAACAGTATCAGCGAGATTGGGACGACAGGTCGAAAACATGGCGTTCTTTCCCGAGGCACGACTGGACATCTCATGCGGCTGACAGCATGCGGTATCTGTTTGTCGGGTACAGGCCGACGGCAAGCGACTGGGGCAAGCCATTGCGGCGCAACTTGAAGGGCGTGCTGTAATGCGCTATCATGGTGCAGGACAAAAGGGGCGTTAAATGGCAATCGGGACGTTTGCGGAATTAAAGACGGCGGTCGCGGATTTTCTCAATCGAGACGATTTGGCGGCAATCGTGCCCACGTTCGTCGCCTTGGCCGAGGCAGACATTGCGCGCAACCTGCGCCATTGGCGAATGGAGGCGCGGGTGGTTGCTGAGATTGATGCGAGGTTCAGCGATGTTCCAAGCGATTTCATCTCGCCGATCAGGCTTTACCTATCATCCGCAACTGACCCAATGGAGCTTATGACGCACGCGGAGATGATGGACCGGCGGTCATACACTGACGACGCAGCCGCGCAGCCGAGGGCTTATGCGATGGTGGGCGGGCAGTTCGAGTTCTACCCAACGCCCGATGAGGCATACACGCTGGAGATGGTCTACATTGCCCGCCCGTCCGCGCTTTCCGCCGATGGTGACACAAACTGGATTTTGACAAGCCATCCAGACTTGCTGCTTTATGGGTCGCTCATTCATTCCGCGCCATATCTGAAGGATGATGCTCGCATCGCCGTCTGGGCGTCGATGTATCAGTCTGCGATTGATGGCTTGAACCAGGAAAGCGAGAAGGCCAAGAACGGCGGCGCGCGCCTCAGGATGCGCATCCGGGGGGCTGGCAATGGCCTTTGAATGGGTAGCGGCTGCGGCCTCGCCGGAAACATGGGCCATTAATGCTTTGGCGCGCGCGCTTGTTGACGCTGACGGGGCTTGGCTGACGACCGAAATAGATGGCGTGATCTATGGCTTGGTCTCGCCGGAAACGGAATATTGGGCCGCGTCGGATGCTGCCCCGGAAACTTGGGAGGTTCAATAAATGGTAAACACCTACATCACCAACGTGCCGACAGTCGGCGGCGATGAGAATACATGGGGCACCGAGAACAACGCCAACTGGGATCTGGCGGACGATCTGTTTGACGGGACGACCGCAATTGCGCCAAACCTCGTGGGGTTCAAGGTCGGCGGGGTGGCAGTGACGTCGACGGCTGCGGAGTTGAATATCCTGGACGGCGTGACATCGACGGCTGCGGAGTTGAATGTTCTGGACGGCATCCCGGCCACTCTGACGGCGACGGAGTTGGGCTATGTCGACGGCGTTACATCAGCAATCCAGACGCAGTTCACAGCCAAGGCCCCGCTTGAATCGCCTACGTTTACCGGCGTTCCTGCCGCTCCAACGGCGGCGTTGGGCACAAGCACCACGCAAATCGCCACCACGGCTTTTGCGCTGGCGCAGGTGATTGATGAAGACAGCTTTGCGACCGACAGCGCCACGCGACCGCCGAGCCAGCAAAGCGCGAAGGCGTATGTCACGGCGCAAAAGATAGCCAGATTCACCGGCGCGCAGAACGCCGTTGCCGCGTCGGTCACGGAAGCTCACGGGTTGGGCGCGGCACCGTTCGGGTTCCGCGCTGTGTTGGTCTGCGCCACGACTGATCTCGGATGGGCCGTCGGTGATGAGGTCAGCCTATCCGACGAGGACGCGATAGGCGTCTCTGCCGCAACCACATTTGCCAATGCAACAAGCGTTGGTGTGCGACTGACGACAACCACGCCAAGGCTCGTGCACAAGACGGGGCTGACCGTGGCGGCAATAACTGCCGGTAGCTGGCGCGTCTTGCTGCGGGCATGGCTGTAAATGCCGCTGGTCCCGCTCACATTCCCGCCGGGGGTTTACCGCAACGGCACGGACTACCAGTCAACGGGCCGCTGGCGGGACGCATCGCTTGTTCGGTGGGCCGACGGGACAATGCGAGCGGTTGGCGGGTGGGCACCGCGCTTCGACGGGGCCGATGCGGTTCCTCGTGGGGCGCATGTGTGGCGCGACCTGACAAACAACCGGCGAGTGGCATTCGGGACGTGGGATAAGCTCTACGCCGTGTCGCAGGCGGGAGTAGTTACGGATATCACACCGGCAGGACTGACAACGGGCAATGCTGCCGCCACGATGAATCTGGGCTACGGCGGCGGGCTTTACGGGTCCGGCCTGTATGGAACGCCCCGCAACGACAGCGGGTCATATGTGGAGGCTACCACTTGGTCGATTGACAACTGGGGAGAGGAATTGGTTGCGTGTTCCAACGCGGACGGGAAACTCTACCAGTGGGATTTGAACGTCGTAAATGATGGGGTCGCCATAACCAACGCGCCGACCGGATGCTCTGGCCTTGTCGCCACAGAAGAACGGTTTTTGTTCGCGCTCAGCGCAGGGGGAAACCCGCGACTGGTGCAATGGTGCGACCGCGAGGCCAACACCGTCTGGACGCCAGCCGCCACGAACGAGGCGGGCGACCTGGAATTGCAGACGTCTGGCCAGATCATGCAAGGGATCAGGACGCGCGGGCAGACATTGGTGCTGACCGATATTGACGCGCATGCGGCGACCTATCAGGGGCCGCCGTTTATCTATGGGTTCGAGCGGGTCGGGTCGTCCTGCGGCGCAATCAGCCGGAAAGCGGCAGCGGCAGTTGACCGGGGCGTGTTCTGGATGGGAGCCGGGTCGTTCTTTATATATTCGGGCGGCGTGGTACAGGAACTGCCCTGCGAGGTCGTGGATTACGTTTTTAGCGAAATGAACACGTCATACAGGTCGCACATCTGGGCGGTTTCGAACGCGGCCAATTCGGAGGTGTGGTGGTTTTATCCGTCAACATCGGCGACCGAATGTGACCGCTATGTGAGCTTCAACTATCTTGAGGGTCATTGGGCCACCGGCACGCTTGACCGCACGGCTGGGGTTGATCGCGGCGTATTCTCGACCCCTATCTGGTTTGACGCGGCGGGGCAGGCGTACAACCACGAAACCGGGTTCGCCCATGACGGGGCGTCGATTTACGCGGAAAGCGGGCCGGTTGCGATTGGAGCAGGGGACCAGGTGGCGGTTTGCACGATGATTATCCCAGACGAAAAGACGCAGGGGCAAGTGACTGCGACATTCAAAACGCGGTTTCACCCGAACGACACAGAGCGCAGTTACGGGCCGTATTCCATGGCAAACCCGACCAGCGTGAGATTTACCGGGCGGCAGGTCAGGATGCGACTTGACGGTGGTGACACAGACTGGCGGGCGGGGGTGCATCGTCTTGACGTGAAGCCGGGGGGGTTGCGGTGAGAGTTCCCCCGGTCATCGGCGACAGGTGGCAGGTTTGGGCGGAGGAACTTCGGCGCTATCTAGGGCGCGCGCTATCGCAGTTGGTGGCCAAGGACGCAGCGGCAAAGGCGTCCGAGGATGGCGTGCTTCTCTGGGATCGGGTTAACGGACACCCTGTGGTATCGCGCACTGGCGCGTTCTTGGCTCTGCCTGTTATGGCGGCAGCACCTGCTTCGGCGGCGGCGAGCGGGACGGCGGGCGATTTGGCCTATGATGCGAGCTATATTTACGTCTGTGTTGCGACGAATACCTGGAAACGGGTTGCAATAGCGACATGGTAAACATTTACGATTACCGAGACTGGATCGAAAGCGCGCTGAAACACAGCGGAGGCACGCATGTTTTTGAGGATGTGGTTGATCTGGTGGCAAGGGGAAAGGCTCAATTGTGGCCTGCGCCGCGCGGAGTTGCAATTACCGAGATTATAGAATATCCTCGCAAGCGAGTGTTGCACGTATTTCTGGCCGCTGGCGAATTGGATCAGGTGCTAGACGGGATTGATAGCGTAGCAGAATGGGGCAGGACGCAAGGCTGCACTTCCCTCACAATGTCGGGCCGATTGGGCTGGCAGCGGGTTTTGGCAAAGCACGGTTTCATTCCGGTGCTGGTCACGATGGAAAGGGAAGTGGATGGCGGGCGGATTGGGCGGACGGCAGACGACGAGCACGCAGGTTCCCGCGTGGCTTGAAACCGCAGCGAGGCAGACCCTAGGTCGCGCCGACGATGTGTCGCAAATCGGCTACGTGCCGTATTATGGGCCTGACGTTGCCGCGCTGACGCCAATGCAACAAGCATCAATGCAGAACACATCAGACGCAGCCAGCGCCTTTGGCATGGCGTCCAGTGACCCGATGGCAGGCATGCCCACGCCACAGACGTTTGCTGGCGGGGTTCAGGGCTATTCATCGGCACCGCTTTACCAGCAATCGCTCGATGCGTTGGCGGAGCAACGACCGGGGCAGTTTGACGCGATCAACAGCATGTTTATCGACCCAACTACCGGGCAGAGACCGTCATGGGCGGCGGAGCAGGCCCCTGGGGTCGTGCAAAACCCTGGCGGGCAGGGCGGAAAGGGCGGGGGGCCGGTCGATGAGGAGGACTACCAGTCAGATCAGGGCCAGCCGCCGGGCAATTTCAGCCTTGGCGGGATGGGGAACATCTTCAATGGCAGCGGGACTGGATCAATGGGGTTGCCGGATCCGATGAGCGGCAGGATCACGAGCGTCGGGAGGCTCAACATGCCTGATATTTCTGGCTTACTGGGGGGCAACTAATGGCGGGCTCAGGCAATCCTCAACAAACGACGCAACCGGTCGCGGGCGGGGCTCAACAACCGACGCAGCCGGGCGTGTTCGGCCAGTCGGCGGGCGCGTTCAATTCGGCGCTGGCCGGAACCGGTGCCGCAATGGCCGGGCCGAATATCGGCGCATTCATGAACCCGTTCACGCAACAGGTCACGAACACCACGTTACAGGGCCTTGATCGGTCGCGGCAGATGGCGACGAATGACATCGGCGCGCAGGCGTCGATGGCGGGCGCATTTGGCGGGTCGCGGCACGGCGTTGCGGACTCGCTGACCAATGAGGCTTATGGGCGGCAGGCTGCGGACACTCTCGGCAACCTGAACATGCAAGGCTTCAACACCGCGTTGGGCGGCGCACAACATCAACAGCAGGTGATGATGCAGGGAGCCAATCAGCTCGGCAACCTGTCCAATCTCGGCTTTGGCTTCGGCCAGCAGATCGGGCAACAGCAGGCGCAACAGGGCGGGCAGCAACAGGGCCTTATACAGAGCCTGATTGATGCTGGGAGAGGCCAGTTTGCGGGGTATGCTGGAAGCCCAACGCAGTCGTTGCAGGCGAGGCTTGCGGCTCTCGGGGGGGCAAACATGGGTCAACAAACGCAGACGACAAGTCAGCAGCCGGGACTGTTCAACTACCTGTCGATGGCACTTGGGGCGCTGTAGATGGCAACATTTGCTGAACTTCTCGCAGGGATCGACCCGATGGCAACGCCAGGGCGGCTGCGGCAGGGGTATGGCCGAGACGAGATCGGCAACCCGACAATGATGGGTTTGCTTGGCCGGGAGTATGCTTTCCAATATCCAACGCAGCAACAGCCACAGATGCCGCGCATTACGACGACTACGACGCTGGACGCGCTTGGCCGGGCGACCCACAACGCGGTGGAAAGCGCGCCGCGCCAGCCGAACATGGTTGCGGGGCTGTTGCAGGCGCTGGGCGAAGGCATCACTGCGCCGGGGCGTGCGCTGAGCGGCGAGGCCATGACCATTGGTGATGCGCTGAATACGGCGGGCTTTGCGCAGTTGGGCGCGGCGGCGATGCCAGCGCCTGCGGGTGCGCTGCGGTCTGGCGCAATGCGCAGCGGAAAGACTGAGGCGCAAAAGGTTGCCGACTTGCTGAAATCAGGACGCGCGAGCGAAGTCACCGACGACATGATGGCGCGCGTCGATCCGCAGGAAATGTGGCGGCTTTACGAAAGCGGCGCAACGGGCATGGATATGCCGATGGACGAGGCGTCACGGATGGCGCGGGCTGACGCGAGACTTCCCGCTGATGCCTATCACTCTACGGGTGCCACTTTCGACGAGTTTGTCCCATCCCAAGTTGGAAGGCACGGGGCGGGCGTTTATACTGGCAAAAATGTGGCAGACGTTGAATCATTTTTGCCGCGTGATGACGTTTCTAAGCGTTTTGAATTTGAATCCGGCGCGCAAACAATACCACTTCGCATCCCGGGCGATTCCGCTTTTGCAAACGAAATGCGGTGGCAGGACGCACTGCCGGATCGTTGGGCATACGGCGACCCAAAAGACACGGCTGACGCCATTTCTGGTTATGCTGAGGGTGCTGACAGTCTTTCACGCGCTGGTTTCTCTGGCGTCACACAACCAGCGACCGACTGGGACGGGCGGGTGGTTTTCGACCCCACCAACATCCGCAGCCGATTTGCCCGCTTTGATCCGCGCCTGTCGCACTTGGCGAACCTTAGCGCGGGCATCGGCGGGTTGCTTTTTGCCGCTGGCATGGCGCCGAGGCAAGCGCAGGCAGGCGGCCTGCTATCAATGGGGGCGCAGTAATGGCTGGTCTTGACCCACGCCTACAAGCCGCACTGGACGCGCTCTTTGCTGCGGCTCCGCCGGAAATGGGGCTTGGCATCGGGTCGGGGTATCGGTCTGTCGATCATCAGGCGCAGCTTTGGGAAGAGGCGCTGCGCAAGTATGGATCTCCAGAGGCCGCCCGTAGATGGGTGGCCCCGCCCGGCAAGTCCCAGCATAACTTCGGCATGGCTGCGGATTTGTCCTACGGATCGCCAGATGCAACGCAATGGGTTCACGACAACGCGGCGCAGTATGGATTGACGTTCCCGCTCGATAACGAAAATTGGCATATCGAATTGGTTGGCGGGCGCGACGGCACGATGCAGCCTGTTCGGGTGGCGGGACCAGCGCCTTCTGGCGGGTCACCGGCCATCGGATCGCCGCAGATGCCGCCGATTGGACCGCAAAACCCGTTCGAGGGCATGGGGCTTATTTCCAAGTTTGCGGCATCAAAGGGGATTGAACAGAGCGCCGACGCAGCGCCGCTGGTCAACCTGTGGAACATTCTGGCGCAGAAGAAAAGCCCGCGGCTTGCCAGCCTCGCGGCGCAACAAGGCGGCTTGTGGAAGATATTGGGGGCATAGATGGCAGGTCTGACGTGGGAAGAGCTAATGCGCGGGATTGGAGGGCTTTCGTCCGGCAACCCGAACATGCCAATGATCGAAGTGGGGCCGTCGCCTATCACGCCTCGCGCCCCTGTGGCGGCGCAACCGGCTGCGCGCCAGCCGATGCAGCAACCGGCGGCAGCGCAGCCTGAGCAACCCGGCGGCATCAAGGGCTTTTTCAGCGACAAGGACCGGCGGGCGCGGCTTGCCATTGCGCTTGAGGGCATGACGATGAACCCGAATAACGCGCTGATCGGGGAAATGCAGCGCGGGATTGAAACGCGGGCGCAGAAACAAGAGCGCAACGCGACGATGGAATGGCTGAAATCGCGCGGTCGCGATGATCTGGCCGAGGCAATGGCGGGCGGGCTTCCTGCGGCTGATGCTATGCGCATGGCGTTGGCCCCGCCAGCACAAGCGGAACAGACCTCGCTGATGCAAAACGTGCGATGGCTCATGGATCAGGGCATCCCGATGGAGCGCGCTATTGATATGGCGCGAGGCGGGACTACGGTTAACGTAGGCGATCAGGGGCCGAAACTGGTCGGCACCGAGGGGCTTGTTGCTGTTCCAGATCAGGCATCCGCAACGGGCTTCAGGTTTGAGGTTGCTCCAGGCAGCCCGTTAGAGGCGAAAACCGCGCAGGAACAAGCCGATGCGGTATCTGCGGCGGAAACGCAAAGCGCGGCTCTGGCGCAAGGTGAAATGTATAAGTCGGAAACCGTGCGGGCGGCAGAACGGGCAATCGAGATGATCGGGAAGACAGGACCGTTTGATATTATCCCCGAGGCTGGCAAGCTTGGGGCGCTTCTGGCGGCTTCGCCCATTCCTCTTCCAGGCGGGCAGGAGGCAACAGACCTTCGAAATACGCTGGCGACAGTGCAGGCTGGCATTGCGTTTGATCGATTGCAATCCATGCGGGACGCATCAAAGACGGGCGGCGCGCTGGGCGGGGTTTCCGAGCGGGAAATTGACCTGCTTATGTCGTCGCTTGGGGCGTTGCAGCAAAACAGTTCGCCAGCTCTGCTGAAAGAGAACCTTGCCAATATCGTGCGGATCATGACGAAGATCGAAAACGACCCGATTGCAAGCGCGGCATATGCCGGGCGCTCGATGCCCGCCGCATCGGCTCCGGGCGGTGATGATGCATTGTTCTACAAATACGGGGTAACGCGCTGATGGCAAGTTACGACGATCTGGTTGCAGCGGCAAGAAAAGCGGATCAGGCGGGCGATTCCGCTGGCGCGAAGCGGTTGCTTGAACTCGCGGTTGAAGCGCAAGGCCAAGTCGTCATGTCCACGCCGGACGGGGGCCGCGTGCTTCGCATGCCCAATGGGCAAATGGCCTACACGTCACCGGGATATTCGACTAGTGATCCGAAGCAGATCGAGCGCATCATGGGCGGCGCGACTGGGGCGGATACTTCGCGGGCGGGGATGCAGGAAAGCATCATCGCGCAGAGGCCAGTTGCCGCGCGGCTTGGCAAGTTTCTCGAAGGCGTGCCGGCTGTCGGGTCTTACATAGACGAATTGCTAGGCGCTGTCGGCGGGCCGAAGGAAAGCGCGCGGGCATTGTCTAGCGCTATGCAGGAAACGCACCCGTGGCAGTCTGCCGCTCTTGGGCTGGGCGGTGGGGCGGTTGGTACGGTAGGGGCGCTGGCGGCGATGCCAGAGGCCGCGGCGAGGTGGCTGGGCGGGCTTGTGACGGGGCCGACTGGTGCCCGCACTATTCCTGCGATGATGCGCGGGTTGTTGGCTGGCGGGGCCGCTGGGGCGACGGAGGGGGCGGTTTACGGGTCAGGAATGGGTGAGGCGGGCACTCGCGGCGAGAATGCGTTGGGCGGCGCGGCTATGGGGGGCGCTTTCGGCGGGTTGCTTGGTATGGCGGCTCCTGTCGTGCAAAAGGGCGTCAAGAATGTGGCAGACATATTCCGACGCACAGATGTTGCGAAGATCGCCAAGGATTTGGGCATTTCCAAGGAAGCCGCAACGGTTATCCGCAACACGTTTGACACGGGCGGCGATATGGCCGCAGCACAGGCCAATCTAGCGCGAGCCGGGTCCGAGGGGATGCTTGCAGACGCCGGGCCTGCCGCGCAGGCTTTGCTTGATGCCGCTGCCACGTCAGGTGGCGGGCCAGCGCAGGTTGTCAGGTCTGCGGTCGATGAACGCATGGCGCGGACGGGATCGGCTCTAGATGATGCGCTTAACGCGGCGCTGGGCAAGCCCCCGCTTGGGCCTAAAACCGCCGTGGCAGAGATTGCCGCTCGAACCGCGCCCGCGAGGGAACTGGCATATAACACGGCATACAATCGGCCTATCGACTATTCGTCGCCGCAAGGGATGAAGATCGAGGAGGTTATTGGCCGGATTGCGCCGGATGATCTGATTGCGGGCATCACGGAGGCAAACAAGCAAATGCTTTCCGAAGGCCGCACAAATCAGCAAATCATGGCCGTTCTGACGCATGACGGTAAGGTCGATTTCCTGCGCGAAATGCCGAACGTGCAGCAACTTGACGAAATCAAGAAAGCGTTGCAGCGCATGGCCTATTCGCCAAGCAATACCGACGCGTTCGGGCGGCTGACCGGCACCGGGCAACGGTATAACAGCCTTGCCGGTCAACTTCGGGATGCCGTGGTTGATGCCGTGCCGGATTATGGCGCTGCGGTGCGGATCGGCGGCGACAAGTTGGCAGAGGATCGGGCGTTTTCTCTCGGGCGCGATCTACTTTCACCAAAGACCGAAATTGAAGACGTGATGCTTGAGCTTGGCCGCGTGCCGTCGCAATCTCAATTGGATGCGGCACGGCTTGGGCTTCGCAGTTATATTGCCAAGACGCTAGGTGACGTGAGGGCCGTAGCCTCAGACCCGAACATTGACGCTCGGCAGGTTGTGAAGGCTGTAACCGATCTGAGCAGCGACAACGCGCACGAGAAGATCACCAGACTAATGGGCGCTGACGCCAAGGCTTTGCTGGCGGAAATCGACAAGGCCGCACAGTCGGCGCTTGTCAGAACTGCGGTTGCGGCGAACTCGCGCACGGCGATTCGGGGGTCGATCCAGGAAGGCGTAGAGGCACAGGTTGCTCCGGGCATCGCAGGTCAGGCCATGCGGGGCGAGCCTGTGAACACCACTAAGGCGCTGGTGCAGGCCATTACCGGTCAGACGGCGGAATTTACTGAAATGCAGCGGCAGCGGATTTATTCGGATATTGCCAAGGCATTGACGGAAAAGCGTGGGCAAACCGCGAGAGCGGCGCTGACCTATCTGGATCAGGCGATGCAGGGGCAACCCCTGACATCCGCACAGAATGAATTTCTGGCGCGAGAAATTACAGCACTTGGCATGGCGTTTGGCATTCCGGCAGCACAAGAGGTTAATGGTCGATGAAACCGAAGAAACTCACGCGCGACCAAATCCAGAACACGCTCAAGAGCGCAATCACCGAAGCTATTGGCTTTGTCGAAAGCGAGATTGCCCCGGATCGAATCAAGGCGCAGCGCTATTTCGACGGCAAGGTTGATCTGTCTGCCGAAGATGGCAGATCAAGAGTTGTGGCGACAAAATGCCGGGATACAATCCGCGCGGTAAAGCCGTCGTTGATGCGGGTATTCCTGCAATCCGGGCGTCCAGTGGAGTTTATCCCGCGCAAGCCGCAAGCGGTAATGGAGGCAGAACAGAAAACCAACTATGCGCAATATGTGTTTGACCGCAACAACGGGTTTCAAATCCTGTCTGATGCGATAGACGACGCGCTGAAGAAAAAAGTAGGCATCTGGAAGATTTACATAGATGAATCCTCGGAAATTGAAATTGACGAGTACTCGGACCTTTCCGACGATCAGGTGCAATTGCTACGCATGGACCCGGAGATTGATATCCTCGAAGATGAGGCCACGCAGGAAGCCGAAGTTGACGAAATGGGGGCAGTGATTATGCCCGCCATGTACCGGATGAAAGTGGCGAAAGAGACAAAATCCAAGCAGATCAAGATTTCCGCCGTCGCGCCAGAGGACTTCTTTGTAGATCGCGGCGCAAGCGGGATAGATGATTGTTATGTTTGCGGGCATACCGCGCCAATGCGCGTTGGCGATGTTGTCGCAATGGGCTTTGACTTTGATAAAGTCTGGAACATGGCGGGAACGGCAGGCGGGGCCGTCGGCGAAGAAGAAGAATTTCAGCGCAGGGGATGGGGCGCGCAAAACGACGGCGAAGACGCGAATGACCCGTCAATGCGGAAAATCAGCGTGACGGAAGCCTACATGCGTATGGATATTGAAGGCACCGGCATTCCGAGGCTTTACAAGTTTCTGTGCGGCGGCGAAAATTACGAAATGCTTGAATACGAGATATGCGACCAAGGCCCGTTTGCGGTGTTTGAAGTTGACCCTGAGGCGCATGCGTTTTTCGGTCGGTCGCTTGTTGAGATCATCCTTGACGATCAGGACGCATCGACGGCTTTGCTTCGCGGGTTGCTCGACAACATGTCGCTGGTGAACAATCCGCGTCTTGTCGTTGTCGAAAACCTCCTGAACATGCCTGATGTGATGAATAACGAAATCGGCGGCATCATCCGGGCCAAAGACGTGAACGCGGTTCGAGAACTGACGGTTGGCACGATGGCACAAACCCTGTTGCCGGTGGTGATGTATTACGATGAGGCTATCAGGGGCAAGACAGGAGTGTCTGGGGCGGGCATGGGCCTTGACGCCGATCTGCTGCAATCGCAGACCGCACAAGGCGTTAATGCCGCTGTGCAGGCCGCAAATCAAGTCTCAGAGCTTATTGCGCGGCACCTTGCCGAAGGCGGGATGAAACAGGCGTTCAGGATTATCGCGCGGCTGGCAAAGCAGCATATTGGCGACCAGGAAATGATGCGCGTCAATGGTGAGTTTGTCCCGGTAGATCCTCGGTCATGGTCGGTTGATAGCGACCTGATCGTCAATGTTGGCCTCGGCACCGGCAAGCACGAAGAAAAGGCGATGGTATTGCGCGAGACGTTGCAAACGCAACAGTCAATCTGGCAGGCATTCGGCCCGACGAACGGCCTTGTGACCATGACCGGGATAAGGAACACGCTGGCGGATATTCTGCGGTTTAGCGGGCTTTACAATGCTGAGCGCTATTATCAGCCGATGAACCCGCAGATGGAGCAGCAATTGATGCAACAGGCGGCGCAGGCGGCGCAGGGGCAACAGCAAGGGAGCGACCCGAATGCGGCGTTCTTGCAGGCCGAACAAATGAAAGCCAGTGCCCGAGTACAAACCGACCAAATGAAGGCAAGGAATGACCTGATCCAGACCTATATGAAGGACGATCTTGAGCGGGACCGCATGACGCAGGATTTGGCAATCGAGGCGGCTAAAATCTATGCTGACAGCGGCATTCAGTTGAATGAGCAACAAATCAGGGAGAGGCAAGCCGCTACGCCGTCAATTCCAATGCAGCAAGGAATGATGGGGGGCGGGAATGGGTAATGCCAGGCAGCTCGCGCTGGAAGCGCAATCGCTGATGGAATTCGCGCCTTTCTGCGACATTGCGGAAGAAATCAGGAAGGATGCAGTCGGATTGTTTTTAAACCCGGCATCTGATATAGACGCAATAGCGGGTGCGCATGAGCGCATTCGGGCAGTGGAAACATTTATGGCAGCAATCCAGTGCAGAATAACCGCCGGGTCGCTGGCCGAAAAAAAGGATCAGCACCGTGGAA
>FLOH01001514.1_pt1 | contig 36100 bp, 60 predicted proteins | sample 756751 | NCBI WGS metagenome assembly FLOH01 (sample SAMEA4026879, study PRJEB14308) | marine metagenome | biome: coastal water; material: water | depth 74 m
CTTAATATAGCCTTGCCTACTATTCTAATCATTGCGGGTTGACTGTCATCCTTAACCATATCTCCAAGCTCTTTTAAATCAATGTTAATAAGCCTTAAATAACAATCAATTATATCTTGCTTTGAAGCTGCTTTATATCCGTTTGCTTCTAAGTCTACATTAACCGTTGCAATAGATTTTCTATTAGCACCAGTTTTATTGATGTTTTGAGGATTCTTTTGAAATCCATTGGTATTATCTTTCCCGCTTAAAACTTTCTTTGCCATCGTTTGCTATTCGTTTGCTTTTTAGAGCGTGTAGGTGGTTGTAAACCCCATCTTTTGACTGGTATGTCAAATACTTTTTATTTAAGCTATACACGCATATATTATTCTTTTCTCTCTGCTAATGTTATTTTTTCTCCTTTATACATTCCTGCTCCCATTTCATCAATCTTTGAAAATGGTAATATTGGAACTGTTATTTTGCAAATTTTGTCGATTAGGTAAATGTATCTCAGTTGGAATCCTTCGACTCTTTCTATTTTATGTCCTTTAGCTCTTATTTTATCAAGCTCTTTATCATTTATTGTCCATTGTTTAGATATGCCCCTATCCCATAATACTTTCCCATGAATGTTTTCACCGTTGAAATTAAAAATACCATCGTTCTTTTTACCTCCAATGAATTTAAACCCGCTTGCCCTGTATATTGTTCCATCACCACAACTTGTCGCATCACTAAAACTCAATATCCATTTTATTTGTGGAGCATTTTTCTTTATCAATCTTATTGAAATAGCAATACATCTACTTTCAGAGTATTTAGGTAGATAATCATCAAATGCCATTCTATTCAATTCTAACATTCCATTCCATTCTGTAGGCTGAACATATTTAATCACATTCTTTTTTACAAATGGGCTTCCATAACTCATAACTCCATGCAACTTATCATCTAAAAAGCAACCAAAGTGAAGCGTACTATTAGGTACAACCTTTCCTGAATAATGGTTTTTCTTTACAAAATCATTCGCAATTTTGGAAGGTATTACCTTTACTATTATTTCCTTTGCTCTGCCCATTGCATAATAATTAAATAAAGAGCGTTACCGTTGCTATTTTCATTTCCAAAAGTTTCACAGTATTTATACTCATCAGTTTTTTTAATGTCTGCTATTGCGTTTTTAATCTGTTCAGCTTGTGCATCAGCTAAAGTGTATGTTTGTTGTTGAAACGGCTCTTTATCACCATCAGGCAAAGTAAACTCATCACTTGTTTCTATATCATCCATATTTTGCCACGTATCCATTCCCCAATCTTCAAGGTCAACGCTATTCCATTCATTGCCTAATATATCCCAATCCCACTCACCGAAACCTACATTATCTTTTATAATAAATTCTTGTTTTTGTTTCTCAGTCCAACCTTCAGCAATATCGATAAACACTTCTTTTAGTCCAGCTTCCTTACAAGCTTTTAACCTCATATTTCCACCCAATACAACTAAGTCTTCATCCACAACTATTGGTCGCTTCTCTAACATCTCAGGGAATGATTTAATACTTGATACTAATTTAGCGAACTTTACATCTTTAATAAAACGTGGGTTTGATGTATTACTTTTTACTTTATTTATATTTATTTTTTCAACCATATTTAATTTTGTTCAGTTAACAATTCATTTATCTCATCTCTTAACTCACAACATAACTCATAGTCCTCAGTCGTTTCAGCTTGTTTAAGTTGAGCTTTTAAAATACTTATATAATCTTTATCGCAGAAGTTTTTAAACAGCATTCTAAACGTTTCATTTGTGTTGTTACTGATCCATTCCATATAATATAAACGATTAATTTACTCTTTTGTTAAATACTCATTGTAAACTCTTTTAAGGCTGTCGTTAATATCTCTCACACAAGAACCGCAACTACTATCTTTTCTTTTCTTATTAAACACTCTATTGTATATTACTAATAGCTCTTGTCTACGTGCAACATTTATACTTTGATACTTACTATCATACCATTGTTTTAAGTACGTGTATTCCTTTTGAGTTAAGCAATTTACGTAAGGAAACATTTTATTTAATATCTCTTTGCGTTCATCACAACCACAATCTTTGCCGAATAAGAATTTAACTACTGATTTTATTCCAGTAGCCTCAGTTATATTTTCAACTGTATCACCTAATCCCTTACTCTTTTGTTTCTTCATTGTGTTTATTTTTATATTCTATTTCTTTTGTCAGCTGACTAATCTTCTTTAGTGCCTCTTTAATATCGTTTGCAGGTACTACCATACGTTTAGTTTGGTCATCATAAATTATTCCAATGCCAAATATACTTTTTTCTTTTACATACATAATAGTGACTTCATTAATTCTCTCAAACTTATTCATAGTTTTCTTCTTTATATTTTTTATAATCGTTTTCTAATTCCTCTTTAATTTTACCCTTGCAATTCTTTAGCGTGTGAAATATAGACACCCAACTGATATTAGTTTCCTTTGCTATCTTACGTATTGATAATCCAGAGTGGCGGTATAACTCAAACATATCTTTGTCATACCAGTGCCACTTGTCAATCTCGCTATCTATTTTATTTGATAAAATGTTAAACGCTTCATTCTCATTTATAGTATTATTATCAATTAAATATTTATAGTCATCAATACATACCTTTATTACTTTACTGCGTTGTCTAAAATAATCCAACAGCACACTTCTTAATGTTAGATATACATAAAATTTATTAACTTCTCCTTTGGTGTTTAAAATATTATTGTTATTATTATATACTTTTAAATACATTTCTTGCACAAAATCTTCTGACAATTCACCACCACCTAAAGACCTAACTATATTTAACCATTCGTTATGATATTTTGCGAGTTTATCTAACATTATATAAATGTTTTTGTTAAATAATCTATCAATTCTTTTGACGCTTGAAGCGTTACTAAATTACTACCTAAAAATATATTAACACTATTGTCAACATGATTTTCATCGGTACGGTAAAACCCTGCTATTTGTTTTTCGTCAAACCAAAAATCTAAATACAAAAAACTTTCTTCGTTATCATCATTTTCTGATGATGTATATATATTTCCTTTCATACTTTATTATTTTCTTCAAAAATAGTACAAATTAAAATTAAATAAAAATATTTTACTATTTATTTTTTTTATTTAAAAAAGTTTATTATATTTGCTTATAATTTAAAACTAAACATTATGGATTTAAGAGAAGAAATACGTGCAATAGTTGTATTAATTATTGTAACATTAGGAACATTAATACTTATACACTTATTATGAAAAATTTATACCAAAAATTATCAAAAGAAAATAAAAAGAAAATAGTAGATTTTACTAAACAATATCCAACGACTGGAAACATTTTAACTCAATCTTTAAAAAGTTCTTTATTGTGGTCTCATCTTAGTTTAGGAAACGCTTTAGAAATTTGGAATACTATTGAACATTTTAAGCCTTTTGATTTTGACAAATTTATTAACCTTTTTAAAAATAAATAATTATGAATAAAGAAGAAATTTTACAAGCAATTAGAAATATAAAAATAGATAGTTCTGATTTTGAACATAGTATAGAAGATAGTCCATACACTACCGATAGTGTAGTTTATCAAATTGAAAGTGAAAATTATAATATAACTCTTACTTTAGAAGAAACGTTAGTGTGGAGTAGTTATGAAGATGCTGAGTTTTATAATTTGGATGTTATAGCTTTTGAAGTGGAAGACCAAAACGAAAGTTTAGATGTTACCAATATTACTGATATAGAAATTTTAGAATGTATAAATTATTAATATGAATAAAAAAATCAAACAAAACGAACACCCAATAGTAGGAGGTATTTATAGAAGTTGGGAAAGCGAATTAGAAATAAAAGAAAATATTAAACAACGTAAACAAAAGAAAAATGAAAACAATAAAGAAAATTAAAGATGTACTTATTTTTTTATCAATATTAGCATTAGCAGTAATTATTATACTACTAGGTGTAAAACTATTCTTTTACCTATTGTATTTACTATTAAAATATCCGTTATATTTTATAATAATGTTTGTTTTATTGGCAACTATTATGTATATTCGTAAAACATTTAAAACTAAATAATTATGAGCATTTACAAAAAACTATTTGAAGCAAAAAAAGAGATAGGTAAAATTTCAAAAGATAGTACAAACCCATTCTTTAAATCTAAGTACTTTGATATTAACAGCCTGTTAGAACACGTTGAACCAATACTGCAAAAGCATAATTTATTATTATTACAACCTATTCAAAGTGGTATGGTAACAACTAAAATATTTTCAACAGAAGAGGAAGGTGTTGTATATTCAGAAATACAATTACCAAATATTCAAGATCCTCAAAAGTTAGGTTCTGCAATTACTTATTACAGACGTTATACATTGCAATCTTTATTAGGCTTACAGGCTGAAGATGATGATGCTAATTCAGCAAGTAAGCACGTTAATAAACCTGTAAAGGCTAAGTTAGACGCTAAAGGTATGGACTTTCTTTTAACTCGTGGAACTGTTGAACATATTAACTCAGCTTTTGATAGTAGAGATATTGAACCGGCACAAAAACTTTTATTAGATAAAAAGTTAGTTGAATTAAAGAAATGAAAAATAGATTTATTAATTAAAACATTTGATTTAATATGAAAGATTTAACCGTTAATATGACTTTTAAAATACCAGAAGTTGAACTAAATTTATTTGACCACTGGGCAAGACAAAAGTTAGAAGTAGTTAGTATAAAAATTATTCCAGATACTAATGATTTATATTTAAACGACCCAATATTTAAGAAATTGGTACAGAATGTTAAAACGTGTACTAAATTACGAGATGAGTATATTAATAAGATGAACGCATGATAGTTATACCCGCAATTTTAGATACGTTCGCTTCATTAAAAGACAAAACTATTAAGATAGTATTTTATGCAAATGAATTAGCACCAGAGCAATTAGTAGAGGTTGCTAAAAATAGCCAACAATTCGGATATTTAGCTTTTAAAAATGAAGCATTTAAACCTGAAGAAATAGATACCTTTAAAGATTTAAAGACCGAGTATTCAGATAACACAAAGAGCCCTTCAAAACGATTAAGAAACGTTTTATTTGTAAACTTCGGACAAGAGCCAAACGGTTTTAAAACATTTGAAGAGTTTTACAATTACAAAATGAATGAAATTATTGAACATTATAAATCTAAATTAAATTAAATAAATTATGAGCGAATTAAAAGTAACAGGAAAAATTGAGAAGTTTTTAGATGTAGAATCAGGAATTTCTAAGGCAGGAAAGGATTGGCAAAAACAATCTTATTTATTACGAACAACAGACGAATACAACAACCTTTATTGTTTGGATGTTTTTGGAGCTGAAAAAGTTGAACAACTAACGAAATTCAATAAAGTAGGTGACGATGTAAGTGTATCGTTTAACGTTGGATGTAATGAGTGGAATGGAAAATACTTTACTTCTTTAAATAGTTGGAAAATTGATAAGTTAGATAGTAATACTTTAACACTTCCTACATTTGCCGAAGTTGGAGAATCTTTAAATGATAATTCGATTAGTGATTTACCTTTCTAAATGAAGATAAGAAAAAAACGGTGTAAACTATGTAATATACAATTTACACCGTTTAATTCTTTACAAAAAGTATGCTCAGTTACTTGCGCCATTGAATTAACAAAACAGATAAAAAAAGAAAATGACGCTACTATTGATTTATTAGTAAAGAAGAAAAAAGAACGTATAGCATTAGGGACTATACTTGGATACACAAAGACAAGAGTTCATCAGTACATAAGGTTAAGAGATAAAGGTAAACCTTGCGTTAGTTGCGGTACTGAATGGAAAGATGACTTTGACGCTGGGCACTTTTATTCAGCAGCTAAATTTACAGCATTGAAATTTGACACCGATAATATACATGGTCAATGTATACAATGCAACCGATTTAATGAGGGTAACTTTGAAAATTATAGTTTAAACCTTCCAAATAGAATAGGTGTAGCAAATTATAATAAACTTGTTAAACGTGCTAAAAACAGCATTAAAACAATTAAGAAATATAACATAGAAGAACTTAAAGAAATACAAAATGAAATTAAAAGAAAAACTAAATTCTTACAGATTTGATACTAAAAGAAAATTTTTTAATATAACTATTGAAGCTCCAACAGAAGCTGAAGCAATTAAATGCTATAATCAATTTAGAAAAAAAGAATTTAAAATTAAAGAATTATGATACACATAGTTAAGTCTGTTAAACACAATGGTTATATTGTGAACGATAAAGGCATATTAACAGAAAATATCCAATATCATAAACGTAAATTAAAAGTGTTTACAACGAATGAAATTATAGCACTTGAAAATTATATAAAAACAGAAAATGACAACTAGAATTTACACAAAAGTAACTCCAGAAATGATAAAAAAAGTATTAGATTACTTTTACAACTATAACGACAATCGTACAATAGTTATAGCTAAACGTTTTAATATAAATTATCATTTAGTTAACTACATTTTAGATGTACATTTAAAATACAAAGCTAATTATTATGTGAATTATTAGTTTATTATACATTTATTTTGTATATTGCACCCGTTACGCTACGACTTTATAGTAACTGAAAAATATTATAAATAGTCTTATATTGAAAATGGAGGTCGTAGCCCATTTGATGTATAAGGCTTTTTTAATTTAAAAATTTTATAAATATGATTTACAAGTTTAAAAGTGAAAAAGAGAAATTTGACACAGTTTTAGAAATTGAGATTTTTAGTGATGATGTTTCATTGTTGCTTACTTCTCATAAAAATGAAAATGCAATAGGAATAATTTTAAATAAGAATCAAATATTTGATTTAATAGGTTCTTTACATAATATTAAATCTAAACTTATTAAGTAATGGCAAAAAGATTTACAGATAATGAGAAATGGAAAGATATTTGGTTTATGGATTTACCAAGTAAATATAAATTGTTTTGGTTATATATTTTAGATGAATGTAATCACGCTGGAATATGGAAAGTAAATTTTAAAGTTGCTTCATTTCATATTGGAGAACATTTAGAATATTCAGAAGTAACTAGAGTTTTAAAAAATCGCATAAACATTTTAAGTGATGAGTATTGGTACATAGAAAAATTTATAAAGTATCAATATAAATGTGATATAAGTGGATTAAACCCTAATAACAATGCACATTTAAGCGTTATAAAACTACTAAATGAGTATGAAATATTTAAGCCCCTCACTAGCCCCTCCTTAGGGGCTAAGGATAAGGATAAGGATAAGGATAATATTATTATAGATAAATATACAGAATTAGAATTTATAAAAAGATGGTCAGCTGCAAGAGATTATTATCTTAAAAAACCATATTATAAAACTAAATTAGAAATGTTTGATAAAAAAAACTTAGATACTATTTCAGAAACTTATAATAAAAAACAAATAGATAAAGCTATTGAGGGTTTGTTTAAACAAAAAGGTATATTAGCTCATTTATTATTACAACCTTCACACTTTTTAGAATTAAAAAACTTTGAAATGTATCTTACTTGTGCTGCGAGTGGTGAGAATGCTTATGATAAACCTAAAAATAAAAGACCAATAGAACGTATTTAATCAAAAATTAATTATATATTTACAAAAAATAAAATATTATGAATTACATAGAAAAAACAAACATTATTTTAAATGATAAATATACTGAATATATTTATGAAGCATTTGACATTCAAAATAAAAAAAGCACAAGTGTCAAAATACCAATTAATTTTGCTGAATGTAAAACATTCGATTGGAATATAGGAGTTATTTATGGTGGGTCTGGAACTGGTAAAACTACATTATTAAAAGAATTTGGAGATTTATCTGATTCTGTTTTTGATGTTAAAAAACCTTTAATATCTAATTTTGATTGGTTAGAACCTAAAGAAGCTACTTTTTTATTATCTGCTATGGGTTTAGCATCAGTTCCTACTTGGTTAAGACCTTTTGGTGCATTATCTAATGGTGAACAATATAGAGCTGAACTCGCTTACAAGGTTGCTAAAGCAAAGGATAGCGAAACTATTTTGATTGATGAATATACATCAGTAGTAGATAGAGACGTCGCTAAAGCTATGTCTAATGCGTTACAAAAATACATAAGACGAAATAATAAAAAAATAATTTTATCATCTTGTCATTTTGATATTATGGATTGGTTGTTACCAGATTGGACTTATTCACCATTGAAAGGGCGTGTTGAAAAACACGACTGTCGGCTCAGCAGCCGCCCAAAAATTGAACTTCAGATATTTCGATGTAGATATGAAACTTGGAATATATTCAAACAACATCATTATATGAGTGAAAATCTTAATAAAGCAGCAAAATGTTTTGTTTTATTAATAAATGACAAACCAGTTGGATTTATGGCTATTTTACCATTTCCTCACGGACATATACAAAATGGTTTTAGAATATCAAGAATCGTAGTTCTTCCAGATTATCAAGGTTTGGGTATAGGTTTTCAAATAATCGATTATTTCGCAGCTATTTACAAAACTGACAATAAAAATATATATATTAAAACATCTAACCCAGCATTATTTGGAGCAATGGCAAAAAACACTAATAATTGGAAATTAACTAATCAAGTGACAAAAGAACAATTAAATTCTGAATGGATGGAAAAACAACAAACATCTGATAAAGGTGGAATGTTATCTATGAGAAATGCAATTACAAAATCTTATAAATATATCGGAAATGGTTCAACTGAAAATACAGATATTATAACATTTAATGCTGATGCTTGGAAAGAAGTAGCACAAAATCAAATAAGTTTATTTTAATATAAAAAAATTATGAAACAATATAATATTTATGGAAATATAGAGCATTATACAGAACAACATCCTCAGTTTGAAAATAAAATAGTTGAACCATCAAAATATTACGGTTCTGAATTAAATAAATTTGTAGCCGTTGAATGTAGAAAAGATATGGTTGTTAATAATATTGATTTAATTATTAATGATTATAAAAATAATAGCATTAGAATAATTGAATCTAAACATTTTTCTGAAAAATTAGCAATCGGTCAAAAAATATTATTAGAACGTTTGTCAAAATTAGGAATTAAAACATATTGTATTTATGGAAATCAGCCTTATGATAATGTTAAAATATATTCTTTTCAAACAAAAACACATAAAAACGTAAATAAAAAAGAATTAATTGATTTTTTAAATAATAAATAATATATTTGTATTATGAAAATGCACAAACATAATTATAATAAATTAAAAACTACAAATCAAAAAAGATTGTATGCTTTACAATTTATAACCGATAAAAAATATATTAAATTATTAAAATATGAAAAAATTAGTTTATCAACTATTGATATAGCTTTTAAATTATTTTTAGGTGAAAAAATAGTTTTTAAAATTACTAATCCAAATATATTTAAAGAAAAAAGAAATTTTTAATGAAACCATATAAAATAATAGAAAACCAAAAGAAAGTAATTGATAATTTAAAATTTAAGTTACAATACTCAAAAAATAAAGCAAAAGACGCTAAAGATATAAACACACTGATTAAGGCAGTTAATTGTTTGGATGAACTATTAATACAACGGTATAAAACGGATGCAATAGATGTGCTTATAATCTACATATTAAACGATTTTATGATGCGTTACAGTGAACAAGGAAATTTTAAAGATGGTTTACCAATACATCAGTTTTTAGATAGGTTAAATTTTAAACTCGATTGGAGTTCTAATTTAAGTATAAATTCAATATCTAAAGAATTACAGATGTATATTTTGCAAGGAAATATAGAAAATAATAAAAAAAATATATTAGATTTGCCAACTGTAGAAAATATTGAAACATTAGTAAAAGATTTATTATTTGAAATTAAACAGAATATAGTATGGAAGAAATAGATATATCACAACTTGAAAATGTTGGAGTTGTAGAAAAAACACCAGAGCAACTATTCAAAGAATGCTTTGTTGATTTAGATAAGCCAGTTAAACCGTTAGATGTTTTAGTTTATATCGGTTTGGATGAACGTGGGTTTAAAGCTCCAAGCATTACAAGAGGCGAAATAAGTTGTATTTATGCTCCTTCAAAAGCTAAAAAATCATTTTGTAAAACATTAATAGAATCTGCATTTATAGGTGGTAAACATAATGAATATTCTGAGCAAATAGTAGGTAATAGAAAAACGGAAGGATTTTTAATATCTATCGATACCGAACAAGGGGAATTTTACGCTGTTAATTCATTTCAAAGAGTAGAGAAAATAGTAGGAAGTAGATACCCGAATTACATACCTTTACAAATGCGTAGACAAAGCGTAAAAGACCGTTTAAAATTAATTGAATGGATTGTTTATAAAAGCAAATACGCTGGTAAAATTGATATGATAACTATTGATGGTTTAGCAGATTTAGTAACCGATACAAATGCAATAGATGTCAGTACAGAATTAGCTGAAAAACTTTTAAGGTGGTCTGGTGACGGTTTACATATTTGTTTTATCTTACATAAAAACCAAGGTAGCCAAAAAGCGAGGGGACATTTAGGAACGGTAACTACAATTAAATGCGAAACTATGATTTCAATGGATCGTTTAACAGATGAAGAAGGAAACGGAGAAAAAAACACAGTTAAGATAAGTTGTAGCCACGCAAGAGGTATAGATTTTCAACCTTTTTATCTTACGGTTAATAAGCAAAGTTTACCATTTACACATATAAATGAAAGCGATAATGATTTCGACAGGAGAATGAACAATTATATAGAAAAACCGTTAAAAAATATAGAACCTAAAGATGCTTTTAACGACCCAGATGATGTTCCTTTTTAAAAATAAATTAAAAAAAATATTGTTTATTTAAAAAAATTTTGTAAATTTGAATATTATAAATAAATAGTTGCTATTTATATCTTAAAACATAGCGCATAAGTGATTAATGATATACAAGAGTATGCCACAGAGATTGGTAAGCCTTCAAACAGCTATTAATTATAACGATTTGTATAAGATTAGGTGCGACATTGAATAAGCACAGAAATAAGTAAATCAGCAATGATATTGAATTAAATAATAACCTTTTAAAAAGACCACAAGCACTTAATTTTATACGGTGTTATGTGGCGTTAATATTATGAAAGTAATTTTTGAAAGTGATGACCAAACTGAAATAAAAAGATTAGCAAAATCAACAGATATGGCATTGTGTTTATGGGAAATAGTACATAATGGGTGGCGAGAATTTAAGCACTCTGATTATGATTATGAAAAGGCGTGGGATAAAATAAGAGATATTATTTCAGAACACAATATAGATATTGATGACCTGATTGAGTAATGCCACATAACTGTAGCAGTATATGATTAGAAATTTTAGAAAGGCAAATTAATTTTGAAAAAATTAAAATATATGATACAAATAATAAATAAAGATTTTAGAGATTGCGAAATACCTAAAGGGTTAACGATTACAGACCCGCCTTATAATCAAGGTTACGCATATAACCAATACAAGGATAGAATGAATGAAGAAGATTATATTGAACTTCTTTCTAAAATACCTACTCCTTGCGTGATTATACATTACCCAGAAGAAACTATTAACTTGCTACCTAAAGCAATTAAAGAAAAGTGTGAGCAAGTTGTTTGTTGGGTTTATAATAGTAATACAGGAAAACAAAGTAGAATTATAAGTTGGTGGGGATGCAAACCCGATTTTAGAAAAGTAAGACAACCTTACAAAAACCTAAAAGATAAACGAATTATAAAACGAATAGCAGAAGGAAAAACAGGTGCAAAACTTTATGATTGGTGGAATGTAAACCAAGTTAAAAATGTAAGTAAAGAGAAAACAGAACACCCTTGCCAAATACCCGAAGAAATAATAAACAAGATAATTAGAGTTACGGCAAATGAAGGTGATTTAATAATTGACACTTTTGGCGGAAGCGGAACTACTGGAAAGGTTGCAGAAGATTTAGGTTTTGATTCTATAATGTACGATATAGATGCAAAATATTGTGAAATTATGAGTGAGCGTACAGGCTTGGTGGCAAAAAAATAATTGTTACTAACGTTGAGTATATGAGCCGTTTTTTCTATGGCTTATATACATTGTTAGCATTAGTACGGATTTAAAATAATAAAATATATGGAATACAAAGCACGAAAATTTAATAAAAATACATATAATGAATATGACAGCTTTGCAAAAGAAAAAATTATTATTTTTTTAACAAAAAAAGGTCATAAAATAATAAATAAAGAGGAAGATTATAACCACGATTTAGTTACTTGCAAAGACGGTGTTAATTACTACTTTGAACTTGAAGTTAAAATTGGTTATCCTTTTACATCTAAAAATGATTATAAGTTTAATACTGTTAGTTTTTTGGGTAGAAAAAAAAGGCTACACGATTTAAACCCTTTCTATTATTTAATAATTTGCAAAGAAACAAACTGTGTTTTATCTTGTTATTCTAATGATATATTTAAGGATGAGTTTTTAGAAAAATTAAATGTAAATACTAAAAATAGAAAAGGTAATGATGAAATGTATAGAGTTCCTATTGATAAATGTACTTTTTTTAATATAACGTAGTATTAATGCTAACTTTATAGAGTATGATTAGCAAAAAAAAGAGCGGTGGCAAATTAATTTTATTTAAAATTAAAATACAAAGATGAAAATAAACGAATACATAGAAATTACAAACGAGGATAATATGGAGTTAATGAGCCGTTATCCTGACAATTATTTTGATTTGGCGATAGTTGATCCACCTTACGGGATTGGATTTGATGGTCAAAAAGAAAATAAAGCTACAAATAGGAAAGCTCACGACTTTAAAGGTTGGGATAATGCAATACCAACAAAAGAGTATTTTAATGAACTTAAAAGAGTTAGTAAAAATCAAGTAATTTGGGGTGGGAATTACTTTTTTGATTATTTAGGAAATACAAGGTGTGTATTGACTTGGGATAAAATACAAGAATTTAGTGGTTCTGATTTTGAATTAGCTTGGACTTCTTTTAATAAATGTGCTAAAACTTTTAGAATGAGCAGAGTACAAGCATACTGTAATAGAACAAAAATACACCCAACACAAAAACCATCTGAACTTTATGAGTGGATTTTAACTAAATACGCAGAGCCGAACAATAAAATACTTGATACGCATTTAGGAAGTGGAAGTATTGCTTTAGCTTTAGATAGTGTAAATAAGTTAGAAAAAATGAATTTAACTTTAACAGCTTGCGAACTTGATAAAGAATATTTTGAAACAGCAACTAAAATGATATTAAAAGAATCAAATTGGCAATCTTTATTTTAAGCGGTGTAGATGGAGCTTTTTTTTGTTAATTATACGCATAGTTAACTGTGGGCTTTGGGAGGAAATGGAACGTAGATAATAAATAAAAGAATTACGAGTAAATTAAAAGACAAATATTGTTGAGGTTCAAATCAAACCCAACTCACTTTTAACTAAATACGATAAAAACAGTACGAATAAATAAACTAAAAACATTATGAAAAAATACAAATTAACAGCAGAAGAAATAAGTTTATTGCAATATTTTTGTGAATGTGTATATACAAAAGAAAAAATTGAAGTAAACGAATGGATTTTAAATAAAGCTGAAAGATTAGCTAAGATAACAAGTAACTTACTAATGTCAGAAGATAACCAAATTTTAATAAATGATACAGAAGATAAAAGTATAAGTTCACAAAAATATTGTATAGAAAAAAAGTAAGTATTGTTTTTATTGAATAGTTGGTTGTAGTAATTGAGGAATCAAATGACTTTAATAAATAAATCACTTGTTGAGGTTGTTTTAAAAAAGGTATTGTAAATACAAAGAGTCAACAATTATTACTCCCAACTACTAATAAACGTAATTATAAAAATCATAAATAACTAATAATCAATGGAAACTAATTATAATTTTATACATTTTTTCACTTATAAAGTTACTGGTTATAACTATTATTTCACAACTGATAAAAAGTTATTTAATTATGATACAAAAAGAATCAGTAAAAAATGCGTTCGTGGTTATTCAGTTGGTTATAATTTAAATGGTAATTTTATAACATTAAGTAATTTAAAACCGTTATTAATAAAGATAAACAAATTAAGTAAAAACTTATGAGAAAAATAATAATTATAATACTAATTAGTTTGCTATTTATTAGCTGTAAATCTAAAAAAAGTTATGTAGAAACACATACAACTGATACTATTTACAAAAGTTCAATAATTGAGATACAAAAACCTCAGCTAAATACATTAATTATTAATGAGCCTTGTGATACATTAGGCATACTTAAACCGTTTAACTATACATTTGTATCAAACAATGTAAAAGGAACGCTAAAAAGCGAACATAATACAATTAAACTTGAAGTAAACGTTGATAGTATTGTTAATTCTAAAGTGAATGAATATAAAAGCAGTATTAAAACAGAAAAAGAATTAATTATAAAAGAAGTAAAACGTCCATTAAACTTGTATAGTGTTATATTAAATGTTATATTCGCACTTTGGATATTTAGAAAGTCACTATTTAGATTAATAAAACCATTATAAAAAATATACGTATAACTATAAATAAAAATAAAAAAGTATATATGAAAGTAGGTTATAGACCAAGATTAACAGCTTCAGAACAAATTTTATTACAAAATTATAGAGATAATAATATGAGTAGAGTTTTAGTAATTGGAGATTTGCACGAGCCTTTTTGCTTAGATGGTTATTTAAAATTCTGTAAGCAAATTTATAAAGAACAAAATTGTAATAAAGTAGTGTTTATAGGTGATGTAATCGATAATCACTACTCAAGTTATCACGAAACAGATGCTGATGGTATGGGTGGGTTAGATGAGCTTGAAATAGCAATTACAAAACTATCTAAATGGTATAATGCGTTTCCTAATGCTGATGTAACTATTGGTAACCACGACCGTATAATAATGCGTAAAGCTCAAACTTCTAATATACCAAGTAGATGGATAAAAGAATATAAAGATGTATTACAAACGCCTAATTGGAATTTTATAGATAGAGTAGTATATGATAATGTTCAATACATTCACGGTGAAGGTGGAACGGCACACGCAAAATGTAGAGCGGATATGATGAGTACTGTACAAGGTCATTTACACACACAATGCTATACGCAATGGTTCGTAGGAGAAAATTTTAAAGTGTTTGGTATGCAAGTAGGTTGTGGAGTTAACCACGATAGTTACGCTATGGCTTATGCTAAGCGTGGAAAAAAACCAGCTATTGGATGTGGTGTGGTTATAAACGGTAATATAGCAACTAACTATTTAATGGAATTATAACTATTAGTTAATTGATTCATTAAAAAGTATAACCATTAGTTAATATAAACTACTAAAAAGCATAACCAATATTATTTTAAAATAAATTTGCGTATTAAAATAAAAAGTATTAATTTAGCAAAGAATTTAAAACTTAACATTATGGAAAAATTAGGAGAAGCATTATTATACGCAGTTTGTGCGGTGTTTACATTAGTATTAACAGGATTTTTAGCAGTGATTGCAAATACATTAATTAATTAACGGCTGGGGACGTCTATCATACCTATACATCGTGTGAAAATGGAATGACACACGTAAACCACTTAACATATTGTTAGGTGGTTTTTTAATATTATTAAAACTAATTATTGTCAACAAATACAATTTAGTGACGGAATATAGTTTAATAAATCCAAATAACATTCTTTGGTTTAAACATATCAATATCACAATGTATAAAGCTCTTTGATATACCTATTCTGTTGAATCCCGCTTGTTGTAATGCGTTTAATATAATAAAACGACTTGTACCATCAATACAACTTATATCACTCGCTAAACCTCTTAAATGGCTTGATGACTTTACACCGCCAACTTTTTTATTATGTTCAATAGTTCTAAAACCGCTGTTTATTTTAAAAGGTATATTAGCAATATTTCGAGCGTCTTCAAGCATTGCTAAAAATGTTTCATCCATAAGCTTTCCGCTACCTTTTAAATCTGGCGAATCGAACTCTTTTAATTTAAAAAATTTCATTTTCCTAATACATTATTTGCAATCCATCCAAAAGCAGAACCTAAAGCTAATATAACAGCTATTAATGCTACTTTTATATTCTCTAATTTTGTTAATCTAGCTCTATTTGAAAAGGCTACGGCTATAAATCCCTCTTCACCTGTACTACCATCATTAAATAATTTAGAAGATATCAACGTCATTTTATCATTAAAATCGTTTACTACTCTTTTTGTTTCTTTAATATCGGATTTTATATGTTCAACATCATTTTTTAAAATGATAAATGAATCTCTATCTTCTTGTGTCATTTGTGATAATTATTTTTTAATTGAATTATATAAATCTATTGTTCCTTGCATACCTATATAAACGAGTGCCACGTAGACCCATTCTTGTCCGTTTATTTTATCTTGAAACACTAATATTGTAGCAACAAAAAATACTGTTAATTTCTTGCTAATCGTCCACGCTAAAACTTTATCTATAAATCCTTTCATATTATACTGGTTTTAATACTCCCATTACTTTAGCTTCTAAATAAGTAAGCCCTGTTAAATCATCTTTTACAATTGTTTTAAAACTTTGACCATCTCTAATGGTTATACCGCCAGCTCCGTTAGTAAATTTATCAAAACTAAATCGTGCAATAATAGTTCTATTTGTTTTTCCGTATATTTCATCACCTTTCACATCAAACATATACGTACCTAAATCTCTATTTGTTTTAGTTGACATTGTTTCAACTCCATTCATTTCAATAGTCCACCCATTAGTTAAAGCTGTTTGGTTACCAAATAAATTAGAATCAAAAGTTGATGCACCCTCCATATAAAAAATAATTCTAGCACATATAAAATTAAACCCTGCTGGAGGTGTGTATGAAAATTCAACAGGTATAATACTACCATCAACAGTTTGGTCTTCACTCGTTACATTAAGTAAGAAAGTTGCAATTGTGTTCGTTTCATTAGCGACAAAATCATCAGAAGAACCAATAGCACCTAAATTATGGTCTAAAAAATATTCCAATTTAGCTTGTGAAGCGAAAGCAGTATCGTTTGAATCAACTATATTAGCTAATGGTATTGTAAAGTCCTCAGCATATCTATTAATGTAAACTATATGTAAAGTACTGCTATAAATTCTATAATTAGCTTGTGACGTAGGTAGTCTATGTTCAACTATTCCTGTGATAGTATCAGTTGACTTTATAAAATTACCGATTATTTCTAATCTTTTTGCCATTTCAATATTATTTTATATGTATAATTGTTTTGCCTTGCCCCTAATTGAACGTTTAAACGTAATTTATAAAACGCTTTAGTAAATGAATATCTAAAATATTCTCTATTATTTATTTTATAAGTGCAAAATTGTTTACCTAATTCGTTAAACTTTAAAAACTGAGTACCTCCGTAATGAATTTTAATATCTGTTACGTTAACCTTATTAGGATTTAATAATACGTTTAATGTATCGTGTTTTTTTAACACCCAAAATATAGGGTGTAATAATAGAAATATAACAAATCTAATATACATATTTTTTTATTTTTTATTAAATAAATTCAAAGTAAATGACATTGAAAACCCACCTAATGAAGTGGCTAATAAATCTTCACTACTGAAACCTTTATGCCTTTTTTCATCTATTAATTCTTTTGCTACACCTGCCAATACAGAAGCACCGAATGAATACCAAAAAGCTTTCTTGGTATCTTTTGTTATTTCTAATACCGTAGCATACGTAGTCATACTTATAACCGCACCTGATAATATATGCAACTTCTTATCTTCAGCTATTTGGCTATAAGAAGTTGAGGTTATAAATAATAATATGAATAGTATCTTTTTCATTATGCAAATTTATGGTTAGGTGTTTTGGGCTCAACAATATATTGATTAAACGCATCTAAAGGTTCCCCTTTCCAAAATATATCCACGTCATAAGTCATTCCCTTACTTATTAACTCACTTTCTTGTGTTTCTTCATTATATAAGTACTTATCTTGAAACCCTAAATAAACTATTGCGTGTGTAAATTCTGTTACTGTTAATTTATTCCACACAATATGATTTTCAGTATCTAATGGTGCTAAAAGCAAAATTAAATCTTTAGCTATTTGTTCTGTTGGTATTGAATATCTTTTTATCATTTTATAAAGTTGTTAAGGATATTAATTCTGCATCTGTTAAAGTTGTTTTGAATACTTGTAGTTGTTTTACTTTTCCGTAGAAAGATTGCAACCCAAATTGAGGGTATTGAAATTTTAAAGTATTTAAAGTTGAAGTGCTAAAAATAGTTAATAAATTTAAAGTCGATGATATTTGTACGCCATTAACATAAAATTTAAACTCGCCTAATTTATATGATACTGCTACTTTATTATAACTAATATTAATTAACCCATTTGCTGACAACCCATATTGAACACCACCTATTTTTATTACACCATCAATTACATTAACAGAAACTTGATATTTTATAGTTATTGAGTTTCCTGCTGTCCCATCACTAATAGATATAGTTCTGTCAGTACCATCATTACTCAAAGCAGCCATTTCAACAAACAACGTTCCCTCCTCACTATTAAAAGTATTAACATCTCCAGCTCCTGTTATTACATCTGCTATTCTTGTAGTAGTACTTCCCTCTGTACCATCGTATATAAATGAAGTTGCTGAACTTTGTTGTTCTAATTGTATTCCAAAAATGTAGACACCGCTTGTACCATCACCAGTGTAATCTTCACTTTTAGATGATGTTGGACTTGTCATAATAGATATATACATAGGAGATGCATTAACTGATGCTCCTTCAAAAGTATATGAACACTTATACCATCCATCCGATAATAATTCTATTTTAGCCGATGTTGATACCGATGCTGAAACGACTCCATTTGTTAAGTCAAAATTAGCATAAGCATTAGCATCAAAACTACCATTTGGAAATATTTGAACAACATCTCTTTCTGCTTTTTTTGCAAAAAATGACCCTGAATAAGTATTCGCAGTTAATGTTTGTTGTTGTGCGCTAATTCTATGGTCTGACAAACCCACACTCTCCACCAACTTAAAAGCACTTGTAGGAAAATCTACACTTGGTGATGATTGTCCACCTACAACTGTTGAACCAGTTTTAGTCCAATACGCATTATCAAAACTAATAGGGTATGTAATTAAATTAGTACTCTGTGGCTCTGTTAAAAGTACAGGGCAAGTCAAACCACCTGTATAATCTAATCTAGGTACATTAGCTGCTACCGTTTCAATTAAACCATCCTCATTAACTCTTGTAGCTGTTGAAGCCCTTACTACGGTGAAATCACCTGTTCCGTCCGTTGGTTTTTGTGAATAAAGTTTACTTGCCTTTCCTAATGTTGGATTTAAATATAAACTTGAATTATTATAATTAACTAAATCTAAAGTTAATTCATCATTTAAACATATTAATTCATCTTCCGTTGCAGTAGCACCATCAGTAGTGGCTCTTATTAAATAATTACTTATAAAATCATAACTATCCCCACTCGATGTTGTGCCTATTAGTTTATTAATACTTCCGTTTGGTATTTGATAAGTAGGAAATATATTTAATACAGGCGTTTGCTCTACACCTCCAATAGTTTCTGTAATTGAAGTAACTCCTGCTGGTGGCGCTACTGTTATTACATCTGCTATTCTTGTAACTGTTGTAGCTTCTGTTTTTATGTATGAGGTTGCTGTTGAACCTACTTCTAATTGTGCCCCCCAAATGTAAATACCACTTGTACCATCTCCAGTATATGTTGTAGCCCCATCTCCTGTTGATGGAATAAATGTAGTAAAAGACGTTGCTGCATTAATTCTGGTAACTGAATATTTAAACCATCCATTCCCGTAATTTATAATTTCATAAGTAAACCCATTAGGGTTAGAACCTACAACTCCATTTGTTAAATCAAACCATATATTAGCGTCAGCTCCACTTATTAAATTCATTCTCATCCAAGTTCTTTCTCCAGCTTTTGCGAAAATTGAATGTGTATATGTTCCAGTAGATGGAATATTTCTATAAACACCATATAAAACATTGTTTGTTGTTTCTACTATTTTGTCTGCTGTTAAATTACCATTAGGAGAAATTATTGAGTTTGGGGTAACCGTAACACCACCCTTCAACCAGATTGCATTACTAAAATCTTCACTATAAGTTAATAAATTAGTACTCGTATCTTCAACCAACAAAGCAGGACACCCACTACCATCTGAATAATCAAAAGCAGGTGTGTTCGCAGGTACTAATTCTAAAAGTCCTGTACTACCTGTTACGTATTTTTGGTCGCTTACTACTGTGAAGTCACCTGTGCCGTCTTCGGGTAATACACTATATAATTTTGTAGCTTTTGCTCCGCTGGGAATCATTGCTAAACTTGGATTTGCCATATTTATATTTTAAAAATTATTTACTATTACTCTTACACATTCTAATCCTTCAATAGTACCGCCGTCAGCTATTACTCTTGCACTATAAGCATCTGTTAAACTTATTCCGTAAATTTCAGTATCACCACTCCAGCTATTCTCGTCTTTATGATATAAACCCCAGTCAATATCATTATTAACAGCACCCTGTCCCCAACCTATATTATTGTTTTTAGTTCCTTGACCCCAGTCGCTCATTTTTTATCTTTTTTAAGAATAGTTTTAACTTAACTAAATTTTCCTCTTTAATTTTATATTTTCCTCTTTTCATATTATAAATACCATCCACCAAAATTACTGTCTTTTTTAGGTTGTACATCACTTCCAGAATTACTATTATACTCTGGATATGTTGCGTTGTTTTCACATATATAATCTATAAATCTACGTGTATAACTTTGTGCAATATCACGTTCTTTTTCTACTAAATAATCAACTTCATTCTTATCTACTGATATACTGTTTTCACTTTGGTGCTTATATACACCACCGTTAGCAATCGTATAAGCTGCAAACGGTAAAAACTCAACCATTCCCCAATGTATCAACATAGGTTTAATATAAGTTTCTAATAGTGTTTTATATGCAGCATTACCAGCTAAATCTATATCAGTAGGTAATAAACTTTGTATCTTAACAAGTAAATCAGTTCCTAAATATTGCTGCAAGTGAATATCTTGTGATATATTTATATATTGGATAAACTTATCATTATCAACATTACCGTTAATAATACTATGTTTCTTTAAGTCTGTTGTTGTTATTAATATTGCTTTTGCCATTTTCTATTTAGTATAAGATGGGTGATGACCATTATTAGGCATATCTTTTGGAGCTTTCTTAGCGTCTTCTAATCCGTTTGGTTTTGGATTGTACCCTTCAATACTATCTACTTCTTCTGAGCTTGATAACGCTTTATCTTCAAATGGTGTGCCGTCTGTTTTAGTTTTAAGTCTATAAAGGTTTTCACTCCAATAATGACCGCAATTAACACCGCCTTTATATTTGAATAAAGAATATGCGTTTTTATTATGCCCAAACTCCTTATTTACACCTTGAAAACTTGCTTGGTCAATATCTTCTTTACGATAAACAACACCGCTTGATGTTCTACTCATCATTTGTTTACAAAATGCACGGCTTTTACCTGTATGATACTTCTCAGAATACTCATATCGTACCTTATAAGTGTTTTTATCTAACGTACTTTTCGCACTTGGCTTACTTTTTATGATTCTAGCTAGTAAATTTTGCTTACTTTGTATCAATTTATTAGCCCAACTATCAACAGTTTCATTATCTTCGCTATATTCCCGCTTATCTACCAACTCCCATTCGTCTGTTAAGTCGTATTTTTTAAGATTTTCAAGCATTTTAATACCAAAATCATCATCAAAAGTATTAATAGTAGACATTTTAACGCCTGTTTCTTCTTCTTTTGTATCCTTATCGTATCCATTTGTATCCACAAACTCTAAAGGTTGTATAGTTTTGAAGTATAATTTAAGAGAAATATCATTAACAGCCAATATTTTATCCATTACTTCAATAACTTCTTCTTGAAATGGTCTGATAGTTATGTTATCAAACAATAAAGACGCTGTTTTAATCTCATCGGCATTGTTTCCTAAGCCTCCGCCCGTTTCACGTACTCCAATAAGCATCGGTGATGTAATACTATGCCCTATTATCAGCTTATTTCTACATTCGTCTGATAAATATTGATAATGTTGTGGTGCATCGTTTAACTGTAAGTCCTCAACTGTTGTAGCACTTTCTGCATTGTTATTAAATGATACTATTACAGGGTCACCAGTAGCACCTGTTAATTTTTTAAGAACATCACGCTTAATCTCGTGCATCTTCTCAGCGTCTGGTATTCCGTTGTTAAAGTTTACTACTTTTTTACCGCTAAAACCGTTTATAGTATCGTTAATAAGATAATCGCCTATTTCTTCTTCTAAAACCGAATAAGGTAAAGCACCAACATAATCAACAGGGCTATAATAATAATAACCAGCAACATAAGGTTGTAATACACAAATCTCTGGTTCGTTACCATTACCAAATCCTAATACAGGAATCCTTTTAGGTTTGTCACTAGGTTTTAATTCAGTCCAATCAGGGTGATAATACCACGCTTCAATAATTCCGTCATCGTTAAGTTTCTCAGCCCTTAGAGTATTCATTGGGAAGTGAATAGCCTTTGTAATTTTTTTACCTTTCTTTAACACTTGAAAAGCAGCCATTCCTAACATTTTACGGTCTGTTATAAACCGACGTAAATCATCTTTACTAAATATAGCAAGCATTTGAGCGTATGCTTCAGTCTTTTTATTAGAATCTAACGCAGCAATACCTTTACCATAAATCATTCGGCTAACACCGTTTATAACAGCGTTATTAGTAGTACTTCCTGTAAACCTATCAATTAGATACTGAAAGAAATTATTATCGTTTCCGTACTCAATCCACTCTTTATTACGTACCTCGTTAATACTTGGTGTAGTGTACTTACTTAGATTTGTAATAAATATATTATCTGTATTAGGTTTGTTTTGTTTTCTTGACATTATAGAGTTATATAATCGTTATTACTTGAATGTTGTATGTAGTCACCTGAGTTAATTGAATACCCATCAGTTTGTGCAGTGCAAAATATTTTATCTTTGTAAACTATTACTTTATTTGTTTGATTGTAGTCGCTTAAACAAGTCAACGCCTCAATAGTACCTCCGTCAGCCTCTACTCTTGTTTCATAATCAGATACTAAAGACTTGTAAGCCGTTAAATTATAAAACCTACCCTCTTTTAAATCAAATATAATTGAAGCTGTTAAATAGTACGTGCTTAGGTCAAAGTCTGCGTTTAGTGTTACTTCTGTATTATCTTGTTCATCTCTTAAAACAATACTGTCTGCATTATCAAAACGCCCTATAAATTTAAGTGTTTGAGCCGTTGCAATAGGTTTTAATATTATCATAAGTTAAAGTATATTTAATAAACGAATATTACTTGTTTTTGTTATAAAATAAAAACCCCACCAAATTAATGATAGGGTTTTAAAACTAAATAAAATGAAAAATTAAACTCCCTCAGTAATCACAAATCCCGCTACATTATCCATTAAAGTACTATCAATAAAAGAAGCCATATCAGCCTCTTGTGAAGTAGCTACAATATTATATCCGTTTAAATCACCCATAGCAGCACCACTAGCAGTACTTACAGCACACTCGCAACCGTTTTTAATACCAGCTAATCTAAAGTTGCCGTTGTAATCTTCTAAAATTACGTGTGGTCTGTTATGAGCTAATAACTTCAATTCTTTTTGAGTTACTAAATCTTGTTTCTTTAAGACAAAAGTACCCGTACCAGTCCAAAAAGACGTACCGTTTTCTCTTGAATTTTCGTTTGCTTCATCAAAACTATTCGCACCTCTTAGTTCATATTTATACACCGTTACTGGTGCTGTTAAAGCAGTAATTTCTTCTGCTACGAACGTAAAATTTGCATATAGTCCTGAATCATAATTAGCGAAATAGATTGCTCTAAGTCCACCGGTTGAATCTTTACAAGGCTCTAAACGCCCCGCTGTTAAATCACAAGCCATATTATTTATTTATTTTTAAAAAAAGGTGTATAAGGATATTAACCAAATACACCCTTTATGTTAGTTAATTATTATACTGGAGTATATAAAACAATCTCAGCACCTATTCCAAATTGTACAGCTGCAGTATATCTCATAATCACTCTTACATTTTGAGAACCGTCTAAGTCTTCCATATCTAATACTTTTGCAAAAGATAAATCACTTAATAAACCAGTACCAAAGTAAAGGTTATCAGATTTTGCCGCCATCATATAATTAGAAGTCAATCCGTTTGCCACAAAGATTTTAACACCGTCAAAAGATAAACCTTGTCCACCGTCATACCATTGTGTTCCTTTACTGTCAGAACCAGCATTAGAAGTCGCTGCTACAGAGAAACCTCCTAAAGCTCTAACGTAAGCACGTGCTACATTTTGAGATACATAAAGATTTAAAGCAGGGTCACCATATAAAGCCGCAGGAATAGCATCTACTACTTTTCCTAACTCAGCAATTACATTAGCTGCAGTTACAGTTGTTCCTACTACATCTACTACTGTTGCATCAGCAGTTGCTAAAACTACAAGCCCGTCATATTGTCCAGCAGTTGCATTAACACCGTGCCATATATTAGATTCATTAGCAGTTGCTACTTTCTCAGCTACATAACCAAGTAAATAATCTTGGAAAGTTTTAGGTATAGTATCAAAAGCACTAATTCCCATACTCATTGCATCCCAATCATTTCTAAATGAAGATTTACAAAGTTCAAGATTCACTTGGAAACTCTCAGGTATAATAGTTTTTTCAACAGTTGTAATTGTTGAAGTATCAGCGAAATCACAAGAAGCATTAGCTACAAGTCCATCTGTACTAAAGTTTCTAATAACTTCTTTAAATTTAATATTAGGCTTTACTGTAATCCCACCGTTAGCGATAGTATTAGCAGAAAGTAATGCAGCTGAAATATAACCAGCAGCAGCTTCCCCCGCATAAGTTGTTGTAATTGATGTTGTTGTTGCCATAATTTATTTTTGTTTATAATTTAAAATTGTTTGATTTACTCTTTCTTGCATTGTTAAACCTACTCTTTTTTGAGAATAAAGATTTACATTTTTTTTCTCTACGTTACTTTCTGGTGAAGCGATAATAGGTTTTACATCTTCGGATAATTCTACTACTTCTTCAATTACTTCTTCTTTAGAAAGTTTTAACTCTGCTAAAATTTCAGCTTTCAATTCAGCTTTTAAAGATTCTCTTTGGTCTTCACTAAAATGAATTTCTTTAGATACACTTTCAACAATCTTTTTAGGTGCTGTTGGTGCAGCCTCTAACTCAGGGGCTTCTTCAGCAGGTGCTTCTGCTGGTGCTTCCTCTGGTTCTCCAGCTTCTTTAATTTCTGCGATAATACCTTCTTCTACTACTGAAAGTGATTTACCGTCTTCTAAAATATATTCCCCAATAGGTAAAGCAACTCTATCTTCTCCATTAACGATAAATATTTCACTACCTGCCTCAAACACCTCAGCCTCTACCGCTGTGCCGTTGTCAAGTATTGCCTGTTCGAGTTTCACCTCGATATTCAGCAATGTCTTAATTTGATTAATAACTCCTTTGTGTTTCATATAAATATATTTAATTAATAAACGTTTAAAATTCCTGTTGTTATATTTTCACTATTCTTCTGGTAGTACTTTACCACCTATATTACCTATTCCTTGTTTCCAATACTCTGGTGCTTCACATTCTTTATCTTTACATTCTATTGAATAAGTGTTTAGACAATAGCAATAAACTGCTTTACTCATTTTTTAGAATTTCTATTAATTTATTTACTAAAATTTCAGAATCTAATTCTTCTGCTGTTTGTTTTATAATTTGGTCGCTGAAGAAACCCTCAATACTAAAACCTAAATACTTTTTGTTTTTAACATCTTGCCAAACCTCATCGTTGTCTATTTTCATAGTAACAACCCACGCTCCCTCTACTGCATTTAAACCGTATAGTTTAGACTTATCCATTTTTGGGTCATCTACTATCCAACTTTCAATAACAGAAACCCCTTTAATATCTTGTTCGTGTTCTAAAGTAGCATTGTTATTTTTCAATCTTTTTAAATATAACTCACTCGCTTTCTTAACAGTTTCTTTAGAGAATTTTATATTAAATTCGTGGTCGCTTTGACGTCTGTAAATTTCTTTGTCAGGTACTAAAGCCAAACCTATAACTATTCTCTTTTCTTCATTTACAGTTTTGAAGTCTACTTTATGCCTATTTAGGGCTATCCAATTTTCTTCTATCGCTGGAAACTCAACTAAAGATATTGCTTCAACACCATCTTTAATATTCTCTTCATCTATAAAAAGTTCGATTGTTTCTAATTTTTCCATTGTAAATATTTATTTTTTAAAAAACGATTATTTTTATGTTTTGTTATATTTTTAACCAAACGTAGCAGCAGACTCTGTATTTCTATCTATCTCTTGTTGACTACTCATTTCTTTACTTACTACATACGCTTTTATAGGTTGTTGCGTTTGACCTCCTATTGCTGAGGCTAATTGATTTGTTCCGCTTTGTCCTACTACATTAAAACTTGGTGATTGCGCTTGTGGTGTTTTAAAAGATTCAATTCCACCTCCGCCACCTCCGCCAAATTGTGATGCTACTGATTTTTGTTTACTTAATGCAGCTTTTACAGAGCCTATTATACCGATAGCCGTGGCTGCATAACCTAATATTAAAGGTATGTTTGCTGGAAATGGCGCTGCTGCTGCTGTTTTACCTGCTCCTGCTGCAATATCAACTCCAGCTTCTGATGCTTTTAATAAAGATTTTGTTGTAGATTCTTTAGCTGCCATTATAGTAGACTTAATACTTAATATTAATTCTTTTGCAGCTATTACTTGTTTTGCTAATAATAACGCTCTACCAATATCTGTTTCAGCACCAGCTAAACCTGTTAAAGCGTCCAATACATTTATAGCACCTTGTACTTTTTGTTGTCTTAGTATTTCTTCTTGTTCCGCTTGTGTTTGTTGTGCTAATAAATCTTCTTGTCTTATTTGTTCTCTATATGCAGCTAATCTGTCTTGCGTTTCCCTATCTTTTAATTCTTTTATTTGGTCTGCATTATTTATTATTTCTTGGTCGTTTGCTAATTGAGTTTCTAATGGAATAACCTCTTTTCTTTTACCATTATTTCCTACAACAACTTCATCAACTGTTTTTTCTTCTGTTGGTTTATTTAATTCAACCAAAGCTTTAGCAAAATCTAAAGTTGCCTCTTTTGCTTTTTGTATTTTATCTTCTATTTCTTTAATTTTTCCAGCTTCCTCTTCATCTATTTCGCCAAAGAATTCGAAAGTCTGACCTTGTGATGCTCTTAATATATTTAATAATTTTTGTCCAAGAGATAATTTTCTTGCATCAGTTTGTTCTATTAATAATTGTTTTTCTAATTGTTGAGAATATAATATATTTTGGTTTATTAACTCTAATGTTTTTTCTCTTTGACGTTTTGCAATTTCATCATTACTAACACCTTGTGCTTTTAATAGTTCAGCTTCTTTTTGTAATAAAGTTAATTGCGATACTTTTTTATCTATTAACTGACCTTGTAATTTTACTTGTTTTTCTAAAGCTTTATTAGCACCACCTATAAATTCTACAATATCATCCCAATAAGCTACAACAACACCTAACGCAACAACTAAAGCACCTATACCAGTAGATATTAAAGCTGTGCGCATTCCTTTTAAAGAAAAATTAAATAGTTTAGTAGCCTCAAAAGCGTCTTTAAATCTTGTTGCTAATCCACCTGTTAATTGGTCGAGTATAGCGATTGCACCACCATTAGATGTTACATCATCAATACCCTTTGAAGCTGCTTTACTTTCCTTTTCGACACCCTTCATATTAGTTTGAAGACTATCTAAAGAAGAAGATACTTTATTTATATCATTTACGGCATCACCAGTTCCTTTTACTTCAATTTCAATTATCTCTTTTCTCATAAAGCTCTCTTTTAACTTGTTTAAAACCTTCTTTTAATGTTTCTGGCATCTTATACTTTCCTTTCGCTATTTCGATTATTTCCGAAACACCGTAAAAATTATCAACGTTTAAAAGTTTTAGTACAAGCATATTTTTAGTCTTCAGTTATTGCCAAATCTCCTATTTCAAATTTCGGTGTATTTCCATTCTCAATTACTAATGGTACAGCTAAAGCACCTTGATGTACAATATCGCCTCCAGTACTTGCAGTTCTAATTGCCAAGTGTGTTACCGTTTGAGATGTTCCAGTGTTTGTTGGAAATGTTAGTATTGCTGCATTGCTTACTTCATTTTCTAAAACAGTCCAACCTACTGCTGAACGAACTACTGCTATTCTTGCATAACCAGTATAAGTTGCTTCAACTCCTGTATCCGCATCTGTTGGATCTTCTGTATATAAAGCTACATATAAACTTCCAGCTACTGAACTAGGCAGTAAGCCACCTGCGTTTCCAATATTTGCTAATGCAATATTTTGATATACTAATTTTAAAATTCCCGCTTCTAATAAATTACTTTTTGCCATTGTTATTTGTTTTTTAATTGTTTATGTTTAATTTTATGGTAGAGCAGCAGATGGATATACTCTTATTTCTATTGCCGTTCTAACCAATAAAGCATCTGTAAGAACCATAGTTTTATTATACGATATAAGTTGAATCATATCGGGGGAATAACCACTATTGCAGGTAACTTGTATTATACCCGAATCTGGCAGATAATTTGTCGATGTTAATATTGTTGTTTTATCTTGAGTAAATGTATTGGCATAAGTTGCTCTATAAATACCTGTCGAAAATCTTGTCCATACCGGTACAACTCCTAATGTGTTTTGTAAAATAATGGCGGTCGGAGCTGAAGTGCCTAACTGACTTATTAAAGCGACATAGACTTTGTAACCAAGAATACCAGCAGATTCATTTTGCCAAGTAGCTGTTCCGCTCGCTGTGTTCTTTAAAATCTGTCCTACAGTTCCACCAGTTGGAATATGTTTATCTCCAGCTGCTGCTGAATGTGAAAACACTCCAGTTGTATTGTTATATGAAACTGGCGTTGTTGCTGATAAATCAGTTAAAGCTATTCCTCCACCTGTAATATCATCTAACAAAGCAAAAGTACCTGCCTTATTTGGAATATTTATAGTATGAGCTGCTGTAGCTGCTGGAAATTGTAAAGTAGTTTTAGAACTAGTACCATTATAACCACCAAGTTGAGCTGTAGACGCTTGCATATACATAAAATAACTAGAACCTGGTGATATACAGTTTATAACCCCTTCAGGATATAAATTAACTGAACCGCCTAAACTGTCATATGATGTGATAATATTTGTAGTTGTGTTACCTACATCTGTAACTTGTTGTAGATTTAATCCTGAAGAAATACCTCCAGATAACCCCATCGCAAATATAGAACTTGAGCCAACTAAATTAGCAGAAATTTGTGTTATTCCATTTTGAGTTATATCAAATGAAAATAAAGAACTCCCCGTTAAATTAGCTAATAATGAAACCGATTTATATTGGTCTAAAATTGCAGTTATAGAAGAGTTACCTATAAGTTCTGTTTTTAATTTTTCATTTACTGTTTCGTTATTTTTATAAACTAATGTTTCACCAACGTAATTCAACAAATTTAATTTAACTAATCCAGTACTTAAATTTGTGCTCAGAGAATTTATAATATAACTCTTTTTAGCTATTATAACTAAGTCATTTAATTTAAGTGTATTTATTACATTTATTGGTAGGTACGCTGTGTAATCATATTCTCTTCTTTTGCTATTATATAAATCAGTAACGTAATCTTTCCAAAAAACATTGTATAAACTATTTGCTTCAACTCCATAATTCCAAGTAGAAATTTCGCCTCCAAAATTTAAAGAGTAATTACTTTCTCCTTCAGTGGTTGAACTTTCTTGACCGACGTTTAAATAGTGATATAAAGGAGTTGCATTTCCCGAATCATTTACATATCCTAAAGTTGTCGTTAATTCAGTGCGTCCTCTGTTAAAAAATAAAATAGGCTCAATTAATATTTCGTTAAACGATTTGTCAAATGAATTTCCAATGTGTATATCTGTTAAATCTCCAGTAGTTGTATCTGTTATGCGTTCCATCAATAAATTTTGAAACGATAACTCAACATCTAAATTACCCCCATCAACATCAAATGTAGCTTTTAAATCTCCATAGCCTATTTTATAAGTATCACGAAAAGCTTCACCTAAAATATCTTTTGCTTCTTGATATTTGAAATTAATATTTTTAAATAGGTCTGGTCTTTTTACTTCATAATCTTTTATATCTATAAACTTTGTAAGGTCTTGAGTGCCTCCTAAATTATACCAATCTTTTAATGGCAGAATTTGAAAACTATTTAATGTTATTGGGTCAATTACTAAATTAAACATTTTAATTAATGAAGCTAAAAAATCTTTAACTTTCATTTTTGGAGTGTTTTCTTTTATTAAAAAGTTTGACTCAATAGTTTGCTCACTTGAAGTTGTGGTGTACGAACCATCTTTGCCCCAATAATCTCTCCTTTGTTGTTTGCAACTTGTAGTAAATTTAAAATCTGTATCAGCAGCAACAGTCCAATAAACTTCATAATCTCCACCTTCATAATAAGGGATTGTATTTTTCCAGTTATAGCTTCCTTGTTTATTTATCTCAGAAGCTTTCTCCATTTCTCCATCATTCTTCTTTTTGAAAAATGAAATAGTATAATTAATATTTTCATATCCAGATGAAGGTGTAACTGTCAAATATAATTGCCACCACTGTCTAGGTTTTTTCTCCGAATGATACGAACCTATATTAGTGCTTAGATTTATCTTAGTTGAACTTCCACCATCAAAATCTACAGTTAGTGAATTAGGTGCAACTTCACCTGCTTTAGTTCCGTTTAACCAAATGAACAATTTATCTATATCATTAGTTGCATTCTTAAAGAAATGAGTTGAAAATGAAATACCATATTTTGTTTCAATAGCTTCTATTATCCTATTGATTTTTAAAGCTGGTTTTAATTCATTCCATACAATTCCACCTCCTGTTGAGTTTGTATATTTAATTTCATTTTCAGTAACGTTGGTATTGTAATCCCAATTACGTGCGCTGCTTATTAATGGATATATAACATCACCTCCGCTAAGTCCGTATTGTAATCCTATTTGGACATTTAAAGAGTTATAATCGTGTGAGTACGCTGTTAAATCCAAATCACTTAATAAATCTTCACCAAATAAAGTGTTTAAATTTATAAGTTTGCCAAAGAATTTAATCTTGTAATTTTGTGCTTTATTGTTTTTTAATGCTACGCTTTCAAGCTTTACTTTACCTACTTTATACGTAACTCCGTTTAATTTTATTTCAGCATTAACTAATTTATTTGAATCAAATCCCGCTACTATTTCTGAATTATACCAATGCTTAAATATTTTATTATTATCTTGAGATGCTGGCACTGTAAATGACTGCGTGTAATCTGTAAAAACTTTTGAAATATCTTTAATATTTTGTACAGAACTTTCCAGCTGAATATTCTCATCTTTGAACAATTCAAGCCTATCATTTAAAATATAAATCTCTATTTTATACATCTATCTTATGTTGTTTATTTTGTCAAATGCGTATTCCAATTCAATAGTGTAATTTATTAATTTGTCATTCAGTTGACTCTTAAAAGGTAAAGAAGAAGAACTCAATAAAACTGGTAATGTTTGACTATTTATTTTAATCCAAACTTTCTCGCTTAAAAATAACTGCCTAAATACTTCATTAAATTGCTCATCTACAAATCCACTATTTAAAGATATTTTTTCGTTCCCAGATTTTGTAAGTATTTTACTTTGGTGGTCTGAAATACTATATGCACCACTCGTTAAAATGTTTGCTTTGTATCTGTCATCTGAAGTTGTTATCGTTGTATCTGAACGTTTGAAAAACCAAAGGTCTTGTAATGCTCCAAACTTATTTATAAATGTTATTTTATATGGTGCAAATTTGCACTCATCTACATTGTCTATTATGATAGTCGTTGTACTTGCTACACTATCTGTTATTATTGCAGAAGTAGCTGAACCCGTAAAAGATATGTATTGAATCTGCTCATTGCTTAAATTACTTGAAGTAATATTAGTAGTCTGTAATTGAGTTGCACCACTATAAAATGTCACGTTAGCTGTATTATTTGTATCAACTGGAATTTTTAAAGTGCTTCCAGTATAATTATACATAATAGTATTGGCTTGTAACAAATCAACATTCAATTCAGGATTAGATCCCTCCTCAAAATAACCATATCCATCAAAAGCAGTTAGCTGTATAAAAGCTTCTGGAGTTTGAGCAACCTCTGAAACGTAATGCGTAATTTGATAATCTACAAATATATTTTGAGGCGCATAAGAACCATCAAAAGAAACTATTAAAAAATCTTTAACAAATTCGCTTATTTCAAAAGTAACTTCATTATTAAAAGCATTAGAATCTAATGAGTAAGTGACAGCACCTCTACTTGTCGTTTGAGTTCCACTATAAATATATAAATCAATCTTAGCACTTGTTAGGTTTGCTACCGTTGTGTTTATAAGGTACGGACTTCTTATGTTTATTTTACTCATTATCTATCTGTTATTATGTTTGTCAAATCTAATCCAAATGCTTCTATTATATCCTGAGGCAAATCTTTAAAAGCACTATCAAATGGTTTAGTAAAAAAGTGAGTTGGCTTGATACCTTTTTTCTTTTTAGCCAACGCAATAGCAATACCAATAGTTTTATAATTACCTTTAGCAAACTGACCGCCCACACTTCGAAATCTTATACCTTTGAACTTTGCCCACTTTGCAAATGTTCCTGTAGCCAATTCAAAACCTAATAAATTACTACTTGATTTATAAGAGTATGGTGTGCTGTATTTTCGTTCCGTTCCACTTACACCTTTGTCTTGAAAGTCTGCGTAATCCTCCATTAAAAAACGTAAACTAAAACTATTTTTATGTACGTCTAATTCGTAATCTACGCTATTATATAATTCTTTTGTTACATTATGTTTACCTTTTGTTAAACTTGTACGGGCTTCTTTTTTAACCCGCTTAGCAAACGTTGTTAATGTTTCTTTTACATTGTCTAACATATTGTCATTGTATTAGCAATATCAACATCGAATGTAACAGTCCAACCAGCTAATAACATTTCTAACTTCCCTGTAAATGGTTGCATACTTGGGTTGCCGTTTAACTCATACATCTCATCTCTTAAATCACCACGTCTTAACCGTTCCATTAACCGACCTATTACAGCGGCTTGGGTATTTAGTACGTCTTGTTCGTTATCATTACCTACAAAGTCATCTACAACATCCTCTTTACTTATATCCACTATGTCAGCACAAGATAATTCAACTGTAAAAGTCCAGATACTACCATTTAAAACGCCATTTGTTATCACAAAGTTAGCCAAAGGAAATAAAGATTGCTTCTTTAAATCTACTTTACTACCGTTACCATAGATAACCGTCTTACAAAAGTCATCTTGTAATAAACTTTCTTCTATTTTACTTGTTAAATTATAAAAACCACGCATATTATTTAAACTTATTATTTATATTTCTTGCATTAAATTCAGCACTTTCTTTTATAAATGCTAAATGAATTAAGCACTTATGTAAGGGTAGCTTTGTAATCTCTTCAAATCTTCTAATGTCACTTTGAGCAAGGCTATCGACTTCCGAATAAGCTCCCCATTTTCTGCCGAAATTTGACCTCTCGTCTGTTCCTTCATTGTTTCCTTCTCCAAATAACTCGGGATATAATTCAGCAATTCGTTGGTTAAATTGTAAAAAAAAACCATAGCACCCATAGCAATACTCAATGGCATCTGTTTCATTAGTTCGCTATATTCTCTTGTGCCGTTATACTCTTGAATTAAATACTTTCCTTTTTGTGTTTGTGTTATAGGTCTGTATAAAACAGCCATAGCTTTATGCATACTTTGCCAGTCGTTTACATACGTTGTAATGTCTTTATTCTCTCCGTAGGTTATATTATCAATGTCAGGAATGAAACCGAACTCTTGACCTCTTAAAGTAAATGTACGTTTGTGTTCTTGTTTAGTTTCAAATAAAGAATTAATAAGTACTACCATTCTGTCAACTTCACTAGCTTTAATCTTATCAATACCTTGCTGGTTAAGGTTTAAGAAAATTGATAACAGGTCGTCATTGGTAGGTTCTTCAATCAATAGAAAGTTTTGATACTGTTCTAATGTGATGTCATCTAAACTCTCGGGTATGTTAATTTCTAACTTCATATTTAATAAACGAATAAGTTATATAATTGTATAAAATGAATTAGTAAACGTGATAGTTACCTTTGTTTGGATTATCTAAATGAAAGATAACATTGTATCTTATTCCGTCTATTGCGTGATTCCAGTCATCAATGTAAAGTTTAGATCCTTTGTCTACATAAACATAATTATTTAACTCCTTAGCTATGTTAGAACTGTTAGGCTCAACTATCAATTCATAATCTTGCATTCTCGTTATACCGCTTTCAATCGTTCCCTTTTTAACTGCTTGAATGTTAACGCCTAAATGTTGCAAGTCAGATATTAAACGAGGCTCAGCACTATCAGCTATGATAAGTTTTTTATCTACTTTTGATAATATCATTTGAGCTAACTCGTGAGATTTAATACCATTCTTATAAATGTGTTCTTTTAAATAGATTTTCTTTTTAGCTTTATCAATAGCAACTTCAGTTAATGTATCTGGGTCAATAGAAAATCCAAAATCCATTCCGCAACTTGTTTGTAAATTGTCAGGATTAAACTCACCGAACTTCCAATGTTCAAATACAACTCCGTCGGCTTTATCTAACCATCCCCCTAATATTTTATGTACGTACTTTTTAGGATTATTTATACGTATATTTTCAATCTGTTTTAAATAACTTTCGTTTAGGTTTTCTTTATTATCTTTGTAAGTCGTATGAATATAACACACATCATCTTTAATTCCATTAAACCCTCCTTCAATACCTTTAGCTTCAAAAAAACGCTTGTATATCCAGTGTTCTTTTGTGGTTGGATTAAGTATTAAAATGACACGATTCTGTTTTCCTTTTTGTCGTATTGATAAATCAATAGTATCAAACACATTTTCATCTATTAATTCTTCGGCTTCATCTAAAACCCAAGTAGTAACACCTTGTAAAGATTTTAGATTAGCTGTTTGGTTTCCGCTTGATGTTTTGATACCTCTAAAAATAATATCACTCTTTGTATGTTTATTTGCTATTTCTGTTTTTTGTATATCGAATGAATTTTCATTGTCGAATAGTTGTATCTTTTCTAAAAACTCAGGTATAATTGACAAATGAGCTGAAGTCATTGTATACCTTGTAAATAGTATTCTATGCCCTTGCTCAAATGTTAATCCAGTTAAAAATGAAGTAGCGGTAAATGACTTACTTGAACCACGCCCACCTGTTAATATGTAATATCTGCAATTTTTATCATTAATTAACGGAATAAATTTGTCAACAATATTAATATCATTCTTCTGCATTAAAGAATTTTATAATTGGAATATTAATATCATTGCCGTTAGTTGTAATATCTGTTTTATTATCAGGTCTGCCAATACCTCTATCTAATACTTTTTCAATAACATCAAATCCTTTGCCACTTAATATAGCCTTGCCTACTATTCTAATCATTGCGGGTTGACTGTCATCCTTAACCATATCTCCAAGCTCTTTTAAATCAATGTTAATAAGCCTTAAATAACAATCAATTATATCTTGCTTTGA
>FLOH01001515.1_pt1 | contig 36005 bp, 60 predicted proteins | sample 756751 | NCBI WGS metagenome assembly FLOH01 (sample SAMEA4026879, study PRJEB14308) | marine metagenome | biome: coastal water; material: water | depth 74 m
AATACTGCTGGGTCTGCTTCTGCCCAAGCGGTAGTGTCTTGGTCTAATATTTTCACTCCATTTAGATACATATCAGTTCTATCAGTAGTAGCACTACCTGATATAATAATTATATTTTCCTCATTAGCTTTCCAATAGGGTTGATAAGTGGCTAGTGGTATTGAAGCAATAGTAGTATTACCAAGTGCTAAAATCAGAACATTACCAGGACCAGAAGCATCTTTGGCTATAAAATATCTTGAACTATTTGAAGTATCAAATAGATAATGTAATATACCATCATCAGCTTCCCAAGTAGGTTTGAACTTAAAAGCAAAACTTATTTCTGGGGTGTTAAATACACCAGTAGCTGTACTCAACATTCTATCAGCAATATCGAAAGTACAATAAGAATTGTTACAAGTTTGAGTATTATTTGCTAGTGCGTCTAATCCACTCCCACCTGTATCATAAACAGAGGGGGTGGCAAGTCCATTATTATTACCATAGTCAAAATTAAGAGTTAAGCCTGTACTATTTGGAGCAGATAATATATTAATTCTATCAGCATTTATAATATCTCTCTCTGTTTGAGTCAAAGCTCTATCCCATACTTTTAAGTAGTGTAGTTTTCCAGCAAAACCAATAGTAGCGTTACCAGCTGCATAAAAAGTTGTCATTTCACCTGCTGACCAAGTTCTTGTTGTTTCGTTAAGTATTAAGTTTCCGTTTAACCATATTTGTACTACACCAGGAGCACCTGCTACACCAGTAGCAATAAGTGTATTTTCTTGATTGACTTTCCAATATGGAGCGTAAGTTGATGTAGCTACTGGGAAGTTAGTACCACCAAAGTAAACATAGAGTTGATTTGCTAATGCAGCATTTCTTCTGTTAAATCCATATCTTGAACCTGCAGCATCATAAATAGCGTCATTGGCATTAGCGTCATAATCATTCACTGGAGTAAATTTTACTGCTATTGTTGAGGTAGGTCTATTAAATAATCCAGTCGCAGAAGCATTGCTAAGATAAGAAGCACCAGCACCATTACTTTCAATATATCCACTTCGTCCTTCGACAAAAGTTATAGTACCAGTTTCGCTTAAAGTTCTTCCGTTACCAGTGCTATCATAGACAAGACTAGAACCATTACTATTTCCAAAGTCAGCACTAAATAATAAACCTGTACTGTTTTCTGTATAGCTATTTTGTCCTAGTGTTGGCTCTGGTCTGTTTAATAGAAAGTATGCAGAAAGTGATACTATTCCTATTATTCCTATAATTGTTAAGATTTTTTTCATATTAGTCGTGAAGATAATTTATGTTAAATACTGCACTTCGTATTATAGGGTCATTATCATTAGTTACATTCATAATTTGTAATATAAACTCATCATTAGCAGTTGCTTCTATATACAAAGGAAGTGGAACAGGAACAAAGTTATTAACACCAGCCATTGTAGCTCCCATAAAATCACCTGTAATCTGTTGAGTTGTAGTGTTAAATAATCTTACAAAATAATCATTTCCATTAGCACCAGATACAGTCAAAGATAAATTACCATAATAATCACCAGTATTTAAAAACTTCATTGTATCAGAAGTCATTGTGAACCCATTCACTTCAACTGCTGTAAATAAATCACCAGTTGCATTTGTTATTTTACTCCACACATCTTGCGTACAAGCTATCGTTGAGCTGTTATTTTGCAGTCCTCCGTAAACGTGCCAAACATTATCTTGTAATAATTGATTGACATTGTGCATATCAGTTACAGGGTCATATAATATCGTTCGTGTCTGTGTATAAGCACCAAGTTTAGGTAATCCAAAATGAAGTGCTAAACCTGCTATGGCTATAATGCTTATTGTTATCCCAGTAAATAGTTTTAGGTACTTCATAATATTTTAGTTACACGGAGTAGTTGTTGAGTGAACTTGAGTAACCCCACTTGCACCACTCCCAAAGTATGACCATACAGTATCTCCATCAAGGTTTATACTTTCAAAACAAGTAAAACTTCCAGCTCTAAGAGTAGTTGTATTTGCTACTGTTCCAGCTCCGTTTGACTCTCTTAATATACTAAATGATACTAGACCATCTACTAGCATATTATATCCTTCTTCTGTTCCTGCTGCTGCTCCAGTAGTTACTGGTATATCTAAGAAACTAACTAAACCTCCGTTTTGTGGAAGTGAGAAGATACCAGAATAAAGAGAAGTGAAATAAGCACTTGTTCCATCTGTGTACATTGTTGAGTTGTTTTCTGCCATTAAACCAGCAGTACTGATATAAGGAATTGAACTAGACGTAAGAGTTGATACTGTTAAAGCATCAGTTCTTACTGCTGTTGATGAAGCGTATTCTGTGACTGTTGAGGTTGTTATCGTAGCTTCACCTACATTATCTAAATCTGCACCTTGTAAATCTACTGTGTTTACGTCATCTCTTAGTTGAGATATTAGATTACCAGCAGAGCTGATAAGTTTGAAACCGCTATTGTCGGTTCTTGCCCCTACGTCTTGTGTAGACTGGTCTTGTTTAACGTTAACCGTACAACCAGCGGTTAGCATTATTATAAACACCAGTCCAATGACTTTTACTATGTGTTTGTTCATATTGTGCTTAATTAAGCGAATTATTGACATATTATTTATTAGTTAACCTGTTATCTCACTAACTGCCCATCCTACAAAACCCCCTATAAGTAAAATGACAGCTATATATATATAAATCATATTATTGTAGCCCTTCTATAATCCCAATTTCGGCAGCTTGAGTTCCTAATCCTGGGGTTATTTCTCCTAAACTTTTCGTTATCTGTGAGCCTCTAGTAGTAAAAGCTGGATTAAATAATACATCGTCCCAAATCCTAGATATTAAACGACTAATAGGATTAATTCCTTGTGACTTCACCTTCATCTTTGCTCTGTCTGCCAATTGCCTAGCAACTAAATCTCTAACTTCCATACCTAACCCCATTCTTTGATTTAATCCTTTCACTACTGCATCGTCTGTACTATTTTGTATGGCATTTTTTAAATTATCTCTTAAAATATATTTAACTTGTCCAGCGAATGATGCCTGTGTGTCACCAAGCATTATCTTATTCCAGTCTGTCTTCGACATTAGTCCATCGTACAATCTTTTGTTCTTCAACATTTCAACCCTACTCATCTGTCTAGGCATTTTATTAACAAACATCTGGACAGTTTTTAATTGGTTCTTAGTTAAAGTACCATACTGGTCTTGTAGTTTTTTGATTATATCGCCTGCAACTTGATTTTTATTAACAACATAATCATCAGCTTTGTCTGCTTGCTTCAATAGTGTTTCTAGTTTATTTCCATTTGTTGATACTTCATTCTTAGCTTGTTGTAACATTGTTTTATAAGTTCCTTGATAAACTGGCTTACCAGATGCGTCTGTAAGATTTCTCACCTTACTGCCAAATGTGTCTGCATTTCTTTTAAAAGCCACTGCTAATTCATTAACATCTGGCTGTAGTTCTTTGTTATAAGTATTTTTACCGAATAGAGGTGCTACTTTTTTAATACCCAAGAATAATCCTTCAAAAAATAGTCCTGTTGCTAGTCCAATAGCTCCGCCCTTTACAGTATCTTTTATAATACCAACAGCTTCTTTATCCTGTTCTAAGCCTTTCTTTGTACCTGCACCTGCTCCAAATGCTGTAGCAAAACCCAATCTTTTTACTAAGCTGGTACTAGGTTTAGCTCCCAAAGCTACAGTGCCTAATGTACCTAATGCTTCACCTGCTATTTCTTTAGTAGTTTTTTGCACAGCTTCGACCTCACCAATAGTAGATACACCCATTCTTTGTGCAACATCGAATAATCTTTGTTTTTGCTCTCTGCTAATATTTGGGTCTCTTAATTTATCCATTACTTGATTTTGCAAATCTGTATCCTCTGATGTTTCTTGCTCTTCTTGCTTTTTCAATCCAAAAGTAGATAATGCAGTTCCTAGTGTTTCACCAAAACCTTCAACACTTTTAGGTGCTAATGTTCTCGCTATTTTTTGTAGCATACCTTGTTCGTTCGGTTGAACAGAATCCTTTGGTACAGAGGCAGACTTAGGTTTAATTCCTAATTTTCTAACTACTTCTTCTATGTCTTCATTAGTAGGTTCGTTTTGAAATGATACCACTTGTCCTGTATCAAATTTTAATTTATATACCATATTATTCTTTAGTTATTGTATAAGAATTACCACTTCCAGTTGAACCAGTGGATATTACCTCAGCAGTTTTAGTTAATTTAGCACCTACATCTAAACTTCTGCCACTAGCTTGCTGTAATGCTTTGTAAGTTTCTACATCTTTTTTCATAGTAGCTTCTAATTGTACCATTTTATATCTGGCTGTGTCGGCGGTGTCATTCATTGTAGGTATTATCTTTTTATATTTCTCTTCATCTTCTTTCCTAAGTACACCACCCTCAAGAGCTTTACCAACAGTCTGCCTTACTCTATCCATATCAGCCTGGAGTTTCTTTGCCGTAGACCAAGGATTTAATCTGGCTAGCCCAGTTATAGGACCGATACTATCAATATTTGATTCAACAGAAACGGATAACCCAGCTAAATCAGTTATAGCTTTATATGTATCACTTATATTCTTAATAGCTGTATCTGATAACCCTTTAACACCCAAATTGGTTGTGTCATAGCCGTTAGCTTGTAATTCTGTAATAACTTTACCTCTGTTTGTAGGAGTTAAGTCATCAAAAAGACTAGGGTTATTTATAATGGCTTGTGTAGTAGCAGAAATAACATCAGTTGGGATATTATTGTTATTAGAAGGTGGTCTAACTTGGTCTTGATAAATCCTTGAACTACCCAACTTAGCTTGTGCTTGTTGAAAAGTATCAGAGGAATTTATGCCAGCGTCAGGGTATTTACTTTGTAATTCTGCCACATTTGGGTCAACCTTTGGTAAATTTATACTATAAATCGCCATAGCTGAATTAAGGTCAGTAGAGTTTCTAAGTTTTTCCATCACATTGACATCAGGAGTTTTACCAATGCCTGCCATAGCTGTTATATAATCTAAGACAAGTTTTTGTATATTTGTTTCTTCTGTTTTTTTGTCTGCAATAGCTAGTTTTTTTCTATCATTTTCAGCAGTTATAGCATCAGCTTGTGTCTTCTCATCAGCTGTTAAAACACCAGAGTTTTTTAAGGCGTCTAATTGGGATTGTTGTATTGCCAATCTCTCTTCTATTGCCCCATATTTAGCATTTACTGCTCTTGTTATAGAATTTTCTGCTCTTGTAATATTCCCATTTATAGCGTCTATCATCCCAGCAGTAGCTAAGATTTTACTGTCCATAACAGCACTTATTTGAGCTTGTGCACCTATAATCCTAGCCATTGTAATAGGCTCTCCTCGTTGTTCGACTAAAAGTCTTTGTTTTTCATTTTTTAAAGTTTGAAGTTCTATCATTAAACTATCTACCTGTGCCTCCATTGGGTCTATTTTTTGTTGCTCTAATTGAGCCTTGTATGCAGCTTTACCTGCTACACTTTTAATATCTTTAAGTTGTTGTCCTAATATTTGTTCATTAAGTTTTTGATTTTCTGTTTTAGTAGCTTCTCTTATTTTTTTTTGGTTTTCAATTTGTGCTATTACTCTATCTGCTTCTGACATAGCACCATACTTATCGTCCGTTCCGTAATCAGTTGTTCCGCTAGGAATATCTATATTTTTTTTACTATCCAAACTACTTGGAGTAATTATATTGCTAGGTGCTTCTTCTATTACTGCACCAGTTCTTTTATCAATTACTTGTCCACCAGCAGTCTTAATAAGATTAGGATTAAAATTTGAAGGATATGTTTGTGTAGCTTGAGTACCTTTATTAAATTCATCTAAAGCTTGCATAGGAGTTAATCCTTTTGCTACACCAGCGGCTATTACTGCGTTTAGGTCTTGACCGCCTTGTGATGTTTGTGTTGGAGCTGTTTGTAATCCACCAGTTGGCTTATTCGCTGAAAGAGTAGATAAAAAATTAGGGTCTACTATTTCTTCAGTGCCTGCAACCGCTGGAGCAAATTGTTTACCACCAAATAAACTTTTAGCTTGTTCTATTGATAGTTCATCTCCTGGTTCTCCTAACATTTTTGTTCCAGACGATACTACATTAGCTAAATTATATTCTGGTACATCACCTACACCTAACCCCTTAATGACATCTACCATACTAAACTTAGGGTCGGAGGGGCTTCCTATCCCTGGTAATCTAACTGGTCTAAATCCCTCGGCTGTCTGAATATAGACATCACTTCTTTCTGATGTAGGACCAGTCCTAAACAACTCTCCTACTTCAGGGACACTGTAAGAGATGTTTCTGTCTGGATTTTTTACTGTAAATGTTTTAGCCATATTTTAAAAAGTTCGTGTTTTTAATAAATCAAGTATTTCGTTTATAACCTCTTTTAGTTTAGCTATCTCATCTTTTGTACTGCTTTCTTTCTTATTAGTTTTATCTTTTAGTTTTTCTAGGTTACTCTTTTTCATATTATGAATTTAGGATTAATATTTCTGTGGTTGATAGTGATAAGCCTATTTTTTTACTTACAGTTCCAGCACTCGTTGCAATAGCACCTCTAGTATCACTTTGATAATAAGGGCTTTCAGTAGTTAAACTTGATAAATAAGTTGCATTACCTGCTACTTGTACAGGCACTGTACTTTCTGCTGATGTTGTAGTTGTACAGAATCCTAGCCACCTACCAGTTGCGTTACTTGTTACCGCAGTTGCTTTGTAAACTTTACCACTTGTAAATGTTATTAGTAAATATGGTTCATTACCAGCACTATCACTTGAATAAAGAGTAATACCTCCGTCTGCTTGAGGACCAAGTGATTGTATTGCTATACCATATTTATTGTAAGTACCATCTAGCCACCCAGTTACTAATGTTGTAAGTGTTGCAGTCGCCCAACCAGTTCCAGTTAAAGTAATAGTAGTTTCATCTGTACCAGTTCGTGTTGGTTTTGTATTCCAAGTTACAGTGCTAGCTGTCCAAGTAGTTGTTAATCTCTGTATGTATAAAATTCTACTATTGTAATTGTATGTACTTGCATTAACATATAATACAGCCGACGCTACATTGCCCGCAATAGTAGAATCTAATTCTGATAAATCAAATTGTATTAAACCATATACACAAGTTCCAGCACCACCCAATTCCCAAAGTGAAGTGTTACCAGCTATCAAAGTCAGTTCTGTTGCTGTTCCATAATTTGTTGTTGGGTTAGATGCGCTTATATGACTATCAGAATCAGCTAGACTAGTAGCATCTCCACCAATCTGAATACTATCGCCTTGTGTTAAATCTTCACCTGCTGTTTTAAAAGTGCTTGTTTCAATAGTACCAGCAATTCTTAATCCATTAGTCGGGTCATATTTAAAATATTTAGTAGCTTCACCAATAGCTATTCCATATTCACTGGAAACATAGTCTAAAAATCCATTCAATTCGCCTGTTCGTATCACTTCTGTTGTAGCTTTAAAAGTACTTAATCGTGAGCCTGTCATCTCTACCCTTGAACCACTACTAGCAGTCCTTATTGTTCCACCAGTTATTGTTCCTGCTGTAATTGTACCTAAGTCGGCGTAAATAGCCGATAAAGTAGTTCCAGTGATTTCAGTTCCAGTAATTGTTCCTGCAGCTATATTGCCAGCTACTATTGTATTGGCAGCTATTTCTGTGGTTGTGATAGTTCCTGCTGCTATTTCGGAAGCAGTAACCGTGTTAGCGGCAATTTCGTTAGCTGTAATAGTATTAGATGCTATCTCACTAGCTGTGATTGTGTTAGCAGTTATCTGAGAAGCAGTAATTGATAAGTTTTCAATATCACCGCCTGTAATTCCTAAGCCACCAACACCGCCAAAAACTTGATAAGTCGCTTCTGTCGTACTGTTTTCTGCTACTGCAATTAATACTTTACCATCTCCAACAGCTGTACTCGCTGTAGTAGTTGTTTGAAGTACAGTTGTAGAAGATGCTATGTCAAGATAAACAAAGGTTCTTGCTGCCATATTCCCCGTATTAGCACCTGTGATAGCGTAAGTAGTAGAACCATCAGCCATTGTGATAGTACCACTAGCCCAAGCTACTGTGTCTGCGTCTGTTACGCTAAAGACTAAATCGTGACTCCAGCTTTGGTTGCCTATTTTTAAAGCCAACCCATTAACAGAATCACTTAATAAGATTGAACCATTAAGTAGTTTTTGTGTATCTGATAATTCGAACAAAACTGTTGAGCCATCATCATCATAACCTTTAATTCCATATATCCCTGCTGAAAGATAACCAACCTCAAGGCGTTTCTCTGTGTTTTCATAACAAGTAATAACTGGAGTAGCACTACCGTCAATTACAATTCCATCTGATGGCGATGCACTTGGAGTACCACTGGCTAATCTGTATAAGTCTTCATTGTCGAAAGTCCAACCACCAATAATTTGTTGTGTATCTGATATTTCAAAGATAGGTGTAGTGCCGTCAGCGGCGTAACCTTTGACTCCGTATACTCCTGCGGAAAGGTATCCTAATTCTACTCTTTTTTCTGTGTTCTCATAAACAATAATTCCTTCGTTGCCAGAAGCTAATACTAAACCGTCACTTGGCGTACTTGTCGGTGTTCCGCTTTGTAGATTGTAAATATAACCTGATGTAATAACCCAACCACCAATATCACCTGATGTAGCAGTAATACTTCCTGTAATAGTAGCCGACGTTGCGACTAATGCACCCGCTTCGGTTACTCTAAATTCAGCACTGCCTGGTGTAGCATCTCCAGCCCAAAATCTAATATCGTCACCGCCAGTAACCGCAGAAGACATACCCACCGCACCTGCGGCGTCTCTTATATAATCAGCACCAACAGTCCAACCTCCGATTGCACCACTCGTGGCCGTTATTGCCCCTGTTATTGTGGCACTTGTCGCTACCAAAGCACCCGCTTCGGTTACATAAAAAGGAGCTGACGCTGGTGTAGCGTGTCCTGCCCATATTCTAATATCATCTCCAGCTGTTACTGCTGAACTTAAACCAACTAAACCTGCTGTATCAACTATTGTAGTGGAAGTTATGGTCCAGCCACCGATAGTACCAGCTGTAGCTGTGATAGTCCCTGAAATAACAGCTCCTACTGCTCTTAAAATACCGTCAGCACTTAAATACCACCCTGCTTGTCCGCTAACATAATTGACAGACTGAATAGAGTTTTGAGTTATCTTTGCACTACCACCAGACTCTTTTACAGTTCCTTTATCAGCTACATTAGGCATATTGGTTTGAGGAGCGTCAGCAGTACCTTCTTTGGTTGAAGAGTCTTGTGTAATTGGGTAATAATTTACTTCTGGTTTAAATGCCATTTTAACTAATAATCATATACTTAAATTGTGGTGTAGTAGTTGCAGTGCCTTTCAAAGCAACTCTAAACTGTATTTGTTCACCGTCTTTAACGTTTAAATCAACATCAGCTGTTATTATTCTTGAAATCATAGCTCCTACTTTATTATCTGCATAAGCCATTGTTTTTACAGTCACCCAACTATCAGATAAACTCTTTCGGTATTTAATCTGTATTCCTTCGTCTGTTGCTAGAGGCTTACCTAAGTGTATTTCAATTTGTTGTGGTTTTGTTTTGTTATCAACATTTCCTATCTCATAAAGTGGACTATCAAAATATCCTGAATAATCTGTGCCATAAGCGTAAGAAGTAGCAGTTGTTAAGTCAATTCCGTAAGATGATAATGTATGTACTCCACTTTGAGAACCAGTAGTCGTTACTCTACCTGTTGCTCCACCAGCAATAGCGTGAGCAGAAGTATCATATAAATTAAAAGTATTAGTTCCTGTTGAACGAGCGAAATAATAAGTCCCTGAAGTAATACCAGTTGGTAAAGCTCCCGTAGTTGTAAATCTAACAGCCGTCCCATTAATAAATCCGTGAGAAGCAAGAGTACCTACACAAGGATTTGCTATTGTCATTGTTATTACATTTGAAAAAGAATAACTAGCTAACAATGTATCTCTTGAAATAGGCAATAAAGCAGTAGATTTAGTTGAAAAAGCTGAACCATCAGTTAAACTACTGTTAAGATGCTCTAAATTCAAAATATTACCACGCCCTGTTTGCTTCAAACTATATACGCCCATTCCATCTATGGCTGTTGAACCACCTTGTCCTACACCGAAGAAAATCTTACTTTTGTATTTACAAATTGCTCCTGGATAAAACTCTAAATATTTACCACCTGATAAGTCTTGCGGTAGTTGTCCTATTACCCAAGCTGAAGCTCCGTTAGAAGAATAAACAAGTCCATCTACACCTGCTAGAATAATTAAAGAGTTGCCATCGTTTAACATTGCGTGAACTCCAAACTCATTAAGTTGTATAGGTTGAATATAAGTGTCCGAGCTTCCGTCCCAAGCAAATACATCAGCTATTCTTAACTCTACTGATGTAGAACCTTGCCAAGTTCCTATCATTAAATTATTTCCAAATTCTGCAAGACACTTAATTCTGTAAGAAGCTGGTAAATCTAAAGCCTGTTGAGTGAAAGTATAAGTTGAACCACTAGCAGGGTCAAAAGTCGTTAATTGTTTTATTGAAAAGATATATTTACCAGCACCACCATAAATCTTACTATCATTTTTTGAATATAACATTGGATGCCAAGCACTATCTGTATCAATAGTCTGCCAATCGTTAGTCCAAGAGCTGTCAGATATTTTCATTACATCAATAGTAGTATCTTCACATACAAATACATATCCCCAACGAACCATTAATCCTTGCCCTGAACCACTTCTATCGGATACCTCAGCCCAAGTAGCACCACTATTAGCAGATTTATATAAAACTCCGTTACTATCAAGTGCAAATACATTAGTTGAGGTATCAGGGTCTCTTACAATCCAATTAACTTGTGCATCTACCGTTGTAGCACTCTTTTTTGCTAGTATGTTATTGAGTCTTGCTATACCTTGTCTGCTATCAATATCAAAATTACGCACATCGGCAAAACCTACGTGTGGAGATTGTGAGATACCTTCTCGTGGTGCGTTAATCTGTATTTTCATAATTAGCGATTATTTTGATAACGTGGGCGTAAGCCTAATGGACTAAGTTTAATAAACGAGTGTGTTCCTGAACCTGCTGCTGTCGTAGCTATCGGTGTTCCATCTTGCCTAAAAGACACTTGGAATGTACTTGTAGATATTCCATTATGAACAACATAGTAGTCTACATCAGCAGTTAAACCTGTTGGTAGTGTTCCTGTTGTTTCTAAGCGTATTCTATCACCGATATAAAGCTCGTGGTCTACAAGAGTAAACACAGCTGGGTCAGCATTTGATATGGTAGTAATAGTCGTGAAGTATTCTTTTGGCATAAGTTTATAGTTAGTAAATGTTTGAGGGAGAGGATTTCCCCCTCAAATTATCTACCAATTATGGTCGTGGACAAGTCGTGTTATGGTCTTGGGTTGTTAAATCTTACCATTATACTTCCAGTTAATGTTCTACTTGACTGAGAAATTGGAGTTGTATCCGCATAATCAACAGTTGTAGCTAAACATTTAAAGTATGGGTTTGTTGGAGTCATCATAATCGTACTTGTTGAACCACCACCTACAGCAGCTCCGTCTCCAGTAGTAAGATTGTTTCTTACATAAGCTGGAGTTGAAGTTGGTATTGTATCAGTTATAAGGAAATTCCTGGCGATTGCACCACTTGTTGCATCTGCTGAAGACCCGCAAGTTAGTACCATTGAAGATGTAGCTACACCTACAACTTGTACTACTGCGAAATCAACAGTTGAAGTTGCTCCTAACCATTGTGTTGAACCATCAGTACGAAGAACTGGCGAAGCAGAACTTGAAGATGATGCTGTTAAAAATGGATTAGGGATTAATATAAGTGTTGTAGTACCAGTCTTAAAATCCTGTGTAATGTGATAAGTCTGGTCACCATTTACATCCATTAATTTGCTAACTTTGTAATCTGTCGCAACAGCTCCAAGTGTTTCTTCTACTGGTTCATCCATTACTATAGTGCCAACCAACTGACTAGCTACTTTGTCTTCCACGTTGCCCCAGTCAAAGTAACTCTTTGCTTTTACAGCTAGACCGCCACTAGCTAGAAGAACTACTGCTAGAACTGCTAAAGCGACTTTGTAAGCAGATAACTTTAACATTAGTTTTTGTTTTGTCATTTTATTAAAGTTTATTAATTATTTTTTAGTCTTTTTTTCTTCTACGACCTTTTCTTCTTTAGGTTCTTCTTTCTTAGCCTTTTTTAGATACTTGTCAAATTGACCAGCAGCTAATTTAGCTTCGTACTTTACTGGACTTTGCTTTTTGTATTCTTCCAATAAAGCAATCATATCTTTTTCCATAGGTTTATTGTTTATCTTACGGGGGGAGTTAGAGCGACTTCACCAGTAATCGGTGGAGGACTGGCTACATCACCCTAGTTCCCCCCATAATGAATTATTAAGCAAGTGTAATATCAACAGTTAAAGCTGCTTTTGGTGTCCAAACTTTAGCACCAATATTAGCCCAAACAGCGATTTCACGACCAGTTTTAGCAGTTACTTTCTTTTCGTCATATTGAATTCCTCTAGGAGCAGCATAAGTAGTTGTTCCTTTTACACCAAATACACGATGTCCACTATTAGTAACAGTTTTTGTACCAATAGTATCTGATACGAATGTTCCAGTTCTTACTACATAAACATCTACACCACCATATTTACCAGCAAAACCATTGTTTAAGGTTGAGTCAGCAAATGAGAAGCCATTACTCATTCCAGCTTGGATAAATCCAACTAAATCAGTGTTCTCAATTACTAAGTATAGACCTTTGTACATATCTGAATAACCAGATACACCAGATACTAGGTTAGCAATGATTTCATTGATATTAGCAGCAGTTGTAAATCCACCTGCAGGAGTGGTATAAGTACCAGTTCCATCTTCACAGATAAGGTTTAATACAAACTTATCAATTTGTTCTGCTACTGCAGCTGTCATATCGTCTACAAAAGACATATACAAATCTGAACGAGATAAAGTATCTTCAAATTCAAATAGGTGTACAGCTGATTCTACTTGGTCGGTTACAGTTAGAGTATCATCAACAGTTGTTGCTGTGTCTACTGTATAAGTACCTGCCATAGTTGCTACATTAGCGTTTAATGCAGTCAAATATGGGTTTGCAATATATTTGCTATCACTTCTATCAACTTGACAGATTTTTTCACAAACAAGTGCGTTGCGAAGACTAAGCTCTAGCTTTGCCTTCATATATTTTATTCTCCAAACCTCTGAAAGAGTTGAAGTTCCTACGGTATTAGCCATTTTATTAGGATTAAGTTAATTAATCCACCTGATTCAACTAATATCCACCGCTATTTAGTTGCCTTTTGCGATAGCTCTTTTAGCATCGAACTCTGCTTCTACAAGTTTAGCGATATCCGCATCACTTTCTGGGACTTTGCCTTCCTTGAAATTGTTAAGCAGTTCTGAGCCAGAGTTACGCTTACTTCCTTTTTTAGAGTTTCCAGTGCTACTAGCATTGGCAGTAGCCCTTTCTTCTCCTCTTGTCCTTAAAAGAGTTTGCATAACAGGACTTGCTTTAGCTTCTGCGACTGAAATGCCTTTGTATTTAGCAAAGTCTAACACTTCGTCCACGTCTTCATCAGCTACATCTTGTAATGCTCTAATATCTTTTAGAGACATACCATCATTTTTAAGAGTTTCGTTCTCTACTTTTGCAGTCTCAGGCTTTCTTAGCTTTTTTAGTTCAGCTTCTGCCTTTTCTGCTCGAATACGTTGATTTTTAGCAATCTCTTGAGCCTTTGTAAGCTCTTCGTTGCCTTCATCAAGGTCTTCGTTTTCTTGATTAGAGTCAAGAGTCTCGTCATCGTCTAAGGAGTCGATGTCATCCATTTCTTCTTCCATAGAAATTAGTTTAAGGACTTATAGCAAGTCCAATTATTTAATTATTTTGTTGAGTTCATCTTAGCCTGTTTCTCTTGTTCTTCTGGTGTTAAATCTTTGTGATTAGCTACTGTCTTAATTGACTGTAAACTTCCTTCAATGTAACCGTGTTCTAAGAATAGGTAAGCTAACATTGATATTAATCTTTCATCATCAGTCTTATTCATCTTGTTTTTCATTTCTAGTAAACTAATAGGATAGTTTGTTTTTTTACCTCTCAGTACTTCAATCCTTTGTTTTAGATAGTCATATACCAAGTCTTGTGCTTTGATTTGCAGTATAGCTACCTCTGGGTGAACATCTTTAATTCCTGCTCGTTCTGGTGTTCCTGCTAAAGCATTGTAAATATCTGCTTGGAATCCAACAGGTAAATCACTTGTTAGTTTAGGTAGTATCATCTTTTCAAGTAGAGCTAATACATCTTCGTTTAGCTTAGGTACTTCCTCTGTGAATTGCATCAGAACATCTCTGATTTGAATTAGTAACTCTTCACCCTTATCACCACTGAAGGTGTTTTTAAAGAGTTCCATCTCTCCTTTACTCCATCGCATTGTTTGTCCTTTATCTCGCATATTTATTTATTTATACGGCTTAACCACCGATTGATTATTGCATAGGTTGCCCCTGTGGCATCATAGGTTGTCCTTGAGGCATAACTGGTGCTGGTTGTGCTTGTGTTACTTCTAGTTCTAGTGGACTAACACCACCTGCTAACATTATTATCTTATTGAATATCATCTTGAAATTAGGGTCTAATAAAGCTTGTGGGTTACCAGCTACAGTCTGTAATACAGTTGTAAGTGTTGCTAATGCACCTTGTACATCTCTTACTTCACCTGTCACATCTATCTCTAATTCCATTTCCATATCTTTAAACACCTCTGCCCAAGTCTTACTATCTACTTCACTAGGTTTGATAAAGCGTTGATTGCCAGTTAGGTTAGCTCTAATTTCTTCTTCTGTTTTGGCAATTAAACCTTCTTCTTGTGTTGGGTCATATATTTCACCTGATAAGATAATAGCTTTCTTCTTATTATTCATTCTTCTAATAATCTCGTTAGGTACATACATCTGGTCTATCTGCTTGATTTGATAGTCCTCTAGTGTCATTGATATTTCTTTGCTGTCTTTTAGTTTCTTTTTAAAGTGAGGGATTACATATTCTCTAAGCATTTTGATGATAGCTAAGCCTTTATTTTCTGTCATTAGTTCAAATAGTGAATGTGCTTCTTGTAGTGCAGCTTGTGTTTGTCGCCAAGCTGAACCAGATTTAGGAGCTTGTACCATTGCTTCATTAATTCCATTGATTTGCATTGCTATACTCTGCCAGTCAGCTTTGAAAGATTGCATTGCTACTATATCAGGACTACCAGCTAGTCTTGTAAGAGGTTCATTTGTCTTAGTAACAAGTATATCGCCATTCTCTATGTTTGTTAGAGCATTCTTACCTGCAAAAGCACCGTCTGATGTCTGAAATACTATCTTTGATGCTAGTTCTAGTTGGTCTTTAATCTGCTTTTGGCTGTCATTTACCATCCATTGAGCTTCAAATAAGTTCTTTACTGCTCCACCAGAGTATGTTTGTCCATCTTTCTTGATAAGATGGGTTATCATATACGGGTCTTTGGCTTCTTTGCCACTGTACAGTGTGAAACTTTCGCCTTGTTTATCACTTCTTGATACTTCCTTGCTATCTGTTAAGGATACAACGTGCATTTGCTGTACAAATACATCGTCATCACTTTCTTTAACTTCTTCTCCCTTACTTTCTTTTAGTATTGATAGTGGAAGTTCACCGTGTAGTTCGTAGACTAGGATATAATCATCTTTGTTGTCTTTGGCTTGTCCTTCCGCTGTTTCTCTTTTGGTTGTGTTCTTTAAAAGTTCTGTAACTAACTCTTGGTTATAGCCTTTCTGTTTCTTAAGTTGTGATGGTGTGTAATAAAGCTTTTCTATCTTTATATTTCCGTCAAAATCAATAGCATCACATAATAGATTATTCCAGTCAATTACTTGAGCTGAAAGTTCACCGTCTTTTTCTATGAATTTGGCTACTGTTGAGCCGTGTGTTGAAAGAGATAATCCCCAATCATTAAGAAATTGACCGAAGTTAACTGTTTTCATCCACTCTTGTAGTTTTAGAGTTGCTAAGAAAGCCTTGATAACATCTTTCTTCTTGTCAGCTCTAATTTTAATATCCTTTCTATCAATATCAGTGGCTCTATACCAGACATTTCTAGCAGCCATTACAATATTAAAAAAGGGTTTTTCTCTTCCAAGGTAGTCTGTATCACCAGAGATGTGTTTAGAGTTTATGTATGCTTCTGTTTTATTGATATCTTCACGCATTGACTCGGTTACATATTCCGAGTAAGTGGTCTCTCCGTTCTTATCCATTTGCTCTATTTCTCTAATGATTTCAGGTATTGTCCTTACATCATTAAAAGACATAAATTATTGGTTATCTGCTGGTTTAAACTTGATATTGAGGTATCCACTATTAGTTGATGTGTTAGACACATAAGCGTTACACCATCTGAAGTTGTTTGAATTTATTTCAAATAACTTAACATCTGTTGCAGATACTAATGCTATTCCTGTATCTCCTGGGATACTTGAACCTTCTTGTGTGTCTATAATCTCTACATAATCCCAAGTATTAGTAGCGTTTTGTGCTGATGCCCAAGTTGGCTCTACATCAGCCAAAGAACAAGCTATTTTAGTTGTTGCAGTAGCGTTTGTACTTGCTAGTGTGATACCTAAATTACGGTAGTAAACTACACTTTGACCACTTCCCCAACCTGAACCTGTTGAAGTAACTATTGTTGACACAGTCAACTCTTTTGTATTCTCTCTATACCCTCCTCCACTAAGGATACCGTCTGGTGACTTAAAATTTTGTCCACCGATGAAAGCAAGAAGTAAAGCTACTATTGCTCCTGCTCCTACTAAATATTGTTTCATAGTTATCTGTTAGAACTATTTATTATGTTTATTTATTAACCCCATATTTATTATTCCAATCCCACTTTTTCCAATCCTTCACTTCTTTTTTTTCAAGAAAATTAGCCTCATCTAATGGCGACATCCCATTTTCATTTATATTATCCCTAAACACTAATGTATGCTTTTCGTGCTTAAACAAAAACTCTCCAAGAGCTTCCATTGCTTTTTTTTCATCACTATAAAAACAATTTGCTCCTTGACCTAACCAGATTGTTTCACAGCACTCCTCACATACTAAATCTAATGTTCTGCTCATATTTATCTATTACTACTATTTATTATATTAAAGTAATTCTTTTCAAACTGTTTTTCTAAGACTTCTCTTGTTCTGCCATCGCTACCAGTGCCATTGAATCCGTATCGTATAGCATCCATACTATTGCTCCATTCGTGGATAGTATCGTCTGGTACAGGTAAATGTTGGTAGTTCCTTTCGTCTATCTTCCAAGAATAGTTTTGATAGGCTGTAATTGTTTTCTGACTTCTTCTGGTAATACTTATCTTTTGACCTGCTACGAATTGTATACCTTGAGCTACACTTCCTTGACCTTTCTTAGCTCCGACAATGTTTACTCCATAACTTGCTATCTCATCAATACTCTTAGGTTCTGCACTATCTGCTATTACTAGGCATTCTTCCTCTCTGTTGCTTATAAAGTCTGCTAGTGACTTGTTACTCATTCCTTTAGTGTAAAGTTCTTCGTCAATGATATAGCCTCCATTATATTCAAATAGCGAAACTAATACGCTAGGGTCAACTGTATAACCGAAATCAAGTCCTCTACGCCACAGCCTAGCTTCATGTGGTATTTCATCAATGATAGCCCAATCTGTGTATATTCTACCTTCCATTGTGTTAGGTTCTCCTAACCATTTGTGTTTATAAAGTGCTTGTCTATTCTTCTTGTCATCTTCTATCTCGGCTTTAATCTCTTTAGGCATCCAGCCATACTTTTCTGCTATATCATAGTTAGCGTTGATTATTAGTGTGTTAGGTCTACCTTCTATCACTAATCTTTCGTGTACTGGGTCAAGCTCTAGTAGTCTGTTGTAAGTGTATATTATCTGTGAGCCATCTTTTCTGATTGTTGGTGTTAATACTTCTAAACTTGCTCTTGATAGTGTCTGTGCTTCTTCACACCATCCAATATCTATTCCTTCTGTACTCTTAACGCTTTGTTCGTTTCTGTGTAAGCCTTTGAAAAGAAAGTCTGAACCGTTTAATCTGTTTACTATGCTTTTATCTGTTACTTCAAAGTCTGTTAGTCCGTACTTACCAATTAAATCTTTTAGTAGTTGATGACTAGATTCTGCTATACTGTTCTGGTATTCTCTGAAACAGGCTACTCTAGTCTTCTTTTGTCTAGCTCGTATAAGCAAAACTCTCGCCACAGTATGAGACTTGAGCGAGTACCTTCCACCATATACCGCTGCTTCTCTCCAATCGTTATCAAATAATCTTTCAAATTCTTCAGGTATTTCCATTGTTACTGTCTTTTGTTGCATTTCTTTTTATTTCTACTAATAAACCATTAGGCATAGCTACACTTACATTGGAGTCTGTTTTAATTGTTTTAGGCAATACAGCTAGAACAAGCTTTTCTTCATATTCAGATAACTTTTCTCCTTCCTTAACTTTATTGTGGACTTTTTCCCAGAGTTTGTTTATAGCTCCTCGTTTATTATGCTCTTCGTAAGCAGACTTTCGTCCACTCTTTCCTTTCACGCTTCTTAAATTTGGGTTACCTCCAGGTCTTGGCATATTGTAATATTACAATTTATTTTGCTAAGTTGACACGTTTCTACTTACTAATTGCTATTAGTTGTAGTATTATTATGATTATTAATGCTGTTGATGTTAAATTTAGCGTCTCAATGCTTTTGCAGATACTTCCTACCCATTTTGGTAAGATGATATAGTTTTTATCCTTACGTGGCTTGTGGGGGCGTTTAAATGCCATATAGGGTATTGTTAAGTCTTAGGTGTGGTATCTGTTTTAGGGGTTTTAGTTATTTCTCCTGTTCCGAGGTCAATGTTATATTTTTCTCCGTCTTTTTTTCCGTGTTGTTTTAGTAAGGCACTAACAAATATATTAAATTCGTTTTCTATTATGTGAAGTTCAAACTTCTTGTTGTTTACTAGATGAGTTCTTGCTTGTAGTTCTTGAAGTTCTTTTGGGGTTATTTTCTTGGACATATCTTATAAATGTTAATAATTCTTTAATCTCGTAGTGGGAACAAGTTTGTATTAGACCACCTTCATACAAAGTTTTCTCACATTCTGAACAAATCAATATCATATAACTTTTTGTAGAGGAAGCATATACAAGGGCTTTTCTTCCTCTGTCAGCATTGGTAGATTATGTAATCCCCTTAGATAATCTTGCAATCACTGCTTTATATACGCCCTCTACAATTAGTTAACAAAAAAGTCGCAAAAAAATAGCGACTTAACTTAAAATAGTTTTAATTTTTATACCCATATCACAATCTTATGGGAGTTATTTCTCCTTGTTAGGTACATCTTAGCACATATACTAATCTTAGTAAAATGTACTACAAAAGTTATCCACAATTTAGAAGTGTACCGCACCTTGAGACTTTATAGTGCGAGTATCATATTTTAATCTTTCGTTGTATCTACACTCAGGGCATTTACCCTCTTCTGTAATCTCTGGGTTGTAAGTGACTGGCTCTTCGTGTTTATCACAAGTCTTATATTTAATCATAGTAATTTAATTTGTCTTGTTTGATTATTTATACGTTCCATAGCTTGGTCATAATATTCTTTGTCTAGTTCACAAGCAGTTAAATCATAGCCAGCGTAATGACAGGCTATTGCTATACTTCCACTTCCTAAATGTGTATCAAGTATCTTGTCTCCTTCTTTAGCATAGTTTTTAAGTAGCCATTCGTATAGTTTTACTGGTTTTTGGGTGGGGTGGATATTATCAAAAAGTTGATGCGGCATTATTCTATTGGTTATGTAGATTTTTTTTAGTATTTTATCAAACGAAGTCCACAATAATTCTCCAGCAGAAAAATTATTAGTATTTTCATATCCTTTATCCCAAAATATCCAACCCCTACTAATTGGGAGTAAAAAGTAGTTTCCTCCACATATTATTTGATTCTTACTTACTCTAAATAATTCCTTGAAATATTCCTGCTTTGGTGCAATATTCCAATTTTTTGTTTTATGTTTTTTTACTCTTTTATTATCTCTAGCTTTTGGAGTTGCAGTGAATGAAAATATGTTTTCGCCACTTGCGTATGGTGGGTCAACTATTGCTAAATCAAAATAATTATTTTCATATCTAGCCATTAAGTCCATATTATCTTCGTTGGTGATATTAAGCATAAGTATTGTGATAAATTTGTTCTTGTTTTAATTGCTTATCTGTTGGAGGATATAACTCACGTCTTTTACGTGTTAATGCTTCTGGCTTATAATCTAGCATAACATCTAATAATCTATCATCAAACATAATACCTCTAGTCTTACAGACTTCTTTCCAAAAATAGAAGCAGAGCTTTGTATTGTCCCCTTGAGCGTCTTGGTGTTTATTTACGATATATCGTATGTTTTCATTTTTTAGCATAGTAGGCATATTTTAAATAAAAGCAATTCCTACAAATATTATAAACCTCTATGTTCCAATAATCAGCTTTATGTTGATTATTAGAGAACCCTTTCAGGCAGTGTTCACACTCCTTCCATAGTTCATCATATTCTTTTATACTCATATTTTATTTAATTCTGAATAAACTTTTAAGAAGTATCTTGAAAACATCTTACCAAGTTCTTCACAATCATTGAGTGCTATGTCTGCTCGTCTTTCATCTACTTTGTAACATTTAAATATTGAACCTTTGAAGTCTTTACCGTCTGCTAATTTCTTAATTGCTTCTAGGGATTTCTCTTGCCAACGATAACCTTTTCTACCTTTTTCGGGGCGTGACGAAATTGGTTTTAATAGTGATGATAGAGATTCCATATTAAATCCTAGCACAATTACCAGTTGCCTTATCTAAACGCCACTCATTCCTACAAGGACAGTTTTCACAATCATTTCTAGTATCACCTTGTCCAGTTGGGCATACATTTCTTTCTATTTCTTTAATTTGTGTTCTATGTTTTAATTCTTGTGGCATATCACCCACCTTTTTAAAGCATAATATATTTTGATGTATTTTTGCTATTTTTTTATTCTTAAACATATTTTCTGCATATAAACAAGCAGAGCCAATAGGTTGTGAAAGTATTATTTCGTTATATAATTTAGCACCTGAGTCTATGAAGGCTTTTTTTGTATCACCAACAAAATTTAAATAATATCCTTCTCTGTCCCTGACGTCACCAACCACGAATACTGCGAACTGTCCTTTTTTTAGTTTATCGACAGTCTTACTAATTATTGAACGATATAATATTAAAAAGTCTTCATAGGATTTATTTGATATATCGTCTTCGTGGTCTGAATAAACTTCCAAATCTGCATAAGGTGGACAACTAAACACAAAGTCAAATTGCTCATCTAGTTTTTCAATTTCCTTATTACTATCTCCAGCTATCCACAATGGCACATTTTCCTGGCATATTTCGTTGCCTTGTATTATGTTTGCTTCTACTTGTTCGGCTCTTAACTCTACACCAGTATATTTATACCCCATTTTATTTGCAACAATACCCCTAACACTGCCTCCAGCGAATGGGTCTAGTATTGTTCCACCTTTCGGACAAAACCACTCATACATTATTTCTGTTAAAAAAGGGTCAAAAACACTAGCCACTGAAGAAACTTTAGCCATTTTTTGTAAAACTGTTTTTTGTTCTTCTATTTCTTCAGAATAATTATTATTTAATCTACCCTGAAAAGAACTACCACCACTTACAGTTCTTCCTAGCTCACTTTTAATTCCCATTTGTAACCATTTTTGCTTGTTCGCCTTCCAGTATCCAGACTTAGCATTTAAAATACTTAGTGGTGTTTCCTTAAAACGACTTCTTAGTGTATCGTTTATTTGCTCTGGTGTTGTATCCCCCATATATTTTATCTTATTAAATAAGTAAATGTTAATTTGTTGTATCTTTTATTATATTTTTTAGCTATTACTTGTCCCTGTTTATTTGCTTCATCTATAAATGGCTGTAATTCTTTTTCAGCTTCTTTGTAAGACATACCTTTGCTAATCTTTGTTTTAATTTTAGATACCTCTATTCTTAGGTCTATTTTTTCCATATACTTTATATTAAACTTTTGTACTTCTTAATTCGTTTATCTAGATATTTTATTTCTTCTAGACCTCCCCTCTCCTTAAAATATAGGTCTAGTATTTTTTTTAATTTAGTTGCTCTGCCACCTTCCCCTTTTGTTATACCTAATCTGTCGTGATTAGTCCCGTCTATTCTTATCGTTTTCCACTTAGTTGACATATAATTCTTATCAAATGTTACATTGTTACATCATATCCTTTTCCCCTAGTAAATATATAATTTACTTGTCGTATTTTTATAAATCAATTACATCTGTTAGAAGTCTGATAAACATTCTAGGGGGCAGTTCGTCAGGATAGGACGTTGACTGCACTTTGTGAATATTTACCAGAGTGTCCTTGTTAGCTAGTTCTAACAAGTTATCTTTATTCAGGTAGGGTTAAGTTTCTTCGGATAACCTCTAAAAAGCCACTTGTAATTAATTATTGTCAACAAAAAAACACTCACACATTAGAAGGAGCTTTGGAGCAACGAAAGTTTTTCCGCCACTCCCGCCTAACGTGTAAGTGTTCTTAAATACAAAAATCCGTTATGACGATTGTTTCTAATGTGGTTCCTTAGAAGTTGCCTTCCTTGAACATTTATACTGTATCACGATTTAAAGAACTTGTCAATACCTTATTTTAGTAGTGTTTCAGATAATGGGGATAAAGTGTGGATAGATTATTTATTTCTTTTATTAATAAGTTTTCTATATTCTTTTATTACTGTTTCCATATTTGGGGCTATTATCATTGTATTATCTTCCATTACCACTATTAATTCTCCCCCGTGGCTAACAATGTGTTTTATTATTATTTCTTTCATATAGTTATATTAAAGTTATTATTTAATAAAACACTCTTTATATTCGTTGTTGTAGTGGACTATGTCTGTCTTGTAAGAAAATCTTTTAAAGAAAGTATCTAATCTATATTCTGTCCACGTACAGGCTACATTTGCACTACTATATTTATTAAAGTTTGCTACTAAATATAACATAAGTGCCAAAGAAATAATGAATATTATTTTTATCTTCATATTAAAGTTTGTTTAGTTTTTCATTCCTTCAATAAAAGCAATCATTTCTGTTTTTGCCTGTTTATCCAGTTCAAAATCAAATTTGGCTACTTCTTGGAGTTTGGTTAGCGATTGATTTCTTAGATAATTTTTAATTTCTTTTTTACAACATTGTTTCATATAGATTATATTAAAGTTATTACTCCTCGTAAAGTTTATCTGTTGGGTAAAAATAATCTACTCCCTGCTTACTTGTTAGTGTAAAATACCCTTGCTTTCTTAGATTATTAAGTCTATTCCTTAACCAGTTATCACCATATCTCCAAGTAACCGTAAAGACATTTTCCCTTATAGCCATTTTTTTAATTCTGTCATCTTTTATTTTATATTTCATATAAGTGTTATCACTCCTAATAAAGCTAAGACTAATAAGAATATAGCACACCCACAATTATCAGATGTAGATAGTAGTATTAGAATTACTACGAATAGAAATGTTCCTATAATCATATTAATGTATCTTTTTGTTTAAATGCTTCCTCAAATAACCATAGTCCTGTTTCAGGTTCAACTAAGTTTCTTAATGTTTTTGTTTTATCTATACCACTATATTTTGATAAATCAAATCCCTTAATTACTTCTAGTGCTTTAACACCATAATCGTGTCCTCTAAGTGTTGGTGGTAGCGGTCTTACAACACAGTTAGTCCAAAAGTAATGTTTAGCTATTTCATTCGGTGGTATTAGTGGTTTATACCAGCTTATTACATTTTCAACACACCACTTGCCCTTAAAATATCCTTGTAAAAGTAATATTTCTTCATAAAGTTTCATATCAGGATATATTGGTGGATTTTGATGTGTTGTTGCTTTTCTAACTCTACTATGACTAGGACAAGGTGGGCTACTCCAAATATAATCAAACTCTTGAAAGTGGTCTAGTAGATACTGATGAGCATCACCGACAACTATTTTATCATTTGGAAAAAAGTCTTTGTAAATATCTGCCATTTTAGGGTCAATTTCCACAGCTGTTATTTCGTGGTCATCTCCCCAAAGTTTTCTATTACCACCAATACAGGCATAGAGATTTAATATTTTCATACTTTATTATTTAAGTCTGATTTTAGTATAAACTATTATTTGACATTTGTCAAGCGGTATGCTAGACTTAAAATATTATTAATATCTAACACAATATGGACATCAAGAAATACTTATCAGAACAAGGGAAAAAGGGGGGAAACATTACTAAAGAAAAATATGGTAGCGATTATTATGCTATGATTGGTAGAATGGGGGCTAAAGCTAAAAAGAAAAAAGCATTGTTAGAAAAACAGGCTGTGGATAAAAAAGAGCAATCAGCTTCTTAGTGCTAAGGTTAGCTTACTTGACAGCAAGCCGATTGTATGCTACAATATAAATATCAGATAAAGACTCAGTACTTTATCAGGAGAGAACAAGCAAGTTGCGTTGGTTACGACTAACAAAAACTCGAGTTTCTCTCCACCTTACTTAATAGATTGGTCTTTACATTGTCGGAGCGTCTATCTAGGAGAAATCCTTAACGATACGCTGAATTAACAGCAGATGATATTATCCACGGGATAACTGATAACTAAACCTGACCGTATGTGGGTGGTTGGCGAGAAGGTGAGAGTTCATTACTTGAGAATATCGCAAATGTAGGTTATTCATAGGGGACAGTAACTAGCAAAACTAGCGTCTGTCGTACTTGCACGCTCCGAGTATAAAAAGACTAATCTAATTAACTCGTACTCCCTTATGGAGAGAATTATAAACTAATTGTAAACAATATGAGGGGTAAAATACAACTTGGCTATATGGAATGCCAAAAACTAAAAGAAGAACAAATGATAGAAGATATATCATATCGTACTATCAAAATAATAGGGTGGCTATCAGTAATCTTCGCTAGTTTCTACTCTATCTGGTACGTTACAGAACAAATACAAATACTTAGATTAGCAGGTTATATACAATAATATGAAAAAAACAAAATTAGAGGAAAAATTAAACTATAGAGCAAAAAAAATCTTTGAGAATAATCTAGAAGCAATATTATCTAATATTAGGAATAGTAAAGAGTTAAGTAATATAAAGTTTACGATTAAATATACTCATAATGGAGAGAACAAGGAGGAAGAAGTATATATTAGAAACATATTCGAAAGTTATTTTTCATTAGGTAAATATAGTACAAATTTTGAAGACATAGAAGATAGTAGAATAGATGAAATTGAAAGACAGCAAACAGAAGATTTATTAGAAAAATTAGCTAATATACAGTATCTATTTAATCAAGAATAATATGAACTTACTAGGTTTTATACTAATACTAGCAGTAATAATAGGATTACCTATTGTATATCCACCTATATTATTCTTATACGCTATGATGCTGGGAGTAATATTATTAAGCACTGACTAATATGTCACCTAGACACATATCAAAACCTAAACTAAATAAACTGATAGCTTATATCTGGGGAGTTTACATAGATATTAAAAAATGGATAGATAGGAAGGCGACCCATTCAGACAGAAGGTAGACGTACCAGAAGCTCAATGGTAATCGTCTTATCTATCCAATTAACTATAAATATATGTCACAAATGCAACAATTCCTTAACGAAAATGCCCCAGAAGGCACAACAGTAGAGGACATCATACAAGGTACAGACGAAGTACAAGAACAAATCAGAGGAGAGGTTGAAAAAGCCATTGAACTCCTAGAGAACAATGGATATACTATAACTAAATAATATGAGCCACCCAGAACCAACCAAAAACTACGAGTGTGAAATTTGTGGCTGTGAGGAAGAACCACACTGTTGTGAATGTGGGGAAGAACTTACAGCAGAACAATGCAAAGAACAAGCAGGTTTTTGTGAAAGATGTGGTTGGCTATTAAGCTAAATAAATATGAATATACCACTACCAGACAATAAAAGTTTAGAGATATTAGCTCAAGTAGTTTACAAAGAAATGTGTGCGGATTTACGAGAAACACCAAAAGAAAGAGGAGAAGATTTTTGGGGCGAACACAAAGAAGAAACACTAGCTCTATCTCGTAATATAATAAAAATTATACAAACAATAGATAACGTAAGACCTAAATCATAAACAATAAGTATGTCAGACTTAAAACAAGGAATCATAAAAGTAAAAGATATTATGTTAGGAGAAACTAATATCAAACTAATATCAGAAGATGTTAAAACTTATACCATTTGGAGAACTAAAAAAGATGGTAGCCCAACAGTAGCATATACAGCATTTGAAAGTTACGCTATGGGTTGTAATGGAAAGACTTTTGAAATATCTTATGATGAGAAACCAAATCCTAAAAGTGAAGGTACTTTTTACAGAACTATAATGACTATTAAAGAAGTTGGAGAAGTTGATAAAGCATACCTAGAAAGTAAAAATAGCCAGTATGATAATAAACCAGCAACTATTTCAACTGATATGGATTTAAGACTACATAACATTGAAAATCGCCTATCTTTACTTGAAGGGTCATCTAGTACCACTCCAGCAGTAAACACGCCAGAAACAGGCTTTAAAAGCGATATAGAGGCACTTGCAGGACGTAGTATGGAAGAAGCTACTACTACAGAAACTAAGGTTGAGGAAATTCCTTTTTAAAATAATATGAAAAGTTTACACAATATATATAGTGAAATAATGAGAGATGTTAGAAGTGGGTGGACAATGGGGGGAAGTTTTGATGGGGTAGATAAAAAATATAACGGTCTCTGTTTTACCTATGAAGATTTAGAGATAAAAGAAAGAAAACTTGCTAAACAATTATATGACTATGAACTGGCAGTAATTAATGATTATATGAAAAGAATGGAAGGATACCTAGACGGACAGAAAACTATTAGTATTAAAAGGTTAAAAGGAATAGCAACTTATTTAATTAAATCACAGTATTAGTTATGAAAACAGCTGAAGATATAATTGAAGAAATGACTGAGCGTGTTCAAAACAATGAACCTATCAGTCCTGCATCTTGGCTAGAAAGTGCTACTAGGGTTGTACTATTAAGTGAAGACTTAGATAATAGAATAGTAAGTTATGAATCTGAGATATTAGAAATAGAAGCAGAATATTTAAAAGCAGATATGTCATCAGCTAAGGCAAAGACATTATCTAAGAGTGAAATAGATTATAAAAAGTATTCAGAGCTAAAAGCTAGAAAAGAAAGAATAAAAGAATGGGTGATGCTCGCAAAAAAGAGGTCAGTTATACAAGAATTATGAAGCACAAGAAAGTTAAGGAATACGAACAGAACTTCATGGATGAACATGGCTACATATATTGTGAACTGTGTAGTATTAATCAATCCTTTGCTTTCTCGGTACACCACATTGTATACAAATCACAGTGTGGTAACCACCCAGAGATAAATAACCATAAGAACTTAATCATGGTGTGTGCAGACTGTCACAAGAAACTACACGATAACCAAAAAGAAAACGATAACTTAATTCAAGAACGGGGATTAAAAGAATTATTTATATGAGCATGTACATTTTACTTGGGAATCCAAAATCAACCCAACACATTTATAAGGTAGCTTGTAGGGGTAAGTTTGCTAAGGTGTATATGACTAAAGAAGGGAAAGATTTAAAAGAACAGTACCAGTGGGAACTTAAAGCATACCACCCTAAAATGATAACAGATGATATTGAAGTTAAGCTAGATTTATTCTTCGGGGACAAAAGGAAGAGAGATGTTGATAACTTCAATAAGCTGATATTAGATGCAGGAAGTGGTATACTATATGCAGATGATTCACAGATACAAAAATTAACTATAAGTAAACATTACGATAAGGAAAATCCAAGAATCGTAATTAATATAATGAAGTACTAAACAAGCACGTGATAACGTAAGGGATAAAAGCTATTCCTAAAAACTGACAAGTCTTTAGAGGAATGAATAGTATATAATATATCTTACATAAAGACGGCTGTGGCTAAGGGCTACCAAGCCAACTAGCTTTACACTAGCCAACTGTGAGGTTGACAGTGATATCGGTACTGTATCCTTACCCTGTCTGACGAGCAATAACGGTTGCTTTAAACGAGCCAGCTGAAATCGCAGAGGCAGACAGGGTGAGATAATACTTAAATATATGCCATTAAATATAAGAAATGAAAAAAGAAAAGTAGAAAACAGAATTGTTGGTTGGGGTAAATATGCAGGTAGAGTAATTAGAAATGTACCGACTGAATACCTAAAATGGTTTGTAAATAATGCCTATGGTCAAATGGTAAATAGAAAAAGATGGGCAAAAGAGGAATTGGATAGACGTAGTAAATTAAACTTGTAAACAAACAAACCACTACTTAGAAACTAACTTGTAAACTAGTATGAACCTAGAACAAATCAAGTCAGCTCATCAAGCTAACAAAGACCAGAAAGACTTAATAGCAAGACAAGTAAATGATGAGTTGTTTAATAAAAAACTAAAAGACTCACTCCGTTCTGATTGTTGTAATGGAAAAGTATTAGATGATAATATTTGTGAATACTGTTTAAGAATGTGCAACGCAGTAGCCAAAGCAACTATTCAATACTGTGGCAAAGAAGTAACATCAGACTATTTTAAGAAACTAGATAAACCACCTGTAAGTTGGTGGAGGAGATTAATAACCCCTAACAGGGAGTAATAAATAAACTATATGCAACCATTTACTGGAGAAGTAATCAATGGTAAGGCACAAGGGCTTACAAATAGAAAAGAAGAAAACCATTACAAACACTACGATAAAGAAAGAAAATTATATCATTATAAATGTTCCAAATGTAAAAGAGAAATATATTCTTGGTGTACTGATGCTGTTGGAATGAAATGTGCTTGGTGCATAAGCCAAATGAAACCAGTTTTAGAATAAATATGTGCTGGTGCAACAACAAAATCATTAACTGGCTATGTAAACCTCGCTATATCAGACAGTGGCTAGTGAGGATAATAAAGAAGTAGTATGAAATGCCAACCCTCACCTCTATATGCCAAAGACAACGCTAAGAACATAACAGTATATTGCGAGTATTGTAATAAGATTTACGAAGACAAAGAGTGTACAGCTAAACCTAGGCTATGCACCTGTGGGAGCAAGCTAGGCACAACTGACTATGCTTGTGGGAAATGTTTAAATTGTAATAAAAAGATTAACTAAATAATCTAATCAACCCCTAGGGGGATAAATAATAAAATGTATGAAGAAAGAAACAAACTACAATACTTGCCCTTGTTGTGGCAGATAACTAACTCACCCCTATAAGGGAATATAATAAAATGTATGGAAAAAGAAGAATTAAAAAATAGATGGATAAGCATACTAAGACATAAAGCAGAGTATGAACACGAAGCAAGAAAAAATGGCGAAACAGTTACTAGACCAGATATAGACGATATATGTAATGAAATAGAAGCCTTTTTTACAGGGCTACTAACCAACTAATATACTAATTAATTAATAAAATGTATGGAGATTAAAGAAATGAAAACATATTTAATAAAACTTGAAAATAATAATAGTGGGCGTATTATAACTGAATTAATACACGAAGAAAATGCTTTTATGGCTATAGATGAGGCTAAAAAGAAGAATAAAGGTGATAGTTTATGGTTACTTGTAGATGTAAAAGTGGTAGAATAATAACCAACTAATATGCTAAATAAACTAAAATCTATATTGCCTGAGAAAAGTAATTGGGAAAAAGACTTTGATAAATTAGTAGAAAATAACTTACATACTTTAGGTGATAAATGTCTAGAGTGTATGCCAGCGTCAGTTATTAAAGATATAGATAAATTAAAACAATTCATTCAGTTATTATTAGACAAACAAAGAGAAAGTACAGAAACCCTACTACCAGATATGTTGGCTTTGATTAGAGAGGAGATAATGAGAGAGATGCCTAAATACCCACCTAATTCAGATAGAGAGGAATTAGTAATTAAAAATATTAAAGAACTAATTATTGCAAAACTTTAGACGACATACTAAATATAATAAAATAAATATGTGGAAAGAAGAATTTGATAAAAAATTTATTATACCCAGAACATACTGGAGTGAGTGGAGCGAGTTTTATAAGAATTATAAAATTGATATTTGGGGTAAATACAGAGATTGTGTGGAAATAAAAAACTTTATTGAACAACTATTAGAAAAACAAAAACAAGAGTTCATCAACGGTTACAGATGTCTAGGCTGTGGGAAGAAAACAGATACTACACTGGCTGATTGGTGTGGTGATTGCTTAGAAAATTAACAAAATAAATAAATATATGCGAGAAATGACACAATCAGAAAAAGTAAGTAAAACCCTTACTGGCAAAAAAGAAGAACAGTCAAGAAGGTGGAAGGGAGATGGGGCTGGATATGTCGCAATACATATATGGCTAAAGAAAAAGCTGGGTAAAGCTACTAAGTGTGAAAATCCAAATTGTAGATATCCTAAGCCAGTCAAATACAGAAAGCCACTAAATAAGCCAAAAAGATATGAATGGGCAAGTATTAGTAGGGAAAGTAAAAGGGACAAAAACGATTATATACAACTATGTCCATCGTGTCATAGAAAATACGATATTAATAAATTAACACTAAAACAATTATATGAGCAGACCAATAAAATTTAGAGCTTGGGATAAAGAAAACAAGAAAATGAAAGATGATTTTCTAATTTCTTGTAGAACTGGCAAAGCAGAAGTTAGAGAATATATATTCGACTGGGAGATAATGCAATACACAGGACTAAAAGATAAAAATGGTGTTGAGATATATGAGGGGGATTTGGCTTATTCTGAAATGGACAAGAAACCTTTAGGAGAAGTCACATATTATGATGGTCAATATCAGTTAGAACATAAGGAAATTTATCCCTTCAAGGAATCTCTTGCTTATTATGGGAAACACCACCCAACATTAGAAGTAATCGGCAACATCTATGAGAATCCTGAACTTTTAAAATAACCTAACACAGGGATAGTTCTTTCTCACATCATAGTAATAGTGGTGAAACTGGTATACACAATGAGGGCTGACTGGGGACAATAGGAGGTCATATGCCAACGATACCCGACTAGTTGCTTATGCCAAAAGCGTGCAGGTTCAAATCCTTGCCTATTACTATGAGTTGAGAGAGAATTTAACACAGGGATAGTAGAGGCGAAGTAAATAAAAACGATAAGGTTTCCTCCGTTTTCCTTATCTACTATCTCTTTGTTAGTTTAGTATGTGAGAGTAGTGTAACGGTAGCACGGGGTTCTGTGGAAACCTCAGATGTAGTTCGAGTCTACACTCTCACTCAAATTGACAAAACACTAAAATAGGTATATAATACAAACACTATGGAGGTTAAAAATACAATTCAAATCAAAAACAAGTCAGATTTTATTATCTGATTTTTTGTTATCTGACAGCTGGTTTGATTCCAGAAGACTAACCAACCAACGTTGGTGAGAGTAATACACGCATATCATAATAAGTCGGAGCTATTACTCTCCAGCTGTTTCTTAATAATTTATTGTTTTAATAGGGGAGTGGCGGACAGTGAGCCGTAGTAAAACACCTGGGGTAGCTAACTTTATACCCACATATTCTCTGTATATTCGTGGAAAATCGGAAACAACAAACTTCGCGAATGAGTTTCTGTGGTTTCGAAAATATACCTGCAAGTCAAACCTTGCCTACCCTATTAAGACAGTAATTTATTGTAAACTACACTTTACTATAAACAGCACTTTGTAGTAAATCGTGGTTTACACTAGTTCATTCACAAAGGAGTAGAGATGAACTTTCTCAAGCTGATGTTGAAAGAGTTGAAAAACATCGCCTGCGAAAAGATGCTGGAGATGCTCATTAAAACCACTCACAAGATGAAGGAGTAAATATGTTCGTACGCCACTGGTGGTGTAGAAAGTGCCAAGACAGCACTGACTGGAAGCCTAACTTCAACGTGATGTACAGGTGGAAAAGTCAGTTTATTCTCCAGTACAAGTGTTGTGAGTGTCACACCAAGCGTGACCTTACCTTCGATGGCTGGAGCTTTGACAGACGTATGAAAGCTCATGGTGTACCATGTGTCAAAGAGGACTTGGAGTTTCGTAAAGAGGTGGATTACCACAAAGGAGATTGATATGTTCACGTGCAAGTGTGGTTCAACAAAGTTCAGGCTCTTGCTTTTGCAGGCTGTCTACAAGGCTGAGGATTGGGAGTACAACATCCCCATGACCTGCTTCAACGACGACTGTGACTGCGTGTTCCTGTTCACTGCTACCTGCAAAGAGTATGCAGATTATCTGCGTAAGTACTCTGATGGCAGGGAGTGTCTGGTTAAAAGCCATGATGGAGGAAGTTGATGAAACTCATAGTAATTGATACTGGTGGCATGGAGATGAAACATTGTTTCTCGTGCCAACAGCGAACGTGGTGGACTCTTTACAACTGTTACAACATTGGCATGGAGCTGGTAAAACAGTATTTCCAATGCCAGTGGTGTAAAACAAAGAGGTACGTCGAGTGACTGATACCTCTAACATAGTCCTGGGGCAGACTATAAATGCCCCATCTTAATTCCTTACTTGTCGTGGGGATATGCCATTATCAAAAAAACAACTAAAAAAAAGTATTAGTAAATTAGAACTTAAACTAAAAAAAGATAGAGAGTACCTTCTTATTATTCGTGATGATGTTAAGAGTGATTGCTCTGAACAAGAGTGGATTGCACGTATGATGTGTAGTCCTTACTCCCATTTTAATAAAACATGGAATAAACTAATAGAACGCCTAACAAAAAACAGATAAATTAATATCTGTTTTTTAGATGCTTGTCTATTTTTTTAGATAAACTTTTCTCATTAGACCATACAATGTCATACCTGCACTAACTAATGCACCACCGTAAGTGATAATATCTACTAATGCTTCAATAACTGCACTCCATACTTCTGTCCCTAGGTCTATTTTAGCTATACCAGCTACCATTAGAACCAATGGAGTGATACCTACTAAGATACCTTTTACTGTGAGAGCTAGCTTGGAAGGATTCGCTGAACTTCCTAGCATTGGATATTTTTTAACTAATCCCATACTTTTTATGTTAAGACTTAAACCTTTTATAAAATCTAGTAGTTTATCTAGCCAGCCTGCTTCTTTCACTTCTTGATATGTTTCTCTAATGGTTAGATATACTTGTAGTTCTTCTTGAGTTGGTTTTCTCTTATACTCTTTTTCAAACCATTCTCCAAACTTTACTGTACTGTCAGGTACATCTAGTGGTGGATTATCTAGGAACTCTTTTACTGCGTCTTCTATTATTAGTTCTTCTTTTTTTTTAAGAGGATAGACTACGACTTTCATGGCTGCATTGATAACATATTTATTTACTAATTTTTTACTGAAAGGAACATAGCTATCTTTTATATCTGTTATATCTTTTATATTCTCACGACCACTTATATCAACCGCATGGTCTGATTGAGTCCTACCTGTGAACTCTACAACCGCATCCCATGGTGAGCATACTGGTATAGCTGAATATATTCTACTCTCTAATAAGTGTTTTTCTAAAGCATCAAAGTTTTTCTTTGTATAATCATTATACTTAGTAACTCCATTCCACAACCAGGCATAATCTATATCAAAATGTTTTCTAAATTCTTTACCTAAGTCCATCATTTCTTGTGTTGATTTACGCCAGAATCTAGCGTAAGAACTAAAGTCATCTGGATGTTTACTTTCTGGTACACAACCAAAGTCATCCCACGCTCTACAATTAGCTACTAACGAATTACCTGCACTCGGGTTAGTACCAGATATAATAGCGAACCAGCTTTCTGAAAGGTTACACTCTCCATTTACTATAAAGCCATTATTTTCTAAGAACTCTCTAGTTTCCTTTGCTAATAGGTCATTCTTATAATAATAATTGATGAACCATTGTGTAATTCTCATCAATGACTGATTAGTACAAGTATTTGTTTCACCTAAATTACCAGTAGCTTGTAATTCAAACATTGAATAATACCTATCTCCGTCAAGTATAGAATGCAATAATTGTGGGTATGATTTTAAACCAACACCGACTGCACCAACAATATGGTCTTCCTCTCCTACTTCTTCGATAACTCCGCCTGTTGGTTGTCCTATTCTATATTTCATACTATTTAGTTATTACATAAGTTATAACAGAGCCTATTATCGAAAGAATCGTAATTACACTTGTAGTAAGAAAAAACCATTGATTCTTCTTAAGCCACCCAACATCATTGCCAACAACACTAACTTTTCTATCAAGACTATCAACTTTAGCGTCTAAGTGAGCTAAGTGATTATCTTTAATTAAGTCTATACTACTATTAAGTTTATCAAACTCTTTTTCATTTGATTCACAATGTTGTGTAAACATTCTTTCTAAGGCATCTGACATATTACAATTTATTAATTTTAATCTTACCTACTTTTTTCTTTACAGTATATTCAGTAATACCATTTTTCTTTAATTCATTATTAACAGCTTCGTGCAAGTCTTTTCCCTGTGGATTAAGACCTTGTTTTCTTAATTGATTATGCAAGTTCATATCAATATTAAGCTGTTCAAACTGATTAGCTGGATATGTATCATCTACTATTACATCTTGAATGGTAATCTTTTTACCAAGTATTGGTCGTTCTGCTTTTGGTATTACAGCCCAGAACGCTAGTCCTAATAATGATACGACTGATACTGCTAGTAAGATTGGTATTAAGTATTTCATATTAGCGTTTATAGTTAAGTTTAGTAGCATTATACAAGGCTGTTATTTCTGGTGTTGGTAAAGCACGATTATAAATACGCAAATCGTCAATTGCCCCACCCATAGCAGTTCCTAAATATCCTAATATTAAATCATTCGCACCAGTAGTAATATTCCCTGTAGCATTTTCACTTGTTATCTCAGTCCCATTCAAATATATCTTTTTTATTGCTCCATTATAAGTAAAAGTAAGGTAATTCCAATCATTAAGTGTCAAAAGACTTGAACTAATAGATACGGTTTCATCTGAAAGACCTTTAGTTTGCCACTCAATTACACCAACAGTTGATAACCAAATATAATACTCAGCAGTACCTTTGAATAATAACGGTTGATTTCCAGTTAATATACTTGGTTTTACCCAAGCTGAAACAGTTATTTGGGTTGAAGGATTAAGAACTGCATCATTACCAAAGTTAATTTTATCAGTCCCCCCAGTAGTAAAATTCAAAGCCTCTTTTATTTTACCCTCTACAGAAGTTGCACCTGTTATAGTTCCATTATTTCCATTACCACTCTTATCATAAACAGTCGTACCGTTAATATCATTACTATCCATATTCCAATGACCTATTAATCCACTTGCTGGTGGGGCAGATACGTGAGTAGTTCTGTCAACACTTAGGTCTGCTACTTCATTAGTAGTTAATAATCTATTCCATACTTTGAAGTAATAAACATCAGCATATATCCAGTAGCTACTTTGTAAGTAATTTATACCCATATAAAATACTGCTGGGTCTGCTTCTGCCCAAGCGGTAGTGTCTTGGTCTAATATTTTCACTCCATTTAGATACATATCAGTTCTATCAGTAGTAGCACTACCTGATATAATAATTATATTTTCCTCATT
>FLOH01001516.1_pt1 | contig 35656 bp, 37 predicted proteins | sample 756751 | NCBI WGS metagenome assembly FLOH01 (sample SAMEA4026879, study PRJEB14308) | marine metagenome | biome: coastal water; material: water | depth 74 m
ACGGGAACAAAAGAAAGTTTTAGCATCAAGACAAATTTCGGCTCAACAAAAGTGACGATTAAAATTTACTCGGTCAATGGTGACGCGGACGCGGGCCTTCAGGGTCAACTTGTAATAGATAGTTAGGAGAGAAAAATGAAGAATCTATTTGTATTTATTATTGTATTAATGAGCAGCTACGCACAAGCCGCTAGATACCAAATCTGTGTTGGTGAGTTTGCATTCTGTGGCGCGTCTTCTGCTGTTCCAACTGGCAGAACAATCACTGTCAGAACACCTACGGGTACTGCGGAGTTTAATGAGGCTGTCGCTGAGTGTCCTGTTATGGATGGCCCAGCGGTCGCTGATGTACTTGGTGGGAATATGTTAGGTAGCTGCGATCCTTCCGCAGAAGGTCATGTATGGAGCCTGTTTGCTACTTATTCAGAAGTGCCAGCACAGTATGCAGAGCCAGCATGGTCAGTGACTACAGTTGCTCCTAGAATCTTCATCTCTGGGCCATCTCAGAACTTCTCTCAGATGTTTAGCATGGACTGCATCAAGACAAGAAAAGTAAATGGAGTTCAAGTAGCGACCTGCTTTGGTCCAATCAATGAAAACCTGCGTGGTGGGTATGTGCCTGCGGGAACTTCAATGCTAACAGAAGCCCCCGCCGGAGCTATGCTTCCTGTATCTGGCCCGTTGCCTTAGAGGTAACGTATAAACGTCACTACCGCGCCCTGTATTGCTTACGTAAAGTTTCCGCGTGACTACTCAGGTCAGCGCGGTTCACTGCTGGAACCCACACTGTAACCCTTATAAGGCCCTTTGCTTTTTGCTTTGCTTCAAAGCGTTTTTGTGGCTTGAAATCAGTCATAGGGAAAAATTCTGTTTTTGTGAATAGGCGACTATATTAGCGCTACATTGGCAGCGTGTCCACTATAGCCTTCGCTATTTTTTGTATGTTAATACCGTCTATACTTGCCTTCACCATATTTTTTATGTCCTCCGGTACGTCTTTATTCCCCATTTTCAGGTGCTCAGAGGTGAAGTTAAACCGTTCTGTTATCTGTTTAAACGCCCTTACACGACACACTTTCCCGCCCACTCGCATGTTCATGCCCATAGTCAAACTGACGTCGTTGAAGCAGTTTCGGTAGAACGCGTCCCTGTGCTCCCGGTCGTAGTGTAGTTCGCGCAACACTACGTCTAATGTGGTACGCAGCTGCGGCACAGTAATGGCGTAAATCTCTTTCTGGGATAAGTAAGAAGCTATAGCCTCGCACACTCTTGCAGGTAGCGTTTTTCCCTCGTCTATCATAGTAGTTTTTCCTACGCTATCTAGGGGCAGCATCAGCCTATCGGGGTTTTCCACGACGTACTCTCGCAGCCAGCGGTACACGTGCTTAGCCCAGATCAGTTGCCCTTCCTTGTCGCACAGCTGAAGCCACTTATTTAGATTAGTGAAGTACGCCGTAGGTTTGGGCGTTATAGGGTTGGTTATAACAGACACACGCCTGTCGTCTTTGGGTATCGCTATGGCGTCAGCGTGCTGGGTGAGAATCAGGTAGCTGGTACACACGTTAGCCGTCCTGTGCGGCGCGTACTTGATGTTCACCACTGTAGTTATGTTCGTGGTGTCTATACGTTGCTTGAGAGTCTCGTAAGCCTTGTGGGGGCCTTTAGCGGTCGTGAAGTCTGCTGATTCTTTAGCCTCAGAAACAGTAACTATCTGCGCGACCTCCCAATAGTTGTACTTCCCCGCGCCGAGTAGGTCGTCGAAAGGCACGTTAAGCGCGTTATGTGAGCCGACTAGCTCGCTAAGCATATTGGCAAGCGTACTTCGCCCTATGCCGAACGATGGCGTCACCATCAGTAAGCCTGTTCCGCGAAACAGCGGGTTCTGTATTTTCGATGCCAGCCAATCAAGAAAATACTCGCGCTCTTTTTTGTTAGGCACTAGGTACTGAACGTAGTCTATAAAAGGTTGCACCTCGGCCATGTCGTACTTGCCGTCGCCCCACGGAGCGGGCCTGTAAGTGTTGATGCACACGGTGGAGTCTCTGGAGCTCTGTACAAATCTGCCTTCGCCGGGACGGTGTACGATACCGTGTACGTCCTGCCTGTATGGTGACTCTAGCCACAGCTGCGCGACAGTCATAGACCGGGGCTGAAGACCCTTGCTACCTAGTTTAAACGCCATTACAGGCTGGTTAAACTTAGTGCGGAACCCGTTTATGTCTACTGGCGTTGGTGTGTTGCCATCAAGACGCCACGCGCGGTTGTGTGTCTCGTCAAAACAATACCTCTCAAATAGCCCAGCGGACGGGTCGCGTATGGGTATAGAGCCAAAATCGCTGTTGCTCAGAATAAAGTGGATAAATTCCTTGGTGTGGTTGTCAGCGCAGTGCTCGTGAAAGCAGTTAAAACTGCGGATATAAGGGTCAGCACCGCGACCAACGGGCTTGTAGCCGGCAGCGTCGTCTCCCGTAGTGTGTCCGTGACACCACGGGCACCTTATGTCTATCCACTCGTTGCCGCTATCAGCAAGCACGCGGTCTTCTCGGTACAGCCACTCTAAAACTGGGTCAATGGCGCCGTCTATTGACTGCGCTATAGGCGCATGGGGTAGGTACTTTGTGTGGTACTTCGTCGCTAGCGGGGCTAAGGAGCCTTTTACGATCTTTTCCCACGTTACTAGCTCGTCGTTAAGTTCAAAGTTTATATGCTCTAGCAGCTTCTCAGGCGTCCAGTAGGGTCCATCCATAGTGTGTAGCTTGACTGGGAACAGCTGCTTGTCAGGGTCTTTCTTGCCGTTGACGCCAGCAGGCAGTCGGATAATCTTAGTAGCCATTAGCCCGCCAGCATCGGTGAGCTTCGCCATAGCCGCTGTCTGTATTATCGCCACGGCGTGGTCGTAGTTAGTGATGGGCTTGTCAAGCACGTAACCGTACTGGAAGTTGTCTGGGCTTGACTCGATGATATAGGTGGGCTGGGTCCGTAGCGCTTCAGGAAGGCGGTCAAGCGGTATCTTTGTCCCTATATCATCCAATACCAGTACGTGAAACGCAGAGAACAGATCGCGCTTGTGGCGCAGCACGCCTTCACTATCTGGGACGCAAGTGCTGGCGTTGAAATACATCGCTCGCGCTTTTGTAGTTCTCCGCATTACTTTGTTGACCAGCGCATCAACTCCACCGGGCGCGGGCATCCCCGGATTATTGTTAGGAGACGTATAAACTAGCCTATGCGCTCCGGCTGCTGGTTTCACGTGGAACACAGTATCGAGGAACTCTTGTGTCTGCTCGGGGTTGTACTCGTGCGGTTCGTCACCTATTAAATGTAGCTTAGGCAGAGCTTTTAGCGTTCCGAGGGTGCTGTCTTGTGTTTTTTTTATTTCTTGTGTACTATCCTTAGTGTCAATCATGTTTGGTTTGCTCCTGTACTTGGTTGATTCTGACTCCGCGCCGCAAAACCGCGAAGCCGGTTAATTAAGCCCCGTAAGGGGTTTTTTTTATACTTATTTCCCGTATCTCTGCATTATGTTGGGCATCGCGTGTAGCGGTAGCCCTAACGCCCATTCGGGCGGCGTCTCCATAAGCCTCTGTATCTGTTCCGCAGCTTCAGCTGCTTTCTCACTGGGAACCTCTAACCCTATTTCATCATGGCAGTGCAGTACAACTAAATCTGACTCCCGTATGGCCCATCGCAATAACGCGGCACAAAAAGCCTGCGTTACGTTCTCTGCTAGCAGTCCGCGCCACAATCTGAAGCGAGGCCACTCAGGGTCGTTGGCCTTTGGCTTCCAGTTTGCTTTTAGAGCGGTCAGCTGCCGTTTAGTTCCGAATTCGGACTCTACTAGCTCTACACGTGCTTTGGGATAGGTTATGTAATGGTCGCCCGGTAGCTTACATAGCAGAGAGCCTTCCATTAGCGCCGGAACAAAAGTATAGCTTACTTTGCCAGCGGTGAATTCTTGAAGTGGGTTGCGTACTGCTAAAATTGCCGCGCTCTCTAAACGGTTCCAGAAGTCTTCGGCCCACGGGTTCTTGTGCCTCCAGTTACGTACGATAGCCGTGACCTCGTGCTCGGGCAGAAACACTCCGTAGTTTCTAGCCATAGCGTTGAACGCGCCCACCGAACCACCAAAACCTAGTGACAGCACGACCACTTTTCCTACCTGCCGGATGTCAGTCCCCGCGTCGGCGGCAGCGTCTTCGTAGGCGTCCGCTGGCTTAGCGTCAGCCGGTGCAGCGTCGTAGGCTCGGAACGCTTCTAATCTTTTCTCTGCGCGGGGGTCATCAGACAGCCACGGCAACGCACGGCTCTCAATTGCCGACCAGTCGTTGACCACAAACGAGTGGCCCTCAGCGGGAAGGATTGCTGGCCGCAGCAGCTTTGACAGTGTATCCATAACAGTCCCTTCGTCTAGCTTGCCGCCTGCCGCCATGATAGCGCTCAAACTGTCAGCTTCGTGTGCTTTCCAGCAGTCACGCCGGAAGTTGTGCAGCTGGAGCCCTCGGCTGGTATACCGGAGAGTAGCCGCGCCAGCGTACATGAACGCGCCGCGTACTCGGTCGTCGTCAGGGTCAGCGCGCTCCACCATGCGTTTAAACTTACTTACGCTAGACTTGTTACCGTCGTCCAGCGCAGCAATTACGTTGTACACACTGTCAGGTAGCTCTATGTCGCCAGCATCAGCACGTCCAAGCAGGTTGGCACGGATGTCTTTAGCCAGCGAGTTCTTGCGGGCGTCGTCTTTGAAAACTACGGTCAGCTTTTCAGCTTCGTCAGACAGCTGCGGCAGTAGCCACGTTTTTATGCGGGCGTTCTGAGTGTGCTTGGTAACGGCGCCGTCAGTCAGTAGCGCCAGTTCCTTACCTATCGCCGCAGTTTCAACGTCAGCGAAACTTGATGCACACTCAGCTAGGGTGCGGTCGATGCGTAGCCCCCTGTCGTTTATACGCTCGTTGACTAGCCAATCGGCGTGCTCGGTAGGAGACAGTAGCCGACACGCGTTAACTAGCGCCTTGGTAGCCCTTACGTCGTCAAGGCAGTACACGCCTAAATCGCGTAGGTCGGCAGCTGACTCCCCAAACTGTCCTGTTTCTTTGTGCGGGATGCACAGCTTGCGAATAAGCGCACTGCCAGACTGATTCTTCCGGTGGCCGGCGTTCAGCGCGCGTGTGGCGTCGTCAAGGTTTGCAGGCAGCGCGTTGACTCGGGCCTGTGCGCTTGTGCAGTACCATGCGTCTAAGCGTACCTCGGGGAAGCCGTGGTCAGGTGCCGCTATGCACTCCCATATATGCTGGTCGAATCGGGCGTTGTGTGCAGCAACTAAACCGCCGTCTTTTAAATGCTGGGATATTACATCGCGCAGGTCGTCGGGCAGCGCGTCCTTGGAAAACCACAGCCACTCACGTTCGTCAGCTGGGTCAACAAAGCAAAACGCGCCGCATAAAATCTCTGTCGAAGGGTCTTGGCAGTACGTATCACCGCCTGCGGTCAGTAGGTCTACACGGCTGCGTGTTTCCCAATCCACTATAAGTAGCTTTATCATGTTGTTGGCCTGTCGTTTAAACACAGAGTTAAAAAAAGCCCCGAAGGGCTTAGTTTGCTACTTGGCTATCGCTACTTAGCTATCGCTCGTCGGCGTTTTGCTGGCGCGGCTTCTTCGGGAGCCGCTTCCGCAGCCGCTTCGGGCGCGTCGTCGGCGCTGTCCTCATCTGTGTCTTTCAAGCCGCCAAAGTCCAGCCAATCTTTCACGTTGAAAATAGGCGTGTAGATTTTGCCGTACTCTTTGTGCTTGTAAGAGTCCTTTTCCAGAGTTATGACAGGCACAATGTGCGCGCCATCTTTTTCAATCTGCTCGATCAACTCGCTAAGCAGCTTATTAAACGCCTTCAACCCGCCTTTGCTGGTGGTTTTGTAAAGCACTTGCGTGCCTGCATCCTCACCGTTTAAGCACTTCAGGACAAAAGCAATCTGCTTGGTCCACTTCGCCCCGACGTCGGGCAGACTGGTAGCTAACACTGGCACGCCAGCCATTGGCGCCATTTCCTCACCAAGCAACTCGCCTTTGCCCCACGCGGCATAGCCTTCGTTTATTGAGCTAGGGTTTACCGCCCACAGTGAGTCCTCTTGCACTTCAACGTCGTCGGCTGAATACACCCACTCCCCTGACTTCAAGAGTCGTAAGAAGGGCTGATCTCCGGCGTCCATTGATATGCGCGATTTTGCGGCTACTAGAGCGTTGCCGAGTTCTGTGGGGTTTACTGCGGGTAAATTTGACATAGTATGTTTCCTGTTTACTTTTACGTTTACGTTTACGTTGAGGCCGACGGCCTCTACGGTTGTTAGCTAAGCCTGCCGAGAGCGCTTCGTAGCGCGTCTTTAGACATTATAGCTGGTCGTTTGTCACCCTCTCTTGCGAGAGTAGTTCCCGACGACTGGTTTTCAATGTAGTCGCCTACCCTATCAAAGTCAAGTTTTTTGGCTTTTAAAACTTTCTCAATTTGCGGAGGCGATAGCAGCTTTGGCTGAGTGAACACGTCAGTGACTTTCAAAGACTTATCGCCCTTAGAGCTTCGCACCATTTTTCGCAACGTTTTTTCAGCTGCCACGGCGTCTCTCCATGTCCGCATTGCGCGCGAGGCTACCAGTTTAAAACCGTTTAGCTTTGCCCCGCCTTCTAACTGCTCGTGCGCTTTTGTTTCAACAGACTTTATCCACGCCTTCAGTTGGAGCGCGCTTTCTAGGTTACCGGCCAGAGTTTCAAGATCGTCTGGATTTAGAAGCAGAGCCGCTACAGCGGCGCCGGTCTTTTGTGGGCACAGCGATGCTGCTGGGCAGAAGGTGCAGTGCGGGCCCATGTGGTACTTAGGCGGGCCGTCGTACTCAATAGCGTCGAATAGTGACGAGCGGAAGTGTTTAAACGCATCGGCAGGGACTTTCCACACTTTTAGCGTTTCGTGGTCCCGACTAGGTATAGGCTGGATAATAACTACTGCCATATCTTTGTTTTCAAACACGTCGGGGATTGTGTGCTGGGCACATAGCGCGTAGAACATTCCTTGAGCCGAGTTTTCGGCATCCACTTCAAAACCTTGTCCGAATTTCCAATCGACTATATACACTACGGTATCCGACCACGCTATAACGTCAGCTGTGCCGCCTATGTCGCCTGTCAGTTCAAACGTCTGTTCGGTCATAAAATCGACTACGCTGTACTCCGAGCAGAAATTGTCCCATGCAGTAAGAGCCATGTTCAGCCTGTCTACGTGCTCGGGTTCAATAGTCACTCCACATATGTCTTTACCCAACGCATCTGCCGGCGCATCAAGTTGGCCGACTAATACCATTTCCATGCACTGGTGCAATGCCGTGCCTTCTTCAGCGTAAGTTGAACTGGGGCCAGCAGGCATATTTTCTGCCAGTGTTGTCCAGCTGGGGCAAGCTACGGTACGTCCAGCGGTCGAGCCGCCGTATTTATAGTGTTTCATAGTCGTCGTCCTCGTATTTGCTATCTTCATCCTCGTCCTCGTCGTAGGGGACTTTGGCCTCGTCAAGCTCATAGAACGCAATAAGTCCGCTGATGATACCTGCAATAGATGAGTTTTCTATCTTTGCTAGCTCGTCTAAACGGTCGTACACGCTCCAAGATACCGACACGCTAGCCGAGCCGCGTTTTGTCCGCGCCGGGTTACGTGTAGTTCGTTCGGATAGTATAGAAGTCATTTCTCTTGGCCCCCTATTTGCTTTATTTCCACCTTGATTTCAGGCCACTGCTCTGCTGATTTTTGCTTGTAGCTTTCGGCCTGTTCGATTGTGTCGCACAGCGGGTAACACTTATTCCCGTTGTAAATTAATTGGTACTTAGTCATCGGCTTGCTCCTTATATTTTGAGCGGTTAGGAATTTAACCACTCGTCGAAAGTTTTGATGTAAGAGGTGCTGCCCTCCATGCTTGCAACGTAGATTTCGTAACGGTCTTTAAGTGTTTCCATTTTCCTAGTCCCTACAGTAAGAATAAAATTACTGTTGCGTAGTACATGCAGATCGGTAGCCCTATAGCCGCCGCTGCAAACCCTACTACCTGCAACGGGAACAGCCACCAAGGTTTTTTGCTGCCCCATGAAAACTCGTCGTAAAAGTCCCACACTTTCATAGTTTTTCGTAGTTCTTTTCTGCGCTGCTCCGACGGCTTGTAGTCCTCGCCCGCTTGCTTACGCGCCGCCTGCATGTTTTTTATTTCGCTAAGTGTCATCAGTTTTGCTCCTGTTATTGATTGCCGTAGGCGACTATGCCATAATGCCAACTAGACCGCAAGAACAACTTGGAAAGTTTAAATGAACGAACGCCAGCTAGAAAAGTGGGCTCGCACGCAAGCCATAGGCCAAGGGGTGCTGCCGTACAAATTTAAGTCACCGGCCAAACGTGGCGTGCCCGATCAACTGTGGTTATATAAAGGGCGCGCTGTTTTTATTGAATTTAAGAATCCCAACGGGAAGGGGGTGCTGTCGGCGCTGCAACGTAAAGAAATAGACTTATTACTCGATCAAGGATTTGTCGTGGTGGTCGCTAGCTCGAAAGAAACGGTGCTGAGCATACTGAACGTGTTAATTAATAACGGAGAAATTTTATGAGCAGAGATAAGCTGGTTGAAAAAATGGCGCGCGTTGTTATATCGCTGGGCGAGGCGGGGGTTGACGCCGAAGTGTGCGCGGAGGCAATGGAGTGTGGATTCGGGCTTGACCTGTGCGTGGCGTTTGCACTGCGCGCGGCGGCGCTGTCAGGTGTCGACGTGTTTATAGAACGATGAAAAGCCCCGAGCTGCTGAGCACCGGCCAACAGGACGCTATCACGCACATCTATGAGAACGATGGCGCGTACTTGATAGGTCAGATGGGCTCGGGCAAGTCAGTTACCGCGCTGACTGCGGCGGCAGAGCTACTGGCGGCGGGGGCGGTCCGGCGTGTGCTGATCGTCGCGCCGCTGCGCGTGTGCAATGACGTGTGGCGGCAAGAGCACAACAGCTGGTCCCACTTGCGACACTTGAATGTGAGCATAGCGACTGGGGCTGAGAAGGCCCGTATAAACGCCATTGGAGGGGCGGACTTCAACGTGGTGGTGATCAACTTTGAAAACTTGGTGTGGTTCTTTAAGCGGTACGGCGCCGATCACAATTTTGATATGCTAATTATTGATGAGGTGACTAAGATAAAGGCGGGCGGCGCTGGCTTTAAGGCGATGCGCAAGCACATAAAGGATTTTCTGGTGCGGGTGGTGATGACTGGCACGCCGGTCGCGGAGTCGTGGGCGGACCTGTTCTATTGTATGTTCGCTTGTGACGGTGGCGAGCGCTTAGGGCGGAACAAACAGACTTTTTTAATGAAATATTTTTATTCTACTGACTATGAGCAACGCAAGTGGGATATAAGGCCGGAGTGTATAAACGCGCTTACAGCGCTGATTAGTGACGTGGTGGTGGTGCTGCCTGACTACACCGACGAGCTGCCGGCGCTGCTGGAGCAAACTGTCTACGTCCACCTGAATGAGCGCGCGCGCGAGTATTACGATATTTTTGAAGCCGATAGCGTGACCGATGACGTGACCGCCGATAGCGCGGCTATTCAAGTGGGCAAGCTGCAACAGATTGCGAGTGGTTTTATCTACACTGACGACGGTCGCACTGTGGCGCTATGCGATAGCAAGATAGTGCGCGCGAGGACACTAAGCCACGTCGAGCAGGCACAAGGGCGCGCGGTGGTCTACGTTTACCAGTTCCGCGAGGAGTTGGAGCGCTTAGCGCGCGCCTTCCCCTTGGGGCGCCAGCTGGGAGTATCTGGGGCTGATGACGCGGATACGCTAGCGCTCTGGCGCGCTGGTGCGCTGCCGGCGCTGTTCTTACATCCCAAGAGCGCTGGGCACGGGCTGGACCTGACAACTGGCGCGACTATGATAATAATGTCACCTATATGGTCACGTGATTTGATGCGACAAGTTATAGCGCGCATCTGGCGCCGGAACCAGTCGAGAGAGTGTCGCGTATACGTACTGTGCGCGCGCGACACTCTCGACACTGAGATAGTCTCAAGAGAGGCGGGCAAGGGTACGCACCATGATTTGTTAATGTCGCGCCTGAGCGCTAAGCGGCGCCGCTATGCCGCCTTTTCTATGTAGGCTGCCACATACTCCAGCGCCTTATTCAGCGCGCCTTCTGCGGTCTTGTATGGGTGCTCGTCACCACGCGCTGTCATCGGTGGAAACCATAGATCAAAGTCGGCGCCGCCGTCGTCTAGCGAGTATCCGTAGGACTCATCCAGCACGCTAGTCAAACCTTCCACGTTCTCAAGCTCACGCCAGCATAGCGTGCGAAAAAACGCTGAGTTAGCTAACGCAAAAGCGACTGTGCCAGTATCCCAGTGTGCGTGCGATTCTTTTACGCGTATTGTCATTTTAGCGTTTAAGGCGGCTTCAGGATTAGTGAATTTTCGCTCTTGTCCCATGTGATACACCGCGCATACTTCTACGCCATATCCTTGCGCTACTAGGTCATTAACCACTGCCATTATCGCGCGGCCCTTATTGTACAGCGCGTCAGCTGTAACAAACCACGGCGCCGTAATACCTACGCCTACGCGAATGAATTTCTTAGGTACTGCTATCTGCTTGCGATTAAACATGCTGTTAGGGTGGCCGGCCAAATACGCCGGCACGTTCGGGAAAGCGCCTACAACATCAGGCACATACTTGGGCACGTATGTCGACTGCGGCGCGTCAATATCTATGTTTACTGCGGCCATATCCTCGGCGCCTTTTTCCCAATACCCTCCGTTCTGTGCCGCTTCAATAGCGGTATCTAGCGTGAAAGGATTGTCTTTAAAATTGCTATTCACAGATGAATCACTTGCACCAGCGCGCGGCAGTGTATTAGCCAGCGCGACAGCATCGCCAAAAGCAGATATTGAATCATAGTTGAATTCGTAATAATTCATTGTTCTACACCTCCACTGCTTTGCGTTGGTCATCGGTAAACTCAACGTATATAACTGAGTCGCGCACGTCATCGGCAGACTTGCCGCCGGCCATTGATTTGGCGCAACGGATAGTGTCGCGCGGTGAGAGTATGATACTCAACTTGCGTTTAGCTATATGCTTGCGTACTGCTTTAATCTCACTGTAAATAGTGTCGAATAAATGCCGCGCGTCATCGGCGCCGCCGTACTGTTTAAACGCTTCGCGACCGAGTCGCAATTCTAATTGCTCGTCATAGTCTATTTCTAGCTTGGCGAATCTGTTGCGACTGGCACCGTCGAGCGGCGCGCGACCTACATACTCTCGGGTTGCGCCTTTACCAATAGTGTTGGCGCATCCAATAGCTAGGAATCCCTCGCCTTTTTTGAGCGCTATCGGTGAATCAGGAAAGGTATAGCTGCCATTAGACATAGCATCATTCAGCGCTAGTATCGCCTCCGGCGCGCTGGCGTCCATCTCATCGAATAAGAATAAGCTACCAGTCTCAAAAGCCGTTCTAAATGCTGTTGTATGATAGGCGCCGCCGGCGTCAACAAAACCGATCAATTCGTGCTTAGACAATATCGCGCCAGACTTGTAGAAGTCTTTATCTAGCGCGGTCGCTGCCTGTTCAGCCAGTGTAGTTTTACCCGAGCCAGCTGGTCCGTATAAATACACGTGCTCGTCATTGTTCAATTCAAAGAGCACATCTTCCAGCGCCTTATGCGCGCCTGTTATAGTCTTTACGGTGTCACGATTTTTTACTTCAATCGTAATCGTTGGGCTGGCGTGTTTTTCTATCATCGCCTGAATTTGATTTTCATCAATTTGGGATTCAGGATTGAAGCCCTGTAATTTAGCGTCGATCATGGCCGCAATAGCCGTTTCTAGCGCATTACGTGGCGCTGGTGTAGGCGCTGGTGTAGGCGCTGGTGTAGGCGCTGGCGCTGGCGCTGGTGTAGGCGCTGGCGCTGGTGTAGGCGCTGGCGCTGGTGTAGGCGCGGCGCCTATTTCTATATGATAGGCGGCGCGTATTTCGTCATCGCTCATTGTGCGCGTGCTGTACCCTTTTTCGATTAAAGCCAGTTTCATTTTTTGGATTGGATTCATTTTATTTGCTCCTGATTTTCTATGGTTTTAACTACGGATTAAATTGATGGTGGCGCGTGAGCAAACAGGACACTCGGCATCGAGCGCTATCCGGTCGGCCCACTTGCGGGATAGATTCGCTTGGAATCCGCAACTGTCACATACTATTTTATTATTGTTACGACCTTTTTCTTTTGGCGTGAGATTCAACTTAGCGTGAGGTATTGGTCCAAGGATTTTAACGGCGCTTTCTAATACCTCGCGCAATTGCGGCCCAGCTGTCGTGGAGGTGAATTTTCCTTCTAGGCCGGCGGCCCTTGCTACTTTTGCGAAATAGTTCCTATGGCCGCTAGCGCAATCGTCGAGCGCGTGTATCAATTCGTGCACCAGTACGCCTAGAATTTCGATACTGTCGTCAATATGCGCGGTGATGAATATCTCATTGTGACCGTCATCGCTAATGCGACGCACGTGGCAGACGCCTAGTTTTTTAGACGTCATCGGCGCGACAGATACTCGCACCGGTGGCGCGCTGTACGGCGCTATGACGTCATCGGTTAGAATTACGTCAAATAGAATATCGACTGATTTATTAAGCCATTGCTCTCTTGTGATTATTTCCATCGGTAGTGCTCCAAAGTTTTAAGTGTTACAAGTGGCCCTTTTTTTGGGCTGGTTTTCGTGCTGGTGTAGTCTGCATTGTAGCAAGGTTTAAACAATAGATACAATTTATATTGTCTATTTATACGCGTTTAAAAAATGTTACAAATGTTACAGAGGGGAAAACCGGCTGTAACATTTATTCTCTATATAAATCATATACTTAGATCAATAGTTACAAATGTTACAGTGATTCTCTGATTTTCTAAGGGTAAATATTTATTTTTTTGGATGCCCATGCTGATACAGCCCTTGGGAGTTTTAAGCATAAAGTCCGTAACATTTGTAACAAATGCTGTAAGCTATTGAAAACTATAAGGAATAAATGTTACGGACACTTTTTTTTACTGTAACATTTGTAACTATTTTAGGGCTATTTGGACTGTAAGCGATGTTAGGGACGTTTACATACTAGGGTTAGGGTTAAATTATAATTGCTTAGAAACGCGCTGAGCGCGTCTAATGACGTGTAACACTGTTTATACGTTTTAAATATAGCTGTTACAGCCGGCAAAAATAAACATAACAGTCGTTATACGTAGCACGCCACATTAACGCGCCGCGCGCGCCGCGTTTTACGTTTAAACGTCATGGGGCATAGTGTTAGACGTGGCACGTTTAAACGTCATAGGGTACGCCCCCGGGGTCGATTCGATTGAAGGGCCATAGCTATAGCCGGACACACCTCCACAAATTTTGAATTTTGAAAGTAGTCGCCTACACTCATAAATTTTTTACTTTGAAAATAGGCGCTTATCAGGTATATTCCCTAGCATGCAATTAGTCGACGCACAGAAATATCTGCCTCCTGAAGTCCTGTTGGATGAATATCATCCGGCCAATACAACGTTCTTCAAAAACATAAGGCAATTGGAGCAAGCTCTAGTCGCCGCATCACAAGCAGCGGGCTCTGCTACTACCACAGTGGCTAAAATGAACCTGAGAGGGGTGACAAACGCTGACATAGCCGACGAACTAGGCTTCAAACGCGAAAAAGTCGCACGGCTACTAAGGTCACCCGAGGGAAAGAAGCTAAAAACGCTTCTGTACTACCTGCAACATCTCCGTGAGGGCCCCAATATAGAACAGCGCAAGCGCACGCTCTGGGAAATAGCCGCAAAGAACCAAGAAGAAGACCCAAAAACGTCTATCTCAGCAATTCAAGAAATGAACCGCATGGATGGCGTGGGTAAAGAGAAGATTGACCAGCACATAAACGTCACTATCAACAACCAACTGCTACCGAAGGGGGCACTAGATGGTTGAGATGCCATTAACGGGCTATAAGGGCGGATACAAGTACCAACGCACCACACCCTACAGCTACCAACTGGACAGCAAGTTTAAACGCTTGCATGCGGCGCTTCCGTTCTTGAACGTGGTGGACGGCGTAGTAACTGTAGAGATAGGCTATGCATGGGATGGCGTGTCGGGGCCTACCATCGACCGACCCACAACCATGAGAGCTGGCCTGAAGCACGACATGGCCTACCAGCTGATGCGTAATGGCATACTGCCCCAAAGTTACCGCATAATTGCTGACAAACAGCTAAAACAAGACATGAAGAACGACGGCGCGTGGTGGCTAACCTGCCAAGTCTACTACTACACCCTGAGAGCAGCAGGCGCGAAGCACGCAGCCCCTAAGCACAAGAGGAAAGAGAAGTAATGAAGATTTTTGCAGCGCTACTGATTCTCACACTCACACTCACCAGCTGTCAGAGTTCACTGACAATACTTGATGGCGCTACTCATGCGTGCGGGACTATCCACGTAGAAGGTTACTTCACCGACACACAAGGTGAAGTCGTCATAGCTAAAGCCCCCGCTGACTGGACGCCTGAACAGATACAGGCATTTTGTAGGGAAGTATAAAATCGCTGAATTTAAGCTAGATTACAAGCCAAGAGAGGCGTTCCAACCCTTTCACAAGCGCTCACAGCGCTGGTCTGCCTTGGTGTGCCATAGACGGGCGGGTAAGACGGTAGCGTGTATAAACGAGGCGGTGGTACGGGCTACATACACTCAGAAAGAAGACGCTCGCTACGCCTATATCGCTCCCTACTACAAGCAAGCTAAGGATGTGGCGTGGCAGTATCTCAAGAAGGCGACCAAAGGGCTTGCTGTCGAGACACGCGAGAGTGATCTACGTGTAGTTCTACCAAATAACCAGTGGATAACCCTGTACGGCGCTGATAACCCAGATGCCCTGCGGGGTATTTACTTAGACGGCGTAATTCTTGACGAGTACGGCGACTGTCGTCCGTCATTATGGGGTGAGGTGATTCTACCCACTTTGACCGACCGAAAAGGCTGGGCTGTGTTCATCGGCACGCCTAAAGGCAAAAACCACTTCTATGAAATCGTCCAGCGCTCTCAAAAAGAGGCCACTTGGTACGACATGACGTTAAAAGCCAGCGAATCTGGCATTTTAGACGCCGAAGACCTTAAAGAACTTAAAAGCATGATGGATGAGGCACAGTTCACTCAAGAATTTGAGTGTGACTTCACTGCGGCTGTAAAAGGCACGTATTATGCTGCGCTTATTCAGGAAATGGAGGCAGAGGGCAAAATAGCCGCTATTCCAGCACTGTACGACCCTATGGAGCCGGTATTCGCTAGTATGGACCTTGGACGCCGCGACAGCACCGCAGTATGGTTCTGGCAAGAGCATGGCGAAACAATAGATATTTTTGACTATATTGAGATGCGTGGCGAGATAATTGAAGATTTTATAAAAATGTTCCGCTCTCGGCCCTACAAGCTGGAGAAGCTCTGGGTGCCCCATGATGCAAAAGCACACACCGTACAAACACGCAGAAGTTCTATAGAGCAATTTGCAGACGCAGGGTTCCCCGTATCTTTGGTACCCGAGCTAGGACGTCAGCAGGGTATAGACGCCGCTAGGATGATGCTGCCACGTTGTCGCATTGATTCAGGCAAGTGTAGAGGCGGTATTGAGGCACTAAGAGCGTATGCAAGAGAGTATAACGAGCTAACTAAAGCCTTCCGAGATACCCCGCTACATAATTGGGCGTCTGACGGCGCGGATTCGTTTAGATATTTGAGCTTGGTTGCCGCGCAGAAAAAGCATACACTACCGAAACCTATAGCCGCTGTAATTACAAATGAACCTGTGGCCTACTCGCTAGACGATCTTTATGAAGCACAGTCTAAGGGTAAAGTAATATCGCTCTCTCGACGGAGAATTTAAGCATGTATGGCAGCCCAACTGACAGCCAAGGTAACATAGAATCTTTAAAAGATTTTAAGAAAGATAAGCAAGACCAGCACGACCGCTGGGCACAAGAGTTTGCCGCAGCCGACAAAGCATCACGAAAATTTACTAAGCAGGGTAACAAAACAATATCGAAGTACCTAAACGATAAGAAAGGCTCCGAAGCCTCATCGTTCCGTTTAAACCTGTTCTACTCCAATATAAACACTGTTCGAGACTTAATGTTTGGCAGCTTGCCAGAGATTACGTTCTCTCGAAAAAACCAAGACTTCAACGACGACGTGGCTAGAGTAGCCGGCCTGATCTATGAGCGTATGCTTAACGCTGACATAGGCACGCCTAACGACCAATATTCCGACGCGTTGAAGCAGTGTCTTCAAGACCGGCTATTACCCGGCATGGGCGTAGCCCGCGTGCGGTATGACTTTAACGAAGAAAAAGAACAAATTTCTGCTGTTGTAGACATCAAGACAGGCGTTGAGCTTCAAGCTGCGCAAGATATTGAAGTTGTCGCCAACGAGCGGGCCCCTATTGACTACGTGCATTGGCGTGACTTCAAGTGGTCCCCGTGTCGTACATGGGCCGAGTGCAGATGGGACGCGTTTAAAACGTTGCTTACCCGTGACCAACTTGTAACTCGTTTCGGTGAGAAGCTAGGCAATAAGATTCCGCTCACGTCGTCCAGATTTTCACAAGAAGAAAAGAACTACCCTGAAATAGATGAACAGCGCCAAGATGCGTTTAAACGTGCCGAGGTGTGGGAGATTTGGGATAAAGTGGCCTTAAAGGTCCATTGGTGGTGCCCTGACTTCAAAGAAATGCTGGACAGTAAAGACGACCCGTTAGGTCTGACAGGGTTTTTCCCTAACCCCCAGCCTATGATGGCTAACGTCACTACGACAGCGTATATGCCTATCCCTGACTACATCATGGCAGAGGATATTTATTTAGAAATTGACATGTTAGAAACGCGTATCGTGTTGATAACTGAGGCTGTGAAGGTAGTCGGTGTGTACGACGCCGCAGCTGAAGGCGTTAAGCGCCTAATGTCGGAGGCTACTGAAAACGATCTGATACCCGTCGATAACTGGGCTATGTTTGCTGAGAAAGGCGGATTAACCGGCACAATCGACTGGTTACCGATAGAGCAGGTAGCAAACACGCTACAAAAACTCGTAGAAAGGCGCAACGACGCCATGAGCCTGCTTTCGCAGATAACGGGTATGGCAGACATAATGCGCGGCGGCAAACAAGCCGGCGGCGCTGTAAGCGCAACTGAGCGTGCATTAGAGTCACGGTTCGGCTCTGTGCGCATCCAAGCGCTACAAGATGAATTTGCCAAGTACGCAACAGACTTAATTAGGCTACGTGCTGAAGTCGTTAGCTTGCACTTTTCGCCTGAATCTATCGTACAGCAGTCAAATATAATGTTTACAGCTGACGGCGAGCTAGTAGGCCCAGCGATAGAACTAATTAAAAATCGTGTCGATCTTATCTGGCGTATTCAGGTGAAGCCCGAGTCAGTAGCTATGGTTGACTATGCACAGCTGAAGGAAGAACGCACAGGGTACATAACGGCTCTAGCGACGTTTATGCAGTCTGCGGCGCCTCTCGTAGAGATGGACCCGAACGCCACACCGATACTTCTTGAGATGCTGAAGTGGGGGCTTGCGGGCTTCAAAGGCAGCAATGAAGTTGAAGGGGTATTGGACCAAGCTATTAAAAACATTCAGTCTGCCTCGAAAAATAAGGGCGGCGAAGGCCAAGAACAACCTAGCCCAGAACAGATCAAGGCGCAGGCAGAACAGGCTAAGCAGCAGTTTGAGGCGGCTCAGCTTGAGAAGACTCAGAACTTTGAGCGTGAGAAGTGGCAGTACGAAATGCAACATGCGCAGCACCTTAGCGATATGCAGCAGCAGGGCATACAACTAGAGTCGCAAAAAGACGTACAGAAAGAGCAAGCTCAGTTTGGATTTAATATTGAAGAAGAACGCAATGAGACAGAAGAATTTATAAAGCGTGAGGAAGCGCGCCGAAGATTAGCTTTAACGCCTACGTCATAACACGCGCTACAAAGGCTAAAAGTCGGTAAATAAGATTTATGTATAGCTCCAGTAATAAGGAATAAGTATGGCATACAGGCTCGGTAGGGCGTCTAAGGCACATTTAGTAGGTATAGACTCAAGACTGATTGAGATACTAGAAGCCGCCATAAAAATTACAGTTGTAGACTTTGGCGTGCCTGCTACTGGCGGGCTACGCACTACAGAGACACAGCAGGAATTATGTGCAGCGGGCGTCTCTATGTGCGACGGCATAATAAAAAAGTCTAAGCACCAGTCAGGGCTAGCGGTAGACATTTTTGCTTATGATGACGGCAAGGCAAGTTGGGAAGATGAGGACTTAGCTCTCGCAGCTACCGCTATATTACAATCAGCTGTGTTGTTAGGGTATAAAATACAGTGGGGCGGATTGTGGAAAAACTTTAAAGACGCGCCACACTTTGAAATAGTAGGGACTTAAACATGACTAGACGACGATATAGACAACTACCTGACGGCGGCGAGCTGGTAGAAATATTCAATAGCAATACCGCGTCCCTATCTGCCAGCATACGTAAGGACATAGAGCCGTTTAAATCGCCTATCGACGGCAGCGCCATCAATACGCGCTCGCAACTTGAAGCGCATAACAAGCGCCACGGCGTCAGTAACGACCTTGATTCCTTGCGTGAGCGATCAGCACAATATTTAAAAAGCCAGCATGTAGACACCGCGATAAACAAACGCGAGCGTATAGCAAAGCTAGTAGAGGCGTATGACCGCGCATCCAGTCCAGATTTTAGTAGACGAAAGCAATACGATGAAGACTCACAACTACAGTAGGAGTAGTAAACATGGGCACAGCAACAACAGAAATAGTTGAAGAAGAAATAGACGTAGCACCTGAAGATGAGCTACGGGACAGCCTCGCCAGCGCTTTTGACGAAGCGGAAGCAGACGCGAATGCTGATAATCAAGACGCAGCAGAAGCTAAGGCAGCAGACCCTACAATACCCGCAGATGCTAGGGTAAAAAATACCGCAGTAGTTCAAACGGATGAAGAAAAAGCAGCGGAAGTAGACGCTAAAGCGCCTGCTTCATGGTCACCAGCTGCGCGTGAAGATTGGGCCAAAGTGCCTAAGCAGGTACAGGAAACTATTGCTAAGCGTGAACGTGAAATGTCTGCGACTATGCAAGAGACAGCACAGGCACGTCAGCACCAGACAGCGTTTAATAACATGATGCAACCTTTTCAGCCTATGTTTTTGGCGCAGGGCGTAAAAGACCCTATGCAGGGAGTCTATGAAATTTTGCAGACGTCGGCAAAGCTACAGAACGGCACTCCTCACGCTAAAGCCGCAACTATGGCGGGCATGATTAAACAGTTTGGCATAAGTATAAGAGATTTAGATGACGCAATAGTAGGCAATGCGCCAGCTGCGGAAGCAGCAGCGGACCCTAGACTTGATGCAATGACGAAGCAAATAAATGACATGCAGGGGTATTTTACTCGGCAGAACACCGACCAGCAAAATACAATAAACCAAGAAACAGAAAAATTCTTGAACGAAAACGAGTTTGCTAAAGACTTGCGTACCACTATGGCTGATTTTATGGATATTGCCGGAAGGCAAAACCAGAGGCTAACGCTGCAAGAGGCTTACGACCGTGCAATAAATACGCGTCCTGATATAGTAGAAATACTTAAAAATAGGGCTTTGGTGACAAATTCTAATCAACGTATGACCAGAGCGCGTAGCGCAGGCGTAACTGTTCCGCTGTCTACAAGCGGGGGGAATAGGGCGTTATCACCACAAAGTTTGCGTGATTCTATTGCAGACGCATTTAATAATGCTTAGTATGCAAGTCTACCAATTACAAAAGTGAGTAGCCCCACGTCACCAGCGAGCGCAAGCCCACGCTACAGACGAGGCGAAACCCAAGTGATTAGAGGCGTTAAAACCCCACGCTACGGCGAGGTTTAAACAATCTAAGGTAACTACGCAATTACTTTTAATCTAATTATTGGAGGTTCGCCAAATGGCTTTCCCAAATGTTTCCGACATAATTGCGACTACAATCGAGAGTCGTACAAAGAAAATCGCGGATAACGTAACCGATAACAACGCACTTCTAAAAAAATTGAGCATGTCTGGTCGTATCAAAACGATTTCTGGCGGCTCAAAGATTTATGAAGAACTGTCGTTTGCTGAAAACAGCAACGCGGGTTGGTATTCTGGCTACGATCTGTTACCTGTTGGCATGTCCGACGTTATCAGTGCTGCTGAGTTTGAACTCAAGCAAGCCGCTGTTCCTGTAGTTATCTCTGGCCTTGAGCTGCTGCAAAATAGCGGTAAAGAGCAGATGATTGATCTACTTGAAGCCCGCATGGGTGTCGCTGAGTCAACACTGTCTAACCTTATTGCTACTGGCTTGTACTCTGACGGTACTGGTTCAGGCGGTAAAGAAATTACAGGACTTGATTTGGCTGTTCCAGTCGACCCAACTACTGGCACGTATGGCGGCATTGACCGTTCTGCGTACACGTTCTGGCGTTCTAAAGTATCTTCTTCTGCTTTGACTTCAGCTAACGTGCAAGCGGCTATGAACACGCTTTGGGCTAGCCAAGTACGCGGCAACGATATGCCTGATCTTATTATCATGGATAACAACATGTGGACAATCTACATGGCGTCGCTTCAGGCGCAGCAACGTTTCCATCAAGCTGAAGTTGGCGATTCTGGATTCCCAACGCTGAAGTTTATGGGCACTGATGTTGTCCTAGACGGCGGTATTGGCGGCAACGCGACTACTAAAACAGCGTATTTCCTTAATACGAAGTACCTGAAGTATCGTCCACACGCTTCACGTAACATGGTTCCATTGAGCCCCAATCGTCGCTATGCGACTAACCAAGACGCAGAAGTGCAAATCTTGGCTTGGGCCGGCAACTTAACCTCATCTGGCTCACAATTCCAAGGCCGATTAATAGATACTGATTAGAAAAGTGGGAACTTCTACAGGTAGCGTTTAAACGCTTCCTGTAATTTTTAACTTTTAAATTCAGTTTCGAGGACTAAAAAATGAGTAATATTGGTATAGGTGTAACTGATGTACGAACATCAGCGGAAGGCGCAGCAGTTCGTATAGGTACGGTAATGTCATTTGACGACGTTGACGGCGGAGGCTCACAGGAGTTTTTGTATGTAACAGCTAGTGAAGCTATTACAGCGGCAGGCTATCTTTGTGTGCAAACAGCTGAAAACAGCGTAGAAATGGCAGATACCACTTCTACGGCTCCGGGCTCTGGCGCGGGCATGCGCTGCGGTGCTGCTATGGCAGCTATCGCGTCTGGCGGCTTTGGCTGGATTCAAATCTACGGCAAAGGCTCCTTACGGACTCTTGCAAGTGCTGCTAAAGGGACTGAGCTTACTTGTTCAGCCACGCCGGGCGCTGTAGACGATGCTACGACAGCAGGACTTGAAGTAATTAACGGCATTTCGTTGGGTACCGCCACTGGCGGCGCCGCAGCAACTAACGCTGATGCTTACTTTAGCTACCCTATTGTCGGTCGCACGCTATAAAGTAAGCTAGTAAAAACGGGGGCCTATCGGCCCCTTTTTTTAAATTTATTTTTAACCACACAACTACAGTAGGAGTAGTTTTTATGGAAGATAGCGAAGGTTTTACCCAAGTAGCCATCGGCACTGAAGGCGCGAACCGCGCATTTTCAAACGTGGGGCCGCAAAAACACGGTCTTTTTGTGCAGTTTTACATGCACCCTCGGCAAAGCGAAGCCAAGTCGACTGAAGCCGGTAGACCAATTTACGACGAAACAGAATACATACGCATTATGGTGCCGGGCGACAAAGCATCCATAGTCGAGCGCCCAGTACGTCTGGGTATTCACGTAAACGCAGACAATCAGAAGTTCTCCGCTGAGTATTCAGCGTTTAGAGCCAACAAAGAACAGACAGAAGTAGGCACTCCGCTAGCCGAGTGGCCCCCTATATCACGTTCACAAGTAAAAGAAATGGCGTATTTTAACGTCCGCACTGTTGAACAGCTCGCTGGTATGGCTGACAGCCACATACAAAAATTTGCGGGCCTGTTAAAGCTACGGAATCTTGCGCAACGATTTATAGAGCATGCCGACGCTGCGGCGCCGCTTAGCAAAATGCAAGGCGAACTAGACGCAAGCACCGCGTCAATAAACGCACTTATTCAGCAAGTTAAAGCTCAAGCAGATGAACTGGCAGTTTTGAAAGGCAACACGGTAGCTGCGGTGCCCGTGGTTGAAGCTCCTGTGGCGACGTATAAACAACCTACGCCGTCGGTAACTACGCCAATAGAAGACGAGCCCGACGCTGACAGTGCGTATGCGTCTGCGCCACTGAACTTGAGTGTAGATGAAGACGTAGTAGAGCAGAAGGCAGCAGAGTCTAACCCCGCTGCGAAAAAGCGACGCGCTATAGCTAAATAATAGGTGAGATATGGCAGTAACTAGATACGATACAGTCAATACGATTGTAAACCGCGCTGCCGTAGAAGTAGGCCTTACCGCTATTCCTGACGTATTTGCAGGGGGCGACCCTGCATTTGCGCAGCTTACAGGCTTACTTACGAGTGGCCTGCAAACGCTAATGGAAGATTACGTATGGAACATACTCATACGAACCTTCCAGTATACGACAGCTGGTGGAGCAGACAGCGTAGTACCGCTGCCTGATGCCTTTGCGTATATGATTCCTCAAACCGGATGGGAGCGCAGTGAGAATGTTCCCCTACTAGGACCGTTGAGTTCACAAGAGTGGACCTACCTACTTGGGCGCGACCTTGTTAGCTCAACTATCTACGCTTCCTTCCGGTTTGATCAAGGCAGTTTTTACATATTTCCAAACGACCCTGTACCAATAGGCTTAGACATAAATTTTGAATACGTGTCTAGGAATCTCATTAAGATAGCTACAGCGCCAACTACATACACTGACGTAGCCGCTACTGCGGAAGATATTGTTCAGTTGCCAGCTAATCTAGTTGTTAAGCAGCTTAAAATGTTATTTTTAGAGGCTAAGGGCTTCGATAGCACCAAGGCTACTGACGCGTTTAACTTGGCACTACAGTCATGGATGGGCAAAGATAATAGCGCGCCCATACTAAATACGCGTGGCGGACGTGGTGCCTACCCGTATTTAAACGGCTTTAGAAATACACCGGATACTGGCTATGGTGGTGCGTAATGGGCGTACCAAATACGCGTAGAGCCCAACGACAGTCTTCTATGGGGGCAGAAATACCTGCGTCCATATTAGGTATAAACGTCGTTACGTCCCTATCTACCATGAACCCTGCCGAGTGTATCTACAGCTATAATATTGGCGCTGAAGACTTGGGTATGACTGTTCGTGAAGGTAACGCTGAGTGGGCAAACGGCTGGACAGGCGGCATAAGTAGGACAGTAATACCCTTTGAAGGTAACGTAGCTGCCGACGACAAGCTATTTGTGGCTAACGACGCAGGAATATGGGACGTAACGACCGCCGACACTACCGCGCCAACACAAGTAGTGACGTTCCCCTCTACAGCAGGCGACGCGGGTATATGTTCGTCAGTAAACTTCTCCAATGACGGTGACGAGCGTTTTCTACTCGTTTGCGATATGGAAAATGGCTACTACCGCTGGACTCAATCTACTAATACTTGGGTAAAATACACTCAAGGCGCAGGCGCTAATCAGGTAGACAACGTAGACCCCGCGCTATTTGACTATTTGATGATATGGAAAGAACGACTGTGGTTTGTACAGGAAGACTCAGCTAACGCATGGTACTTGCCCATAGGCGTATATGAAGGCGCGGCGGTTAAGTTCAATTTCGGCGCACAGTTCAAATTTGGCGGCGCGCTACGTTCGATACATAACTGGACGCTAGACGGCGGCGCAGGTATAGACGACTATCTAGTAGCTATATCAGGTGCCGGTGACGTAGTTGTGTATCAGGGCACTGACCCGGCTGCGGCGGCTACTTTTGCACTGGTTGGCTCATGGTATGTGGGACAGTTACCGGCAGGTAATCGTATAGCTTTTGAATATTCAGGCGAGGTGTACATACTCTCGATACAAGGGCTTCTGCCCATGTCTTCAGTGCTGAATAGCGCAAACGCTAAAGACCCTTATACTTATTTGACCGCCAAAATATCGCCGTATATGCGTAACGTAATGAACTCCGCGATAGATGATTTTGGGTGGCAGGTTTATGTAAACCCTAAAAAGAGCAAATTACATATAAACTCGCCTCCTAGAACGGGCTTTGACCAGTTAGCTTTTTCCTTCTATTTTGGTAACCAGTCATGGTCTATGGACCGTGGAGTAGACAAAGCACACTCTGCTAACTGGAAAGGTGATCTGTATTGGACAGACATAAGCCGCAATAAGCTGTTTAAACAGACTGGCGGTGCAGACAACGTATACATAGACCCTACCACTGATGGACAGCCAATAGCGGTAACGTGGGATATACTAACGGCGTACCAGCCTTTAGGTAATTCTCCGTCTACGTTTAAACGCGCTCAGTTTATCCGACCAATGTTCTCAGCACAGGGCGTACCTGCATTTACAGTAGCCGCGCGGTATGACTACAGTATAGCCGAGCTATCTGGCGCGCCATCTTATGCTATTGGCGGTGCGGGAGTGTGGGACAACGGCGACTGGAATACAGCTACTTGGGCTTACGGCACAGAAAAGTCAGATACGCCACGCGGCGGCGCAGGTATGGGCCGACACGTAGCGGTTATAATGCGCGGCGTATCGGCGTCGCCCACTACACTAGCCGCGTTTGACTTGACCTACGACGAAGGGGGCCTACTGTAATGTTTACTTTCGGACCTCTACAGGAGCAGCATTGGGCGCTGATACCTGATGGTGGTCGACCTACGCTAAGTGTAGACACTAAAGGTGTCGTAGCGCTAGACGGCACAGGTGAGCTTGTAGCGGCGTGCGTATTTGATAACTGGTCGTTCAATGCGTGTCAAATACATATCTATATAAATAACCCTTTTGTGCTGAAGCATGGTTTTGCAAGGGAGGTATTCAACTACGCATTTAATACATGCGGCAAAAATATTGTTTTCGGCATGACACCTGCTGATAACGAAAAAGCGTTAAAATTTATAAAGAATATTGGCCTTGTAGAAATTTTTAGAGTACCGGAAGGGTACAAAGAAGGTATAGACTTCGTGCTTACACAGTTACGCAAAGAAGATTGCCGCTGGATTGAACACGAAATACGTTTAAACGCTATCGGAGCGAGCTAACATGGGCAGCAAATCGGCACCAAAGACACCTGACTATAGAGGCGCGGCAGAAGAACAAGGCGAGTCAGCACAGCAAAATACGACCACTCAGACGTATGCTAATCGGCCTAACCAAACTACGCCGTGGGGCTCTAGTACGTGGACTAATAGTTCTACTATAGACCCGTCTACAGGCAAGCCAGTTACGTCATGGAATCAAGACATAACGCTCTCACCCAGTGAGCAGGCGTCGTTTGATTCGCAGTCGCGTATCCGCGCGGGGCTGTCTGAAGGCGCTGAAAGTTTAGTAGGCCAAGCCACGGAATCATTTGCTACGCCGTATGATCGCTCACAGCTACCCGACTATGCAGCTACGCCCGCTACTCCGCAGAACGCGTATTCGGCTACGACACTAGATATAGGTGTGGCACCTACGCCAGAAAGCGACTACAGCACAGCATTAGCGCGCGGTACTGGCCCTCAAGTACAAGATAGAGTTACGTCTAATGTTGCTATGGGTACGGCACCCACGGTACAGGGCGCGGTAAGTTCTAATATGCAGCGCGGCAACATAGCTACGGCAAGTGACAGCGCGCTAATTGGCGCTAGAGATTTTGCAGCGGGCCCTAACGTAACAGGTATGGATGCTACTACAAATCAGTGTGGTGGCTACACAAACCCTAACAGCACTAACGCCTTGTCTGAGCAGAGCCTTAACGCGGGCGGGAACTATAATCCTAACTTTGCAAGCACTCAATACAACCGCCAAATGTCGCTTGAAGGCCCTAGAATGGCGCGTGCAACAGCCGCACTTGACGGGCAGTTGCGCAACCAAGGTTTAGCACCGGGCACTGAGGCATACGATACAGCGATGAATGACTTGCGCAACCAACAAGGCGAGCAGACTTCACGTATGGCACAGGATGCAATGCGGCTCGGCGCGCAAGAACAGCAAGCACAGTTCGGTAGAGAGTTATCTACTCGGCAACAAGGCGCGCAAGAGGTAGACCAGAGTTTTGGTAGAGGTTCTACAGCGTCTAAACAGCAAGACGCGCAGCGCTATCAGCAGTTTCAAGAACAACAGACACGCGATATGCAGCGCTACAATCAAGAGTTGAGCGCGGCAGGTTTTAGCGACCAGCAGCGTCAGCAGATGGTTCAGCAGAAAATGGCGGATAATGAGCAGCAGTTCTCACAGCAAATGCAGCAGGCTAACCTTATGGACAGCCAGCGTGCGGCAGATTTTGGTGAGCAGTTAAGTTCTGGCGCTCAACTTTTTAGCCAACAGTTAAGCGCAGGACAGTACGCCGACAGCCAGCGTGAGGCAGATATAGCCCAGCAACTACGCACAGGCGCGCAGCAATATAGCCAGCAGTTAGGCGCGGGGGCGTATGCAGACAGCCAACGTGAGGCAGATTTAGCCAATACGCGGGCTGTAGCTGACCAGACGTATAGACAAGGCTTGGCGGGTGCTGAGTTTGCAGACAGTCAACGCAGCACTGACATAAATCAGCGTTTAGCCGCTGGTGGACAGACTTTTAACCAAGATTTGCAGGGTGCAGACTATCAAAATACGCTACGGCAATCTAAGTTGGTTGAAGATATGCAGGCGCGGGGCATGACCATAAACGAGATAAACGCGCTACTTTCAGGTAATCAGATAGGTTTGCCTAGTATGCCGGGCTTTGATAGTGCAACTAAAGCTGATGCAACACAGTACGGCAACGCAGCAGCGGACCAAGGCCAGTTTGCAAATCAAAGGTACGCGACTGCTTTAAGTCCTATAAACTCAGCGCTTAGTGCAGCCGGTCAGCTGGGCAGCACTTACGGCAACTAACGTAAACACAGTAAGAGGCGGGTTATGGCAGATTCAATCACAGCGTATGTAGACAGGCTCATGCAGCAGCAAAATGCGCTACGTGGGGGTCCCGCTACTACACAGCCGGGTTTTAGTGCGCCCACTATGTCTGCGTCGCCTGATATGTCGGCTATGCAGCCACGTCCGCAGGGCCCATCACTTATGCCTACTCCACGGTCGCAGGCTGAACTAGCCGCCCTACGCACGGGTGACGCAGCCGCAGCACCTAGAATGGCACAGGAAATGTACAACCGTGATTTCCAACCCGGTTCAGGGTTACTTGGGTTAGGCCAGAAATTTGCGCGTAGCTTTAAGAAAGACGAAAGGCTAGCGGGCTACGAAGATCAAGCCATACAAGGGCTATCGCGTGCGCGTGAGCTTGAAGACATGCAAGCTGGCCGCACACGTCAAGATGAAGTAAACGAGATAATGCAGCAGCAGGGCTACGATACTAATGCAGCGCGTTTAGACGAAGTTGGACAGCGACAACGCAACGAAGCCACCATAAACGCAGCGGATACGCGAAACATACGCACCACTAACGCGAGCATATATGGCACCGATCAACAGGGTGCACGACAGAACGATCAGCAAGGTTTTCTAGCAGGTTCAGAAAATACGAAGCCGTACCATGACGGTAAAGGCGGTGTAGTCAACGTCAGGCGCGAGCCGGCTACTGGTGCGACGTTTACCGTAGATAGCTCTGGCGCGCGGACACCTATAGATACCAGCACCTTAATCCCGTACACAGCGCCACAGACAGGTAGTGTGCCACGCGCTGCAAACTTGGAGCGTGCAGAAAATGTTGATGTATCAGCTATAGACGACCAAATAAACGCATCTACTATGGGCCGCATTTTAAGCTCTCCTGTGTTTGAGCAGGCTACAGGAACGTTTGACCCTGAGAGATTTTTAGGTAAAAACATACCTACTGACGCATCAGGTCGCGCTATCCAGTCATTAAACATAGACATGGAAGCTATGAAAGTTACTGGCGTAGCTCCTATACTTGGCATAATGGGCGTTAATCCTACTGACAAAGATATGGAGGAAGCGTTGAGCACTATGGTATCAAGCAAAGACCAGCCCCGCGCGTGGATAGACTATGTACGTAACAAGTTCGCCCCGCGAGCTAGGGAAGTGGCCCTTATGAGGCTAGCCTCTGGTGAATCAACTAGAGAGGTTACCGCCGACGAAATAAACGCCGCGTACAACGCACTAATGAGGTTAGCTGACGACTCTGAAGCCCGCTTGTATCCTGATGAAGTCGCGGAGGCTGCAATAACCGAGGGCTTTGACCCCACACAAAGAGTGTCTGACCCTACACGCCTCACACAGGGCGACCGCGCTGCGCGTAGAGCGCACATCCAAAGTTTACTGGGTAATTAAATGGCTGAGCTAACCCCAAAAGAAAAAATAGACCTAGAACTAGAACTAGAGCTAATGGACCTAGCGGACGCTGACGAGCGCGCGCTTAGATCACCTAAAAACGCGTCGTTTGGCGCGAAAGCAGCCGAAGTAGGCCGTTCTGTGGTACGCGGGGCACAAAATTTTATAGCGGAACCTCTTGCGGACCTGACTTGGGACGTAGGCACAGCAGCCATACCACGGCTCGGGGACAAGCCGTGGGACGTTATAAAACGCGTAGGAAGCGAGCTAAATCCGTTTGGTGAAGCTGATGGCGCTGACGTAACTCGACAAGAATTTTACGACCGCCCGTTAATGCAGTCACTTACCCAAGAAAAGTTCGACAGAGGCGAAAGTGCGCCTCTGGACATGGCAAAAACTGGTGCTGAGTGGGCGCCGGCGTTAATAAACCCGTCGCAGTCCCTTGCGCGTAACGTAGCTACAGTTATAGTGGGCGGGGGCGGCGCCGGCGGCGGTGAGTGGGCTGGCGGCGAGATAGGTGAAGTTATAGGTGGCATATCAGGTGCCGTATTGGGCGCTAGGACGCCAACGGGCATACAAAATCTAGTAAAGCGCATTAGAGACGGGCTAGGCTATTCAAGAGAGCAAGCAGAGCAGGCTTTGGCTAAGTTTTTTCGTGAGAACGTAGAAAATATCGACGAGGCACAAACTACGGTTGCACAACGTGTCGCGGCAGGCGAGAAGGGCACTACAGGGCAGCTAGCAGGCGATGCAGAGCTATTGAGCATAGAAGCTGGGGCTAATACTTCAGTGCCCGCTATCACCGCTCAGAGAACCGCGCGTACTGAGCGCGCAGAACAAATTGTAGATGACGCCCGTGGCGCATTTGGTACGCTACCTCCTGCACAGTCGGGGCTACCACAAGCTCAAGCTCAAGCTCAAGCTCAAATAGCTGAGCGAATAGGAGCCTCAGAAGGCCGTTTAAACTTAGCTGTAGAAGCTGAAGCTGATGCGGCACGTATTGCTGAAGCACAAGGAAGGCGTGTAGCGACTGACACATCCACCGTAGCAGCCAGTGAAGAATTGGCTAGCACGCTGACGACTACACAAGCTAACTACGACAGGCTGTATAAAAAGCCTGTGTGGGAACAGTTTGATGCGTTACGCGGCAAGTCGGGCGCAATAGAGACAGCGCCGTTCAAAGCGCGTTTAACCAATTTCGTAAAACGGTTGTCACCTACAGAACGTAGCGTATTTAACGACTCCTACATGAAGGAAATGAATTTTATAGAACAGTTAAATACGACTGCCAGACCTTCCGAAATAGCGTTTCTTGTAAGTCGGTTTAAAACTATTACAGGAAACGCACAGCGTACAGGCAGCACAACAGCTACCGAAAAGTTTTTAACCCAGCTAAGCGCAGGCATGGAAGACTTATTGTTAGCAAGTCCCGAAGCAGGCCCCCTCTATCAGAACGCGGTGAACGCTACAAAAGCATCAACTGCTCAGTTCAACCAGCGTACTCTAGGCGCAGCTCGTGGCGACCCAATAGTAGAAACGCTAGGGCAGCGTTTCGTTAAGCCCGGAGACGCCGGCGCAGCAGCAGCCAACGACCTTGCGGCGTCACCGCCTGAAGTCATAGCGCAAACAGGTGAATACCTGAAAGCCCTTGCCGCACGAGAAGGTTTAAACGCAGCTTTTATAGACAAGTACGAAGGATTTTTAAGCGCCTTTCCTGATCAAGCGCTTGTGGCTGAGCTACGCAGCGCGGCTAGCGCAGAGTCGGGGCTGGTGCAGGCGCGCGCAGCAGCAGCAGAAGCGGCGACTGCCGAAGGCGCAGTACAGACGGGGCTGAATAAGTCGGTAATAGCCGAGTTTGCTACCGAGCCAAATAAAACAATGGAAAGATTGCTAGCAGCCAGAGACCCCGGTGCGCGTTTAGACGAGCTAATAACCACAATAGACAATCCCGCCGTTGTGCGTGATGCGTTCAGAGAGACTTTTGTTAACTCCATGTCTACAAGCACTGGCGGTGTGACCAAAGTAACGCCTAAAGCGGTAGAAGATTTCCAAAGAATGTATCCTACGTTACAGAGACTTTTTGCTGACGCACCAACAGAGCTTCGTGCTATACAGACTGCTGTGGAGCGTACAAAAGTAGACCTGCTACGTGAGAGCATACCGGGCACCAAGTTAGTCAGCGGGTTAGACGAGCTAGATAGTCTCATGGCGTCAGCTGGTGCAGCTACCGTACTAGAGATGGGCTTTACCGGCACGCACGCGCTAATGGTAGGCGGCGCTATCCGACGACAGATTATGAGTATGCTTGGTAAAGGTCAAATAGACCCTCTCAAGGCACAGGTGCTTAGCGACATGGTGGCTAGCCCACAAGAATTTTTACGTATTTTAGCGACGGCGCCGCGTACACCAAATATGAGCGTGGCCGAACACATTGGAAGCGCTATTACAGCAATGGCTCAGCCAAGTTTTGTAGGCTTCCAATCAGACATAACTCAAGAATAACGAGGTTTAAACATGGCTAGAGACGCGAGTGGCAACTATACCTTACCTGCCGGCAACCCAGTTGCGGGCGGTACTACCATTACGGCTACGTGGGGCAACACCACCATGTTGGACGTGGGGACTGAGCTTACTGCGTCGTTAGACCGTAGTGGTCAGGGCGGTATGCTGGCGGGCCTGAAGGGGTTTGCAGGAACAGTATCACTACCGGCGTTTACGTTCTCAAGCGAAATTAGCAGCGGTATGTACTATGTAGGTACTGGCGATTTTCGTATGAGCGTGCTGGGTACTACAACTACCAAGTGGATAGACGACACAAGCACCCCAGCAGGCTCACAAAAGCCCTTTTTAATATGGAACGGTACTACGTGGGACGCACCGCTTACGTCAGCGGGAACAGTAACAAGTATTGACGTATCAGGCGGAACTACAGGTCTTACTACGACCGGCGGGCCTGTTACTACGTCAGGCACTATTACGTTTGCAGGCACAGTTGTTGTGGCTAGCGGCGGCACAGGTTTAACAGCATTTGGCACCGCAAACCAAGTATTAGCGGTCAATGCAGGTGGTACAGCACTAGAATACCAAAGTGTAACCACAGGAACCGTTACTAGCGTTGATGTTTCTGGGGGCACTACAGGTCTTACTACTTCAGGCGGCCCTGTTACGGGCTCTGGCACTGTTACCCTTGCAGGCACTCTTGGCGTAGCCAATGGGGGTACTGGTGCAACTACGCTGCCAGCTAATAACGTACTTCTCGGCAACGGCACATCTGCGCTACAAGCTGTAGCACCGGGTGCGCTAGGGAATATTTTAACCTCTGACGGCGCAACGTGGACGTCTGGGGCGGCTTCAGGTGGCTCCCCCGGTGGCGCTATTTTCACTTTACAATACTCAGGAGGCTTTTAAGCCATGGCTGCAAATACTTCACCAATTTATCCTTTAGTACCTTATATCGCGCTTGGCGATCTCACTGCGGTAACAGCTTGCACAACTCGTGCGCCAACTGCCACAGCTTCGCTTGCCGGTGCAAATATCTCAATTCTTGCTCCTGCTACGACTGAGGGTCTACGACTCGACAAGATAAAAGTGAAAGCGGCTTCAAGCTCTTTTACTGCGCCGACTGTTGCACAGACAGTAATGATCTGGCTATGGGACGGTACAACTGCGTATATTTTTGACGAGATAATAATCAGCGCGTTGACTCCATCAACTACCGCAGGTTCATTTGAAGTGGAGCATAGCTACTCAGATGTTGTGCTTCCACCAGCGTTCGCGCTCTATATGTCAACTTCGATAACTACAACGGCCTCCACAACAGCTTTAACTGTTCAGGCATTTGGTGGTACTTACTAATGTTCACTCCCGGCTTTGAAAGGTTTAAACAATTTATCCGTTATGGGTCAAGCGTATTACCTCCTAACGGGCCTACTCGTGTTCAACCTCCTTATTGGAGAGACTTTGAATTAGTGCAAGCCACGACTTCAACTAAGACTGTGCCGCTTAACGTCTACCAGATCGGCTTTGCTGTTTGGGGCGGCGGTGGTAATGGCTGGCAAGGAGCTACTTATAATGCTGGCGGAGGCGGAGGTGGATTCGCTTATGGTGTTTTAGACGTAGTTCCGGGTCAGTTGCTTCCTACGCTAACAGTCGGCGCACAAGGCGGCACGTCCTCTGTAGGCGCTTTGCTGTCTGCTACTGGCGGGGCTAACGCTACTGTTAGCGTTCCGGGGGCAGGAGGGGCAGGAACGGCTACTGATGTAAGACTTCCCCAAACAGCTTCTGGCGGCGCAGGTGGTGGGCCGGGTAATGGAGGGAACGGTGCAGGTGGGGCCGGTTCTTTTTACGGAACAGGCGGCGCAGGGACTGGCGGCGGCGGCGGGCTTGGGCCAAACGCCACGGGAAACGGTGGTGGCGGAAACGGGAGTTGTGGCGGTGGAGGTTCTGGAACCGGCGGCGGTGGTACTGGCGGTAAAGGAATAAACCCTTTTGGTGGCGGCGGTTTAGGCGCTGCCGGCGGCATAACAATCACAGCCTCTGGCGGCACATCTGGCACAGGAAGTGGTGCATACACTCGCAATTTATTTTTGCGGCTTTTCGACAAAACTCTGGATGGTTCTGGTGGCGGGTATGGGGCTACGTCAACTCCGGGTGGCAACGGTGGCCCCGGCGGTGGTGGTGGCTCTGCACCAAGCACAGGTGTTGGGGGCACTGGCGGCTTCGGCGGTGGCGGTGGTACGGGTAATTCTGTCAGGGGTGGTGATGGCGGTTTCGGTGGCGGCGGCGGCGAAACTAATGGCGCAAAAAAAGGCGGCAATGGAGGAATTGGCGGTGGAGGTGCGGGTACTTACCAAAGTGCTAGTGGCACAAAAGGCTTTGGCGGCACTGGATTAATCGTCATGTACTACACAGAAGGTTACTAAAATGAGCAAGAATTTATTTGGATTTGCAAAGCCACTATCTAACTCTGATCGTGTTGCGCCTCCTATGTGGAAAGAGGCTAAACCCTTTCTGGTCGCTGGAACTTATACAGGTGAAGTAGTCCCTGAAAACGTATACCAGATTGGTGTCTATGTCATGGGTGCTGGTGGTAATGGTGTAGCAAATAATGCTGGCGGTGGTGGAGGTGGTTTTGCCTTTGGAATTATTGATGTTGTCCCCGGTGAAATACTGCCGTCATTCACAGTCGGCGCGGTTGGTGCGAACTCCACTTTTGGCGAGTCATTATTAATCGGCGGTTTTGGTGCTAACGGCGCTACAACAACTGGCGGCTCGGGAGGTACTGGTACGGCTTCACCTACTTTGCGCGGGGCAAGAACAGCGTCAGGCGGTGTTGGTGGTGGTGGCGCTGGTAGCGGTTCAGGCGGCGGCGGCGGTGCGGGGTCGTTTTATGGCAAGGGAGGCAAGGGCGGCGATAGCTCAACCGCTGGCGCTCTAGGAGGCGGTGGAGGATTAGGCGGAAATGGCGGTGATGGTGATTATTCCGGTGCAACTGGAGGTGGTGGTGGCGCTGGTGTAGGCAATGATGGGGGGGACAGCTCAACAGGCGTAACGACTTCTCATGCAGGTGGTGGGGGTACAGCATCAGCAGGTCAAGCGGGGTCAGCCTCAGCCACGGTAGGCGCTAACGGCGGTGCAGGTATTGCGGCTCAAGGCGGTATTGCTGGAGTGTCGGGTCCGGGGGGTAACGGGTCGCAAGGTGATACCGATGTAAGTATTTGGATTCAACTGGTTACTGCCTCTTTTAACGGTTCGGGTGGCGGCGGCGGTGGAACTGCTGCTAGTTTCGGTGGTTTAGGCGGTGCTGGAGGCGGCGGCGGTGGGGGTCAAAATCATGCGGGAGCTGGTGGATTTGGCGGTGGCGGAGGTGGCGACTCAGGCGGTGGCGGGCTAAATAGAGGCGGATTTGGTGGTGGCGGCGGCGGGGGGAACGGTGGCCCAGTAACTATTGGTGGTAATGGCGGCGGGTCTGCCCAAGGAACTAACACATTACCCGGCGCTATAATTCTCTACTGGACGGAAGGCTACTAAAATGAAATTTGCAAGAATAGTAAACAATACAGCGGTAGACGTTAGAGATAACTCGCCTGATGGATGTTTTACGCCTAACATTGTGGCAGAGTTTTCACAGGTTCCCGATAATGTGCAGGACGGATGGTGTTTAAACGATGGCGCATGGTCAGCACCTCCTGTAATACCGCCTCATGTACTTACGGCAGACGAGATTCTAGCTATGGAGGTGGAGGCTGAAGCTGCTGAAGCTGCTGAAGTACGCAAGGAACGTGACGCTAAACTAGCCTCAACTGACTGGACACAAGTAGCAGACGCGCCAGTAGATCAAGTGCCGTGGGCAGTTTATCGCCAGAGTTTACGCGATGTACCGGCTCAAGTGGGCTTTCCTAGCACAATAGAGTGGCCTACAGAGCCGCAGTAACGGAGCAGTCTTGTGACCAAAGAAGAAATGGCTAATCTGATTGAGCAGTCCGCCGAGCTTGGCGCTAAAAAAGCCCTGCGCGATATTGGATTAAGCGAGGATAAAGACTTGCTGTCCGATGTCTCTGAGCTTAGATCGTTGTTAGATTCGTGGCGCACTGCCAAACGAACGGCGGGTAAAACAATCATCCAAGCGTTGACTACGATTTTCTTAGCAACACTTATGGCTGGAGCATACTTCAATTTCACGGATAAACAGTGAGGTGAGCTGTGTCCAAAGACCCGTTTAAACTGAATAAAAAAGGAAAATAACAATGTCTATTATGTGGAAAGATGAGTTGCCGGATGGCTTGATGGGAAGCTCGGACACCATGAACTTTACGCTGGACTCAACGGGCGAGTGGGAAGACAGCAAGACTTACGACACAGTTGGCTCTACGGTAGATGTGAGTGGCACTATCACAAGTCCCGCAGGATACGTTTGGAATATAAAATGCTCAAGCTCACAAGGCTGGTCAAAAGAATACGACAATGTTTCTACGGGAACAAAAGAAAGTTTTAGCATCAAGACAAATTTCGGCTCAACAAAAGTGACGATTAAAATTTACTCGGTCAATGGTGACGCGGACGCGGGCCTTCAGGGTCAACTTGTAATAGATAGTTA
>FLOH01001517.1_pt1 | contig 35438 bp, 60 predicted proteins | sample 756751 | NCBI WGS metagenome assembly FLOH01 (sample SAMEA4026879, study PRJEB14308) | marine metagenome | biome: coastal water; material: water | depth 74 m
AAAATAAGAAACGAAACCAGCACTTGATCCCGTACCTACTCCAAGTTCACCATCACCATTCACATCTAGGATTATAGCGCTTAATTCATCAATTATTTGAAGAGTAAAATTCCCTAAATTTATGACTCTGTTTGAAATTACAGTTCCATCAGCTTCAAAAATAGTTGGAACAGTGACATTACCATTAATATCAACAGTTACACCGTTTATTACTTTTGCACCGTTTACTATATCTATATTTATATCTGGCATAATGTAAAGTTATTAATTTTTTTGTTTAATATGGATATTTTAATCTTATCAATTCTTTTTGTGCCAACCATTCTATTTTCAAAACGTCTGCATCTGCATCTAATCCCTCCATTCTCTTTGCTGTTATAGCATTTAAAAGTTTGTCAGTTGTATTTTCGTATTCTTTCGCCCTCATTAATTGAGGTGTCCAGATTATTTCTTCCATTCCCATAATTTATAATTTAATAAGTGTCCATTTTATGTACCCAACATTTAACTAATCCCGTTGCTCCAGCACTTTTAGAACCTTTAGTGATTGCTAAAACTCCAGGCGATGGTGTTCCTGTTGAATACGCTTGACCGCTTGTTGCACTTTGTAACACTAGCGCATTCCTACTAACACTAGCGGTTGAAAATAATACATCATAATCCCCAGCAACCGCAATAGTACACCATCCGTCAGTTGCCAAATCACCATCAACAACAAATCCATACATAGCTATAAAATCTAAAGATGCAGAAATTGATACACCCTCAGTAAATGTACTATTTTGATACACAGGATTCCCAACCAATAATGTTCCACCGCTTTTATTTTGTCTTTTTACAAGGTCTTGATTAAGCCATACTTGACCGTCGTACCACTCTATTCTGTTTCTATCCGTATTGTAAACAGTCATTCCAACACTTGGTGAACTTATTGCATTTCTGTTTGCTGTTGTGTATGGTGGGAATATTACAGTACCTGTAAATGATGGTGATGCAATTGGTGCTTTTAAATCTAAGTTAACTTTAACCGCATTGCTAGTTGGTGATACTCTATTGCTAGTTGATATAGTTGTATTTGTCGCTTTCGGGGTACTTGTACTTATTAATATTTTACCGTTGTTAGGGTGCGAGTACAAACAGAATCCTATTGTGTTTACAAAATTTGGTGTTGTTGGTGCTACATTTACAATACCACCAGCAACTGTTGAACTTAAATATAAAATATCCCCATCATTAAAAGAACTAGTATCAAAGTCTATTAATAACCCTGTTACAGTTACATTATTTTCTACATTTGTATTGTTTAAAATATCAAAGGATGCAACACCTATTTGAAAACTTGTTGCTTCTACATCTGATTGAGCCAATGTAATGGACGGAAATTGACCACTTGCGCCACTTACATAAACAATATCACCTTTATTAATTGTTGAGCCCGTTGTGTTTTTTCCTGTAATAAAAACACTATTTAATTCAGTACTTGATACCTCTGGAATTATACCCGTTGCATTTCTGTGGTAGAATATATTGTTTGTAGTATCTAAATAATTTTCACCTATGTAAATGTCCGTAGTTATCCACGTACCATCCCTATGATCGTTTGACGCTGGTATAGTTGGAGCACCAGCGCCCGTTTTAATTATTATTCTTCTTGTTTCGTCACTCATCAGTTAATTTTTTTGAATTTAAACTCACTCCATTTACACCGCCCAAAGTTTTATAAACATCTTCATCAATTGAATCTACACCACCATACAAAATACTATTTTGTTCAGCTGTAAAAATCTGATCTTGAAAATTAGAAAATGTCATTTCACTGTCTTTCTTTTGCTTTTCTGAATCTCTATAAGTCACCAAATCATCAGCAACTAGAATTGCTTTTGTTGGTGTGAAAGCTAAAGGATTTACAAAGTTTTTTGTACCCATTATGACAAAGTTGGCAAAGTGAAAGTTTCTTGAAATACTGTATTAAAATAAACACTGTATGACGTATCTGGCAATTCATAAGTTGTTCCACTTGCTGAAGTAACTGAAAAAGTACCATCTGAATTGATAATTAAAACTTCAGCACATACAACAAAATCACTTTGTTGATCAAAATCATATCCAATCATAGGAAGATCACAAACGCTTTGATTGTCATACAATGTGAATTGCATTTGTAAAACACCACCAGCGACTTCATCAGCACCCTTTGAAACGAATTTGTTAAATGTTGCACCGTCAACACGTCCCAAATCTCTCCACCTTCTAGAATTTGCAACCACTTCAAAAACATCCCTTGCAACTTGTAAAGTATCACTTTCTACATCATTCAGATTCCCTTGCCTTTGATTTTTGAAATACTTATCTACTATAATAACAAATAAATTAATAGGAACAGTGTTTGTTTTCATTCCATTGCCTGTATAATAACAGCACATTAAAGGATAATTCACTGTACTATCATTTATAGCTTCATCAAATTCACCCCAAAAATATTTGTTCACTTGGATGTGAGCATCTGCAATTGCTTTAAATTCTCTATTTAACCTATTTATTGAAGTGTTCATCTGAAATACATATTAGAACGTGGTTTCCCTAAGTCTGGCAAAATTCCTTCACTCCCTGTTGTTAAGCAAGTATAAAAAGAATCTGGATCACCAAAGTATTGCAAATATTCAGGATATAAACCAGAATTGAATTGTAAATAGTTTATTAGTTTTTGTCTGTAATGTTCAAATTTTGATCTAAATGAATCTTGTATTCTATTTATTTCACTTTCACTTGCTCCTTTCAAATATTCATCTGTTGTCACACCTGTTGACTTGTTTCTCAATTGATATGTTGTTGTGCTTACAACCTCAATATTGCATCCCATTGCAATTAATGGTGTAATATATGATTCCATCAAAATAATTTCATCAGCATTCAAATCATCAGCATCAATTCCTTCAAGCAATCTAGTATATAAAGACGTTCCAATAATCGGTTCAATCATTGTATCTTGAACAATTCTAATTGTTGGTGTTAAAATACTATCTTCAACATTCCCGTGAATCAAAGAAAGTTGTTTAAGATTATATGCATTTATTAAAAAAGCCTGTGCCATAATTATTTAATTATTACGTTTTGTTTCCAATAATGTCTGCAGGAAGGTGTGTTTTTTTCTGTATTTGGATTATGATACCATCCACCTCTATAACTCCAAACATCTCTATTGACCAATCCACCAATGTTTTCAATTTCATTCCTTGTAAACACTCTATTTAGATTTAACATTGAAATGCAAAAAGGTCTTGACTTTCCCCCTTTCACAAGATCTGGTGCTGTTGGTTTTTTTTCGTATGAATAAACAACTTCAACATCATATTTTGTTGTGATTTGATTTAATCCTTTACTTGTTACTTTTCCACCGTCAAGAAGTCCATTGTTTTGCATATCTAAAATAATACGGCTTACTTGAATTGGCTTCAATCCTGTGGCTTTAATTATAGAATCATAACTTTCATCATTTGACAACATTGAAAGAATGATGTTTTGATCTTGTGATAAATCAGCAAATTTTTCAGTGAAGAATTTATCAATTGCTTCTTCATCTGTTTGCCCTGTAAACTCCCAAGAACGTAAAACTTTCACTTTGTCAATTGACCGCCCACAAGATTCAAACAAAGAAACAAAATCTTCATCATTCACTTCAGCTGACATTTGAACCGCTGTTGGTATAACATCACCACCTTCAATTGGTGGTAATTGTGCGAGATTTCTGATTTCGTTGCTAGTCAAAGAACTTAAAACTTTATTTGCCACCAAAGCAGACATTGAATTCAGTGCTTTACTAACTTTATTTGTTTCATCAATTTGTTGTTTCAGAGTTAATTTATATTCATTGAAACTTATTTCACCCTCTAATCCATTCAACTTTTTTAATGCAAAATTTAAAGAATCAGAAATGTTTTTTTGTCTTTTTTGAGCGTATGTTTGCTGGAATATAGTGAAATCAACCTCCAAATCCTGAGAAAACATAGAATTATCTTGAATAAACCCAAACAATTTAGGATTCAAAGCACTATGTGAAATCATTATCTTCTTTGACAATCCATTTTCAGTTGAATCATAACGCTTATCTAGATCATTTCCGCTTATTTGGGTGATGCTTGGCTCTCTATCTTTACCATCTGAAAACGTCACACTCACACCGCCTTGTTTACGTTTGTTTGTAGCGTTTAATTTCAAGTCATTCACTATCTTTTCAGCTTGTTCTTCACTTTCTGGAACTCCATTGTTCAATGAAATCAAAGTCCCACCCTTATAACCATTGACAACTTCACTATATCTGAAGTAATTTATTTCAATATCAGTCAAAATTGAATCAATACCACCCGAATAAGTTGGAATTGGAAAATGTGAAGATGTTAAAGTTTTACCTTCAAGCCTATATTGTCTTGATTTCTGTTTAACGTATAACAAGCATTCTTCTGTTTCGCTGTTTTTATTGAAAAAGGATGTATAAGTTTTAAACTTTTCTTTCTCACCTTGTCTTGATACACCCCAATTTTCAGAATAATAAAACAAAGTACCATTTTCATTTGGTCTTATTAATTCAAAATCAATATGTTCAAGATACCAAGATTTATTCAGTTTGTCAAAAACACATTTAATGTAATAACTATTACTAACTTCTTGATCCAACGAATACATTTCAACAAGTTCATCAAGTGTGTATTTTGAACGTCCATTTTTATTGATTGTTTCCCAATCTTGTGAACCTTCATATTTTAAACCAGCACCACTGATAAAAGTATTTTTAGAGTTTATTATTCCTCCGTGAATTGGCGAGTTGACGTATAAAGACCATAAAAATTGAGGATAAAGATTGTCTAACCCCCATTTCACCCATCCTTCTCTGGTTACCTTTTCAATTGGTTCAATCAGTTCTACTTCTCGAAAACTATTATATGATCTATTTTCCATTTTAACTAACTGTTTCACCTCCATAAATATTTGCTGTTAAAGTTGGCTCAAAAGAATTTGGTGTGATTGTTACATTGTCTAACACCCTAATTTTTCCTATTTCACATTGAATGCCTAGTGTATAATCTAAAGAACCCCCGTCTGGCATTTGATAAACTTGGTATGACCAATCACCCAACTTTGTGAAAGTTGCATCTGTTCCTTCCAAAAGATTGAATAAATTATACCTTGCTGTTGATACACTTAAATCATCAAGATAACAAAAAACTTCTTGTTTACCTTGATCTTTTACAAATCTAAACAACCAATTAATTGCCAAAGTTTCATCTTCTAATTCAGAAAGTGTGAGTGCGAAAATGTTCAAAGTTGCCTTGTATATTAAAACAGTCATTAAATAAATGTTATTTATAACAAATATAAATAAAAAAAGCCTATGTTCTGAAACATAGGCTTTAATAATAATTAATTTTTAATTAAGAAACAGGATCAAGAAGATCAGTTACTAAAGAACCTGTAATTTTGTACGGTCTGTTTGCTTCTTTTCCTGAAAGTGTCAGAACATTTCCGTTAGCATCTTCATACGCTTGCCCCGTGTCACGTACACCAGAAACACTTGCACCATTATCTTTGAAATATACTTCATAAGTACCATCATTTAACAATGTAGCAAATGTAGTTCTTGAAATTTCAAGTGCTTCAAGGTTGATAATATCTGTTGCAGTATTTCCAGCAAGAAACATTGTTGCACTTTGTTCGTATGCATTCGCTTGGTTTGCTCTATCTCCTATTTTTGTAGCGGTGAATTTCGCAGTTTCCATTTCAACAAAGAAAGCGTGAACATACTTTCCAGATGTTAAAGTAAAAGCTGTGATAGTACCGTCAACAACTGTATAAGTTGCATCGGCTGTGTTCCATCCGTAGATGGTTTTTACACCACCTACAGAATCACACACTGAATTTTTTCCTTCTAAAATTTCACACATATTCTTTTAAATTTAAGATATTGCCAATTCTAATCTTGTGAAGTATTGCCCCCAAACAATTTGAGTTCCTAATCTGAATGAAACTTCAGCTTTTAATTTGTCGTTGTAATCATCATATTTCACATCATAAGACATATCATCCAAAGAATCAACACCTAAGAATGTTAAAGCTAAAGGAATAGCATACATTTGATCTGTATTGTTTAATTCTGGCAATGAAATAACTTTGATGTTTGTCAATGGTAAAACAAAAGTCATTGATGTTCCTTGATCTTGTGGAATTGCAACTTGTGAATAAGGGTTGGCATTGTTCCAATCTTCCAAAATTAACAATGATGCAGAACGTCCACAGAAAATTGATACTTCATATCCATTATCAAACAATTCAGTAGGAATCGCTTTAAATAAACCATAAGCAATTGCATATGCATTTGTCAATGTGATCGCAGTTTCAGCGGAAGCATAATCAACAACATCAGTGTCATTGTTTATGTTGTAAACAAGTCCATTCATTAAAGCCAATTCAGGATCAATTGAGGTTGTATCACCTAAAACAACAAGTTTTTGTGCTTTTCTTTGAAGTTGTTTCATCAAGTAAGCAATCAAAATTGCATCAAGTGATGCTGGCAATTGACCTTCTTGTTTCTTCATTCCCATAGCATTCAACACTTGTGTCATTTTGCTATTCAAATCTTCATTACAGAACTCAATACCAGCATACAAAGGAACAGTTGTTAAATCAGCTTTTGTGAAGATCACTGAACCATCTGGAGAAGGTGTACACGCAACTTTTGCTTGAAGTGTTACATCAGCATTCAATAATGCAATTTCTTTTGTTCCTTTCACATCTTCTTCAAGTGTCAAAGTTGATAAGAAATTAGAGTTTTCAATTAAGTCAGTGATAACATTTGGCATTGTGTTATCTGTCCAAGATGGTAAACCTGTTACATCATAGTCAAACTTCTCTTTTAATTGTTTGGTAAATTTTGATTCTCTCATTTTGTTTATTTGTTAAAATTAATTTTTATTTTTTAAAATTTCACTAACTGACATTTTTCCTTTTGAAGATGCACCTGTTTTTGAATCAGATTCAAATTTGCTTGTTTTTTCTTCTTTGATCGCTTTAATTTCTAAAGAAAGTTTTTCATTTTTTTCTGTTAATGAATCAATCTTTGCAAATGTCGCTTTCATTAATTCAGCAACTTCTTCAAGAATTTCAGCTTTCATTTCTTCATCAGCATTATTTTCTTCAGCAACTACTTCTTCAACATTTGAAATGATTCCATTTTCATCAACTGAAACAATAAAGATTTTGCTTTCTGCATCTGTGATTTGATAATCTCCTGAAGGTGCTGGAAGTTTATCACCATTTTCATCTGTTACAAAGATAGCTGTGTCCATTGCCAATTCACCTTCATAAGAAAGAACCGTTCCTTCCAAATCAGTAACATCAGTAAATGAAACAACATCTTCAGTTGTATCTTCTTCAAAATACTTTTTGAACAAAGACACTAAAGTCATTTTTTCTTTTTTCATTTCTTGTTTTTTATTTGTTTTTATTTTAATTTTCTTTTTGTCTAAAACAGCTTCAATTGAAAAACCTTGATATTCACCAGATTTCACTTTTGCCCATACTTCAGGATTTTCAACATAGTATGAAACAATCAATGATCCATCTTGTAAGTTTTGATTCTTGAATTCAATAGGTGCATTAATACCTCTTTTGGAATCTAGAATGAATGATTCAAATAAAACAACCCCGTCAACAATGTTTTTATCATCGTGCATTAAATTGACATTATTTGAAAAGTTATTCTTGAAGAATTTAACAGCCATTTTGAAAATGGTTGAAGGTGTAAAAACTCCATAATGCTCACCTAGACTGTCATCATTTCTATAAATCGGTGTATTGGCTGAAATCATTACACCTGTCACAATTCTTTTATCTTCAGAAAAAGTGTACTTTTCAAGTTTTTCATCACAACTAAAATAATGAAACTTTTTCATATGTGCTGGAGTGTCAACAAAAGCATTGAAATCTTGCCCTGTTTCATCTCCGCTTTCATTAATTTGATATTCGTAAAATGGTAACATATTATAAAGTTATTAATTTAATTAATATTTTTTACTATTATTTAGAATAAATATAAATAAAAGATTATCAACCGCCTATTGTACTTATCACATTGACATTGGCACTGTTATCCATAACGGCTTTTATTTCAGAATCTACAACAGAAACTTTAATGCCTGTTTGGTTGTTTACTAATCCAACACTTGACACTTGACTAGTTGACACATCTCCAACACCTCCACCTTGTCCTCCGCTTACATCTACATTTGGTAATAGTGGAGTAGGTGGTGCGCTTACAGATGCAGACGAATCGCCACCATCAAATTTTGCACTTGATATTTTTGCAATGTTTGATGCTGTTGTCAATCCAATCGCTGTTGCTGTTATTCCTTTCAATACACTGCCAAAAGGTTCTGGAACAACAGATGGTGCTGTCAATGCATTTATTACACCTTGAATTCCCGCTATTGTTGCAGATGCTATTTGCAATTTTTTATTAGTTTCAAATTGTTTCTTAGCATTTTCCAATTCTGCTTTACTTCCTTTTTCAAGGTTTTTATTCTTTATTGTAAAAGCAAGATCTGAAAGGCTTTGAATTGATTGAATAGATTGATTTGCAATATTGAATCCAGCTTCTTGAATTGCTTTTTGGTTTGCAATTTCTTTGTCTTTACTGTTTTTATTTATTTCATCAACCTTTAAAGCATAACTTTCTTTGATTTTAAAAATTTCACCTTCAGTCAATTCAGTATTTTGAAGTGCTTGATCCATTTCAAGTTGTGCAAGTTCAAGTTTTGCATCTTGTTCAGCTTCAAATTCAGCACGTAAATTGATTATTTTCCCCTCAATCCTTGATTTTGCATCTTTGTTTTCTGTATCTTGATCCTTTTTGTTTTGGTTTTTTAATAAAGTATCATTAAAAGCATTTATTTCATTGCTTTGTTTTGTCGTTAACTCCTTTAATAATGCTGTATCTTCACCAAACTTTGTGATTAAATCCGTTTTTTCCCTTTCGTGTTTAACCCTTAGTTGTTCAATTGCTTTTAAATTAGAATCATCTATATTTTCAATGATTAAATCTTCAGTCAATCTTGCTAATTCTAATCTTTTTGATTGTTCATCTTTTTCAGCTTGGAGTTTTTTAGCTTTATTTTCAAGTCTTTTCTTTGCTCTATCTTCTTCACTCTTTGCTTGATCATCAGATAACTCCTTTTGATGTGTGGCATCTAGTACTTTAATACTTTGTAAAGTGTCTTTGTATAATTGGTATTGAGCCTTAGACATTTTAATACCACCCTCACTTTGCGCTTCTAATGCTATTTGTCTTTTTCTTAATGCTTCTCGTTCCGTTTCGTACAATTCTTTCGCACCTACTCCTTGCGCCTTCATTAACTCTAATTTCTTATCGCTTGTTTCTGTTGCTTTTGCTAAATCTTTATCTGTAAAACTTTGATTTATCGCTAATTGTCTTAATTGCTCATTATGTAGTTTCTTTTGTTTTTCCCTTGCTTCTTCAGCTGAATCACCAAATAAATCCATTGCTGATGCAAGCGCAACAACTCCAGCAATAATCGCAACAATTGGAAGTGACAACATTGCTAACTTTAAAAGTTTCATTGCTCCTGTGCTTGTTCCTACGGCTGTAGTGTAGGCATAAGTTCCAACTGTTTGAATTTTATCCCAAACAACTTTGGCTTTTGTAACAACTAAAGATTCTTTATCAAGTATAATTTTCAATTCTTGAATACCATTCAAAAGCGCTTGTGCTGACTGTAATTTAATTAATGTCTTTTCAAAGTTTTCATTTTCAACACCTAGCAAAGCAACAGCACCTTGTACCGCACCATATCCAGCGACAACAGCACCACCAATTTGCAAAGCCGTTCCAAGTCCTTTTCCACTCTCCTGAAGTTGATCAACAGCTTTGTCAACTGATATAATTGTTTGTTTATATCGTACTGTTTCAGCTTGTAAATCTCTAAATTCTTGTGTGTTTTGTTGACCAGCCAAAGCAAGTTCATACAACCTATCTTCAAGTTCACCAATTCGACCTGTTAACGGTTGTAAATCACCATAGAAATCTTCAAACTTTCCATCAAGATTTGTTGTACTTTTTGCCGTTTCATTTAATTGCAAATCTAACTTTGCTAATTCTTTTCTGGCTTTATCAGCTTCTTTTGAATTTTCACCATATTTTTTTGATAGCTTATCAACTTCAATTTCAGTTTTTGAAATCGCTTTTGTTATACTATCAACATCCTTGACGGTGTTGCCCGTGTCAACTCTGGTCTTAAATACTATTTCTTCAGCCATTATGCGTACACTTTAATTATTAAAGAACTGTCTTCTAGTATATCGTCACTTAAAGCTAGGGCATTATCATAAGATAAAATTTGAATGTTATTAGCATCTATTCTATAACACTTCATAAACCCATTTTTAGTAAAGTTATTAGGAGTCAATACTGTTTTATCTAATGTAAAAGCACCCGTTAAAGTTACTCTATAAGTTCCAACCCCACTACGAGCATAAGTAATTGTACCGCCCAATGTATTCACAAATACATCCGCTAATGGTATGTTAGTGGATGTTTGTGTTAGGTTAATTTCTGCTGTTGTATACGATGAAACCCCCCCGATAGTAGTAATTGTTGACCCATTTCTAGAATATAAAACTCCCGTATCGGTATTCATGTACTGCTCACCCTCGTAAATATCTGTGGCAATCCAATCTCCGTTCCTATGGTCTGCACTTGCTGGAACTGTTGCAACTCCAGCATTTTGTTTGATAACCATTCTTTTTCTTTCATCGCAACTCATTATCCACCGTATATTATATTTGTATTTAAATTTTCAATATCATCTTCAACCCCTCCAATGATCACCCCTGTATCACCCCCAACACCGCTTGGAGACTCAACAGTCCCAAAAGTTTCTGTAAGTTCATTTGATATTAATGATCCTATAATTCTGTTTTTTGCTTGTAATATTTTAACTAATTCAACTTGTGTTGAACTTGTTGTGTTTGGATCAAAATCTTTTATTTCATTTAGTCTGAAAAGTGAGCCATTCCACATTATATTCAATGAAAAATCCAAAGTATTAATATCATTTGAATTTAACTTCAAGTATAAGTTTACAATCTTACTGTCTTTCCCTGTGATCTCTTTAATAAACCTTTCGTGCTGTCTTGTATATAGATTGTCAGTTGTTACAATTGTAGCGTTATAACTAAATAAAATAGGTAACCCCCAATTAAGATCGAATGTTGGATTCTCCCAATCATCAAAATGATGTAAACAAGGATAAGTTGTTAAATCTGAATAACCTGTTCCACCAGCATCCGTAATTCTCCAACTACCAGCCTTTAAACCGTTATATAGATACAGTCTAGGTTTCCCCTTGAATGGTTTTACAGTGTTTGTGTTTGGATCAAATGAAATAATTCTAGGTATTACAAAACTATTATTTTGATCTGTTGGAATAGTTTGAGCAAAAGGCAATTGATAAACTCTTTCACCTGTTTGAAATGTTGATGGAACAGTGTACCAATGATTTCCATAATCAATCCCAAAAAAGTTTCTATACCTAGAATTGTCATAATCATTATCTGTCAACCATTGAAACTTGTAAACCTTTCCTTGAATTGAAGAAGATGGTTTGATCACAATAGGTTTTGAATGATCAACAATTTGTGTTATATCCCAAAATTCAGTTGTTTCTTGATAGAAATCATTTAACGGCTCAATGTTCACGTTGTCAAACAAATCTGGATCACTCATATAAAGATTGTCAGCAAGAATAATTCCTTCTAAAAAAGTGCTTGCTTTCATATCTGGAATGAATCTAGATAGTGTAACAGGATCATTTTCTTGCAAAGTACCTTGAACGCTTGTCAATTCAAAAGTAAAATCAACAGTATCATTGACAATTAAAACGTCTAAACTTTGAGGTGTTGAAACTCCCAAAACTGTTTTGATCACATAGTCAAGATATACTTGAAATCTGATTCCAATAGTATCACCGTTGTTCAGTTGAAGATCGTTGTTATAAGTGAAAGTATTAAAATATCCAACTGTAATGTCATTTGTAGTTTCGGTTTGTGAATCTATAACAGCACCATTTCTTAATATCTCCCATTTATAGTTGATGAATCCACCAACATCACCCATTCCATTCAAGTCATAAGTTACAGCAACAGGTGTGACAATATTCAAATTGTATTTTCCTGTTTTTGCAATTGTTATTTCATTGCTATGTGTTGAAGAAGTTGGTGCTGTATGATCAAAATAAAATTGATCATAATTATCAGTAACATAAGTAAAAGTGTAGCCATTCCATCCAGCGTAAAAATCAACATATCTGTTTACAATATACCTATAATGACTTGGATCAGCTGTCAAATGCTGAACAAAAACATTTCCTGTCAAATCATTGAAATCAGATGTGAATTGAACCTTTCTATTCAACACTTCTAATGGTGGTAAAGCAATTTTTTCACCACCTCCAAAAGCAAACATTCTTTTTTTAAATAGATCAGAATCAAGAAAAGCTGAAGTGTATGAAATATCTGAAATTTGCAAACATTTTTCAATTATTTCTTTACAATACACCATTGGCACAATGTCACTTGTGTTATATGTTGTTGGTGTTGTTTTATTATATCCGTATTCAACAAGTCCATAAAGATAGCCAAATCCATCTGGAACACCCGCTGTGAAATTTACTGTATCAATAGCATTTTTTTTAACGGATGTTGCAAATGAATTTGTGATATTTGTTCTAGTTAATAAATGATCGTATTCAGACCATCCCAATTCACTCACTTTAAGATTTCCAAGTTTCATAAATAGATCAATGAAGTTTGAAAATAGAGTGCATTTAAAAGAATACGAACCATTTGATAGAATAACTTCATCAAGCCTGAACAATCCATTGAAATTCAAATCACCATTATTGTAATATTTTGCACTTATTCTTATAGTAGGATCATAATTGAAACCAATTGATGTTGTATTGTCAACTGTTGAAAGTGCAAGTTGATATGTTGAACTGAAGAAGTTTAAATTCTTTTCAGTTCCTGGTAATGTCAAAGTTTTAGAAAAGTTTCGTTTTCTTTTTTGAGGCTCTTTAATGTCTGAAATTGAAAAGTTCAATGGAAAAGGAATACCTTCTTCCAAGTCTAAACTTAAATTATTAATAATTAATTCTCCTATCATACCGTTAAGCCTTTTCTAGTATTTGATAATCCAATTTCAATGATTTCTGTATATGATTCCAAAAACCTATCTTGTTCAAATGAATAGGATGATGATAAAATATTAACTTTTAAATAACCATTATCATAAAGATAGACTATACTTGAAATATAACAAGTTTTAACAAGCCAATTTTGAACCGCTTCACTAATATAATCTGAAGATAAAGATATTTTATCTGTTGCCGTTTTAAAATAAGTCTGCACCCCAGAATCATTTGAATTTAAAGTGTAAACTATTCCAACCCAACCACCATATTGTTTTTCAAAAGATTTGCTTGTGTGGTCTGCTTTTCTTGATAAATTATGTGCAAATGTAAAACAATCAAATGCACCGTATTTGTTTATGAATAATAACTGACCGCCATAATTACACCCCCTATCAAGATAGAAAGTTTTAGTTTCTGAAATTGGGAGTGAACCCGCATTAGCATAAAATACTTTAATATAGCTTACTGTATCAAGAACGGGTTGTGTAAGTGTTGGAAGAAAAATATCAGTATTTAAATTTAATTGTGTTATTTTAAAACTCGTTGGTGCATTATAATCAAGCGCTGTTATTTGAACATCATCAACATCATAAAATTCAACAATTGCACCTATATTGGCAACTTCATCTGTAATTATAGACAAGTAATAATCTTGTCCTTCACGAACTTTTAAAGTGTTTGGTGAATCAGTTAAAAACTTCTTTGCACTTGTTGAAACGGTATAAACTGAACTTGCCCAATTGTCCATATCTTCATCATCAATTCTTGATTTAAAAGCCGTCACAGTCGAACTTGTTGCACTTGCTCCAAATGCTAATGGATCACCATAAAATTCACGTACAATCACATAAACTTCTCTATTGTTTGTGGCATCATCAACAAATGTTGCTTGTCCAATAGCTGGAACAGGTGTTAAAGATTTAAGAATTTCAGATGCATCAAAATGGGAATATGTTGAAACCTCTGGAAATGTTTGATGTGAAGAATGCAAAACAGCATCAATGTAAACTTCAACAATATAACTGAAATTTGTTTGCCCTGTCTGATTACTTGACCACGTCCAAACAATTGGGTTGTCAGATGGTGTGAATGAATCTGGTTGAATTGCAAGTGTTACTGCCATTGTGTAATTATGTTTACTATTATTGATTTACCTAACAATTTTTCAATTGGTTCTTGTAATTTCTTTACTAAACTTGGATTGACAACATCTTCAAAAAATGGTTTTGCAACTTGTCCAAATTTCTTCTTGTTTGCTATAATTGCCCACGAAAAAGATTCATAACTGTTGAATTGAGGTGGTGCAATTATTCCTTTGTTTCTCACCCAACTTGAAATGGAACTAAAAAAAGAAGTGCTTTGTGCTGGTGCTTTTCCCCAACTTGGAGCGCCATTATTTCTTTCTGTTCCATTTACACCATAATTGACATATTCCCAATAAAAAGGCATTGTGATCCCTATTGTAACCTCATTGCCTTTATACTCTGGTTTTGTGATTAAAATGCTTTGAATAAGATTTGCTGATGCATCTAATTTTCTATTGAATGCACTTTCTTGAAGTTCTCCAATTACATCATTTGTGAGTTGCTGAAGTAGTTCTGCAAGGGGTGAATTTGGTTTGTTGTTTAATACATCAACAGATTGACCAAAATCAATATTATCAATTATATTCCCCTCATCGCTCACCTCTTTATTATCTTTGGTTTCTGTGAAATTTCTTTTTTACTAAGATAAGTTAAAAACTTCAACTTATTATTAAAAACAAAGATATTCATTTTTACAACATCATTCCATTGAACATTGAATTCTTTTGATACTAAGTGAATTAATTCGTGCCAGCGAAAAGGGTTTTTATCTTCAACAACTTTTTCTTTATCTTTTCTTTTTCCGTGTATTTTTTGATTGATCTCTCTAATTTGAGAAAAAAAAAAGTGTTTAATTCAAGAAAATTGATCAATGAAAAATGTTCTTTGAAATCTTCATACCTTGATGCAATAGGATGCAAAACATTATCATTATTATCAAGATCACCATAACTTGTGCCTTTTGGAATGTAGCAAATACAAGCTAATCTTGTCGGATCTTTTTGAAAATCAGATGCTTCAATATCAATATGCCACCCAACAGGCGCTTTGTTTGGATCAATAAAATCATATTCAATATCATTGATGGTTATTTCTTTGGGGGGTTTACCAGATAAAGTAAATTCATTAAACAAAGCCATACAATAATTGAAGTGCTTTATTAAATCACCTTTTTCACATCTTCTTAATTGAGCAACTGACACAAGTGAAATATTAGCAAGGAAAATAATAATGTTATTTATTGTAATATCTTCATCTTTAAAAGATGTATCTGTCAATGCTTTTAAATGTCTTATCCTTAAATCGTGAACTGATTTTGGAAGGGGAATATCTATTGTTTTAATTGCCATAATTCATCACATAATTTAGTTTGTACCTTGCTATCTTTTGACTGTTCTGTATGTATATTAATTTTTGTACGCTGTTCAATAATCCACCCTTGACTATGTTCCAGAATCACAATTTTCTTTTTTTGTTTCTTCGCTTCTAAACTGAAAACACAATCTGACATTTTATGAAACTTAGATTTTATTATTTCTTTAGGGTTGAAATAAGATGTTTTGAAAGCTGTCACACCTGTTCCACATACATCCAAATCAAAACTGTTTGAAACGGCTTTAAACGCACTGAATGAATGATGCCCTTGATAATAATTTAATCCTTTACCTTTTAAAATTCTGCCGTGATATGACACAATACAATTATGCTTTTCAATTTGTCTTATTGTTGTATTGATATAATTTGATGGATAAATAATATCATCATCACAACTAAAATAATAAACGGGTTTATTTTGCAATTCTAATCCATAAAACTTGCCGTTATCAGTTAAATCAAAATTCTTTTCATTATCATAAACAATTATTTCATCCACTTGACCTTCCAAAGATTCAATTGTTTTTTGCAATAATTCTTCACGTCCTTTGAAAGTTGCAATACCTACAACAATTTTAATTGAATTAACTTTGTTTTTTATAGCTTGTATTTTTTTCGCTCTTTCTTGCTGGTTTATTCCTTTACCTAAACTTTTCTGTAAGTCGTGCCGTCTATAATTGTACAAAATTTTATCAGTATAACCCAAAACCAGACCATAAGATAAACATCTTAAATTCACATCATATTCTTCAGCACAATCAAGGCTTTCATCAAATAATCCAATCTTGTCAAATACATCTTTTCTATACATTAAAGTTCCACCGTGAATCACATTATTGTACAACATATCATTCAAAGATGGATAAAGGTATTTTGGTACTTGAACCTGAACACTTCCATTTCTCACATTATTTGCAACACCGTGAATGAAATCACAACCTTGAATTGCTTTAACACTATCAGAAATTGAGTTAACCGTCAAAAAATCATCTTCACAAAGATATTTGATATAGATTCCTTTAGCTTTTTTAATGCCATTGTTTATGTTGGTTGAAACATTTACATCATCATTCTGAATAAGTAGTTCAATGTTCTTGTACGTTTGATTTTTAACACTATCAATTGCTTGATTAAGATAACCCCTATCAATTGAATATGGTATTATTATTGTCACTAACGGCTGTAACATAGTAGCCAAACTTTAGGTTCTAGTTCTTCATAGTGTGTTTGATTCCAATCGCTAAAAACATTCTTAAAGTCTTCTAATTGCAACTTTAACGTGTGGTATTGATCCACTTCAATGTCTATTCCTGTTAGTATAATAACATTCTTCTTAGCTATCTTCTTTATATTCTCTATTGCTTTGTTAAAGTCTAAACAATTATCTAATACAGCCATACAGCAAACTGTATCTACTCTTAGCTTAGTAGCTTTATCATCTTCAATAGACATTTCAATAGTGTCTATTCCATCAATTGGAAAAGCATCTATACCAACATACTTTGTTCCTATTGGTAGTTGTGTTTTTAGAAACTGATTACCGCAACCAACATCTAAAACACTTTTACCAACACCACACTTTTGTATGTGTAGTCTGTAATCTCTTAACGTGTTTGGTAATTCTCTATTATCGTCTAATGTACCTCGTTCAATCTGTCTTATTCTTAGGTTAGCTGTTGCGCTTTTCCATGCTTCTTGTGTTGCTTTCATGATATTAATTCTAGTATTCGTTTACCTGTTGATGTGATTGAATGATTGTTGTAAAATGATTGTGAATTTGTTAAATCCTTTCTATCAACACTTTTAAGTTCATTCATTAATTCTTTAAATTTTTCAGGTGTATTAATTCTGAAAAAATCAGAATATCCGTACACTGAATCATATACCAATGTATGTAAATCATTCGTAATAACAACACACCCCAAAGCCGTAGCTTCAAATGCTGTCACACCAAAACACCCATAAGGCTTTCCATTTAACTCTGGTTTAAACAATTCAATATAAATATGACATTCACCTATTCTTTTTAAATTCTGTTCGTGTGGCAATATAGTTTCATTAATTCTGATTTCAAAATCATCCTTGAATGGTTCTAACATTTCTCTGATTTCCTTTGTTCCTTTTACTTCTGCATTGCTTGGATAATGTCCAATGATCAACTTTCCACCCTCCCTTTTTGGCTGTGGTTTCAAGTCGGTGTGAGGTGCAAGATATTCAATCCCTTTTGCACCCAATTCCATAAATTCAGTTTGATCAGTTATGCATCTATGAACAATATTATTGAATAATGCATTTGATTTTTCTGGATTCATTCTATATCTTGTGCCAGAATGATAAACAATCAATTTTCCTTTGAAGTTTCCAAGCATTATGAGATTTAAAATATCTGGACAACTGTGAAATATCTGAATTAAATCATAATGATTACAGTATTTAATAATATCTTGCCTACTTGCAAGGGTACTTTGTGTTTTATAGTTGAAAATATGAGGACTTAAAACATAATCTTTACAATTTACACCAATACTTCTTAAAGCGTTGGCATTATTATGTGCCATATTTGCATAATCGTTTGAACTTAAATTAAGAACCTTAATATTAGATACCATAATACATTGTTAATTAGAATTAATATAAATAAGCCTTTAATTTTCACCAATTATCTATGTTTGAAATACAATGATTTGTTCCAACGTATGCATTCATCCAATCACCCTGTTGTAAATAGAATGTTTTATTATTTCCTGTACATTCATTTTGAATCACAATACTGTAATCATTCACATTTTCTGATTGAATCAACCCACAATTACAAGTTGTATCTTCTTTTTTACAAGATGCCAGCATTATGATGCAAAGTGCAATCATTATCAACATACTTAATTCAATAGTCTTTTTCATAATGTTAGTATTATTTTTTTATTATACATTGCTTCAACAACAGATGAAAAACTGTATTTTGAAATAGCTTTCTGAATGAACTCCATTTCTTTTCTTTCACGTCCTCCAAATCTCACTCTTGGAATTGGATGAATTAAAACACCATCTTTGAAAACAGCATCTAATCCTTCTAATTCACATTTTTCTTGAAATTTCGTTTTCATCTTCGCAAATATAACATATTTTAATTGTGTTCAAAGTGTTGGTTGTTATTTATAATGATTCTAATTAAGCGTGTGTTCCAATGTATTTTCCTGAATGTTTATCTTTAGTAGCAAAATAATATCTAATAGCATCAATGCAATGATTAAATGAATCAATTGGTTTGTTCAATTTTACTCCAGCTTTGTCCACATCCCAAGAATAGTTCCTAAATTCTTTGATTAAATTCACACTATTTTTTGTAACTGAAAAGTTTATTTCTTGAATTTTTTGAATGCCGTACATAATAGAATCTTTTCCTTTTTCAGCACCTTTGATTTTCATTCCCATATTCCTTAACTCTTGGATGGATTTTGGTTCTGCTGAATCAGCAAATGTGTAAATTGAATTATCTAATCCTTTTGATTTAAACGTCCTATAAATCTCTGGATTTGTCAAGCCTGTTGAATACATCACTTCATCAAAGATGTATTCATTATTATACTGATAAACATCAATCATTGTTGTTGGATCGTTTGTATATCCAAAATCCATTCCCCTTCCAACCAACTTTGCTTCTTTTGGTATTGTGTCAATCTGATTCCAATTTTCAAAGATAACCCCGTCAAGATTACCAATCAATCCCAGACCATAGACATTATACCAATTCTCCCAATACTTAGAAGTTTTTGCTTTTTCTTTGGCTTTAAGAATAAACTTTAATGCACTATCTGGACACGCTTCATTGTCAAGGTAATTCACAACTAAGAAATCAACATCATTGTCAAATTGTAAATCTTCGTGAAACCAGAAAGGCGCAACAGGATTCCAATCTAAATACACACCCAACTTTGTTCTTGAAACTAGTTCATTGTATGCGTGTAGTGTCATATTGTTGCACTCATTCATATACAAGAAATCCCTTCTTGCACCTCTTAATTTGCTATCATTATCAGCACTGAAGAATTCAATGTTTGATCCATTATGAAAAGTATAAGTTGAATCTGTTGATCTCCAATGTTGAGCCTTCCATCGTCCTGTTTGAACCATTATCTTTTTAAAATCCTTCATTGCACCCCTCCTTAAGTGTGGAAATGATTCAGCGACAATTGAAATTTCTGTGAAAGGTGTCTTGGTTGCTATATCAATAAGAATTGGAAGGATTCCAAATGTTTTACCAGCTGAAGTTCCTCCTTGAATTCCTTTTACAAACCTATCTAGTTTGCGTATCTTCTTTATTACAGTAGTGTATTTAAACATCTATAATTCTTCACCAAACAAAGGTTGTTCAATGTTTGTGTTGTTGTTTTCATTCTGAACCTTATCAGTCCATCCAAGTTTGTTTTTGGCATAAAAGATACCACGTCCTTCATTTGCAACAACATCACCAGCCAAAGATTTGAAATTTTCATTTATATTTTCAATGACTTTTTGCTTAAATGTATTCTCCCATTTTAACCACCTGTAATAGGTTTGTCTTTTTATAGTGTCACTTTTATTGTACTTCAAAGGAATCCATATCCTTAAAAAATAGTCAATAGTAGGGATATACCTATCTGAAATCTTGACAACTTTACCACTTCCAGAAACAACTTCTTTTGTGTTTGTCAAGCATTCAGTGATATATTCCCAAGCATATTCTTCAAGCTGGATCACAAAAGGTTTCGATTTAGCCATTTAAAAGCTCAATTAAAGTTGCTCTATTTGAATTGTGAGGTATAAAAATTTCACGTTCTTTCAATAATGATCTTAATTGTTTCACAGTGTATGTGTCAACAGGATCATAAGGTGTTATTTTTTCAACAAAAACAACTTTGGTTTCAATTACTTTTGAATCTGGTGTTGTTTCATAATATTTAATAAAGTTGTTAATGATATTAACAGCACTATACCAACAAGAGTTGCAATTCAAAGAAAGTGTTTTCTTGGTTATCGCTTGGTAAATAGTTTGTAAACCTATTTTTTCATCTGTTGTTGCTTCTTTAATCCACTTTGTGTTGTTAGATACTATTTTATCTCTCAACAAATTCAGTGCTTTTGTTCCCTGTGGGTTTAATTCCATAACTTATCCAATAATGATGCAATGACATAAACCGCCATAACATCTGTTAAACTTCCATTTAAAAAAAATGCTACAATTATACTTGTCCAAAAAGAAAAGCAAGGAAAACAGTCAATGATTTTAATGTGTTTATACACACTTACTTTCATTAATTGTTTTATTCTGCTTGCCAATGACCATTCACGAAGAAGTAAAATTGAAATAAATAATGTTGTTGTAATCGTTATCATACTTTAATTTTAATTATTACAATAAATATACGACAAATATAATAAATTTCTTTACAATCAGTAATCAAGTTCTTCCCCTGTTAATGCAAAGTATAGGTTTTGCAATTGGTGGACGTGTTCAATACAAATATGCATATCTATATCCATCATAACAAATAGCTTGTTTAAAATAAAATTATAATAATGGTAACAATCTGTATCTATATCATATCCAAATCCAAACTTAAGCAACCATTCTTCTGTGATTGGTATAGGATTTAAAAAAAGTTCATTAAAATTAAAATCAGCAATCTTAAAAATATGATCTCTATTATGTATTTTGATCCAATTCCCTATTCTTATTTCACTTATTTTCATAACCTCCGCTTAAAATTCTCAATTCAACTTGCTTTTCTTTTTGGTATCTAAAGTAAGCGACAACAGAACAAGCCACAACCATCACTGCAAAAAATGATAGGATTATAATTAAAAATCTTTTATTGTTTTCATCTTGTGTCATAATTCAATTTTTGTTAGTTCGTAAACAATAGGCTCTAGTTCTTCGATTATTGTTCTTGTAGCACTAAGCAACCCACTCCAGTATGTTTTATTAATCTCCGCTATTGCTAACGTCTGGTATGTTCGTTCTCTTTGCTTCAATGCTTCTAAATACTCTTCTAAATCTTTCATATTTTATTTATCAGTAAAAATTAATATTTCAACAAATATAAACAATCTTTTATAATTAACACTTATTAATTACAATTATAATTCAATAATATCAAATTTAATATATTCATCACCTTTCTGAACTATAAATTTCACGGCTTGAATTTCATAAATCTGGTTATCATTGAACCCATACTTCTTTGATAAACAATCTTGTGTTTGTTTTATTGTGTTGTCTAGATCAGAACCCTTTGAAGATAATCCCATTTCTAAAATAAGTTTATATGGTGGAATCCCAATTGATAAATTTGGCAACTTTAGAATAAATTCTTGTTCAAACGAATTATATTTTTCTGTTTTAAACCTTCGACCTTTAAAGGCTTCATTTACAGAAATAGGTTTAATATTTATTTTATTCATAATTTATTTAATTCATTTTGATAGGCTTCACTAGCATCAATTTCATCAGTGAAAGTTCCTAAATATTTAACTTTTCCATTTATGTATATTTGTGAAATCCATTTCTTTTTATTTGGTGTTATTGATACACCTTTGTAAATTGAAGAATGTTCACCTTGACTTTTGCATACGTTAAATCTGTTTGTTACAATTTGCAAGTTTTCAAGTTTATTATCTAGCTTGTTTTCATTAATATGATCAATAACAAATCTATGCCCAGACGGATTATGATCTAAAAAAGTCATACACATTAATTGATGTAAGTACATTAATTTTCCATCAATATGATCATCATTGTACAATTCAACAGAATGATAATTTTTACCTCTCATAAAGAATTTTAAAAATCTTTCTTTTCCAAATTTAAAACTTTTAACATTTCCATAGGTTGATATTTGATATGATTCAAAATTGGGTATTTCTTTATAATATTCTTTCATAATTTTATTTTTGTACAAATTTATATCCGTGATTCAAACAGTGTTCAATAAACATTCTGCCACAAATCCTGTAAGCTGAAGGAATCAATTCTTTTATTTTTACCGCATCACCTCGCTTCATTTCAAGTTCAATTTCACGGTCTTGTTGTTGTGTTCTTTGAAGATGTTCCTGTTCTGATTGTTGAACTAATTGCTTTCTTAAAGCATCGTTTGAATACTGTGAGAATATCCCAAGTTTGCAAAGTGTTGTTGCTTGATTTTCATTCAAGTACATCATACTATCTTTGTATGATTTAAGATATAATTGTTTGCATTCTTCAATATATTCTTTCTCCCTTCTTTCAGATTCAATTTCTTCTTCTTGTTTCTGTTCACTCAATCGAATTTTTGAAGTTACAATTCCTTTATTGAAAAAATATTCTTTTATCGGTTGAAGTATTTCATCTCTGGTTAACAATGTATATTGTTTACGTTCGATTTGAGCGTATCTGAAAGCGTTTTGGATGTCTTGTATAGTTGCATCAATAAAAGTGTCTGTAATCGCTAAATGTAAACTGTCCCAAATTGCTGAATTTAAATTTTGTGGATTAGTGCCAAATAAAACCTGAATACAATCGTACATCACAACTTCAAATTGTGGTTTTGAATCTTTCACCAAAGGACTTTCAAGGTACATCTGAATGATCTGTGAAGATTTCACTTGGGGAATCATTAGTTGAACCGCTTGTGTTATTTTCTCTATATCTTTTTGAAAAGAAATCAAGTTTATCTTGTTCTGGGTTTCGTATGTTTTTATTTGGTTGTCCATTGCTTTGTTGTTTAAGTTCAAAAAATCCTTTATATCCGTTACTTATTGCATCATTGAGAATTAAAATTGCATTTTGTTCATTGTTTTTAGAAAGTTCCGTTAATTTTCTAAGTGCTAATCCTTCACTGATCTGTGATTTGTATTTAAAATTATGTTCTTCTTTTTTGTAAATCTTCCATAATTCCCAATTCTTAATGAATGTTTCTGTTTCGAAAGGATAAATAATATCATTTTTTATTAATTCCCCTGAAACCTTTTTAGGTTTTATAGGTTTTTTAATATCATTATCATTTACATTAACATTTACATTAACATTAACATTATCATTTACAGTTGGATTTCGTTCACGAGAATTAACGACCGTTGGATTTCGTTGTGATTCGTTAAGTTTCGTTAACGCTCTTAATTCAGCGGAACGTTTACCAGCTTCACTTCTTTGAGTTAATTGAGTTTCCCACTTGTTTAAATCCCTTTTTAAAGTCGATTTTATATTTGCAAATACAGCTTTTATAAGAACGCTATTTGTTTCTGGATTCTCATCGTTTACATAAGCAAAAATATGTTTTATTAACGCTCCTGCGTCTTCGTTTGGTAGTTCATCAAATACGTCTTTCCAGTCCGCATAAGCTACAAAAGATTTTTTACCTTGCGCCATTTCTATAATCTTTAAATTTATCACTTTTAGAACTATTACAACTTCTACAAAGAGTTTGAAGGTTTGATATTTTATTTTCTCCTCCTTTATTTATTGGTACAATATGGTCTATTGTTAAATTTGCAAGAGTTAAGCACTTTAAACATTTATATCTATCTCTTTCAAATATAAAGTTTCTTATATTTTTTTTACCTATGAATTTTTGAGCAATAAATCTAGGTTGTGCTAAGTCGTTTTGTTTTATCTTATAAAGATTTTTATAAAAATGCTTAAACATATTACTTACAACATGATATGTATGACTGTCAATTTCTTCAATTCTCCTTAAGTTTGATAAAGAATCTGTTAACAGGTTGAAGCTACTTTGGTCTAGATATATTAATCCGTACTCATCATTAAATTTGTAATTAGGATTGTAAATTACTTTCCAGTTTTCGTTTTCTGCCATATTTTCGACGTTATTAAACACAAAACCCCATTAAACATAGCCACGTCGAAAGGCATTTGCTTAATAGGGTTTTAAATAATTTCTTAGTAATTTTCGACGTTACTTCGTGTGCAAATATAACTACAATATCAATACGAAATACATTATTCCATTATTTAATTTGTTCAGTTAATTTGTTTAAATGATCTCTTAATTTAATTTGTTCAATTAATTTGTTTAAATGATCTCTTAATTTGATTAGTTCGTTTTCGTCTAACCAATAACATAGCACTTCATTATAGTCTTCATTATATAATTCCAATGCTGTATATCTATCTTCATCAATAATATTAGCTATTGACAACTTTGTTGGTTCACTGTTTAATGTCATTATATTATTTTTCTTATTCGTTTATGTTTCGATTTCTTTTGTTTACCTCCTGACTTTGACCTAGTAGTCTGCATTGCCTTTTTCATTCTTAAATCCTGTACCATCATTTGTTTATGTCGGTTTATTATAGCGTCGTTATGGATGCCTTTTGAAGTTGTGCAAGATGTTAATAGTAAGATTAGAATGTATTTCATTTTGTGACGTAGGTAATTAATGTTTTAGCGAAGTCTTTTAACTCTTGCACTTTGTCTTTTGGTACGGTTATAATTACTCGTTGTCCGTTTAATACTTTCTTTCTTCCTGCGTTACGTTCGTTTTTTTTCATTAGTTAAATTTATATTTTTCTAATATTTTTAAAAGTTCAGTTATTTCAAAAACTTCTTGATTTAATTCTTTAGATATTATTTTTAAATCCAATCCTTTTAATTTTATTTCATCAAACAAAGGATTCAAATAATCAAGCCTTTTATTTATTTTATTATACCAAAAACATAAAGTTTCTTCATCAAAAAAATTATGATTATTAAGTATATTATGTCTTTCGTCTGGTCTTATTTCGTTCATTACATTTACAATTAGTAGTGATTATATCTTTATAAAATGCTAAATACTGTATCCTAGTTTTTATTATTGTTTGCTTACAGTATTTACATTCTGTAACTTGTGTTTGATGTCCCATAAAAAAAGAGGGCTATAAACCCTCAGCCATTACATTTAGCATACTTGCTTTAATTGGGTCTTTATACCATTCTGTTATTTGCTCAATAGTTAATCCTAATGTGTTTGCAAATTCAATTAACTTAGCTTGTTTTTCTGTTGTAGTGTTTAAAGTTTTCATAATATATCTTATTTTTTTGTCTTGTGCTTCGTTGCACACTACAAATATAAGCAACTTTTATTAATAAACAATACTTTTATTAAAAATAAATGAAAATAAAAAAAAACCTCCCCAGAACAACTACGAAGGGGAGGATAAACATTGCATAAAAGAATTAACTTATGTTTATTTTAACCTCTTACCGTACCACGCATAAGAGGGTAATTAGAATATTGTTAATTGTGATTGATGATTTTTAAGACGTTGCATTGCTTTATCGAAATACTCCTTATCTAGTTCACAAGCTGTTAAATCAAAACCGTAATCGTGGCACGCTATTGCAATGCTTCCACTACCTAAGTGAGTATCTAGTATCTTATCGCCTTGCTTTGCGTATTTATCTAATATCCATTTATAAAGTGCTACGGGCTTTTGTGTTGGATGAATACGTGTTTCTTTATTTTTCATATCTCCTTGAAGCATTCCATTCCAAGTAAATTCAAAAATTTGTACACTTTTATGTGTTGAGCAAATAGCAATTTCCCCCTCTCCAAATGCCGTACCATTTTTATTCCACACAATAACCCCACCGCATAAGCCTAAAAAATTACCACCCCATATTATTTGATTTTTAGAAACCCTTTCAAGTTCTAAATAATACTCATTATCTGGAGCTATATTTTCAAATAAATGATACCCTTTTCTTTTAGTTGCTTGCTTACCCTTCTTTTTATTATCATTCAACCCTATTGCATCAATATTTCCATAAGGTGGATCGACTATTGCTAAATCAAAATAGTTATCAGGATAGCGTGCCATCAACTCCATGTTGCACTCGTTTGTTATTTCTATCATATTATCTATTATTAAAAACATTTCTATTTATAAATTCAATTACAAAATACATCCAATAAAAAGGATTAGTTATAATTAAAAAAACCTTAAATTTTTCTTCAAAATCATTCTTCATAATCTTCTATTTATAATATTCATTACTTGCGCGCCTTTCAACCCGTTCTTTGTGTGTCACTCTATTCATTCTGTTACGCTTTATTAGGCTTTTACATTCACTTTTAAAGCCTATGCAGTACTTTACCTGCAATCTTTGTCTGTGATTCTTTACAGGTCTTAACCATCTAAGGTATTTTATTCTTGCGTCCATACGTCCCACGTTTTATAATTTAAAATTCTTTGTAAGTCATTTTCTCTGTCGTCCTCTCCATAGTAGTAAGGCTCGTTTTTATGTCCTATTACCGCCCTTTCAATGTTTGCTTTAATATCTAAATACCTATACCGTCTATCTCTATCCTGTTTAACCACGCAAACTCTACAAGTGTAACGAAAGTATTTTTGTTTCGGTCTTCCCTCCATTCTAAAATGTTTAGTATCTAAAGGCTTTAACTTGTTGCACTTCTTACATTCTCTTTTCATTGTATTAGTTTGATATATCAGTTATTTTGTAATTAGTTAACTTTCAGTTGTTTATTTTGGCAGTTACGGGTATGTTATCTAACATTTCTTTATACATATTATGTGCTTCTAATTCAGAATTAAAATATCCTAAATGTTTTAATTTACCCTCTATAAATATTTGAGATCTCCATTTTTCCGTATTTTTATAAAATGATACACCTCTATATTTTGATAATCCACGTTGTTCTTTTGAATTATTACCTCTTACTGTTAATATTTGAAGATTAATTAATCTATTATCTTTTTTATTGTTATTTATATGATCTATTGATATTTTATTTCTGTCGGGAATATGATTTAAAAAAGTCATAGCAACTAATTGATGAATATAAAAAGATTTTTTAACATTGTTTTTTCTTAAGTCTACAATACCATACAATTTAGGTTTAGTTCTGTTTTTAGGAATCAATATTTTTATTTTATTATTTTTAAAACTTTTAACATTGCCAAAACTACTAACCTGATAAATTCCTTCATAATTTTTAATATCTTTCCAAAGCTCAATCATAAATTTAAGTTTGTTATTTGTCCAAAACTTTCATTGTCTAAAAATTTAATTGATTTATTAGCAATCTCAAAAGCTAATTCTGTTAATCCTTGTTTACTTAATTTACGATTATTAAACTTTGCAATTTTTTCTATTTGAACGCTATCAATCAATTCAAATGAAATAATACTTCTTTCTTTACTCATTTTTTTTAGTTATTAAATTAATTACTACAAATATACATATAATTAAATCAATAACAACAACTGTAATTAACTTAATTACTATCAATAAAAAAACCTACTGATATTCAGTAGGTTTAATATTAGTTACGGCAATAAACAAGTTAGCACCAATACTACGAATGTGCTTCAAAAACCTGATTATCTCTTAATCGTATTTGGTTTCTTATCTTTTCGGCTAATTCCTCTACTTCATCAGAATAAGAACATACAACTGTTCCATTATCTTTTTTTAAGGCTATCGGCATTGCATTTGCGTATAAGTCAAATAGTGCCTTAAATAGTTCTTTTCTGTGGCTATCATTCAAAATAGCCTCTCTTTGTTTTTGGTAATACTTTTGGTCTTTCATTCTATTTATATTTTATTGTTAATAATCCGTACTGGTGCTAACACTATATTAGCGAAATACGTACTGTTCCAAGGTTCGCCAATATTAACCGTTAGTGGCAAGCTTAACATACGTTAGATATAAACTGACCACTTTCTAATTCTATATGTTTGCAACCTTTTTGATTTTTCAATTCTTCAATCCATAAATCCCAATTTTCAGATATAAGTTTTATAAAACCATCAGGAGAACCTCTTTCTTTATATCGTTTTAAATACTCTTCTTTCAGTTCTTTCTTTGGATAAACTAAAGTAAATTCCAATCCGTTTTCAACCAAAGCATCTCTCACTTCTTTATGGCTTGAAATAAAAATCCTTGCATAACCTTGCGATATTTTTTCCTTAATATGTTCAATATAATTTTTTGGAAAATTAGCCTTATCGAATTTACTGCTATCGCTATCGGTTGCAAATCCTTGTGGCATATAGTCAGCATCTCTGTAACAATATGATGATTTTCCAGTTCCAGGAAAGCCAGCCACTAACATCGGTTTGGCAAAATTGCCGTTTTGTTCTTCGTTTGACATTTTATCTTAATTTTAAACATTTGTAATCCTAATGAAGTTTTGTGTTCGGCAACTTCGCCAAGCCGAGAACCGTTATAAGCAAATAAAAAGAAAATAACATTTCTCGCATCTGCCATAATGCCAACGTAGGTTACTCTTGTAATTCTATTTCTTTTACTCCCCACCACTCATGTACTCCAAATATCCATATATAATTGCGGTCTTTGCCGTACTTAATTCTTTCATTATATTCTTTCATGAAATTATCATTTATAAATTTATTCATAGCTTTATACGCCCCTAATTTTGTTCTATGAATACTTACAGTTCTTGAAGCACTTTCATAAATGCAATCATTATATAAAAATTCGTATATTTTCATTTTAGTTCTTATTAGTGTTTCTTTTTATCAGCTTATAACATCATATTAGCGAAACAATGCGCCGCATTAAGGTTCGCCAATATTTGGGCGTTATAGGGCATTTAATCGACAATAAACTCATCTGTTAAATGACATTGCAACCCCTCAACTAACTCAGCCCTTGTTCCCGTAACTATTACTGTTGTGTGTGGGTGTTGATTTTCAGACATCCATTTCATTAGCGGCTCAACTGCTTCTTCAAATGTTTTCGGGTCTTCAATAGCCTCCATTGCTACGGTTGCAATTCCTTTCCAACTATCTGGTACTTTTCCGTGTTTTTTTTCGTGCTTTTCTAAATCCTTGAAAAGTTTTTCTGATTTTTTTAGTATTAAACTCATTGTAATTAGATTAAAAACGCCCTATAACATTGCATACACAAAAGCGGGCGAAACGCTTATCGTGTATGTTCGGGTTATTGAAGCCCCGCCTTCGTGTATGCTTTGCCGTTAGTAGAAACAAAAAAGAAACTTATCATTCCTTGCTTCGTACTATAATGCCAATGTAGGTTAGAGTTTGTTAATCCAATTCCCTTTCTTCTGTAATTGTTAATGATATATTTAAAAATTCATAACTCTCTATCTGAATATCCCCCTCACCAAAAAAACCATTTATATTATTTGATTTTAATTTTCTAACATAATATTCATAGAACGCTTCTTTTATCTCTTTTGGTGTTAATGTAAACACTGCTTTAACTTCTTTTTTCATTATCTGTTTTTTTTTTAGTTTATTTATGTGTTTCTTTTTTGCATCTACTAACACAAACTAAACGCAAATACGTGATTTGTTTAGGTGCGCCTAGTTTCGTTCCGTTAATCAAGATTTTTTAGGTGTGTAAGTATTAAAATCCCAACTTACAGATTTTCTTTGAATCCTTAGCTGGTTAGCTGTCAAGGAAATTTTCACAAAGTTCATTAATCCTTTGTATTTATCCATCATTTCAGTTTTGTTTGTTGTCGTTCTCATATCTTATTTATTTAGTGAGTTCAAATATAAGTATTATTTTATAATTAACACCTATTAATTAATAAAGCTTTCTTTATTTTATCAATATTCTTTTTTGAAAGGTTTGTTTCTCCATTCATCCAAGTATGTAATGATTCTCTTTTAATGCCTAGATCATATAACTCCCTAAGAAAAACCAATCTGAAATCCATCCCTTTTTTTTGATTCTTTTTTATGTATTTATTTGATTTATCAAGAATTATTTTACTTTCAATTATATCTTCTTTCGTTAATCTCATTATTTAATTATTTAAGTTTAAACATTCTTTTACTTTCAAATCATATTCTTGCAACCACACACGACATTGAACAACTTTTTCGTGGATAGCTTTGATTTTTTCTTCACAATAATCAACATTGAATGATTTGAATCTTTGATTCATTGGAATGTTGTCATAAATTATTTCAGTGCCATAATTCGCTTCTTCTGGAGTGTTTAATAATACATAGCATAGTTTTGCTTCAACTCGTTTTGTTAGGTTCATATATCCAAGCAATTGCCACACATAATCTTCATCAACTTCACCCATTGCAGAATCAAGAAATGTTGAACCATCCCAACTGCATTTGGTATCATATACCGTTGTAGTTGTCAATAAATCTGGTGTGCCTGTGATGTATTCATTTTCAAAGAATACAATGTTTTTAAAAGCCAAACCAAGATCAAAATAAATTGCAACCTCTTCAATTGCTTCAACTTCCTGTATATTGCCTTTATCAAAATATTTACTTCTTATTTCTTGACTATCACAATAAAGCTGTTGTGCATACCATTTTTTTAAATATGTTTTGCATCCTGTTGAAATAGTTTCTTTTTCCGTTTCAATAAGTTTGTCAAATTCCAGAATCATGTTTGGTGTCATTGGTTTTACCCTTTCAGATAATTCTTTCTTTCTTTCAATTTGTTTATCCGACAATCCACACTTGCCCATTATACTTCCAATTGCTGATGATCTAATTTTAAATTCTTTCATAATGATAATAGTTTTTCAATTTCTTCACTTACTTGATACTTTGTTTTTATCTGTTCAATTGTGTATGTGTTTGATTTAACAGCGTTCTGACATTGCAAGAATAGTTTTGTGTCTTTTTCTAGTGTTGGAAGAACTATTGCTTTCTCACTCACTCTGATCCCTCCAACAATGTCGTGACCAAATTTGACATTTGGATCAAAAAACAAATCAATTTTCAAGTTGATCCAATTTCCTATGTTCCGAGAATCAACAGAACTTAAACCGAAACTTGTTTTCAAAATCTTGGCAATTGTTTTTCTATTTATAGAATTCACTTTCATTGGTTTCACATCTTCAAAAAAATGAATATAATAACCATCAAGTTTTTTTCCATTAACGTCAATATTGTCGTGGTATGCTTCCTTTATTGTCAAAATGCAATCACCCTTTTCCGCAATCATTGCTTCAACATCAACCCCAGCAAGATGGGTTGATTTCCTGTACTTCATACAATCAATGTTTGTTTCTTTCATAATTCAATAGTTTTGTTTGTTTTTAACTTTTCAAAGTAGATTAATGAGGTTAACACATCAAAATAATCTGAATGTGCTTTGATCCTTTGAATTTCCCATTTTGCAACACCTGAATTGATCAAGTCTTCAAAATCACTTTCAAATTCTTTTCTTTGCAATTCTAAAAGTGAAATGTATTCGCTTAGTTTCATATTTTATATATTTTTAGTACGACACAAAGATAAACAAACTTTCTTAATTAACAAGTATTAATTATAAATAAATGTAATTAAAATAAAAAAGGATCATAAGCGAGCGCCTATAATCCTTTAATGTACCTAAATAAAATATGAACTGTAAATGTACTAAATATTATTCAAAAGGCTTGTATTTTGTTTTTCCAGCGCTTTTATACGCTTTCAATACTTGCCCCCTGTTATGTTCTTTATGAAAAGATACGTGAACCCATTGTGGTTCGTTATCATTCCCCATTTCCCAAATAAGCTGATCAAAAGGTAAATTGTCTTTAATGTAATAAAATCCTTTAGCATTAAGATGCAGATCAAGCGCTTCGCCTTTCATATGTTGTGACGTTAAAGAACCGCCAATTCTTTTATTTATTGCTAAACTTCGAAGTCCAGAATTAACTTTTATAGGTTCTCCCATAAATTTTCGTAAAGGTTCAAATATAGCTTCACAAAGTTCTTTTGCTCTCTGGAATTGTGTGCTGTCTAATTCATTTTTAATCCCATATCTGATCGCTGTATCACTGTGGGTGAATTCTTTTATTGATACGTGTTCACTAATTTTCCCGTTCATTGTCATTTGTTATTATGTAAGTAAATACAATTACACCAAAAGAAATCAAAATAAAAGCTAGTAAAAAATAGAAATGATTCATATTTTATTTAATTAAAATCACACCAGCTTCAAGAAGAATTGCAACCACACCAATTTTCAAGGCTGTTTTTAAGTTGTTGTTTTTCTTGTTTGTTGATTCAATTTCTTTGTTTTTTAAATCAATAGTTTTATCCTTATCAGATAAATTCAATTTGTTCTTGTCAATTATAGTGTTTTGTGCTTCAACAATTGTGTCAAGGTTTGAAATTATATTAGTGTAGTATTTAATTTCAATGTCTTGGTGATTTATTATTGTGTCCTGTATTTGAATGATTTTAATTGTATCAAGTGTTTGCTTGTAAAATTGCAAAGAATCCTTTAAAACAGATATTTCACCACTTAAAACATTAATCTTTGCTTTATCTTCAATAACTTTTACAGTGAAATCTTCAACAATCTTTTCTTCAACAACTGTTATATATTTTATATCTGTTGGATTGATAAATATTGTTTCTTTTTTTCTCAATTTAAACATTAAAATAATAATGCAAATTAAAACAAGTATTGAAATGTTTTTAACTCTCTTTAAGTTCATTAATGTCTTTTTTTAAACTCTTCATTTTACTAAGCAATTCACGAACTACATCAAGAAATGGACGGTTTCCCAACTTTTGACTATTTTCATCAATTGATTTTGATTCAATGTATATCCAGAAAAAAGTAATCCCTTTTGTTAATGCATTTGTCACACCAAAAATTGAACCTTCAAAGATGTATTTTTCAATTAAGAATGAACCAACAATTGAAAAACTATAAAAGAAAATCTTTGGCGCTATATTGATTAATATTCCAGATCTAAATGAAGAACGTCCTTTTATTTTTAAAGTTGTATAAACACCTGTAAAAGTGTCAAGTAATACCCAAATAATAGCAATGAAAATGAATGGTTTTATAGGTAATAAAACAGTCATAATTGATGCAAGTAAAATTGTCAAGTACTTTGTTTTATACATAATTGATGTTATTAAAAATGTCAATGCTAATCCTAATAATACAACTAATTTTTTCATTCGACAAATATAGTATTTTATTGGAATAATTAAACTAAAATTTTATTTATTTCTTTGATTTTTTTAAAATTTACCGCCAACATTATCGGCATTAAATAGTTGTATAATTCTTTCATTCTGTTACAGGATTCCAATTTGCACCGTCGCAAATGATTAACATTTCTTCTTGTGTGTACGCTGTGAAGCTATTACCTTGCACAATAAACAAAGTATTATCAACTGATTTTCTTACAGTGTTTTTGTCACAAAATTGGTCACATAATGAATAATTAAATGTATCAATTTCGCTCATTGGTCTTATATCATATCCCATATTAATAAGGTGTTTCTATGCCTGTTCCAGCGTTATATAATTCTGTTATTTCATCCGTTGTCAATTCCTTATCCCAAATAGCTACGGCATCAATTAAGCCATCAAAAAAGTAAGTAACACCAATATTATATTTTTGAACTCCAATTGTAGAGTAATTATTACCTACATTATAAACTATATTTGTAGTTGACACGGTATTTTTTGCTAAAGCGCCATTAACATACAAATTTAAATCACCATTTATTTTTTTTGTGAAAGCGACGTGATACCACGTAGAAACAGTTAGTGTTCCTAATGATGATAGAGCCACCTCAGCGGCTCCCGTACCAAAATAAATGACAAGTAAAGGCTTGCCGCCAGATAACATTAATTGCCACCCGTAAAAATTGCCGCCAATGTATTCAAAATTTTGCAATATAACATCATAACCCGCAAGACCGTTTGTATTTATCCAACAACTGGCTGAAATATCACCCGTATAATTCCATGAATTGTTTGGAAAAGAAACATAGTCATTTACTCCATCTAATGCAAAAGAGTTGCTCCCAATCTTAGCTGTTCCGCTTGCTGTCGCTCCATTCGTTAACGTTCCATCATTTGAACCTGTTGAATCAGTAGCGTCACCATTAGCGTTCCACGAGCCTATAAGGTTAGTGTTAAGCGATGAAGATGGCGCACTTAAAACATTTAATATACTTCTGTATCTATTACTCATATTATGTCGGTTGTACTATCCAATATTCAACTCTTGTTCCACTTACCCATTCAGCATAAATGATATTTAAAACACCATCTGAATAAGTACCAGAACCAATTGAAACCCATCCAGCTGGAAAGGTTGGCGCTGTTGCTTTATTATGGTATATCTTTTGAACATATCCAATCTTTGCACCCGTTAAATTGTCGGTAATATTACCCGAGCCTGTGACTGTTGGATCGTTATAAATAATAGGAACATTGAAAGCGATAACGTCACCTGTTGTCGCTGTTGTTAGCGGTGTTAAACCGTCTAAAGCCGTTTGAACAGCTGGTACTATGCCAAGTAGATTTTTTCGTGTTCCACCCGTTGCAATTGTTAACGAAGTACCGTCAAACTCAATTGCACCATCAACAATTGCAGTTGTGTTTGTTCCAGCATTTAACAAAAGGGGTGCAAGTGCTGTTGTTCCAGCTTTTATATCTACAATTGCCAAAGCTGTGTGTGAACCAAAAGCAAATGTTCCACCAGCGAAAATTCCAAGATTTTTTGAAACTCCTGCTTCATACAATCCAAGATCAGAACCAACATTGAATAAATCCCAAGTTTTTCCCCCTACTGAATTTCTTAATGATAAACCTAATCCATTAGATAAAATTCCAACACGACCACCAAAATAAGAAACGAAACCAGCACTTGATCCCGTACCTACTCCAAGTTCACCATCACCATTCACATCTAGGATTATAGCGCTTAATTCATCAATTATTTGAAGAGTAAAATTCCCTAAATTTATGA
>FLOH01000685.1_pt2 | contig 35403 bp, 32 predicted proteins | sample 756751 | NCBI WGS metagenome assembly FLOH01 (sample SAMEA4026879, study PRJEB14308) | marine metagenome | biome: coastal water; material: water | depth 74 m
ATAAATATTGTGATTTCACCCGTGTCAGGGTGCGTTGGTGTGGAAACGCCACCAATGTCCCATCGGTCACAACTAGCGAATAGGGGAAGCATCCCGATGCTCGCATGCTCGGCACCGTGAATTGCGCCGGCGATATCAGAGTCGTCAACATCCGTCTTGTCCAGTGGAAAAGTCCACCACACGGCTTTGGTCTTAAGTGATCGCACCGGTAGGTCAAGAAGCACGGCTCCTAGGTTTTCACCGGTGAAGTGTCTGCGGGCAAATGAAACAGTTTGTGAAGTGACCTCCACTTCACCAAAATGGATTCGAAGGCCCGGAGTTATTTCGTGGGAGAGTTCTTCGCCGATTACATGAATATTGCTGATATCGCGTGCAAAGGTTGTGTAATCCACGGGAGTCGCCTCCACCAATGCAACGGCTGCATCAAGGTCAAGTTCATGTACAACAAAGGTCTCTCCTTGGTGCGTGTAGACAGCCCCTTCATGCACAGCCCGGTGAGATGCCGCATTGTCTACGTACCCGCATAGCCGGCCAGTTCCTTGCTCAACCACCCGAACCGTTTCGCCCCCTGTACCGCGAAGGTCAGCAAGTGCGCTCGCTGACCGGGCACTAGTCCAGAACCAACCCGAGGGACGCTTGCGCAACAATCCCTGCCCCACCAAAGTGTTGAGAACCTCTGGTGCGTTGGGAGGGAAATACTCGGTTAGGTCAACTGTTGTTAACGGGAGCTCCTGAGCAGCAGCGCAGAGGTGTGGGGCCAATACGTATTCGTTCGAGGGATTGGAGATTGCTACTTCAACTTCGGAATCAAAAAACGTTTCAGGGTGGTGAAGCACATACGTGTCAAGGGGATCTTCTCTCGCGATGAAAATCGCGAGTGCCTTTGTTCCGCTTCGACCCGCGCGTCCGACCTGCTGCCACAAAGACGCTTTGGTCCCTGGCCAGCCCGCGGTAATCACAATGTCAAGCCCGGTGATGTCAATGCCAAGTTCAAGTGCGTTCGTCGCGGCCATTGCTCGAATCTCACCAGACCTCAGATGCTGCTCAAGTTCGCGGCGTTCGTGCGCAAGGTAACCGCCACGATAAGCGCGAACCATGTGCTCGAGATCAGTGGGCTCAAAATCTTGGACGAGTAAGTCTTTAGCGTGCTGGGATACGTATTCAACCCCGTGCCGTGACCGTGCAAAAGCAACCACTTGATCTCCACTGGGGACAATGCGAGCGAGCAGGCGTGCGCTTTCATCAAGTACGCCTCGCCTGGTATCGGTGTCAAGGATTGTGGGCGGCTGCCAGAAAACAAATGTGCGCTGTGGGATCGCCGCCGTGTTCTCTGTGAATGCGGTAGCAGGCCGCCCGGTGAGCATTTCCAAACTGAGAGTGGGATTGCCCGAAGTTGCGGAGGCAGCAAGGATTGTGGGCGAAGCCCCGTATTTATTTGCAATTCGCAGTAGCCGCCGAATGATCATGGCGACATGCGCACCGAAGACACCTTTGTATACGTGTGCTTCATCGATGATCACAAACTTCAGGTGCCGAAAATAATGCGCCCAATATTTATGGCCCGGCAAAATCGAAAAGTGAAGCATGTCTGGATTGGTGAGAAGGTAGTTGGCATGTTTGCGCAACCATTGACGGTCCTCATGGGAAGTATCGCCGTCGTACACGCCCGCTCGGAGCCCATCTATGTTCCAAGTACCCAAGGTGTCATATTGATCGGCTGCCAGAGCTTTCGTGGGTGAGACGTACAGGACTGTGCCGCCGTTGAGCGCTTCCGTTACGGCTGGTGCATTGAAGGCAATTGTTTTGCCCGTTGCAGTTCCGGTGGCAAGAATGGAATCTGTCCGATTGTGGGCACTTTCTGCGAAATCGACCTGGTGCTTCCACAAAAATGAGATTCCATCGCGATCCACGGAAGTGCGGAATTGGGGCGAGACCCACGTGGGCCACGGTGCTTTTGTGCCTGGATTCTCTGGAGTTACTCGAAGATGCACAATTTCTTCACCCGTGTCCATGAGGGAGTGAGGATCCAGCAGCATGGGGACATCTTGCCTTGGGCTGACGACATTGCAATTTTCTGTCAAGGTAGTTCAATGGAACTCGATGTGAGTAGCGGGGTTGGCGACTCCGGGGCAGGAGTCAATATCTTGATCTGTTCGGGGGATCTCGATCTTGAAACAGTAGACAGGTTCACAGGCGCCGCTCTTCCGCTGCTGGGAATGGGCGGGAAGCCGCTAATAATTGATCTCTCTGGGGTCGGTTTTATTGACTCAATGGGCTTGGGTGGCCTGATCATTGCCCTCAAGCATGCTCGCGAAGCCGAAATCGGACTAGAGCTGGTGGTGAACACTGAGCGGGTTTCCCGGTTGCTTTCCCTCACAGGAGTGGACGTCCTGCTACCGATCTACGAATCCTTAAAACGGGCTTTGGCTTCGAATTAGTCACATTTTGTTGACCTTGTGAGTAATTCTGATCGCGAATCGGTAGGCTCGCCCCCAATGTTCTAGTGGCCAACGCTTGTGTTCGCACCAGCTCGATGTCGCACAGGGACGTGTGCCGTGTGGCGGTACCGAAACCGCGCTAATTAATGAGGAGACTAATGATCAAGTTTGCAGACGTGACGTTGGAGGGAAGCAACCAGACAATTGTGATTGTCGTTGCCGCCATTGCCATCGCAGCATTGTTTGTCGCAGCCATTCTGGTACGCCAAGTACTCAGCGCTGACCAAGGAACCGAGCGTATGCAAGAAATCGCTGGGGCAATTCAAGAAGGCGCATCCGCCTTCTTGAGTCGTCAATTTAGGACCCTGGCCATTTTTGCAGTCGTTGTTTTCTTTGTGTTGTTCCTGTTGCCTGCAGATACAAACAGTGAGCGAATCGGTCGAAGTATCTTCTTCCTTGTCGGCGCAGTGTTCTCTGGCGTTACCGGCTACATGGGTATGTGGCTCGCAGTCCGCGGAAATGTTCGCGTCGCCGCCGCCGCTAAAGACGGCACCGAACAGAAGGCAATGAAAATTGCATTCCGCACGGGTGGCGTTGCCGGCATGTTCACTGTTGGTCTTGGCCTGTTCGGTGCTGCCCTCGTAGTGCTCGTTTACAAAGGCGAAGCGCCCAAAGTTCTGGAAGGTTTCGGTTTCGGAGCAGCCCTGCTCGCAATGTTTATGCGTGTTGGTGGAGGTATCTTCACCAAGGCTGCTGATGTGGGCGCTGACCTTGTGGGCAAGGTCGAGCAAGGTATTCCTGAAGATGACCCCCGCAATGCGGCAACGATCGCGGATAACGTGGGTGACAACGTCGGTGACTGTGCCGGTATGGCAGCGGACCTATTTGAGTCTTACGCCGTAACTCTGGTTGCAGCACTCATTCTGGGCAAGACCGCATTTGGCGAACTTGGTCTCGTTCTTCCGCTTGTGATTCCGGCAATCGGTGTTTTGACCGCGGTGGTCGGCATCTTTGCTGTTTCGCCACGGGCAAGCGATCGTTCCGGAATGTCCTCGATTAACCGCGGGTTCTTTATCTCTGCTGCGATTTCAGCAGTGCTGGTGATCCTTGCGGTCTTCACCTGGGTTCCTGAGTCATGGAGTGAAATTGAAGGCATGGGCGGAATCGTTGCAGCAGAGTCTGCCGACACGATTGATCCACGTTGGTATGTAATCGGTGCAGTATTTATTGGAATTGTGCTTGCCGCATTGATCCAACAACTCACCGCCTACTTCACCGAGACAAATCGCCGTCCAGTCGACGACGTTGCCAAAACGTCTCTTACTGGTCCCGCAACAGTCATTCTCTCCGGGATTTCCTTAGGACTTGAGTCCGCTGTGTACTCTGCACTTCTCATTAGTGCCGCTGTGTACGGTGCGTTCTTAATTGGTGGCGGCTCGGTTCTGCTGTCACTATTTGCAATCGCTCTTGCTGGCACAGGCCTTTTGACCACCGTGGGAGTGATCGTATCCATGGACACCTTCGGCCCTGTTTCTGATAATGCTCAGGGAATCGCTGAAATGTCAGGTGACGTGCATGGTGAAGGCGCCGAGGTTCTTACCCGCCTCGATGCAGTCGGTAACTCCACCAAAGCAATCACCAAGGGGATCGCAATCGCAACGGCAGTGCTTGCCGCAACGGCACTGTTCGGTGCGTTCCGGGACGCGATTCTCGGCGCGACGGAATCTGCCGGTGAATTCACCGCTACTGCGGCTGGGATGTTGCAGTACGAAGGAATTCTTGACATTGCCTCCCCCGCTAATCTGGTTGGTTTGATTATTGGGGTCGCAGTGGTGTTCTTCTTCTCAGGTCTACTAATTGACGCGGTCTCGCGGGCCGCTGGCGCAGTCATCTACGAAGTGCGCCGTCAGTTCCGCGATCACCCCGGAATCATGGAAGGAACCGAGAAGCCTGAATACGCCAAAGTGGTCGACATTGTGACTCGCGACTCACTGCGTGAGTTGGTGACACCAGGGCTCCTGGCTGTGTTTGCCCCGATCGCGGTCGGCTTTGGTTTGGGTGTGGGCGCCCTGGGCGCCTACCTCGCCGGAACCATTGCATCCGGTGTTCTTATGGCGGTGTTCCTATCCAACAGTGGTGGCGCATGGGATAACGCCAAGAAGTTCGTCGAAGACGGCAACTATGGTGGAAAGGGATCCCCTGCCCACGAAGCAACCGTTATCGGTGACACCGTTGGCGACCCATTCAAAGACACCGCTGGCCCAGCAATCAACCCACTGATCAAGGTCATGAACCTGGTCGCACTGTTGATCGCCCCAGCAATTGTGGGTCTCAGCGTGGGAGCAGATGCCAATGACGTTCTCCGGTACACAGTTGCTGCAGTTTCGGTCCTGATAATCTTGATTTCGGTGATTATTGGCAAGCGTCGCCCGATCGCTGTGGGAGATCAACAGGAAATTTCCCACGCATAGCCGCAATTAATTGATTCATCGAGAGGGTCGGGCCAGGTGCCCGGCCCTCTTCGCTTTTTGGGGGCCCCAGCACTCCGGTCTAGGGGCGCGACACGCCCGCGCCAAGGGGGCGGTGTTACACATATATATAGGTGTGTCCTACGGTCAGTCTTCGACCGAAGGGGTTATTTGACCCCAGACCCGAAAGGATCACATGGCTTCGAAGACACTGGTGATTGTTGAATCACCGGCCAAGGCGAAGAAGATTGCCGGCTACCTTGGACCCGATTACGAGGTATTGGCGTCGGTTGGTCATGTGCGGGATCTAGTTGCCAAGAAATCTGATCTCCCGCTCGCGGAGCGCAAGAAACCGTGGGCAAAACTCGCTGTTGATGTTGATGACGGCTACAAGGCGTTCTACATCGTGCATGAATCCAAGAAAGCAACGATTAAGGCGCTAAAGGCTGCCCTGAAGAATTCAGATGAACTCCTGCTGGCAACAGATGAGGACCGCGAAGGCGAGGCGATCTCCTGGCATCTCATGGAGGTGCTCCAGCCCAAGGTCCCGGTTAAGCGCATGGTCTTTAATGAAATCACCAAAGAAGCGATCCAAGAAGCGGTTTCCCATCCACGAGATGTTGACATGGATTTGGTGGAAGCCCAGGAGACCCGACGAATTGTGGACCGCCTGTATGGCTACCCCGTCTCTGAAGTGCTGTGGAAGAAGATTGGTCGTTCGGCACGCTCAGCAGGGCGAGTCCAGTCCGTGGCGGTGCGTCTCGTTGTTGAGCGGGAGCGAATCCGTATGGCCTTTAACTCGGCCGGATATTGGGACATTAAAGGAAAATTTGCGCCGGGCGACTTCGAGGCCAAGCTTGTAACCATTGACGGCAAGCGAATTGCAACCGGTGGTGACTTTAATGCGTCCGGGGAGCTATCAAAAACTGATGTCGTGCTTTTAAATGAATCGGGCTCAAAAGCGTTCGTCGGATCACTTTCTGGGGTCGAGTACACGGTTCGTTCAGTTGAGCAAAAGCCTGGGCAGCGTAAACCAAAAGCACCATTCACCACTTCCACAATTCAGCAGGAAGCGTCGGGTCGTTTCCGTTGGGGCGCTCAGCGGACAATGCGGGTGGCGCAAGGTCTATATGAAAACGGCTACATCACTTATATGCGCACCGACTCGGTGAGCCTTTCGGCCCAGGCGCTTAATGCTGCGCGCTCACAAGCCACTGAGCTGTACGGCCCCGAATACATTGATGCCAGCCCGCGCGTGTGGGCCAATAAGTCAAAGAACGCGCAAGAGGCGCATGAGGCAATCCGTCCAGCGGGTGACACTTTTCGGACACCGGGGGAAGTCAGCAAGGAACTGACCGGAGACGAATTCCTACTCTATGAATTGATTTGGAAGCGCACTGTCGCCAGCCAGATGGTGAACGCTCAAGTTGCTACCACCACGATAAAATTCGGTGCCCAAGCAGCAGATGGCAAGGATGCAGAGTTTAGTTCGAGCGGAACCGTGGTGATTTTCCCAGGGTTTAAGGCAGCACTTGACGACATCGCCTCTGATGACGACAAGGAGGAGGACCGCCAACTTCCTGCGCTCAGTGAGGGACAGAAACTCACTGCGAAGGAACTCACTCCAGAAGGACACGTCACTAAGCCGCCAGCAAGATTCACCGAAGCGACCCTCGTCGGCAAGCTCGAAGAACTGGGAATTGGCCGGCCATCAACTTACGCCTCAATCATGTCAACGATTGTTGACCGAGGCTACGTCTGGAAAAAGGGCTCGGCGCTTGTTCCCAGTTTCACCGCGCTCGCGGTGGTGCGACTCCTTGAAGAGCACTTTAGCGAACTCGTTGACTACAAGTTCACGGCTAATATGGAAGAAGCGCTCGATGAGATTGCTCTAGGAAAAACCAATCGAATTAAGCAACTTGATGCATTCTGGCGCGGTGGCGAAATGGCCCAAGGACATTTTCACGGTGTTAAGGCGCTGACCGAGGACCTGGGTGCAATCGATGCCCGCGGAATTGCGACCATGCCCATTAAGGGAACGGACGCGATGCTGCGTGTTGGCCGCTATGGCGCCTACGTGGAGCGCGACGAAGAGCGCGCGAATATTCCCATGAGTGTTGCCCCGGACGAACTCACCGCAGAACTCGCAGAGGAGCTTCTCCTTGAGCCATCGGGAGACCGGGAACTGGGACTTCACCCAGATACCGAACTCATGATTGTTGCCAAGTCCGGACGCTACGGCCCCTATGTCACAGAGGACTTGCCAGAGGGTTCGCCAAAATCGGCCAAGCCGCGCACGGCTTCATTGTTTAGTTATATGAAACCAAGTGAAGTAACATTTGAGCAGGCTATTTCACTGTTAAGCCTGCCAAGAGTTGTGGGCATTGACCCAACAACGGCCGAAGAAATTACTTCACAAAATGGTCGTTACGGTCCTTATCTCATGAGGGGCAAAGATTCCCGTTCCCTCGATAACGAGGATCGGATCTTTGAAGTGACTCTGGAAGAAGCCCTTCAGCTTTACTCGCAACCAAAGGTGCGCCGAGGCCGAGGCCAGGCTGCCGGTCCGTTGCGTGAAGTTGGTGTTGATCCATCAACCGGGCAAATGATTGTCGTTAAAGAAGGTCGCTTTGGGGCGTATGTCACTGACGGTGAAGTCAATGCAACCCTTCGCGTTGCTGATGACCCGATGAGTGTCGGCCTTGATCGGGCAAGCGATTTGATTGCTGAACGGAGGGCTAAGGGTCCAGCAGTCAAGAAAACGGCCAAGCGGGCACCTGCCAAGAAGGCAGCTAAGAAGACCACGAAGAAGGCAGCAAAGAAGACCACCAAGAAAACAGTGGCAAAGAAGGCAGCGCCAACCGCGGCTGATGCAATGTCTGGCCAAGAAGTGAAAACTTAGGAACACCGATGACCGGATATTTCATTGCCTTTGAGGGCGGAGAGGGCGTTGGTAAATCAACCCAAGAAGCGTTGTTAGCGGACTACCTCACCCAACAAGGGCACGTGGTTTTGCGAACGAGGGAGCCGGGGGGCACACCGGCCGCCGAGCAAATTCGGGACACGGTTCTCAGTCGTGCGCATGAAGGAATGAATCCGCAGAGCGAAGCGTTGCTCTTTGCGGCGGCTCGCGGAGATCATGTGGCCCGAGTGGTTCGCCCGGCACTAGCAAGAGGCGAAGTCATCATTTGTGACCGTTACATCGATTCTTCGATTGCCTACCAAGGTTATGCGCGCGCATTGGGCGCGGATCGCGTCAGGGATTTGAGCATGTGGGCAACGGGTGGGCTGCTGCCGGATCTCACAATTGTGTTGGCCCTTGACCCTGAAGTAAGTATGAAGCGGGTCGTGAACCCTGACCGTTTGGAATCAGAGCCAATGCAATATCACCGCGATGTTGCAGATGCATTTCTTGAAATTGTTGCTCAAGATCCGAGTCGCTACTTGATAGTGGATGCGGCTGGAACAAAAGAGGAAAGTGCACGGGTTATTCGCGAGCGCGTAATGCAAGAACTGAAATAGTGATGCAACCAATATGGGATGCGCTAGTCGGGCAGTCAGACGCAGTGGAAAAACTGAGCCGGGCTGTTACGGACGCCGATAAGATGCGCGTGGGTGAACCAGGGCCAGCCATGACCCACGCCTGGTTGATCACCGGACCACCAGGATCGGGTAGATCGACTGCTGCAACGACATTTGCCGCGGCGCTTATGTGCCCACTTAATGGTTGTGGAACCTGCCAGATCTGCCGCATGACCCCAGTCGGTGGTCACCCCGATGTCCAAATCATTATTCCCAGCGAGCTGTCCTACGGCGCCGAGGAAGCCCGCGAACTAGTTCGACTTTCAGCATTTGCGCCAATTGATACGCCCTGGCGGGTAATTATCATGGAAGATGCTGACCGTCTGACCGACCAAGCCTTTGATTCCTTACTGAAAAGCCTGGAAGAGCCAACCCCGCACACCGTGTGGGTGTTGTGCGCCCCCAGTGTTGAAGACGTACTACCAACGATTGTCTCGCGAACCAGACACATCTCCCTGCGGACACCCACAACCAAAGACGTAACGCAGTTATTGATCAACACCTACAAAGTCGATCCAGCGATGGCGGCATTTGCAGCGCGTGCATCCCAAGGACACATTGGCCGAGCGCGCGGACTGGCCACCGAGGAAGCAAGCCGAACTCGACGGCAATCTGATCTGAGGTCGGCGATCAGCCTGCGCGACGTTCCTTCGTGTGTTTTCGCGGCGCATGAGATGGTCACTGCGGCAACGACGGCCGCCAATACGCGGGCGGATGAACTCGATACAAAAGAAGACGAACAACTCAAGGCAGCTTTCGGAATCGAGGAAGGTAGTAGAGTCAAAGGTCCGTCAAAGCTAAAAGTGGAGGCGGCGAAAAAACAACTTCTCAAGCATCAAAAGAGTCGACGCAAACGAATGATCCGCGACGAAGCCGATAGATCCCTCGTCGACTTACTGGGGCTTTTCCGTGATGTACTTATGGTACAAGTTGGTAGCAACCTTGAGTTGATCAATCAAGAAATGCGTCCGGCAGTCGAGTCGTTTGCCGCCCGCGGGAATCCCGCTGACACCACTCGAACACTTGTTGCTATTGAACAGGCTAGGGCTTCGATTAAAGCCAGTACTCCACCGCAACTTGCTGTTGAGGCGGTCATGGTCTCGATCAAAGATCCGAAGCTCGCATCAGTCCATGTGAATATGCAATAAGCGAGTCCGCGGCCGGTTGTAAATTAACCATCCCGGCGATATCGGGTGAGGCCAGCAATTCGGCCGCCGCTGCGAGTAGCTTGTCGTAGCTATCGCACCCCAGTACCAGTCGTGAAGCAACAACCTGAGCGGCGCTCGCAGCACTGGCAGCCGCCGCAGTCCCCGGTAGTGAGGCGGCGAGTTGATGCAGAACTAATAATCGATCACACAGCGTATTTAGGGCGACCGCTGCTTGCGCATCTGCATTTACTAACTCTTTGCCTGCAGCAGGATGCAACACTGAAACGCTGGAACTCATGTTCACCACCTGAGTGCGAACGGCCAGATAGCGTTTAACGCAATCGCGCCCGATCGCCCCTCGAGGCAGCGGGGTGGCAGGAGCAACCGAGCCCCGACCGACTGGTTCCGGACCTAAGCGACGCCAGCCGCGAATGCTCATAATCGAAATCACTGCGCCACCAACAGCGATCAACCACAGCGCGGGGTTCGAGATCACAATGGCAAGAGCGCCGCCGGCAATTGCTGTTCCGCCTCCAGCTACCGCTCCAAACCTGAAGGATTCAACACGGGCTTGGTGCTTTCTACGAGCGCTTTTCTGGGTAGCCAGTTCCTTTTTGTGAGCGCGGTCCAAAGTACGATTCCCGGTAGCCGCGGTAAAGGCATCAATCACATTTAACCCTCGAGCAATCCCAGCTTCCACCATTGCTGAGATCTCTGCCGGTGTTCGTGCTTGTCTGCTCACCGATATACCGTAAGGCGCATGACTGGGTTAAGACCAATCGGCATCGGTAACCTTGCTTTCGGGGCGCTTGCTGTTCTGTTGATCGCTGGGTGCTCGAGCACAAATGCAACGGCACCGAGTCCTCCGCCACAGCAACCCGGTCAATCGGCCTCAACTCAGGCTGGGCTCGAGGTCTTCTATGGCCAGCAGGTTGACTGGCGCAATTGCGGGGATGCAGACTGCACCACGTTTGAGGTTCCACTGGACTACCAGGATCCCCAAGGCGATCGAGTGACACTCTCCATGTCTAAAGTTCGCTCGCGTGGCGAATCGATTGGTTCACTATTCGTTAATCCGGGTGGCCCAGGTGGCAGTGCATTTGAATACGCCAAAGCCGCTGACTACATTGTCACCGATCAGATTCGGGAATCATTTGATGTGGTCGGAGTTGATCCACGAGGAGTTGGCTTCAGTGACACCATCCGATGTTTAACTGATGAGCAGATTGATGCGCTAATTTCAGCTGATGGATCCCCAGACACAGAGCTCGAAGAGAGTCGGCTGATTCTCGACGCCGGATTCATCGGGCAAGCGTGTGAGAACTCAGGCAATCCTCTCATTGCTCACATGTCAACAGTTGAAGTTGCCAGGGACATGGATATTGCGCGAGCTCTTGTTGGCGACCCGGTAATGAACCTATTAGGAAAGAGTTACGGAACGGCAATTGGAACCACCTATATGGAGTTGTTCCCTGGCCGGGTTGGTCGGATGGTGCTTGACGGCGTCCTGCCAATCTATTTGAATCAGTTCGAAGTAACCCAGGCTCAGGCCGAAGAATTTGAGGTGTTGCTGCGCTACTTCGTGGCCGACTGTTTGGAGCAAAATGATTGCCCGCTGACGGGGAGCGTGGATCAAGGAGCTCAACAAATCCGAGAGTTCCTGCTCAAGTTAGATGTGAACCCACTTGTGGGGGACCAAGGGCGCGAGTTAACTGAAGGCTTGGCAACGTTTGCGATTTTGAGCTATCTCTATTTCCCGCAATATGATTTCCCAAATTTACGCGCGGCGCTGAGTTCGGCGATGACTCAAGGTGACCCAGGTGAACTACTCAAGCTCCTTGACCAACGCATCAGTCGGGAGCCAGACGGCCGCTATGCAGATAATTCAAGTGATGCTTTTTACGCAGTGTCCTGTCTTGATGTCCCCGTCACGCAAAGCATTGATCAAGTCCGTGAGTTTGCAGAACAACTCGCAATAAGCGCTCCTACTTTCGGAGGGAGCCTAGGTTGGGGAGTTCTTGCATGCAAAGACTGGCCCTATTCAGCGCAAAAAGTGATCACAATCACGCCAAATGCTTCAGCTCCCGTCATGGTCGTTACGGCGGAAAACGATCCGGCAACTCCAGCCAAATGGGCCACAGATGTTGCGGTCAAGTTGGGTAACGCAGAACTGGTCATCTGGGAGGGCGGCTACAACCACACGGCTTATCTTGAGGGCAGCGACTGCGTAACCGATCGGGTTGATGCCTATCTTCTTGAGGGCACCATCTCACCTGGAACCACCACGGCCTGCAATTAAATATACCCCTATGGGGTATAGTCATGGCATGAATCCTGGCTACTCAGAGGACAAGGTCGCGGTGCTCAAACGCCTCAAACGGATCGAGGGGCAGGTCCGAGGGATTGAGCGCATGGTCGAGGAAGACACCTACTGCATTGACGTCCTCACCCAAATCTCCGCAGCCACCAAAGCTCTTCAGTCGGTAGCGCTTCTGCTCATGGGAGATCACCTTCAGCACTGTGTTGCTGATGCACTGAGCAAGGGTGGGGAAGAGGCAACCCTCAAAATCAAAGAGGCGCAACAAGCCATCGAACGACTAGTCAAGAGTTAAGCAAAAAAAGCGAGCGAATATGCCGAACAAAACAATCAATGTTGACGGTATGACCTGTGATCACTGCGTTCACGCAGTGACCGAAGAGCTATCTCACATTGCTGGGGTGACCAGCGTCAACATTGACCTGCACCCAGGTGAGGTGTCTCCGGTCGCGATTGATTCTGACATTGACCTCAGCGACTCAGATATTGCCGCGGCCGTGGAAGAAGCGGGCTACACAGTGGTTTCAGCATGAGCGCTCCAAAGACAACTCCCACCCCGGTCGTTCTCGCTCTGGGGGGCATGACCTGCGCATCATGTGCGATGCGGGTTGAAAAAAAACTTAACAAACTCCCTGGAGTAACAGCTACTGTCAACTTCGCGACCGAAAATGCAACAGTGAGCCTCCCCGAGGACCTGAGCGTCACCGACGCAATAGAGGCGGTCGAATCGGCCGGATATACCGCCAAAGAAGTGTCACGTGAAAAAGAAGACGACGTAGAGCCCAAAGACTCCACTGAAATTGCTTTGCGCAACCGACTCATCATTTCGACAATTCTCGCTCTACCGGTAGTGCTCATGGCAATGATCCCCGCTCTTCAATTCGATTACTGGCAATGGCTCTCACTCACGCTGGCCAGCCCCGTGGTTGTGTGGGGCGCGCTACCGTTTCACCGCGCAACGTGGGTCAACCTTCGACACGGCAGCGCCACCATGGACACCCTCATTTCAATGGGAGTGCTCGCGGCCTACATCTGGTCCTTGTACGCCTTGTTCTTTGGCGGTGCGGGTGAAACCGGGATGAAAATGGCGTTCACATTGCTACCGAGTCACAATGGAAACAGTGAGATCTACCTTGAAGTTGCCTCAGCCGTAACCGTATTTATCCTGCTCGGTCGCTATTTCGAATCACGTGCAAAATCTCAAAGCAGCGCGGCATTAACAGCACTGTTGAACCTGGGTGCCAAGACTGTGTTAGTCGTAGCAGACGGAAACGAGAAACAAATCCCTATCGGCGACTTGCAATTAGGTGATCACTTCGTGGTCGGACCGGGGGAACGAATCGCAACTGACGGCAAAGTAGTTGAGGGTGCATCAGCTGTGGACGAGGCCATGATCACCGGTGAGTCAATTCCAATCGAAGTCACGGTTGGAGACACGGTCATTGGCGCAACACTGAATGCCAGTGGCCGACTCGTCATTGAAGCTGCCGCAGTTGGTGCTGACACGGCTCTTGCTCGAATCACGAGCCTGGTAGAGAACGCTCAAGCAGGCAAAGCACCGATTCAGCGCCTGGCAGACAGGGTCGCCGCGATTTTTGTACCAATCGTGATTCTCTTAGCGGTCGGAACTCTGCTTGGTTGGCTGATAGCTGGGGAAGGAGCGAATTTTGCGTTCACCGCAGCGGTCGCAGTGCTGATCATTGCTTGCCCGTGTGCACTCGGCCTCGCCACACCAACGGCATTGCTCGTCGGAACAGGACGCGGCGCCCAGCTCGGGGTCTTGATTCGGGGACCACAAATCCTTGAATCAACAAAACGAGTCAACACAATTGCATTGGATAAAACCGGAACCATAACGAGTGGGAAAATGTCGGTACAAGAAATCAAACTCGTGGGCAATGTAGATGAAGACGAATTCCTCGCTGTTGCCGGCTCCCTTGAAAACTCGAGTGAACACCCGATCGCGAAAGCGATCTCGACCTATGCCAAGGACCGGGTCGCGTTAGTGACTCCAAAAGAATTCGTATCAACTCAAGGTCGCGGAGTCCAAGGATTAATCAACGACAAAGCGGCGATAATTGGAAATCCTGATTGGCTAGCGAACGAGTGGGCGTTACCCTGCGACGCGAACTGGGTATCAACGCATCAGAATCTTGGCCACACCGTCATTGCAGCCGCTTGGGACGGTGAAGTCCGCGGAATCATTTCCGTTTCCGACACTATTAAGGCCGACTCTAAAAGCGCGATCTCACGATTCAAGGAACTCGGACTCACACCAGTACTTATCTCAGGTGACAATCAAAGCGCAGCCGAGCAGGTCGCCAAGGAAGTGGGAATTGATCGTGTCTTCGCGGGGGTTATGCCCGAAGAAAAAGTAAGAATCATCACGCAGCTGCAATCAGAGGGAAATGTTGTCGCGATGGTTGGCGACGGTGTTAATGACGCCGCCGCACTCGTTCAAGCTGACTTAGGAATGTCAATGGGATCGGGCACGGACGTTGCTATTGAAGCCAGCGACATCACGCTGACGAATAGCAATCTGACCAGCGCTGCCACTGGCATCGAACTTGCTCGAAAGACCCTTGGAACAATCAAAGGTAACCTGTTCTGGGCTTTCGCTTACAACGTTGCAGCCATACCTCTTGCCATGGCGGGACTCCTCAACCCAATGATTGCCGGCGCGGCAATGGCTTTCTCCAGTGTCTTCGTAGTGACCAATAGCCTCCGGCTGCGAGGGTTCAAGGCCACCAAGTAACCTTGGCAAGCCCAATTGGGCAGGCCGCCTTAGCTCAGGGGTAGAGCAACGCACTCGTAATGCGTAGGTCCGGAGTTCGAATCTCCGAGGCGGCTCCGAGGAAATGACCCATTTCGTGAGGGACTCACGCTTCTCAGCCGAGTGGCAGATGAATCGGACTCGGCTCGCTCGTCCCCATCTCGTCCCCGGCCGCGTGCCGAACGACCAATCTTCTTCCACAGCACTTCAGAGACGGGGTGTGCGAGCATCCGCTCTGTAACATTTGAATTGCCTGTGGCGGTTAATAGTTCCGCCCGCTCTTCGGTTCCCATTGATAACGAGTCTGCGAGTGAGTTCACGCCCGCGGTAACGGCTGCTTTATTTGCGAATGACCGTCCAGCGGTTGTCTGCGAGTTGAGGTAATGCCAGTCCACGGCTCCGATTAGGGTTCCTGTTGCTCCACCGATTGCGTTGCGTATCGCGGTAGCGGGTGTTGAGTTATGGCAACACATCTGGCTTCTCCTTCGTTTATGGGCTGTTACTCTTTTAGAATCGGCACGGGCTCGCTACTTGCGTTTTTTGAGTTTTCATTGGTGCGCGGTGTTACCGGTTGTTGGTGGATGGTGCGGGGTGTGGGAGCCCACACCCCTTATTGGCGGCGTCAATTCAAGGGCTCTCTAAGGCATCAGGTTTTCGAGGGTATCCGATGCCACTTTGCCCCATTAGGGGCTTAAAACGCCTTACAGCCTCTTGTAGGGGCATACAGGCCCTTTGTGGTCCCCCGCTTGTCAGGTTTACGAGGCAAACCAGCCAGCAATGACCACTTCTGGTTTCGGGCAGAGAAAAGCCCCGTTCGCGGGGAGCCTGACCGCGAACGGGGCTTTCTCTTCTTCAATGACGAGGCAGTAACTGCTACCCCGTCAAGCCTTCTTACTTACTGCGAGGAGATGGTGCCGGTAACTTGAGTGCCGACGCTCTGGCCTGCTGAACCCAAAGTTCCGAGGAAAGTTCCACCGGGCCCCACTCCAATGGAGAGGGGCCTTCACGCTTGGATGGGCAGGCACTAGAGACACTTGGTTTGTGTCAGTGCGGTTTTGCCTTGGCCGGGTGTACTGTTGAGATTCGAGAGGAGGGGAGTAAATGCGCGCTCGTATCTCCGCTATTCTCGCCACTTCATTGCTGGCTTTTTCAATCGTGGGGCCGGCATCTGCAGCTGACAACACAAGCAAGTGGCGGGACGGCTTCCCTGCGGCAAGTGCAATTGATGCGAACCTAGGGAACTACAAGAGGGCTCCTAACATCGAGATCAGCAATTTTACAGGCCGCTGGTACGCGTGCTCCCAAGTACGCGCGAACGCGACGACCGCGATCGCGACGGCTAACTATCAGCCGACGCCACTGACTCAAAGCATTGTTCAGGCGGATGCCCGCGTTTACGCATCCACAGCAAAGGCGAAGGCGGCATTTGACGTACTCGCATCCAAACTCAAGAAATGCGCGGGGAGCCGCGTTGAGGTGTCTGAACCGGGTTCGCGCGATAAGTGGCGAGTTTCGATATCTGTGGGTGAAGTCCCGTCAGTCACTGACGGTGGAGTTCCATCGCTTTTCGTGTATTCGCGAGAGTCACCGGCAAAGGGGAGCACTTTAAGTAAGGCAAATTCGGCGTCTTCATACGAAATAATCACGCTCTCGGGTACCGCGCTTCTTCTTGCAACAGGCGATGTCGCAGGGGTGTCAAAACTCACCACGGCGCAGCGAGATTCCGTGGTTTCCTTCGCCAGCGACTTCGTCGGAACGTGGACAAAAGCTAACTCCTAGTGTGAGCTTTCATCTGTTGTCCGAGATTGTCCCGAGGCGTCACGAATTTTAAGTCTCCTTGTCAGCGGTGTTGCGGTAAGCTCATAGACGGTAACGGTTATCGTGATGAATATGAAAGCTGTAGGCAGCAAACTCTGCGCACCTGGGATTTTTAAACCGAAAAGCGCTGTACCAATAATTGATGCGGCGGCGGCCAACACAATCTCTTCAGTTGAGATTCGCTGTCTTCGTCGTCACATCTCGCCAGTGTGTGCCTGGGGGTAAATCAAAAGTGTGATAGTCCGCCTCAACCTCAGGTGAAACATCGTCGCCGTAGTCAACGACCGCCTGCGTCCGCTCCCAGTCATAAGTGTCCGAAATCCATTTCCAAAATAGAATCGGAAAGACGTACGTTTTGAAATCTGCAGGGTCAACGGGCCCACGCAAAGCATTCGCTGAATCCCAAAGTCGCTTCTCAAGTTCGTTGAGCGTGACTGACAACTTTTCCCCCTACGGACTTATGACCCCGTGGGTAGAACTTACCGAAGGCGTCCATCAGGTGCGCGGAGTTAGGTCTGTTTTCGAGTGGCAGGTGGGTTTTACGTGTCCCCAAAGGTTCTACGTACAACAAAAAACAACTAATTGCCCGTGCCATTTGCACTGCTTTTGGCACAGCAGTGTCAGACCCCTTACATAGAGTGACATTACTCGTGCCAATAGAAAAGGGGCCGCAATGCGCTACGGATACGCAAGAACATCATCAATAGGTGCCAGAGCCGACCGTCAGTCCACATTGCCGCAGGAGCAAGCATTGAAGGCTTCGGGTTGTGAACTCATAGTCATAGAGCACGGCAGCGGTTCGAAGAAAGACCGCCCCGTGATGAATGAACTTATGAATCGGGTTGTTGAAGGGGACAGCATCACCGTGCTGCGGTTGGACCGGTGGGGGAGAAGCCTCGTAGACCTTCTGCAAAGTATCCAGGTGCTCAAAGAGCGCTCTGTTGACTTCCGAAGCCTCACGGAGAGCCTCGACACGTCGAGCGCAGCAGGAATGTTAACCGTTTCAGTGCTTGGCGCAGCGGCCCAATACGAAAAAACGTTGTTGGTGGAGCGTTTAGCCGAATCCCGAAAAGCAACCGGAAGACACGGTGGAAGACCCAAATCGCTCACCGAAGCCAACATTCGGCTTGCTAGGCGGCTTGTAAACGAAGGGGAAAGCGTGGTCGATGTCGGTCGACAATTCGGTTGCTCCAAAAGGACTATTTACCGAGCGCTCTCGTTTTCTGCTTGCCACCACCCAAGCCGGTAGTTGCTGGAATCTTGCCCCCCGGCGACACTTCGTGAGCCGCGCCCCCATCTAGTCCCATCTTCTGCCCCATGAAATGCCCCCAAATTTCGCACGCAGGTGAGTCAATAGTGAACGAGTGAGAACCTACCTCAACACCAAATTAGGGAGCCAACTTATGAATACAAAATTGACACAGTTTGCTATCAAGAACGGGTATGAGAATTTGGAGGAATTGTTAGCCGCGATGGAATTTGAAGTCAAGATGCAACAACAACCCGCCTAAAGTCAACAAGAAAAAGGTAACAAAACTAGGGGCAGGTCAACCTGTCAACCAAACTCGGGGCAGTCCCAATCGACCTGCAAGCACAAGAGAGTCCCTGCTAAAAGAACTGCAGTTTCCACGAAATTCCTGCTACCGCAAGTTTCATTTTTTTCCCTTCAAATAAAGTCACTATTTACCCTCCAATGTTAGACTCTGCCCCCAGTTTTTCAGCGAATATTTCCCCGTGGCGAGCCAAGAATCCACACGATACCTGCGACAACGATGGAGACGAGAAATAGTGCGCCCTAGGATCCGAGAATTGCGCCCAGCGGGTGGGAGAGCACAAAACCCAGAGCGGTCACCCCTATGGCCGCAATCGTTCTCAGCAGGCCACTGCTGCCTAGCATGATCCACGCTGCAATTGCCCCAATCACCAGCATGACTACGCCTCCGAGCCACCGAACATTCGTGAAATCGGCGGTGGCGAAACCGAGAGTCAAGGCGAGGAATACCAAAGCGGCCGGAGAACTCAGAGCCCTCTTTCTAGAGTTCACAATCTCCCTTTCCTGATTTCACACTGTGCACTGGGGCACAAATCCAAGGTGCCAAAGAGTGGCGTAGCAACTGTTTGATGACAATTGAGCAACGACTTATCTAATTGGATCCAAAATGTCGTGCGTGGGGTTTTTGTCCACTACTCTTCGACCCACAGGAGGAGATATTCGTGAACGAACGTCAGGTAGCAATTGAAGTTCGAGGTTTAACCAAGAAATTCGGTGATGTCACTGCAGTGAACGCCGTCGACCTCGATGTTTATGACGGCGAATTTCTCACGCTGCTTGGCCCTTCGGGTTCAGGCAAGACAACAGTGCTGCGCATGATTGCCGGATTCGAAAAACCAGATGGTGGTTCTATCAAGCTCGGGGACACGGTCGTGACCGACCTTCCCCCATATGATCGAAATGTCAACACCGTTTTTCAGGACTACGCGCTATTCCCGCACATGAGCGTCGCACAAAACATTGATTATGGCCTCAGAGTAAAGAAAATCCCGAAAGCCGAACGCGCCACGATGGTTGCTGATGCACTCGAGTCTGTTCGCCTTTCCGAATACGGTAATCGAGCCCCCTCACAACTATCCGGTGGTCAACGTCAGCGTGTTGCGCTGGCACGGGCACTCGTTAACCGCCCCAAGGTACTTCTGCTTGATGAGCCCCTCGGCGCACTCGACCTGAAGCTGCGCGAAGAAATGCAATTAGAGCTTAAGGAATTACAACGAAGTGTCGGAATTACTTTTGTTTTTGTGACCCATGATCAAGATGAAGCATTGACCATGAGCGATCGAATTGCAGTATTCAACGAAGGTGAAATCGCTCAGTTGGGAACACCCATCGAGGTATACGAACACCCTGCTACCCCTTTCGTCGCCGGGTTCGTGGGCATCTCGAATCTAGTGTCGGGAACGATTGCTCAAGAGATCTTTGGTGTTACTGGAACTTGGAGCGTTCGCCCCGAAAAAATTCGAATTGCTCAAGTGGGTAGTCCTGCACGGACCGGCGAGAGCACTGCACAGGGAACCATCCGCGACGTTATTTACGCGGGCATGAGCACTCGTGCATTTGTTGAACTTGCACCCGAAACGCTCGTCACTGTTGTTGTCCAAAACTCACAAGATCATGCAACAAACACGAATCTCGAGCGAGGCTCGCAGGTTCAACTCATTTGGAATTCCGATCACGCAACCCGGGTGAATTGATTCACCCGGTGCGCAACTCGGAAACGCTTGCCGCGACCGCGGCAAGTAACACGAATAGAAGGAGGGCGTAGATGCATACCAAGCGTCTGCTCAAGTTTGCAGCAGTTGCTGCCGCCGGAACCCTGGTACTCGCTGCATGCAGCAGTGACTCAGAAAGTTCCTCTGGTGCACCTGCCGGTTCAGCATATGAAGGCCCCGTCGGTGACGGCGAAGGCCAGATCAACATTTTGGCATGGCCAGGGTATGCCGAAGATGGCACAACCGATCCTGCCGTGGATTGGGTCACACCATTCACCGAAGCCACAGGGTGTCAGGCGAACGTCAAGGTCTTTGGAACATCCGATGAAGCAGTGAAGCTGATGCAGGGCGGCGGTTGGGATGTCGTTTCCGCGTCTGGCGATGCTTCACTTCGCTTGATTTATGGCGATAGCGTTCAACCTGTCAACACTGACTTGGTTGCCAATTACGCCGATGTCTTCTCTGGCCTCAAAGATCAACAGTGGAACTCTGTTGATGGCGTCGGGTACGGTGTTCCTCACGGACGTGGAGCAAACGTTCTCGCGTGGAACACCGACGCAGTGACACCCGCACCCGATTCATGGAGCGTTGTCTTTGACGCTGACTCCCCCTACGCAGGCAAGGTCAGCGCCTACGACTCTCCCATCGCAATCGCTGATGCTGCCGTCTACTTGATGGCTACTCAGCCTGAACTCGGCATCACCTACCCCTATGCACTCGATCAAGATCAATTTGATGCTGCAATGGCACTTCTTGATCAACAAAAGGGACTGGTGAGCGAATACTGGAACGACTACCTCAAGCAGATGGCTTCATTCGCTGAAGGTTCCAGCGTTGCGAGTACTTCGTGGCAGGTTGTGGTCAACGCCATTCAAGGCGAAGGCACTCCCGTTGACTCCGTTAAGCCAAAGGAAGGCGCCACCGGATGGTCTGATACTTGGATGGTGGCAAAGGACACCCCCAACATCAACTGCGCATACAAGTGGCTCGACTGGATCGTGTCACCTGAGGTCAATGCACAGGCGGCCGAGTGGTTCGGTGAAGCACCTGCAAACGAAAAGGCGTGTGCACTGACCGAGAACGCCGATCACTGCGATGTTTTCCACGCCGGTGACACGGACTACTGGTCAGATGTCTACTACTGGAATACACCAACTGCCGCCTGTCTTGATGGTCGCACCGACACTCAGTGTGTGCCATACAGCGAGTGGGCTACCGCTTGGACTGCGCTGCGCAGCTGATCAGCGGCTAAGTCAGCACGACTAATAGAGGGATCTGAGGTATGACAACAGCAACCGTATCTCGGCGAGGCTTTTGGTACCGGCATCCGCGCTTGCGCATTGCCGGAATCTTGAGCGCGCCAATGGCGTGGTTGATTGTTGTCTACCTCGGATCCCTCTTGGCTCTTTTCATCACGGCTTTCTGGCAGGTCAACGACTTCACCGGACTCGTTGAGCGCACATTCACATTCAAGAATTTTCAAACGGTTTTCACGACCAGCGCCTATCTGGAAACGGTTATTCGAACCGTAGGCATTGCACTTTTAGTAACAATTTTTGCCTTAGTACTCGCTCTCCCGCTGGCATTTCTCATGGCCAGAGTTGTTCCCGTGAAATACCGAGCGGTCATGGTCGCCATGATTCTTACTCCACTGTGGGCTTCTTATCTGGTCAAGGTTTACGCCTGGCGGTCCATGCTTCAGCCCGAAAATGGGGTGCTTGCCTGGTTTCTTAATCCTTTGGGCTTGAACAGCCCCGGGTATGGATTCCTCGGCATTGTCATCACCCTGACCTATCTGTGGCTGCCCTACATGGTGCTGCCCATATTCGCTGGCCTTATTCGCTTGCCCGACTCATTGCTCAATGCTTCGGCAGATCTCGGCGCGAGAAATGGACGCACTTTCCGCAGCGTGGTCATGCCGATGATCTTTCCCTCAATCGTTGCTGGTTCGATATTTACCTTCTCCTTGAGCCTGGGTGACTACATCACCGCACAAATTGTCGGCGGAAAACTGCTCATGCTTGGCAATATCGTGCAACAAACCTATGTCACCAACTTGCCATTTGCTGCTGCAGTTTCCACGATTCCCGTTGTCATTGTCCTGATGTACCTATTCGCGGTTCGCCGCTCCGGCGCACTCGAGAATTTGTAGGTAGAGGCATGACACTTTCCCGACCAACAAAGGCGATGCTCATTGCCTTTTCCGTGATCGCTCTCGCGTTCATCTATGTCCCGCTCGGTGTCATTATGGTGAACTCGTTTTCCACCAGGACCTCACTGACTTGGCCCCCCAACGGATTCACCACACAATGGTGGGGTAAAGCAATAGATAACACCGGAGTACGTGAAGCACTTTTAACCTCAGTAGTTCTCGGCGTGATTGCCACCGCCGTCGCGCTCGTGCTGGGTACACTTATTGCTTTCGCATTAGGCCGCTATTCGTTTTTTGGCAAGAACTCAATTTCACTCCTGGTCATACTGCCCATTTCCCTGCCAGGAATTGTCACCGGCATCGCGCTCAATAACGTGTTCACAACATTCTTGGGCGGCCTCACATTCATGACACTTGTGGTAGCCCACGCCACATTCTGCCTAGTTGTCGTGTACAACAATGCGATTGCCCGCATTCGACGCATGAGCGTGAGTTTCGAAGAAGCATCTGCAGATCTCGGCGCCCGTGGCATTACCACGTTCATGCGGGTCACGTTTCCCATGATGCGATCAGCACTCATCGCTGGAGCTGTACTTGCCTTTGGATTGTCATTCGATGAAATCATTGTCACAACCTTCACAGCGGGACCTGGGATCACCACTCTTCCCATCTGGATCTACCAAAACCTATTCCGGCCCAATCAAGCACCAATAGTCAATGTGGTCGCTGCAGCGCTGGTCCTGTTTTCTATCATTCCGGTTTACGTTGCTCAAAAACTTTCGGGCAGCGATGACGATCATGCAGGTGGCTTGATGTAGCCTTCGTCTTTCCGGGCGAGTAACTCAGTTGGTTAGAGTGCATCCCTTACAAGGATGAAGTCGGGGCTTCGAGTCCCTCCTCGCCCACTTTGCAAAATTCTCACGATTCGCTTCAACCATGAGAATTCATGTGTCGGCAGGCCTTCACTTTTGATCCTGACTTACCATGGTGGAACAGACCACATGGGAGTTACATGAAATTTCGATCCACCGTCATCACTGGGGCAACGGGTACTGCCATCGGTGATGGGGCCGCGAACACGACCGCGATCACGTCGGGCTGCGCAACTGCTGGCATCGCTGCCAGGGTTGCGTCGGCCACTGCCGGGGGATACTCGGATTGGTACTTGCCGTCACAGGATGAATTGAATCAACTGTGTAAATACGCCCGTACGCAGTCCACGGTGGTTGTAGACCAAGCAGTCCCTTGCAATGGCACGGGCACGTTGCGTGGCGGGTTTGCTGGCGGCCTTTACTGGAGTTCGAGTCAGAACGACGCGAACAGCGCGTGGAACCAGCGTTTGGGTGATGGCTTTCAGTTCGGCGACGACAAGTTCGAGCTGGCGCGGGTTCGTCCGGTCCGGGCTTTTTAGCACTTCATCACTTCATCTATTTATCACTTCTGTTTTTCGTTTTTCGTTCTTGGCTTCCCGGTCGAAAGACCGCAGTGCCGGGCGGTGTTGCGCCGGCGGGTTGGTGCTTGGCGTGGGCCATCGCCATTCCGGAGAGCAGTGTCAAGGAATCCATTCAGGAAATATCACCCACAACCTGATCTGCCTTACATGTATACGTACCCCGGGTCGGTTGTTAACAAGGCCCGGGTCAAGTTGATCATGCTTCGAAATAAGAGTCCTTGGATCATGATTTCAGACCTTTTGTATTGACCCTTACGACAGTCCGTGCATCAGTCCTATGAAGTATAGACAATGTGAGAATGAACGTTCTCGACTTCCTACTCGAGGTCGGCCCATTTTCGGTTCCTATCGCTGACACTCGTCGAGGTGAGTGAGGGTTGGGGATCGAGGGCTAATTGTTTAACAGCCGGTGTTGGTGACTGTGCCGTCGGGGCAGGTCGTGTTCGACCAGATAACGCAGGACAGAAACGCGTCGGTCAGGTGCGCGCCAGTCAGGTCCGCGCCGGTCAGGTCCGCGCCGGTCAGGTCCGTGCCTAGACACTTTCACGGCGGCACCTGGCGCGTACGTGACGACGGCCTGAAGTTGCCTGCGATGCGCTGGGCGAGCACCCGTGAATCACCGACCTATCAACTGTCAAACCCGGGTCTCACCGAGTGAAGCGTTCGGCCTCGCTCGATCCCGAGGTGGCGTCTCCCGCACTGTATGCGTGCGCCCCTGCACCGGCCAGTTTCCCGCCGTCGACGATGAGGTACTCCTCTCTAATGGGCTGATCGGCGAACCAGCATTCAAGGATCTCGCGGGTGCCCGCGGCGTAGCGGGCCTGCGCCGCGAGCGAAGACCCGGAGATGTGAGGTGTCATGCCGTGGTGCGGCATCGTTCGCCATGGGTGGTCCTGGGGTGCGGGCTGGGGGAACCAGACGTCTCCGGCGTATCCGGCGAGTTGTCCAGTCTCGAGGGCGCGCACGACGGCGTCCGTATCACAGATCTTTCCTCGGGCGGTGTTGATCAGATACGAGCCGCGCTTCATACTTGAGAGCAGTTCATCATTGAACAGGTGCTCGGTCTCAGGGTGCAGCGGCGCGTTGATCGTGACGACGTCGACGACTCGCACCATCGCGGCCGTCGTCTCGTGGAAGGTCAGGCCGAGTTCGGCCTCGACCGCTGCGGGGAGCCGGTGGCGGTCGGTGTAGTGCAGCCCCACCTCGAATGGCTTCAACCGGCGCAGGACGGCCTGGCCGATCCGACCCGCAGCGACGGTGCCCACCTGCATACCTTCAAGATCGTGCGAGCGGGAGACGCAGTCAGCAATGTTCCAGCCGCCGTTGACCACCCACTGGTACGAGGGAATGTAGTTGCGCACGAGGCCGAGGATCATCATGACGACGTGCTCGGAGACGCTGATGCTGTTGGAGTAGGTGACCTCCGCGACGGTGATGCCGCGCTCGATAGCGGCAGCAAGGTCCACGTGGTCAGATCCGATGCCTGCAGTGATGGCTAACTTGAGATTGGGGGCTGACGCGATGCGCTCGGCTGTCAGGTACGCCGGCCAGAACGGTTGGGAGATCACGATGTCAGCGTCGATCAGTTCGTGCGCGAACACCGAGTCATCGCCATCCTTGTCGGAGGTGACGACGAGGGTATGACCTTGGCCCTCCAGGTAGCGTCGGAGGCCGAGTTCGCCGGAGACGCTGCCGAGAAGTTGACCGGGGGTGAAGTCGAGATCGCGCGGGGAGGGCAGACTCTGGCCGCCGGGATACTCCTTAATGGTCGGCACGGCATCTCGGGAGTACACCGGCGGGTAGCCGGTGATCGGGTCGTCGTATAGGACGCACACAATCTTCGCCATCTCGCACCACTTTCTTGTTTGGCCCCTGATCGCAGGGCGCTCCTACATTAGTAATCAACATAGTTACCGGACGTGGGGGAATTAAGGTGCAACTTTCTACCGATTGATCGACGCCGTCTATCGAGCCGCTGAGGCGTGGTCCGCGATGGTTGCCCTGAGGTCGATCGCCTGGGCGATGGAGGTGAAAGCACTGATCAGTCTGGACTGGGTATGCCGCGGGGCCGTGACGATGCCGATTGACCGCATGGGTTGCGGTTCGTCCAGCGGGATCAAGCTGGTGTCGAGCCGAGCGCCCAAGGCGCTCAGCCACGACTGGGCGACCACGCTCGACCAGCGACCGGTCGCTACATGGGAGGCGATGACGGAGATGGAGTTTGTTTCGATCTGCGGGTCGGCGACAGCGCCCGCCTCGTGGAAGATGCGGTCCAATATTTTGCGGTTTTCCATCTCTGGGCTGAGCAGGCAAAGTGGGGTCGCCGTGGTCTCGGCCCAGCTGACGCTCGTCCTGCCTTGGAACGGACCGGTTGACGGCGTCAGCAGGAAGTAGCGCTCCTCGTATAGGGCGATCGTGTGCATGGACTCGATCTCGGGAGCGTCGAGGTACATCAGTCCGATGTCAATCTCGAAATGCTGCAGTCGCCGCAGGATCTCAAAGGCCGGCTGCGAGGTGATGCTGGTGCGGACTCGGGGATGGGCTGCGCAGAACGGTTCGGTGATCAGGTGGATTGGTGGTAGGGCGGACGGGATGGCACCGATTCGAAGATGACCGGACAGGCCACCACCGCGCTGGGTCCCGAGGTCGGCGAATAGGTCGTCGCGTTCCGCGAGCAGGCGCTGCGCCCAGCCCAGCAGCCGCTCGCCCTCCGGGGTGAGCCCCTCGAACTGGTGTCCCCGGCGCACGATAGGCACCCCCAAATCCACCTCGAGCCGGCGGATCCCCGCCGACAGAGTGGGCTGGCTGACACAGCAGGATTCGGCGGCGCGGCCGAAATGGCCCTCGCGGGCCAGGGCCACCAGGTACTCCAGTTGACGCACGAGCACGGGTCGTCCTCCTGTCCCCTAGTAGTACGGTGCGAGTTGAATCTACGCGAGGGCCTGCCTGCAACCCATGGAAGGGATGCTTTCGGGTCGCGATCATCACGAGTTCGGTGTCGACACCGTGCCTGCGCGGAAGGATCAAGTCTCTCACCGAAGCACCGGTCGTGCGGAGGTCCAAGAGGCGAAACGGCGACCAGTTGGGCAGAAAGCTAGCCCCACGGCTAGCCCTATCTCCAGTCGTCTGGGTAGGTCTCAGTGGGCATGGACGGGACGAAAACCGTTGGTAGTGTAGGAGTTCCCCCATAGCCGTGAGGGTGAGAATTTGACTCGTAATGCGAAGGTGCACGCGCAATCTTTTTGTATTGACTTTTACAACAGTCCGTGCGGCTGGGTCCCCTGAACGCGCTCTTTGGCTGTCCCCAACTGGTGGAACCATTTAGGAACCATTCAAGGTGCAACTAGTTGTTTCTAGATGCGCCTAGATGACACTACTTCTCTCACGAACCCCCAGGGAGGTAAGCAGATCATGAGGGTTTGAACGGACTCGTAATGCGTAGGTCCGGAGTTCGAATCTCCGAGGCGGCTCCACGGTTCTGGCTCGTTTTCCGTGGATATGCGTACATTTTGCGTACATGTGCGCGCGGAGTCTTGTGTGGCTGCGGGAAAGAATTGGAAAGATTTTTGTTGAGAATGGAACAATTTGTGCCCGTGCAGCCCTCTAATAAGGTGTGGTTACGGTTAGCCGCGCCGTGAATGTTTCCTCAATCACCTCACAGGGAGTGTTAATGTTTGTTGTTTCTCGTAAGTCCATAGTTGCATTTGCCGCGTCCCTAGTGATGGCGGCGGGCGGGTTAACTGTGGCATCGGGGTCAGCATTTGCCGCTGAAAAGGATGAGAAGCCGCAGAAAGTTAGTGTGCTGTTTGCTTTTGATGGCCGGGCAGCTTTCATGACTGCGGTAAATGGCTCCCAGCGCATGTATGACTTCGTTATGCCTCTGACATGTACAAGTGCCACCGAATGTGAGGAAGTGATGTGGTTCACTGACCGTCCCGTGCGCGATTCAGACTCGATGAGTTTTGAGAATTTTGCGGGGTTGTGGGATGTGAAAGGAAGCAACAGTTTCGCTTCCGACCCGCCAAATATTGCGATCGTTACCCAAAACCGTGATTCACGCGACACGATTATCGCGGACATGCGTAACCCGCGGGTAGCAACAACTACAGACGGGCAGAAGTACTTCACTGCCCGGGTGCGCACCGAGACGAAAAACGCGACCACCCAAATTGCTAAAAGCGACAGTGCCCTCGCCCGTCACGCGAAAAACCCCACCAGGACACCCATCCCCAACATCCTCGGACCCACCAGCATCTTCATTGATGCACTGGAGATAAATGAAATTGATATCCGCATGCAGGTGGGGCTCCCTTCGCCGCCGAAAAGCACATCCCACGCCCACGTACCAATACCATCAGTGCTGTGAGCCAGGCGGCTATCGCCCTCCCAGTTTAGGGCTTAAAATCGCAGACACGAAGCCTTGGTCTCGTTCCCTGACTTGTCGAATGCGTACATTCTCCATGACAATCCCTGCCACAACCTGACACTAGTTACCTCTAAGTGCCTCACGGTTTAGAACCAGTTCTGGATTCTCCTCATGGTCCTAACGTACTCGTAATGCGTAGGTGCGCCAGTTCGAATCTGCGAGGCGGCTCCCCTGTGCTGTGTTCTTGAGTGACAGGAGTGCACCCAAGAAGCAAAAGGGAACTAGTACTCGATACGTGAATCGAGGGCACGCCAAGAGTCAAAAGGTGCGGCGAAATGAGAATGGTTCACCTGGGTAGGGGCGGAAGGCCACGAGGAACGCGGGGTGTCCATCAGCTCATAGAAAACCGCGTCATCAAAACCAGCAGCAGCTGCATCAACACGGTCCGCGGCATAGAAGACGCTGCCAACGCGAGCCCACATGGATGCAGCCAAGCACAACGGGCACGGTTCACATGAACTCACCAAAGTGAAACCGGTTAAATCAAATGATCCAATTTCAAGACAAGCATTACGGATAGCACAAACCTCAGCGTGAGCGGTCGGATCCAGATCCAGGGTGACACGGTTAACACCCGTAGCAACCTCCCCATCAGGAGAAGTAATCACAGCACCAAAGGGGCCGCCGCCTAAGGCCACATTCTCGATGGCCAACTCAATAGAGTGTGAAAGTGCAGCAGAAACATAATCAGGAACGGACACGCGTAACTCCCTTAATAGAAAACGAACAGGACACGCATCACGGTGCCCAGAAGTGCAGGAAAAGCAAGAGAAGCAACCCGCGGACACCATCATGAGTTAAGCAGGCTTGTAGCTGGAAAGGTGCTTTCCATGTCACCCAAGTTTAAACTCTAGCTCCCGTTCCTTTGAAGCCCTATTCTCTTTAACAAAATCTTCATAAAAAGACCCTGATTTATGGCCAACTATGCCCATCCGAATAACGATGACGAGGCGTCGTTACAAAATATTGGGTGTGAGCAGAGACAGTCCTGGTGTCCTTGAAGAGACATTTGCCATGTACCCGGAGTACCTGAGAGACGTATCAGATGGGACCGTAAATTTTCATAATCGAAACCTTGAGCTTTCGCACAGAAGCCGAGCCATCAAACTGTGGTTAACAATTCGTACCTACGGCTTTGACAAACTGGGAAGTGCGATCGAGCAGGGTCTTGTATTAGCCGAATTTGCACAGGCTGTCATTGAAGGAACTCCCGAATTTGTCGTAGTGACGCCCCCCCAATTAGGAATCGTTAACTTTGAATTCACTCAGGTGCGTGACCTAGCTTCTATTGCTCGTGAATTGACCGACACGGGTTATGCAGCCGTCACGACCACCTCATTACGAGGGCGAGAAGCGTTGCGATTATGCATTATTAAGCCGGAAACCACCGAGGATGAAATCGCTGAAACTCTAAAACGAATTACCCTGATCGGCCGACACGGACACTTGTGACTCATTGATTGAAATTTCTCGTGAATTCGTGAGTTTGAACAGGGCATAATAGATAGTTGCGGACAGGAGAAATCCGACTTCAAAAGTAATGTCGCCGAATGAACTAATCCTGGCAGGAACAAGTCCGACATAGTAAGTTTGATTGCCAAATAGCCAGACCGAGGCCACGATAGAAATCAGTAGCGCGATAGCACCATGCCAGGTTTGGTGATTGGTATTGAACAAGTATTTACGCATGTCCCGTCCTCGGTGCAGCCACTGATCCATAAACATCACTCCGAGCCATGGTCCCACCCAATAGGCAACGAGAAGTAAGAAGTCCTCAAAAGCGTTGATATTTTCCAGAGCAAACCAGGCAAGAATTGTTCCACAGGCTCCGAAAATCACCGTGATTGTGGCTCGCAGCATGCGAATATTTATCGAAATTCCCATGGCCAAAAACGACATTGAACCGGAGTAGAGATTAATAGCATTTGCGCTCACGCAACCGAGCACGATGGCCACGAGCACGAGAGACGCAACAAATGTTGGCATGACCTTGGTGAATTCGCTCGTCGGCGAAGCCGCATCGACAGACATGTAGGTCGCAACAAATGCTCCACCAGATTGCAGGAGGGTGCAGGAAACAAATATCCCTAGCCCAGCCCACAATCCCGTGACACGTCTATTTACACCAACGGGAAGATAGCGGGTGTAATCACTCGCATTGGGGTTCCAGCCTGCTGCGTAGCCGAAGGATGCTCCAACAACAATGAGGAAGCCACCAAGTCCGCCGCCACCTTTCGCAGCGGAAACGTCAGCATGGGGCAGAGCGAAAATAAAAGCCAAGGCGAAGACGCCGGCAAGGAGTGGTAATGCAATCTTTTCAAAATGCTGAACAAGATTAAAACCGAAAAAGGCAACCAAGATTTGCACGACGACAACAATGACGAGCGCAATATAGGGGTCCAGTCGGGTCAAGGACCCAAGTGCAAGCGAGCCCGAAACAGTATTGACCGCGAACCAGCCAATCCCGGAGACAATTGCTGTCAGGCCGGCAGGGAAGGCATTGGATGTGAATCCAAATGGAATTCGCGAGATAATCATCTGTGGAACGCCCAGTGATGGTCCCCGAGCACTTAAAACACCATGACTGATTGAACCCAGTAGATTTCCAACAGCGGCTGCGAGAATCGCCTGCCAGACGGTGAGATCAAAAAACCAGACCGACATCACCCCGATAAATACGGTTGCGAATTCCAGGTTGGGCGACATCCAGGTTGCGAATAGATCACGTGGCCTACCGCGTCTTTCGCCTAGTGGAATGAACTCTGCCCCCCCGGGTTCTACTGCAAGGACGTGAGTCCCGTAATCGTCGTCTCGAGCATTGATCGAATGGTTAATTTCCATGCCTCCCGCATAAATTGATTTCGTGCAGAGGGAAAACTACCGTGTCGCGCATACTGGTGCGCGCGAGGTGGACCCAAATGTGATTCGATTGCTCCTGTGAAGAGGGCCCCGATTCTGGCAGGCCACAAGGTCCTCCTCGGAACTAATCTATTCAGAAGGCTGAGCAACCACGTCATCCCACCCTGGTTCAAGAATCGTGATCATGGGTGCGTCACTCGGCAACGTGAAATTATCGATGAGCACAGCAGGCTCGGTGCCGAGGTTTGCAGCGGTCATCGGGGTATTGGGGGGCATGTAGTAGCACGTTCCAGCAGGAAACGTTGAAGACTCATGACCTTCGACAAAATCGGTGATCGTCCCGGAGACGACGCACGTGTGCCCCCCGTATTCATGAACATGGATTGCAACCCGCGTTCCCGGCATCCGAGTGCCGCGGGAAACAAAGAGTCGATTGCCCTGCGCATCGATGGTGTCAAGCATGGTTGTCACGTCATAGAGCGGGTCAAGTTTTCCCGGGGGAACTGCGCCATTGATCATGCTTACAGGTGCGGTGATTACTGGGCCATCGGGGGAAACCGGTGAATCTGATTCCGAGGTGGTACTTGAAGTGGCACACCCAGCTAGGAAAACACCCGTTAATGTCAAGACTGCAATTCTGAGGAAAGTGGCCGAAGTTTGTGGAAGGCGTCTGAGAGTTGTGGGGTGCACTAACTAAGCCTAGTCTCACGTAATCACGCGAAGCGTTGACCCGACCATGCCGTGTCAGCCTGAGGCGCGCCTGTTACGCATCCATGGAATTTCAAAAGTGGGGTCGGTCATCACATTGATGGCAACTGTCTCAAGAAACGGTCCTGCCAGCAGAACGTGACTAAGTCCTTGGGCCTACTTGCGTACTCCGACTTGGGTTTCAAGTATGCAAGGTGAGCCACCGACTGAGAACTTTTCCAGTGTCGTGTAGTTCACTCGGATTAGACGCCACCCAGACGTGAGAAACCCCAAAAGGGGCACTGTCCGCAAGATCAAGTGAAGTTGATCCGACAACAGCAAGAACCGGTCGGCCGCGAATACGACTTGCGGCAACCCCCACAATTTTTCCGAGAAATGACTGTGTATCGAGTTTGCCCTCACCGAGCAGAACTGCGTCCGCAGTATTTGCGAGCTCGTCAAACCCAACGAGATTGAGAACATAATCCGCGCCGGAGAACAATTCGGCCCCTAGTGCGGCCCACAATGCTCCGGAAAGTCCCCCGGCAGCACCCGTTTGCGCGAGGCCTCTTGGATCACGCCCGTACCGTTTCGCATAATCATTGGCAACGGAATCGAGTCGCTCATTGAGTAGGCCAACCGTTGCCGGATCTGCACCCTTTTGGGGGGCAAAAACTTTGGCGGCGTCTTCGAATTTCACGGTGACGTCAGACAACACTTCAATGGTGATCCCAGCCAAGGCTTGATCATTTCCTTGCAGTGCATCAATTGCACCCTGCCCGCCATCTGTTGTGGCGCTTCCCCCAGTAGCCACGATGATTTTTTCGGCACCAAATGTGGCCGCCGCAATCATTAGTTCGCCGACGCCCACCGTTGAGGAACGAATCGAATCAGTGGGATTGCATCCGCTCAGATCCAGCCCACAAGCCTGTGCAACTTCAATGATCGCTAGTCGTTGTTTGGCAACCCAACCCCAGCGGGCAACTACTTTCTGACCAAGGGGACCGTGAACGGATAGAAATTGTTGCTCGCCTTTGAGTGCCAGCAGAATTACATCCAGTGTTCCCTCGCCACCGTCAGCCAAAGGACACTCAATTGCAGTCAACCCTTCTTCGCGGATCCCCGCAGAAATGTATTCAGCGACTTGAACAGATGAGAATGTTCCTTTAAATGAGTCTGGTGCAACGAGAATTGTGGTCATCGGACTTAGCTCCTATCGCTGCACTACGTGCATAAGTGGGTCTTTGCTGCGCCAGCGACTAATTTGCTGTTCAACCAGAGCTCTGGCTCGTGGGAGAAAGGCGGAGGTGTTACCACCTACATGAGGACTGATCAGGACTCCAGGGATTCGCCATAATGGATGCTCCGGCGGTAGTGGTTCGGGATCTGTTACATCAAGTGCAGCTCGGATGCGTCCTTGTTGCGCATGCCGCACCAAAGCCTGTGTATCAACAACACCACCTCTTGCTACGTTGACCAGTAAAGAGCCCTCACGCATCCGGGATAGAAATGAATCATCAACCAATCCTGATGTGTGCATGTTTAACGGCACTGCTAAAACAACAATATCTGCCTCTGGTAGCAAACTGGGTAGTTCTGAACTGGCAACAACGCCGGGGCGCTGCGATCTGGCGACGAGGGTCACCTCCGCCCCAAATGGAATAAGCCGGTGCGCAATCGCCTGACCGACACCGCCCGCACCAATGATCAACACATTTCGATCAACAAGTGAGGACCTGCGGTCATGAATCCATTCACCGTGGGGCATGGCTCGGGCAAAATCATCGATTCCACGCAAGGATGCCAACACAAGCGCAACGGCAAGTTCGGCCGTGCTCGCGTCGTGCACCCCAACCGCATTGCACAGGCTCACGTGTTCAGGCACGTACTCCAACGCGGCATCGACGCCGACGGTGAGAAGCTGGACAACCTCAAGGTTTGGCATTTGTGCAATGAGCTCCAAGCTGTCACGCGGACCCATATATACAGGAACATAAAAACCCACCTTCGAAAGGTTCGCTGAAAGGTCCGAGTAACCAAGTTGCAACTCTGCAGATAGGAGAACAGATAACATAGATGGAGCCTACATTTTCATTTATGCGAGAGTGGTAAATCAACCTAATATCCACGCGAGAGGGTGTGGATCTAGATGACCACATTGCACCTATCGGCGCCTAAGCCCAAGCGACTTGTCCTGCTTTGGCGTGGAGGAACTGGCCCAAATTTGGTTGACAAATCAGTGCGGACAGTTCCTCTCATGCCTTCCTATTGGGATAGGTGAGCCTGCGTGGTTGCCTATCCAGCTCCCTATCCGGAACCTCTCGCCAAAGGCGAGGGCCTTGTCGTTGCGTGGGGGCCAGATGCGACGCTTGCGCTTTCTCGGTATTTCTCCAAATCAAAAAACGACAAAAAAATTACGAGTCGACTTCTTGCTGCCACTTCAGCAGAAGGTCAAAGGCTTTGTCAAAACTGTCCACAACTTCGCCGACATCTTCAACGCATCCGCGTACAAAGAGATTGATGCCTTTACCGTCAACCATATTGCGATCGCGGATAACACGCGTATCGGTAACCAGGCCGATAATGCCCTTCTTTGTCTTGTCATGGCGCATCTCCGACCAGAATATTCCGATCTCAGTTGCGGTGCCATCGTCGACGCTGGGGCCATCAAGGAGTGCAAGTACAACATTGGCGCCCAGAACTGCTTCGGCGTCTGTATCAAAAATAAACTTTGTGGTGATGGGGTCTGGCAAGGGAATCTCGTGAGGAACAAATACTTCCATCCCCGCTTGGCGCATCCGCTCCGCACACTGATCAATATAGGAACGCTCATAAGGTGTGAACAGAGGACCGGCGAAGTAAATTTTCATGACTAGTACATCCTTGTCTTGGTGAGATGATGAGGCCAGTGTGTTGCGTGATAACTCTTCCAGAACCTGAAATCAACCTGCGGTTGCAGGAGCGGCTCCATACCGGGGCGACGCTTGTTGATCTCATCTGTCAGTCGAGCGATTGCGTAAATTGAACCCGCTCGTAGTTCGACCTCAGCCTGACTTTCACGAGGAACTTCAACGAGGGAATTGATTTGCTCCTCAAGCTCGGGAGCATATTCGAAGATGCCTGTTACGCGCAGTCCGACGGGGACGATGTAATCAGCAAAAGCAGTAAGCATGTGAGCATCTTCTAGCTTCCATGCTTTTTGGGGCGAGAGCGCGAGATGCATCCCCCAAATTCCAAGTTGAGCCAACTTGTAGATGTAAACCTCAGCACCGTTGTAGACGCTGACATCGCGGAAGCGGGGAAATTCCGAGGTCAATCGCTCGAGAATTCCGTCCCCCTCTGCGTAGAGGCGGGGGGCGCATGAGTGAACAAAGTTGGAATACCGTCCTTCATAATTCTCAACGAGCACGCGGCCAACTTCGTTGAAAAGCGTCACTCGCTCATCGAGCATCGGCATCTCGATCGTTCCAGCGAAGACGTTTTCGAGATCTTTGCGTGTGGCCTTGGCGAGGTAGTCACCACTGAAGAATGGGATTCCGGCGGCAATAGCACGGTGAAGACAGGCAATCACCGCCTCAGAATCCGACCAGCGCTTGCCCATGTAGTCGGTTTCAAATTTCACGCCGGTCGCGAAATCGGTAAAGGCGAAGTTCATCGTATTGATAACCAGAGTGAAATCCATCAATACATCTGGATCGTTGCCGAAATCAAACAGCAGTGATCCGTCAGGCTTTGCAAACTCTTCGTATGCCATCCAGTCGGCAACGCAAATCAACTTCTCTTCGTTGATTCGAACAAGAGAAGCGCTCTCCACGACAGGAATCACACTTTGGAGGACAATGCTGTCCCAGAACTGTGAGCGCACTGGTTAACCTCTTCGCCTTTTCAGATTCTCGTTAGAAGGCACCCAACACTGCGGGTGGTCGCATAAATGATGAGACTGAGCATACCTGTTTGGAGTACATTATGTCCAGAGGTTTTTTGTTTCTACTTGTCGCTAGGAGTCTTCGATGTCGGT
>FLOH01001518.1_pt1 | contig 35115 bp, 41 predicted proteins | sample 756751 | NCBI WGS metagenome assembly FLOH01 (sample SAMEA4026879, study PRJEB14308) | marine metagenome | biome: coastal water; material: water | depth 74 m
AGCGTGTCGAGAATTTAAGGTGATCTCGTTAAACACCCTTAAAAACAAATAACTGCCAAAACTAAGCAGTCTGCTGACGCTTACGCACTCGCTGCGTAACCGATAAATCAGCCGTCAGCCCAATGCGTCCTCGAATTGGGGTCTGACGTCGCTAGGGGACTCACCAATCGTCTCGGTTACGGAGACAGGCGGAAAACCAAACAGTAACTGGGCTGCCACCGCAAAGTGCTGCACATAGTGCGGGGGCCGAGACAGCGATAGCGCAGCTACACACGTAGAAGGACGGAAAAATCCTGCACGGACCCGGGTTCGATTCCCGGCATCTCCACACATAGCCCTGTTTCCTCTCGCTTTGGAACAAGAAGAGAGTTGCGCATGAAGCGCAGAAGGGTACGACCTAGTCAAGGTGGGTAGCTGGGTAATTGCTTACTGGACAAAGCGTAGGTGAACCTTTACGCTAGTGGTAGGGCTATTCGGGAATACCTACGGAGGTGGTGGCGTGAGCATCGATACGTCACTGCTTCGTGCGCTACCTGCGGTGTTCGGTTATACCCAAGGGTCCCAGATTGTCGGAGAGCGACAGTTCCGCCGTCTGGTGAGCCAAGGTCAGATCGAGCGCCTCGCGCGCGGGGTATATCGACAGGCTGGTCAGATGGGCGATGAGGAGCTGATTGAGATTACCCGCCGGGCTCCGCGGGCCACGCTGTGTCTGCGCACGGCACTATCGCGACATGACCTGACCGACGAGATCCCCGGCGAGTGGGATGTCGCGATCCCGCGGGGGGCCTGGGCTCCGGTGACACAGACTCGAGTTCGCTGGCGGCATTTCGATCCGGCGACGTTCGACATTGGCCGAGAAATAATCGAACTTGAAGGCGGTATTGAGATTGGCCAGTATCGCGCAGAGCGCAGCATCGTAGATGCCTTTCGACTCCGGCACCGGGAGGGTTCAGACCTCGCGGTTGAGGCGCTGAAACGCTGGCTGCGATCAGGGGGGCAGCCATCGGTGTTACTTCAGGTTGCCAAGTCGTTTCCGCAAGCGTTGCCCTCACTTCGCCAAGCCTTGGAGATCTTGCTGTGAGCCCGGTCTCTGGCGACACTCCTGCCGGTGCGGCCTATTTGGCGCTGCAGCGGCAGGCGCGAGTTTTGGGCCGTAACACCGACGAGGTACTTCAGTTGTATGTGCTGGAGGGTTTCCTAGCTCGTCTCGCTGCCAGCGCTGTGCGCGATCAATTCGTGCTCAAAGGTGGCGTGCTGCTGGCAGCACTAGATGCCCGACGCCCCACGCGCGATGTGGACCTTGCTGGATTAGATATGAGCAACGATGCCTCATCCGTCCTGCAAACAGTGCGAGAGATCATCGCCGGCGCACCGTCATTTGACGACGGGATTGAATTTGACACCGCATCGGCAACGTCGCAGGTGATCCGCGAAGATGATGAGTACGCCGGTGTCCGGGTCAAAGTAAGCGCGACAATCGCGAAGGCGAGGGTGAAGTTTCATGTCGACGTGAACATCGGCGATCCCATCTGGCCAGCACCTAGCATCGTCCACGTTCCTAGGCTCCTGGGTGGCGAGGCGATCAAGTTGGCCGGCTATCCACTGGCCATGGTCTACGCAGAGAAGTCCGTCACTGCCCTCCAACGCGGCGACACCAACACTCGATGGCGAGACTTCGGTGACATCTGGACCCTCCAACGCCGCTACCCCATCGACGGAACGGAACTACGACGCGCGATCGACACCGTCGCCGCGCACCGAAACGCAACGCTGATCCCGCTGCGCGATGCGTTGGCGGGCTATCCGGCTTTGGCGCAGGACAAGTGGACTTCATGGCGCATGCGCTGGTCACTATTCGACTTACCGCAGGAGTTCGCGCCCGTACTCGCTTCGATCATCACCTTCATTGACCCAGTCATTGATGGCTTAGCTCCAGGCGCCGAATGGAATCCGATCGAAGCCTGGTGGGAAAAACGACAGGCATAAAGATAATGTCAAAAGTCAGCGATGGGGTGCAAGCGTGCCTTGTGGGGCTATCTCCTGTCGTAATGCCGCGTTGTAACGTGATGCTGGAGCCTGCCATTCCCTCACGAAAACGTGTATTTATGGATTCCCGGCATCTCCACAACTAGGCGCTGATGGACTGCTCGCAGTCCTTGAATAGCTAATCGCCGATGCGAGGGTCCAGCGGTTGAGTGGCTCACCGGTATTGCAGTTGCAGCCTTCCCTGACAAAGACAAACCCCTATCGTGATCAGAAGTGGCAGTCTACCGACTAGGTTTCAATCAATCACGGCAATTACAAGACCCTGTTGCAGTTGAGGAACAAATAGTCACCGCAGCGCTGATACCGCGTGCGAATCAAGGCCCGGCAACGGGTTGTTAGCCGCCGCTCTTGCGGCGAAACTCGCGCTTGCCGCCGGAGCGTCCGGAGGGGTCCTTCACTGTTCCGCCGGATGCGTTGGGATGCGATCCAGCGTGTCCGGGCTTGAGATTTTTTGCATCGAGAGCGGCTTTGAACTTGGCGCGCTGGTCATCGGCTTCAGACGGGGGATTCTCAATTTCCTCACTCATGGCCCTAGTGTGCCATCAGAGCCGGTAAGGCACGTGCAGGGCAGATGCCGGCTAATCGGCGGTGGTCACTTTGAGCATCGACTCGCACTGACACGCATAGCTACACCCCTGAGTGAAGTGGGGAAAGGTGACGGGTCAGAAGCGATGGTCTTGGCTGCACTTGTGAGTGGCGAGCCGCTCCCTTTCGCAACTGTCGTAATATCGCAAGGGCGGTCACAAGTCTGGGTTGTGCAGACTGGGCTAAAGTGGAGGTAGGAGCTGGCATGGCCACAACGTAACCGTGTATCTATTTTGGGGAGACTCAATGAAAAAAATCCTACTTCGCCTGAGCGCACTACTTTTTGTGGCAACGGTCGGTCTGGTCGGCTGCAGCACCGGCGACACCAGCGAGAGCGGTGAAGTGGCGCCGAGTGAGAGCATTACTGAAACGGAAAACACTGATGTGTCGGCGCAGCAGCTAGAATTTCAGCAGGAGCTAATCGCTTCGGGAATGACATTAGAGGACGCCGGCGCTCTCATTGAGGCCACCGGCTACACGTGGCGGGTGGGTTCCATCGATGGTCAAGAGCAAGTAGTCACAATGGATTACCGAATGGATCGGCTGACTCTGTCTACACAAGACAATATTGTTATCGATGCAACTTGGGGCTAGAGCCCGTGACGTGGGAGGTATGAGGTGCGTCCGCGCCTTACCTTAGAACTTAGAACAGCGTCGCGTCCAACTGCAGTGTTTTTAACACTGAATTCACCCTGGCAATTTCATGGGTCCGCAACAAGTTTACTCCACCCAGGCTGGCGATTACGGCAAAAAAACTTTCAGCGGTTCGGAACTCATCTTCAAATAGATTGAAAGCATGGGGGAGAGCCTGACAGATCGGATAACCTAAACTTTTTAAGCGGAAAGAATTCAAAATTACGCGGGTTTGATGTTTCACTCGCGTGATGGGATCTACCAGATTTCCGTAGTAGAAGCCCATGCCCGGGTCGATGACGATTTTGGTGACGCCGTGCTTGTTGGCCGAGTCGAGTCGCTGCGAAAAATAGTCCAGCAGCCCCGGAATGGGATCTTTATCCAAGTCAACGTCAGTTATTTCGCGCACATCGGCTCCCGCCACATAACACAGGATTACGGTGGCCGAGAATTCGCTCGCAAGATCGAAAACCGCCGCCTGGTGGGTGGTTCCGGTGTAATTAACCACCTTGGCGCCGGCGCTCAGACAAGCCCGCACCACTTCGGGTTCGTAAGTCTCAACTGAGACAGCGATAGCGTCTGCACTGAGCTCCTCGATTACCGGGACCAGTTTGCTAATCTGCTCCTTCACACCCACGCGTGATGCTTTCGCGGTACTGGACTCCGCTCCAAGATCGACCACATCGGCTCCTTGCGCCCAATAGACCCGGGACTTTCGGACGGCCGCTTCGGTGCTCACGGCGATGCTCTCCCGGTAGGTGGAGTCCGGGGACAAGTTCACCGTCGCCATTAGAGCCGGTCGGTCAAATACCTTCTCCCCGATCATTAGCGGGGCGATTTCGCTCGTGAATGAATCCGAGTGCGCGGCGTACAGACGGCTCAAATTCTCGAGATTGATCATTGTGACAGTCTAAACATTGCCGGGGCAGATTCACGGGGTAGGTTTCGGGCGTTCTCGTTCTAGCCGACCAAGAAATGAAAGTCGGTTACGGCCCGTCCCTCAGATATTGCCCGCTCTTCGTAGCGGGTTACAGCTCGTTCTGGCCTCGCTTGCTCGCCACGACTCCACTTTTTTGTATTGGATGGCCGAGCAAAGAGTTCAGAAATAGATTCGGCGTAGTGGGGCCAGTCCGTTGCAATGTGCCAAAAACCACCGGGTGTTAGGCGCGAGTGCATGAGGTCCAGAATCCCTTGCTGCACGATTCGACGTTTGTGATGCCGGGCTTTTTGCCAAGGATCTGGGAATAGTGTGTAAATACCCGAAAGGGATCCCGGCCTGATCATGTTTTCTAATACTGCAATTGCATCGGTTTCCATCACCCGCACGTTGGTGATTTCTTGTTTATGAAGCTCGGATAGTAGGTCCCCTACGCCGGGTGTGTGAACGTCGACCGCAAGGAAAGCTGAATCGGGTTCTTGGCGAGCCAGGGCAAGGGTTGACACGCCATTGCCGAAGCCGATGTCAAGATAGAGCGGCGTTGGCGGGTGTGGCCAATTCAGAAATTCGTATTGGAAGTCAATGAGCAGTGCTTGAGGATTGTCGACCGCGTGTTGCTGAGATTTTGTGATCCGGCTCCGGCGTGGTTTAAAAGTTCGAATCCCGCGGCGCAAAGATTGTGTCTGGGGAAACTCAGAGATGGAATGATCAGTAATTGATTCAACCATGGGTGTCGACCAAGAGTTGGATGGAACTGTTAATGCGATGTTTGCGATCTGCATCAATGCGCCAACTTGAGCCCTGGCCCACGCTACGAAACGCCCATTCACGGGCGTGATTCTCACCAGGACCACTACTGGTGAGGGCAGTGTTTTCGTCGATGCCAATTATTTGCTGTCCATCGGTAAGTAAAGGCTTGAGCGCAAAGTCAGGAATGAAGCGGCTGTAACGATCAAAATGTGGAATCACTCGCGCGTTAAAAACTAAGCCAAGTCCTGATTCACCGCCTTGTTTTGGGTGGCGGAAATTAGGAACGTAACCGCACAAGGCCATTGCGCCTGCGCTGCAGCCTGCGATTGATGCACCGGAGCGCCATTGCTCCAGGATGCTTTTCCAGGCGAGGGTTTCCCGCAAGGTCTGTGCGAGAAAGTTCGGGTTGCCACCTGAGAGGTAGATCAGTCCGGCACCGGCAATGGCTTGCGCGATTTTTGGGTCGTCTGCATCTGCGCGATTTCGGATGTCGATGACCACCTGTTGGGCGTCCAGCCGCTGGGCGGCTTCTTTCCCGAGTTCATGCCATCGGGCAATTGATCTTTCACCTTCGGGAGCGGCTGCAGTGGCGATTTGAATGTAGGTGCGTGGGCGGTCTTCAAGTAACCACGCTTCCAGTTCACCCATGCCGGGCAGGTATTCCCCACTGCCAACGAGGGCGATCTTCCCGCTCATCTGGGATTACTTCTCATCGGGAGCTACGCGCTGGGTTCGGCAAATTCACAGAACGCAGAGTAGGCCCGCGGGCCATAGACCGTTGCAGGGCCGCCGGCCATCAGGAAGGTGACTCCGATTGCTTCGGCGGCTTCTTCTTTGGTGGCTCCAGCTTTGGCAGCGCCCCGTGCATGGGCGGCAATGCAGCCATCGCACTGTTCAACGACAGCAATGGCCAGAGCAATAAGCTCTTTTGTCTTGGAGGGGAGCGCCCCTTCGGCCAGGGCGGCTGTGTGAAGAGCAGCGAACCCCGCGTACGTGTCAGGGATCACTTTGCGTAATTCGCGGGCGAGAGGGGCCAGCGCGCTTTGAACGCCTTTGCCGTGGGAATGTTGCGTTGAGTCAGTCATAGTAAAAGTCTAGCCTGATGGGGATACCCGTGCCGGTATGGGTAAGGAGGAGTAGTCTGTGCACTATGGAACTGCAACCGGAGGTCAACACTGAAGTACTCACCCGCCTAAAGCGTGCCCGGGGTCAACTCGATGGTGTGATCAACATGATCGAAACGGGTCGCAGTTGCGCTGAGGTGGTCACCCAGCTCGCTGCGGTTTCCAAAGCAATTGATCGAGCTGGCTTCAAAGTCGTAGCCACTGGAATGCAAGAGTGTTTCGAAAAGGGCGACGACGCCCCTATGACTCGCGATCAACTCGAAAAACTGTTCCTGTCACTGGCCTAATCAGCGCAAACGGTTACATCGCCTTTATGGGCGGATAGTTGCCGGGATTTTGGCAGAAGTGCGATAAATCACTTTAATTAGGGTAGCGAATTTGCGATTGTGGGTGCATCCTTAGGCAACGGAAAATAGCCTGCCCACCATCACAAGGAAGTATTGATATGGCCGCTCGACTCGATTTCGCCTCATCACCCACCCAAAATAAGCAGCTCCTCGAGTGGGTCGACGAAATGGCCGCACTCCTTGAACCTGACGCGATTGAGTGGAGTGATGGCTCCGAAGCCGAGTGGACTCGCCTCACCGGTCAAATGGTCGATGCCGGCACCTTGACCAAACTCAATCAGGAATTACGCCCCAACTCATTCTTGGCCCGCTCGAATCCAAGCGACGTGGCTCGAGTCGAAAAGAGCACCTATATTTGCTCGCATCGCGAAATTGATGCAGGTCCCACCAATAATTGGATGGAACCTACCGAGATGCGATCGACGCTGAATTCATTGATGAAGGGCGCGATGCGTGGTCGCACCATGTACATCGTTCCGTTCTCTATGGGACCACTTGGTTCACGCATCGCACAATTGGGAGTCGAGATCACCGATTCCCCTTATGTGGTTGTGAACATGAAAATCATGACCCGCATGGGACAGGCGGCACTTGATCAAATCGGCGAATTTGGTGAATTTGTTCCGGCAGTGCATTCAGTGGGCCACCCACTCGTCGATGACTCCGGGAATTCAATCCCCGATGTCGCATGGCCGTGTAATGACACGAAATACATTGTGCATTTCCCAGAGACCCGTGAGATTTGGTCCTATGGTTCCGGCTACGGCGGCAACGCGTTGCTGGGCAAGAAGTGCTTTGCATTACGAATCGCCTCTGCGATGGCCCGCGACGAAGGCTGGATGGCCGAGCACATGTTGATTCTGAAATTGACGTCGCCACAAAATGACGTCAAATACATCACGGCTGCATTCCCATCAGCATGTGGAAAAACCAACCTGGCAATGTTGGAACCCACCGTTCCTGGTTGGAGTGTGGAAACTATTGGTGATGACATCGCCTGGATGCGATTTGGCGAGGATGGTCGACTCTATGCGATCAATCCCGAGGCAGGCTTTTTTGGGGTTGCACCTGGCACGGGCTTGAAAACTAACGCAAATGCGATTCGCTCACTCAGTGGAAACTCAATTTTCACTAATGTCGCTCTCACCGATGACGGCGACATCTGGTGGGAAGGCATGACCGATGAAGCCCCAGAACACTTAATCGATTGGAAGGGCAATGACTGGACTCCTGCCTCGACAGAACCTTCAAGTCACCCCAATGCGCGATTCACCGTCCCAGCGGGACAGTGCCCTTCAATTGCATCCAATTGGGAAGACCCTGCTGGAGTCCCAATTGACGCAATTCTCTTTGGTGGGCGCAGGGCGACGAACGTCCCACTGGTCTCTGAATCATTCGACTGGCCGCACGGCGTTTTCGTTGGCTCATCTGTTTCTAGCGAGCAGACGGCAGCAGCTGAAGGAACTGTTGGCGCATTACGCCGGGATCCATTTGCCATGTTGCCATTCTGTGGTTACAACATGGCTGACTACTGGGGCCACTGGCTCAAAATCGGTGGTTTTACCAGCCCGGACAAACTGCCACGCATCTACTCGGTGAATTGGTTCAGAAAAGATGCTGACGATAAATTCATTTGGCCAGGGTTTGGTGAAAACGCACGCGTCCTTGAATGGATTGTTAATCGCTTGAGCGGCAAAGCTGAAGCGGTCGATACTCCAATCGGTCGGATCCCTACTCCAGGTGCGATAAACACAGATGGGCTCGATATAACGCAGGAGCAACTCGCCGATCTTTTTGCCGTTAACGCTGATTCATGGTTGGCCGAAACTGAGTTAACCAAGGAATACTACGCAGAGTTTGGTGATCGGATACCCGCAGAGCTCAATGCGCAGTTGCAGGGGCTGCGCGATCGCTTGAACAACGCGTAGGAGTTCAAGCGATTAGGCGAGAGTTGCGACCAAAAGTGATTTGATCGTGTGCATCCGGTTCTCAGCTTGATCAAATGAAATATTTGCTTTTGATTCAAAAACTTCGTGCGTGATTTCGACGCCACCGTCAAGATTGAACTCCTGTGATATCTGGGCGCCGACAACTGTATTTGTGTCGTGGTAGGCCGGCAGACAGTGCATTGCCTTTGAGTGTGGTCCCGCCAGATCAAGTACCGCTTGATTCACTTGATAGGGCTTGAGGAGTTCAATCCGCTCTTGCCAGACTTCCTTGGGTTCGCCCATGGAGACCCAGACATCTGTGTGCACGAACTCTGCGCCAGCCACGCCTTGTGCGACGTCTTCGGTGATTGTGAGTTGCGCGCCACTGTCTCGTGCTCGCTCCTGTGCTTGGTCAATCACGGATTGCTCTGGCCAGAGCGCTTTTGGTGCGACGATTCTGGTGTCTGAGCCCATGATCGCTCCCATAATTAACAGGGAGTTACCCATATTGTTGCGCGCATCACCGAGGTAGCAGTAAGAAATCTGCTCACCAGGTTTAATTTGGTGCTCACGCATGGTCAGGAAGTCAGCCAGCATCTGGGTGGGGTGCCATTGATCGGTGAGCCCGTTGTACACCGGCACTTGTGAATGCTGGGCAAGTTCCTCGACCACAGACTGGTCACTACCGCGGAACTCAATTGCATCGAAAATGCGGCTTAGTACTCTCGCGGTGTCAGCAGGGGATTCCTTATGACCGATTTGGCTTGATGAGCCGTCCAGAAAAGTAGTGTTTCCGCCCTGATCGTTCATGGCGACGCTGAAAGAGATTCGGGTGCGGGTTGAAGTTTTTTCAAAAATAGCCGCGAGATTCTTGTGCAAGAGCAGTTCTGGCTCGTTGTGCTCTTTGCGCAGTTGCTTAAGCTGCACGGCCAAGTCGAGAACGGAATTAAGTTGTGCTGCGGTGAAATCTAGTTCGCGCAGAAAGTCTCGATCGGTGAGGCCCAGGGAGCGTACGTGTTCACGGGTGAGCGCAGCAGTCATTTCCCAAGTCTAGGAGCAGGGCTTAGCGAGCTGAAGATTGGTGGATTCCTAGGGCTTGTTCGGAGATCGCCTCGTCCACAAAGTCCTTTGCAGCTGCCACACCTGTTCCCAGAACACTGGTAAGTCGTGGGTTCCTCGACCGATCCATCTGGCGAAAGATCCCCTCGCGGTCGTCTTCGCTTAAGCCGCCCCAGACGCCGTATGGCTCCCGCGCTCGGATGGCGTAATCCGCGCATTCCAGCCTGACCGGACAGGAGGCGCACACTCTTTTTGCTAACTGGTCACGGCGAGAGCGGGAAGACCCGCGTTCGTTCTGGGTGTGAAAGAAAAGTAAAGGATCAGCGCCCCGGCACAAGCCGAGTTCTTGCCAGTGCCATTTTGAATCTAGAGGTACCTGTGCGAGTGATTGCGGTGGCATTGTCCAGGGTCCTTTCTCCCATTGCGCTTCTTAACTTAAATGTTAGGACATGGTGGAAGGTGCTCTAGGCGGGACTTTGGTCCCTATTTCCGACAATTATTCCTGTGTTGCTTCATCACTTGCCTTGGCAATCTCTGTGCGCACCTGTTCCATATCAACGGCACGAATAGCTGAAATCAAATTGTCTAGACCCTCTTGGGGTAGCGCACCAGCTTGTGAATAAAGCACTACGCCGTCACGGATTGCCATCAAGGTAGGAATGGACGAAATTTCGAAGCTTCCCGCCAACCCTTGTTCGGCCTCGGTGTCTACTTTGGCGAAAACAATGTCAGTGTTGGCGAGGGCAGCTTTTTCGTAGACTGGCGCGAAGCTGCGACATGGCCCACACCATTGGGCCCAGAAGTCCACGAAGACGATCGGGCTTTGCTTAATTGTGTCAGCGAAACTGGATTCGGTTAATTCAACGGTAGCCATGTGTATACCCTAGGGGGTATAAGAAGAAATTGCAAATTCTTGATGCACGTCCGTGCTCACTCCTGAGAAAGTACAGTGTGTCCATGAGCACACCACTAGATACCCCACTCGCAGCGCCCGACCTCGAAGAGCTTGGCAGTGTTCTCACTGAGGAACGAACATCACACTTCGATGACGGCGACCACGAAAAATTTGCCCATTACGTTGAGAAAAACAAAATCGTGGAGAGTGCCGTTACGGGGTCAGCGGTTAAGGCCCTGTGCGGTAAGAAATGGTCCCCAAATCGTGACCCATCCAAATTCCCTATTTGCCCGGAGTGCGAGAGAATCCACAAGTCACTCCCCAAGGGTGGGGAATAGAGGGGCTGCGAAGAATCCTTGCACACCAAGTGGAAGAATTGAGCCGCGCTAACCTGCGTGCCTTCACATAATTAGTTCTTTGATGGGATTGAACATAGATGCAGAGAAAATCAATTCGTTTTGGCGCAGTGGCCTCATTGGCCGTTGCCGGACTCTTACTGTCAGCTTGCTCTTCGAGTAGCGACGACACCGCAGCAGAAACAACCACTGCTGAAACTTCCGTGGAAGAGAGCGCTTCGGAAAGTGCTGCAACAGATGAGTGCGCTTATGAAAACCTCACAACAATCAATCCGGGAATGCTGACAATTGGTACTGACACTCCCGCATATCCTCCATATTTCTCAGATGATGACCCCACAAATGGTGAAGGCTTTGAATCAGCAGTTGCATACGCTGTTGGTTCACAGCTGGGCTTCGCACCAACGGACGTGAAGTGGGAAGTGGTCCCGTTCAATACTTCCTATGCTCCAGGGGAGAAGAACTTCGACTTCGACATAAACCAAATCTCGATTACGCCAGAGCGTTCAGAGGTAGTCGATTTCTCTGATGGCTACTACACGGTGAATCAGGCAGTAGTTGCATTTAACGACTCACCAATCGCCGGTGCAACAACTATCACTGAACTCAAAGACGCAAAGTTGGGTGCTCAGGTGGGAACTACCAGCCTTTCCTTTGTTACCGAGGTTGTTCAACCTACGGATGAGCCCTATGTTTTCAACGACACCAATGACGCTAAGAGTGCATTGCAAAACGGACAGATTGACGGAATCGTTGTCGATCTCCCCACCGCCTACTACGTAACGGCCGCCGAATTCGATGACAGCAAAATTGTCGGTCAGTTCCAAGCATCAGCCGGTGGCGAGGAATTCGGTTTGCTCTTCCAAAAAGGCAATCCGCTTGTCAACTGCGTGAACAAAGCGCTCACAACCCTCAAGGACTCCGGTGAACTCCAGGAGATCCAAGATGCGTGGTTGGCTGGGACTTCAGCACCGTACTTCAAGGAATAGGGAACTAGTCCAAGTAGCTAGGTTCGATTAACACGTGAACAATCCCGCTCCTGGCGCAGAAACGGTCTATGTAGATCCTCTGCGCCAGGCGCGTTCGCGAAAAAAAGCTCGACAGGATGCGCTCATTGGCATCGCCAGTCTGCTTGGGTTTGTGGCCTTAATTGTCCTCCTCGTGGGACGCAGTTCTGGCTGGGACACCGTTCAAGAAACGTTTTTTAATGGTGACCAATTTGCCGAATCGTTTCCGGGACTTTTGCAAGCCTTCTGGCTGAACGTACGGATCTTCTTAATCGCCGAGCCACTAATTTTGATTATTGGCTTACTGGTCGCTCTCGCCCGCACTGTCAAGTCGCCCATCTTTTTGCCAATTCGCGTCCTGGCAACTCTCTACGTTGATATTTTCCGTGGAGTCCCCACTATTTTGGTAATTTTTCTTTTGGGCTTTGGTATGCCCGCACTGCAGCTCACCGGCGTTCCCAGTGACGCGATTTTTTGGGGAACGGCTGCCCTCGTACTGTCCTACGGGGCCTACGTAGCAGAAGTCTTTCGCGCCGGGATTGGTTCAGTGCATCCCAGCCAAACAATGGCCGCGCGGTCCTTGGGGCTTTCATCACTGCAAAATAATCGCTTTGTAGTGCTGCCACAGGCAGTGCGCAACGTGACACCACCGCTTCTTAACGACTTCATCTCGCTACAAAAGGATACGGCCCTCGTTGCCGTGCTGGGACCAATCGAGGTGCTACGCCGAGCTCAAATTGACACGTCCTCGAACTTTAATTACACCCCTTATGTTGGAGCGGCCCTAATTTTTATTGCACTCACTATTCCCATGACTCGCTTTGCTGATGCGATGCAGGCCCGTTCGGCCCGCAAAAAGCGAGCGGGAGGTGTCGCGTGAGCAAGCAGGATTCATATATTTGCGTTGATGGGGTATGGAAAGCATTTGATGGGTATCCGGTATTGCGGGGGACCTCACTGGACGTGTCGCGACATTCGGCTACAGCATTGATCGGGGCGTCCGGTTCGGGAAAGTCAACGCTACTCCGTTGCATCAATGCATTGGAAACCGTTGATGCCGGCAGCATCACGGTTAATGGGGATCTTGATGTCACGGCATTTAAAGCCGATCTTGATGCGATTCGTCGTAGAATTGGAATTGTCTTTCAGTCCTACAATCTTTTTCCGCACATGAAAGTGCTCGACAACATCACACTTGGTCCAGTCCGGGTTCTGAAGAAGTCACAAAAAGAGTCCAAGGCCGCGGCCATGGAGCTACTCACACGATTTGGGCTGGAATCCAAGGCGTTCGACTACCCTGATCGACTTTCCGGAGGGCAAGCCCAGCGGGTGGCAATCGTGCGAGCACTCGCGATGGAACCCGAGATTATGCTGTTCGACGAGATCACATCCGCGCTGGATCCGATGCTAGTTGGAGAAGTTCTTGACTCTGTGCGCGAACTTCGCGCTGGTGGATTAACAATCGTGATGGCGACCCATGAGATGTCCTTTGCCAAAGAGATCGCTGACCAGGTGTGCTTCCTGCACGAGGGCGTTGTGTGGGAAAGTGGAACGGCCGCTGAAGTTTTTGAGCGCCCGCTGCGGGCTGAAACTCAGGGCTTTCTCAAAAGAGTTCACTAATGTGGGCGTGTCCGAACTGCAATTTCTGATTTTAACCGTGATATCCAGTAATCTAACATTTGGTACAAATAGCCCGCCCCAGGGCGCATATAGGGAGGTAATAAATGTCATCCCAACTAGAAATGGACGCCGAAGAAAGCATGTTGGCATCCATCGGCCGCATCTGGTGGCTACTACTTTTCGGTGGAGTTATCAGTCTCGTGGTGGGAATAATCGTCATCTCGTGGCCGGATAAAACAGTCATAGTCGTCGCTGTACTTTTTGCGATCTACCTGATCATTTCAGGTATTTTTGAAATTGTTCGGTCATTCGGGTCAGGTCTCACCGGTGGAACCCGTGTGCTTCTGCTGATCACCGGTGTGCTTTCGGTGATTTTGGGTATCTTTGCAATCCGCAGTGCGGCAGATAACGCTGTCGAACTGCTCGGTATTTTCGTCGGTATTGCCTTCCTCTTCCGTGGATTCGCCAGCTTGTTCATGGGCTTTGACTCCAAAGAAAGCCGCGGTTGGAATATCTTCTTCGGAATCATCATGCTCGTCGGTGGCGTCGTAATTCTGGTTCAGCCAGCTCTGTCTTTGACTACCCTCGCCTGGGTAGTGGGTATTTGGCTAATCATGATCGGCATCTACGAAATCATTGCGGCATTCATTGTTCGCAGTAGGACCAAGGATCTGGTCGCCTAATAAATTTGAGAAACAAAGTGCCCCTCTGCATTGAGGGGCACTTTGTTTTTCTCGCAGGCAATGGTTAGGTTGAGCTGTGACCAAGGAAACCTCGCAAACACTTGATCGAGGATTGAGCGTGCTAGAGGTGTTGGCCGAACACCCGGAAGGCTTAAGTGTCACCGAACTCAGCCAGAAACTGGGTGTGGGACGCACCGTGGTCTACCGGCTCGTGGTCACTCTGGAGGCGCATTCGCTGCTGCGAAGGTCAGTCGATGGAAAGTGTCGACTAGGGCTTGGTCTATTAGCACTGGCCCGCGTCATTCAACCCTTGGTACGTGAAGCTTCAGGACCGGCACTTCGAATGCTCGCGGAGGCACTGAGCTGTACGGCTTATCTGATGATTGCCGATTCACATGACGGGCTGGTTGCCCTAGTCTCGGAACCCAATCGCAGTGATCTGCACGTATCGATGCGGATTGGCACTAGGTCGCCACTGGAAGCGAGTGCAGGCGGTCGCGCAATCTTGGCCGCTCGAACTGCGGCTGGCCGACCACTTGACCCGCCCTGGGTGATTACCAATTTAGAAGGCGGGAGTCATGGGTTGGCCGTGCCACTAACGGGGATTACCGGACTTGAGGCGAGTATTGGAATTATTTCTTCGCGCGAGTTCTCCGAGACGGAATTCGGCGCCCGTATTGCCCGGAGCGCCCAAGAAGTTTCACGCATGCTGATGTAGACACGCCGTGCGAGAAGTCGGTTTGATCTATTCGGAGTCATGGCGCACAATGGAGTGTGCCTTCCCCAAGTTCACGCTTTTTATGGCGTGCCACCGCTTTTGCCCTTGCCCCTCTTTTCGCACTGAGTTTGGCCACCCCGGCGTTCGCTGATAGCCCGCCGAGCCGGATTGTGAGCGGCTGGATTCCTTACTGGATGTCCAGCCAGAGCAACCCCCAGGGGGTTATTACTGCCACGGCAAATAGCGATCTATTCGTTGACGTGTCACCTTTTTGGTATTCAGCGACTAAGAACGGTAGTGGCATAAAAGTCGACTTCAATGCTAACTACGGAAATACAGCAGCGAACTCATCGTGGGCACTCGCCCAACTGCGGGCAGCTGGGATCCCGGTACTTCCGTCGATCGCTGACGCTTCAGGAGCGAAAACAATGGCCAAATTTCTGGCTGATCCGGCAAATAGGAGCGCCCATGTTGCCGACATTGTCAATATCGTTATTTCAAATAACTATGACGGAATTGATTTAGATTATGAAAAATTCGCTTTCTCTGACGGAAGCTCTAGCTGGGATTCAACCCAACCCATCTGGACCGCTTTCGTTCAGGAATTAGGAACAGCCTTACATGCCCAAGGTAAACAATTGGCGGCGACAATTCCACCGCCATGTTCCATGAGTGGAAACTGCAGCGCCCGCACCGGTTACTACGTCTATAACATGATCGGGATCGCACCATTTGTTGATCGAATTCGGATCATGGCTTATGACTATAGCTACTCGGTTGCCGGTCCAATTGCTCCTTATAACTGGGTTCGGTCAATGGTGCAGTACTCCGCTTCGGTGATAGATCCGGCCAAGGTCCAGATCGGTGTTCCCACTTACGGTCGCTTCTGGAGCGAGAAAAAATCGGGAGGGGCGTACAACCTCACGGGAACTTGCCCCCGTAGTTCCAGTAGCGGTGCCGAGAAGTCGGCCTACAAATCACTCATCGCACGGGGCTCAATGACCGAGGCCGATATCCCCGCATTTATTGCCAAGCAGGGTGGCGCAGCCCAATGGGATGACACAAACAAGGAATATTTCTTTCGTTACAACAAAACGGTAAATTGGACAGACTCCAATGGTGCCGTGCAATCATGTACCGCCAACAAGATTATCTGGTTTTTAGGCTCCGAGGGTGTTTTGGCCAGAACCCAACTTGTTGGGGAATTTGGGATCAACGCAGCCGCCTACTGGACGGTCGGCGGGGATAACCCAGACCAGTGGCCCTTGATTCGCGGCTATGCGCAGTCCCTTGCTCCCGTGGTCCCTGAAGTGAGGGTTGAAGCTCCTCCGTCAGTGGTATTCGGTCAGCCAGCCGCTTTGACCACTTCTGCTTCTTACAACGATGCCCCGATTGTTAACGCAACGGCGGTCTTGCAACGATCAGATTCTGGTACCTGGGTTGACGTTGCATCGGGAGTAACGGGTGCGGACGGCGCCGTGGGCATTCCTTTCTCGATTGATGTGGGTTCAACCTTCCGCATTGTGATTCGCGCAACAGACACGACGCCGGAAGTCGTTTCGGCCGAGTTCCCCATGGCCGTGTCAGCAACCGTTACCGCGAGAGCTAAAACCACAAAGGTTAAGCGTGGAAAAAAAATGAAGGTAGTCACAGTTCTGGGGCCGGGCGTGGCAGGGCAGAAGGTTGTTTTGCAGGTTAAAAGAGGCGACAAATGGAAAAAAGTCACTGCGGCCAAAACAAAAGCAAGCGGTCGAATTGTGATTAAGAAGAAAGCCAAATTAAAAAAAGGTAAATACACATTTCGTGTTTTCGCGAAACCCAAGTCAGGGGTTGGCGCCGGGGTGTCCGCACCCTTCAAGATCCGAATTAAGTAACGGGTAAATCAAACCATCTCAGGTGGTCGAAATCTTTGCTGTAGCCGCTCTCACCAGACATCAGTTCCGGTGCAGGCAAGGCGTGCAGGAGCTCGTGCGCCGTGTCCAAGTAATCAGCAAGGGCGCTCTCAGGTGCAATGTCTTGGTGAACGGGGTAGGTCAGTTCACCAGATTCGTTGTAGTTCAACATGGAAAGCCGCAGGGGAGGCTCAACGGCACCGTCGCGATGGTTCCACCGACCGGACAGCGCGTCGAAACGATACTGGGGGAGCAACGCCCAACCATGATCAGCGATTAAACGGACCGCTTTGACAATGTATTCAAATACGGGTTCGGAAATGAAGTAGTTAAAGTTCACGCGGACCCAGCCAGGCTTAATACCCTCGCAGCCATGGCTAATTTCGCGCTCGTACTCATGTGAGGTATCCAAATCGATTCCCAATAGTCGGTGCCCGTAGGGCCCAGCGCAACTGCATCCGCCTCGGGATTGAATACCGAACAGGTCGTTGAGAACGGCGACTACGAAATTGTGATGGAGGTATTTACCTTCAGGGTGCTTAATCACAAACGAGACAATGCTGAGGCGGTCGGCGTCAAGATTGCCGAGAATTTGAATATTGGGGTGTGGATCCCAGCTCGCAATTGCTCGACGAACTAGGTCGTGCTCGTGTGCCCGAATTACTTCAACGCCAACTGCTTCCTTGAGTTGGAAAACGAGTCCGGCGCGGATGGACTCGATAATGGCTGGTGTTCCGCCCTCTTCGCGGTGTTCCACATCGTCGAGATACATGTGCTCAAGCTGGTTGACGTAAGCGACCGTTCCGCCTCCGACAATTTCTGGAACGGTATTACGCAGGAGCTCTTTGCGAACAATGAGCACTCCAGGTGTTCCGGGTCCGCCAATAAATTTGTGGGGCGAAAGGAAAATCGCGTCCTTGTACGCCGTTGGGTGTGTATCGCATCGTGGGTTCATCTCAATATCCACATAGGGGGCTGCAGCCGCAAAATCCCAGAAAGCTAATGCCCCGTATTGGTGAATCAGTTGAGTCACAGCGTGGGTGTCAGTAATGATTCCTGTGACATTGCTCGCTGCGCTAAAGGACGCGATCCGAAGCGGGCGGTCCTGGTAGGCAATGAGTTCTGCTTCAAGCTGGGTAGTGTCGATCTGCCCGTTTGCATCTTCATGGATGGTGACAACATCTGCGATTGATTCCCGCCAAGGAAGTTCATTGCTGTGGTGCTCAAACGGGCCGATAAAAACCACTGGTCGTTCGTGGGCAGGTATCTGGTCTAAGAGATGATATTTCGCATCAAGGTCTGCGGGTAGGCGAAGATTCATGATCCCAATGAGCTTGTTGATTGTTGCGGTGGATCCGGAGCCGCAGAAAATTATCGCGGTGTCGTTGTCGCCGTTGACCGCGGCCTTGATAATCGAGCGAGCGTCTTCGCGTAAACGCGTGGTTTGCAATCCTGTACCGCTGGACTCCGTGTGGGTATTTGCATAACGTGGGAGGACTTCTGCACGGATAAAATCTTCGATGAAACACACACTGCGCCCACTTGCCGTGTAGTCCGCGTAGGTGACCCGCCTGGGCCCAAATGGCCCCCGCATCAATTGGTTGTCACCGATCACGGACTCTCGAATTCGAGCCAGAATCGCTGGCTCGGGCAAGCCCGGCTCGGCCGGCGGCACGATAAACTCGGGAAACATATTGCAACTCTAGTTGACCAACCCGGTCCATGTCACAATGTCACCGTGCCGATGCCGATGCCGATGCCGATGCCGATGCCCGTGACCCTGACCACGACCCCAATGGAAACTATCCCCGAACTTGGGCTGGATAGCGAGCTGGACCGTCCCTGGTCCACGACAGTGTGGGATGACCCCATCAACCTGATGAAATACGTCACCTACGTATTTATGGAGTACTTCGCATTCAGTAAGGAAAAGGCCGACTACCTCATGCTGCTAGTGCACACCGAAGGCAAGGCAACTGTCTCAACTGGCAGCCGAGAAGCCATGGAGCAAGATGTTGCGGCAATGCACACCTATGGCCTCTGGGCCACTCTGTCTAAAGACTAAACGGCTAAGGATTATCGGCACATGGAAATTAGACCCGATGGCGAACAGATTGTGATTCAGATTGAACCATTTGAAGTAAAGATTCTGGGCGACCTCGCCAACCAGTTACTTGACATTGCTTCGCCGAATAGCGAAGTGGTCGAAAATGAAGACCCGCTGGCAGCGCTGATCGGGATTGATTCACAAGCAGCGAAGCCGACAGACCCGATCTCGAGCAGACTTTTTCCTGATGCGTATCCCGATGACCCAGATGCTTCGATGGAGTTCAGAAGATTCACCGAACGTTCGTTGAGGGAAACGAGTGTGACTAGGGCGAAGCGGGTACTGGCCGACTTGGAAGGGCGAACGGAGCTCACGCTCAACCCCGATCAATGGCAACAGTGGGTGGGTTTTCTCAATAGCCTGCGGTTGGCGCTGGGTACCCGACTTGAGATCGATCAAGAATCATGGAATGAAGAACGATCAGAGTCAGATCCGCTCTATCAACTATATGAACTGTACAACTGGCTTACTTGGATGCAGGAAACTTTGATTTCAATCGGTTACTTCGGGGAAGAGTGAAAGCAAAACGGCGACCGAGTCGGTAGTGAGTACTAACCGGTCCCCGTCTCAAATAGAATTAGTCGGTTTGTCTAAACCACATCGTTGCCCTAGCGGTACTGACCATGAGCAAAATAAGAATGTTGACGAAAATTGTCCACCAACCGAATGGCAGGTTGAAAATTGCAAACACGATATTTATCACAGCGAGCATCTGAATAATGACTTGAGCTGTCGCTGATCCGATCATGGTCATCTTGATCAGCCACAGGTACATCAGGCCTAAGATCAAGGTGATAATTCCGTTGACAAGCAGCCAACCCCCACTGATCACGTGGTCGTTACCCAATGGGTCGGTAAGAGTGGGGTTGGTGCCAAAGATCGCAAAGATCATCAAGATACCGAAGGCGATGTTTAACAGGGCGCCAAAACCGATCAGCACTGCCACCAACGTGACCCCGAATGGCCGACGCACCGTTCCAGCGTGTGACATGGGTACTCCTTCATGTTGTGATGGCTCGCCCTGGTGAGGCAACATTCACACATTACAGGAGGTGGGCCCTGATTCCCTTGACATTTTGTTTGTAGGCTGGGATCACTATGGATCAACCAATCGGCGTATTCGACTCGGGTTTTGGCGGATTGACCGTGGCGAGAGCACTTATTGACCAGTTGCCACACGAATCAATCCGGTACGTGGGTGACACGGCGCGCGGACCCTACGGACCTAGACCAATTGCTGAAGTACGCTCCTACGCTTTGGAGCTCCTAGATCAACTTGTGGATTCGGGTGTCAAGGCTTTGGTAATCGCTTGTAATACAGCGAGCGCCGCGATGTTGCGAGATGCCCGCGAGCGTTACTCGGTCCCGGTTGTTGAAGTAATTCACCCGGCGGCGAGAAGGGCTGCAGCAGCAACACGTAATGGCAGTGTTGCCGTGATTGGCACCCGCACAACCATCAACTCAAAGGCCTATGACGATGCTTTCGAAGCGGCAACAAATGTCACACTCACAAGCGTTGCCTGTCCGCGATTCGTGGAACTGGTTGAAGCGGGTGTGACAACCGGTGATGAAGCGCTCAAAGTGGCCCATGAATATCTCGACGTAATCCGTGACTCCGATGTTGACACCGTGGTGCTCGGTTGCACGCATTACCCACTTCTCGTTGGCCCAATTTCCTATGTCCTCGGTGAGAACGTCACCCTAGTGAGCAGCGCCGAGGAAACGGCTAAAGACCTCTATCGGGTGTTGCAGGAGAATCAGTCACTTGTACCCGTTGATGGCCCACCGCCCATCTACCAATTCCAAGTAACCGGTAACCCACAGCATTTTGAGGAGTTTGGCCGCAGATTTCTCGGTCCGGAAGTCGCATCGGTTGACACCATTAGTGTGAATGCGCAGCGCGACCATTAACCTTGGTCCCATGACAAGAACCGATGGTAGAACAGCAGATCAACTTCGAGCAGTAACTTTTGAGCGAGGCTGGTCCGAGCATGCTGAAGGTTCGACTCTGGTGACGTTTGGTCGCACCAAGGTTCTGTGTACCGCGTCATTTACTTCCGGAGTCCCACGTTGGCTCAAAGGTGAAGGAACGGGCTGGGTCACCGCCGAGTACAGCATGCTGCCGCGGGCCACCAATACCCGTAATCAGCGCGAGTCCGTCAAGGGAAAGCAGTCCGGTCGCACCCAGGAAATCTCTCGACTCATTGGTCGCAGTTTGCGGGCGGCGGTCGACATGAATGCTCTTGGTGAGAATTCAATCTTGATCGACTGCGATGTCCTTCAAGCAGATGGCGGCACTAGAACCGCTGCAATCACCGGCGCCTACATCGCCCTTGTCGACTCGATCACCTGGGCCAAAGATAAAGGTCTTGTCACCAAAGACCCGATCATCGATTCTGTAGCAGCGGTCAGCGTTGGGATCGTCGAAGGTGAACCACGTCTTGACCTCCACTACGACGACGACGTTAATGCGGACACTGACATGAATGTCGTCATGACCGGCAGCGGCAAGTTCATCGAAGTTCAAGGAACCGCTGAAGGTGAAGCGTTTGACCGCGACCTACTCGACCAGCTCCTTGATCTGGCAGCCCAAGGATGCCTTGATCTCACCGCGCTGCAAGTTAACGCCCTCGCTTAACCAAGGCGAAAATTAATATGACGCAGAAGCTAGTTATCGCCTCTCGCAATAATCACAAGATCGAAGAGATGCGCCGAATCCTCGCAGGAGCGGGCCTCGACATCGAATTGGTCGGAACCGCGGAATTCCCCGACCTGCCTGACGTTGAAGAAAGCGGTGCAACATTCGCCGCCAATGCATTGCTCAAGGCGCGGGCGGTCAGCAAGTTCACGGGTCAACCAGCAGTGGGGGACGACTCCGGACTTTGCGTTGACGCCCTCAACGGTATGCCTGGAATTCTCTCCGCGCGCTGGTCCGGAACCCACGGCAATGATCGAGCAAACCTTGAATTGCTCCTCGCCCAAATTTCTCAAGTCCCACCCGATCGCCGCGGTGCAAGTTTTGTGTGTGCGGCCGCGTACGTTCACCCCGATGGAACCGAGTTTGTGGTCGAAGGCCAAATGTCGGGCGCGTTGATTGATACACCACGGGGTGAAAACGGATTCGGATACGACCCGGTCTTCGTTCCCCGCGGCCACCAGGTCACCAGCGCCGAAATGAGCTCAGAACTCAAAGACTCAATCAGTCACCGCGGCAAGGCCCTGGCAAGCTTCGCTGCTGCGTTAAAGGCCTGACCCACTGTCCCAAAATCAGGAAAAGTGGGCGAATGCATTGCCTGGGCAGTGGACCCCACGATTGACAGAACGTCCCACAAAATTCATAATGATGGGATGGCTCTTGCGTCCGAGCTGTCGCGCCAGCCCACTGTCTGGAAAGTTCGTCTTGATTCACGTCGGCGCCCCACTTTGCCCGAGGAGGTCATGAAGGCTGCCGGCCTTGAGCCAGGCGCAGAACTTCGGATTTCTGTTGCGGAAGAGGGGTGCCTGGTGATTGAAACTCTCGCGCACATCCTTAAACGCGCGAAGTCGCGCATCAAGACCAAAGGGTCAGGGCGAGAAGTAGATGCATTTCTTGCACAACGAGTCGCTGAGGCCGCGCAAGAGTGAGCACACCGACCCTTCCTGACGCCTCGTGCATCCTTGCGTGGGCTTTTGGGGAACCGGGAGCGGACAAGGTTGAGGCGGTATTGCCTGTTGCTTACACCACCGCTGTAAACCTGACGGAGGTGGTCCACGCACTTGAGTGACGTGGAGACGAGGGTGTTGAACTTGCCGCCGATCTCATAGCTTTGGGCCTTGCAGTGGTTCCTTTTTGGCTGGCCACACATGATTGCGCTCCCCCTTGTGCAAGCGGCACAGGAACGAGCAAATGCCCGCAAAAGGCTTTTGGTGATCGATGTTGCTTGGCGTATGGCGTGCAGCAAGAGATGGAAATCTGGACTGCCAATCGTTTTTGGCTCGAGCTTGAACTTCCATCAAGAATTATGTCGATTAGGGACTGACTGGCCCGTCACTCTAAAAGCCCTAGTTAAAAGTCTTACCCAGGGCACCGTTCGGTGTGCGGGAGGCGGGACTTGAACCCGCACGTCCGAAGACACAGGTACCTAAAACCTGCGTGTCTGCCAATTCCACCACTCCCGCGAGAGCGCGTGAGGAGTCTAGGTGTATCCCTAGAGTGGTGATTCTCTGGGGATCCGCATCGCGTTAGGCTGTGGGTGTGAGTGAACAGGGAGCAAGCAAAGAATCTGAAAACCCGCGGTTAGCGGAGTTGCAGTCCGAAATTGAAGTGGCCCGTGCCGCATTTATCAATTCGGTCACCCAATTGCGCGAGCAGACCGCCCCAGGCCTACTCGCCCAGCGCGGATTGCATGCGGCTCAAGGCTGGTTCACCGATGATTTCGGCGCCATTCGCACTAAGCGGGTCGCAATCGCGGGCGCGGTAGTTGTCGGCGTTGTTGCAATCAAGTTGCTTCGTCGTCGTGGGTAGTTCGTCACTTAATCCCGTTTTTGTCGGCGGAACCGGTCGTAGTGGTTCAACAATCGTCGGCGACCTTTTGGATCACCATCCTGCTATCACGGTGACGATACCCATGGAAGTTCGATTTATCACGGGCAATAATGGAATTGCCGATGCACTAGCAAAAGCTGGTAAGCCCGCGGGATTGAAGGCTGCAGAGCTTGCAGTTGACCGAATCCACAACCGGTGGTTTTTCCGTACCGAAAATGTCGGACTGCATACCTCTATGTCACGCGAGTTTGTTACCGAAACGACCGACAGGTACCTAGCGCACTTTGAAAATAGTCCGCAGCACGCAAGCCAGGTGCTCGTTTATTCGATCATGGAAAAAGTTGCACTTGGTTGCGATGCCGAACGTTGGGTGGACACCACCCCTGCGAATGCCCGCAAAGCAAATCTGATTACTCCTATTTACCCAGAACATAAGGTGATTGTGATGGTGCGTGACGGACGCGATGTCGCAGCTAGCTTCGTACACCAGGATTTTGGACCCAGTGATGTGTTCGAGGCAGTAGCACTATGGGAGAAACGCATGATTAAATCTGATCAGGCGGTTAAGAGGTGTGCTGCGGGTGTGGTGTTGACTTTGGACTTACAGGACCTAGTGGTCACAGAGCGTGATGCGTCCTTGGACTTGATTCTTGAGCATTGCGAGCTCGAAGACTCCCTTGAAATGCGCGATTGGTTTAACGCCCGTGTTACCCCTGATGGCGCGCACGCTGGACGTTGGCGTCGTGACTTTGACGATTCGACGTGCGCCGTGATTGATAAAGTTTATAGTGATTCATGTGAGCGGCTGCGCGAACTTGGTATCTCCATCCCTGTGTCAGGGGAATAAGTTTCTAGTTCAAAGGATTTCGTGAACAATCAAATGGGCCAGGTAGACGTCGCCATTGTCGGTGCCGGACATAACGGCCTCGTTGCGGCCTGCTACTTGGCTAAAGCGGGTCTCGCCGTGACCATTTTCGAAGCGGCCGATCAGGTCGGCGGAGCTGCGATCTCAACGGAAGTTTTCCCTGGAGTGCCGGCACGGCTGAGCAAGTACTCCTATCTAGTTTCATTGTTGCCTGAGCAAATTCGCCGTGATCTGGGGATGGAACTCACCACAGTGAAGCGATCGGTTTCCAGTTTCACCCCTGATCCGCAGCAGCCGGATCGTGTTCTGGTGATCCCGGCTGATCATGAAAGCGAGTTACATCAGCGAATCACCGAATTCACCGGAGATGAGGCGGACGCCATAGCGTGGATCGACTTTTATGCCCGAACAGCCCGGGTCGCCAAGAAAGTCTTTCCCACTTTGACCCAGCCACTCATTTCGCGTGATCAAATGCGCACCCTGATTGACAGTGAAGAGGATTGGAATGACTTCTTTGAAAGGCCATTGGGGGAGGTCATTGAAAAATCTATCTCAAATGATGTCCTACGGGGAATTATTCTCACCGACGCCCTGATTGGAACTTTTGCGAACGCTCACGGTGATGACAAACGGGCAAATATTTGTTTCCTCTACCACGTGATCGGAAACGGAACCGGTGACTGGGATGTGCCGGTAGGTGGCATGGGGCAGGTCACGGGTCAACTTGATGCAATTGCGCGAGGGCTGGGTGTGCAGATCTCACTGTCCACACCTGTTTCGTGGATTAAGCCAAGCGAGGGTCGGGTCATTGTGGGAACTCCAACGGGGGAGGTGTCGGCCACGCGAGTTTTGGTGAACGCGGCACCAGCAGTTCTTGCGCGACTATTGGGAGAACCCGAACGGGAAATTCCGTTACCCGATGGTGGTGCGCAAATCAAGGTCAACATGTTGGTCAAACGTCTTCCTCGGATTCGCGGCGGTAATTCGCTTGAGGCATTCAATGGAACATTTCACATCAATGAAAGTTATGAACAGCTCCAACGTGCTTTTGCAGTCGCGGTCGCGGGCGAACTACCAGACCCACTACCTGCTGAAATCTATTGTCACAGCTTGACCGACCCGTCGATACTTTCACCCGAACTACAAGAACAAGGCGTACACACCCTCACCCTCTTTGCCTTGCACACCCCGCATGAGCTCTTTGCCCGCAGCGCGAATCCGTACACCCGCGAGGATGCTAGAGCTGCTGTTGTTAAGACTTTGAACTCGGTTCTTGCCGAGCCGATTGAAGACTGTCTGTTCCAAGATGCCAGTGGCAAGATCTGTCTGGAAGTAAATACCACCCTTGATATCGAGCACAGCCTCGGTATTCCGACGGGGAACATTTTCCACACGCCCTTGGATTGGCCATGGGCACTGAAAAGTGACCAGGTGGGAAAGTGGGGCGTGGAAACCACGCACCCCAGGATTTTCCTGTGTGGCAGTGGTGCAGCCAGAGGCGGAGGTGTCTCCGGGATACCGGGGCACAACGCGGCTCAAGCCATACTGACCGGTTAGGTCGGGTACGACTGCCAGGGGGCACAGTTACACCGGCAGCTTATTGAGAGGTGCTACTTGAGGCTTCACGCAGCAGGGGGAACAGATCGTGTTCCATTGGTGCACCAGCCGGAATCTCAAGATTGAGGCCATCAAAGTTGGGTGAGGTGATCCAGTCTCGTGGCGCGTGAACCATGTCATCGCCCAAGAATCGGAGCGAGAATGCGCGGCGCCGGTTCGGTCCAGGAACACCGTATGAATGGTGGATGGTCAACATGTGAAAAAAGACGGCGTCGCCCGGTTGTAGTTCCCAGCCAAGGATCTGGAAGGCATTCCGATCAGCTTCGATGTTGGGGATTTCGGACATGGCGCCTTCGGGGAACCATTTGGCTTGATTGTCCATAAAGGTTCGTGGGATGAGCCAACCCTTTTTGTGGGAGCCGGCATTGAACTCAAGGGTTGATTCCGGGGCAACCGGGTCAACCGGCGCCCACATGGAACAGTTCAAGTCGCCATCGACGTTGTAATACGGCTGGTCTTGGTGCCATGGGGTTTCCTGCTGGGTGCCTGGTTCTTTGACTAGCAAGTGGTCATGAAAGAGGCGCACGCTCGAACCGCCCATAAGTTGCTGCGCGACGTCAGCGGCCCTGGACTCACATGCAATCTCTCGATATTCATCGATCCGATTCCAGTTGCAAAAATCTTCAACGAAACGACCAGGATCATCGGGCTGGCTAGCAATTTTAAACATCGGCCCTGGACTGGCTAAGTTCTTTTCAATCCCAACTCTGATCATGGCCACCTCATCGGGTGTGAAAAGCCCGCGAACGACAGTTGCACCGAGCTCATTAAATTCAGCTACTTGATGTTGATCCACGTACAAAGTATGCCTGATTTGGGAAGGTTTTATCGGACTCGCTTCGGGGAAGTCGATCCACGCCAGATTACAGAGCTCGACGCTGGAATTCGGGCTTAGCTTTTTGGATAAAGGGCTCACCGGCGACAGCCAGAAGGCGTTGCACCCGGGCGACGGTGACAAGGTCCACTCCGGTTGACCTGGCGCAAGCGCAAACAGTGAAGATGTAAGACACCGGATAATCCCGATAACCGTTAAAGCAGCCTGCAGGCCCCAGGCTATGTCCCTAACAATCTGGCTGGGTCGCGAAATCCGTGCATTCGAGACCAAGAGCTCGATGGACTGTGCGAGTTTCGTGAGGAACCCTGTTGTACACCGCGAGGGACTTGAACCCCCAACCCGCTGATTAAGAGTCAGCTGCTCTGCCAGTTGAGCTAGCGGTGCCTGTTGCGCGCCGAGATTATCACTGGGCACCGGCGCTAGAAACCCGAGGCCACCATTTCTCGGTAGATGATGGCGGAAAACTTTTTTTGGCCCAGAGGATTGGGGTGAAATGAGCCAGAGGTGAAGCCAAAAATGCCCGTGAGGCCAAATATCCAAGACTGCGCACCCGCACAAACGCCGTGCCCGGTAGACCCGGTTCCGGTTTCACTCCACGTGCCCATGATCGGTTTCCACCCGATTTGATTCGTATTAGCGATAGCTTCATTGAGGGAGCCTGCCCCAGTGGCTAGTGGAACGAGTTGCCCCTGGGTGGTTCGGTACATAAAAGGATCCACTGGACTGGGATCGAGGATCGTGTCATGAGCCCACGCGAAGTCTTCTCGAGAGATCGTGAGGTAACTGCAGGTTGATCCAGTTTCGGACCGAGTTGGGTCCGGGTAGGAATTAAGAAAAACTTGCCCGATCGGGCTCAATGACAGACCCGGCAAACTCTGATTCTGCGTCCCTGTGCAGGTTGCGTCGGTAAAACATGTATTTATTAATGAATAACCGGTGGGCAATTCGGCGGTAAGAGCTTGAATCCCGGTCTGAATTGTTGGGTAGGCCGAGAGCGGGAGGGTAGTGGCTCTAGCCAGCGGGCAGTCATTTTGCAGCGCGCACGAAGTGAGAATTGATCCAAAGCCGACGTCGTTACCACCAACGGACATGACAACCGCATCAATATCTCGGCCTTTGACAAGATCATTTACCGCTTCGATTTGAGATTTCATACCCCGAAGCTGTGGACCAAGAATCCCTTTTTGCACGGTTGCGCCGGAGCATGAAACGTCAACCAGAGTCACCGAAGTTTTTTTAGATGCTTGCTCGAGTTGTAGTGCCGCTTGTGCCGGCGCACCATGAACGCTTCGATTGCACTGGTCGTCATCCCAGTACGGATCGAACGAAGAGTTTCGCTTTTTAAGCCAAGCATCTACATTTCGTGGATTACCCTCGCCGGACGCGTACGAGTCGCCCATGACCACCATCAGGTAGTTGGAAATATTCGCCACCATGGATTGGCGCTTGGCCTTAGAGCCAGATCTGACAGTCAGAGTGAAACTATGTAGACCTTCTGGCAGCCGCACGGTGGTGCGGCAGGTTTTCTTCGCCAACTTGGTTGCTTCGGTTCGCTGGATTACTTTTCCACCTCGCTGAATTTTCCACGCGTAAGTGTCGCCTTTTGATTTACATGCGTTGAGAGTGACCGGAAAACCAGAGTCCTCTAAATACCAGGAAAGCGATCCACCAATGAGTCGTTCATTGGGCTGGGCAATAAAGTTTTCGGCGCCGACAAAAGTTGAAGACGGATTGCTGGACATGGCGCCGGATTTTGGCACCCCACCATCGCCATCGATAAATCCATCCTTATTTACATCCTTTGACTGCGGGACCATAGACCAAGAACCTTGTGCAACGGGGGTAGTGGGAGCTTGGGGGTTCGTTGCGTGGGAAACGGCCGACGGTAGCAGCGCAAAAGTCACCGATATCGAAGCGAACAGCGCGAAAGCCTGCCTCATTGCCATGTGAACAGGGTAAGCGACCACCTAATCTTGGGTGAACGGGCAGTGCCGGCAGCCGCGGGTGCAGCAGTAACCGCGATCAACGTGAAAATTGGCGGTCATGACGAAAAGCCCCGTAAACGGATCGAGATATCCCTGTTGGTTGCGGGCACAAGCCTGGTCGTGTTCGGCCATTATTTGTTCGGTTTTTAGGCTATCCGGATCCAGGCGCTCGGGGAGCGGGGTTCCTGGACTGGGCCGCAGCTGCTCGTTCTTCATTAGAGGAGAAAACCGGCGGGGAAAGGGTCATCGGGGGCCAGCATGTGCTGTGAAGTTCCGGTGATCCAGGCCCGACCGGTGATTTCCGGCAGGATCGCAGGTACGCCGGACACCGTTGTTGTGCCGACTGCGCGCCCGGTGAAGTGGGTTCCAATGATTGACTCGTTGATCAGAGGTTCACCGATCGCAAGTTGTCCGCGGGCAACAAGTTGGGCGACACGGGCACTGGTTCCGGTCCCGCACGGTGATCGATCAAACCAGCCTGGATAAATCGCCATTGCGTGCCGAGAATGTTGGGCTGTGCTGTCGGCAGCAACCAATTGCACATGATGGACGTGATTAATCGCCGGATTCTCGGGGTGGATCGGTGGATTGGTGTCATTAATTGCATTCATGATCGAAAGGCCAAGTTCGAGTAGCTCGGGCGCGTGTTCCTTGCCAAACTCTTGGCCGAGTTCACTGAGTTCAACGATTGCATAAAAGTTTCCGCCGTAGACCATGTCGTAGCGCACCGCGCCGATCCCAGGAACCTCGACTATGGCATCAAGCTCGGTGACAAATGACGGTACGTTTTCAATCGTGACTGACTTTGCCCGGGTTCCTTCAACCTGAACGCGTGCAATCACGAGTCCTGCGGGCGTGTCTAGGCGAATTACTGTTTCGGGTTCGGTTACTTCGACCATTCCGGTTTCGACAAGGACCGTTGCCGTTCCAATTGTTCCGTGACCACACATGGGTAGGCAGCCCGAAACTTCAATGTAAACAACACCCCAATCCGCATCCGGACGAGTGGGTGGTTGCAAGATTGAGCCACTCATCGCGCTGTGACCGTGGGGTTCGTACATGAGCCAGGTGCGTAGGTGATCGGCTTCATTCACTATGTACTGGCGGCGTTCCTCCATGGTTGCACCGGGAAGGACTCCGACGCCGCCGACAACGACCCGGGTTGGCATGCCTTCGGTATGTGAATCAACACAATGCCAAATCCTGCTGGTTTCCATAGGTGTCCTTTAATGAATAAAACGACGTGGGCTTAATGCTAGTTCGGCGGGGGTCACTGGCCGGTGCCCGATATAGCGGGAAATCAGATCCGCCGTGCCTAATGAAAGCGCCGTGCCAATCAATCCGTGCCCGGTCGCGAGGTATACCCCGGGCAGATCAGGCACCGGACCAATGTAGGGAGCGCCATCAGCGCTGGCCGGGCGCAGTCCGGTCCAAGGAGATAGTTCGGCAAGGTCCTTGGGGATTAGCGGCAAGTTCAGAACCGTTGCGGCCCGCTCATAGAGTTGACGTACCCGCTTTTCCTTGATGGATCGATCATTGGGATGGGTTAATTCAAATCGCGCGCTCATGCGGAGGTGATCGCCCAAGGGATCGGTTGCGGTTTTTTCGTCAGCAAAAATCATGGGGTGAAGTGAATTCGTTCCCTTGTGCATAGGGACGGTTACCGAGTAGCCTTTTGCCGCGATTAATGGGATTTTGATTCCTAAGAGCTTGCCCACTTCGCGGGACCAGGAACCCGCCGCAATCACAATATTTTCGGCCGTGATCTGCATGCCGCTTGTGGTTGTGAGCAGGTAGCCGCCCTTGGAGGGGGCAATAGCTGTGACGAGTTCGTTTGAGTGGAAAACCAGATCCGGATTGGCGGCTCGAAGTCGTTGCCACAGTTCACGTGGATCAAGCCCGAAGTCTTCACCCAGTTCAACAACGGCCTTTACCCTGGGAGTGAGGCTGGGTTCTTGCTCGAGTGCCTCAGATCTATTGATGAGAAGTGAGCTGATCCCCAGGTGGGAAAGATGCTCGGCTTCGACTTGTGCTTGCTCTGTTGCCTTCTGGGAAGTGAACACTTCCCAGGTCGGGGTGGACGTGGTGGTTACACCACTTGAGTGGATCAGTTCGGCACTGGTGCGTAACAGGGACAAAATGCCAGGCGTGAACTTTTCCACATTTCCTTTTGTGCAGCTACGCATAAAACTTGCGATCCACGAAGCGGTCTGCAGGGGCAAGTGTGCCGAAAAAGCGAAGGCGCCATCAGCGTGAAGCAGGGATTTGGCGCCCATGGCGATCATGCCCGGAGCGGCAAATGGTTGGGCGTGACTCACGACCACATGACCTGCATTGCCGATCGAGGTACCGAATCGTGGTTCACCTGAGTCAAGGATCATCACATCGCGGTCGGTCAACATTGAAGCGATGCTGACCCCAATGATTCCGCCACCAATTATCAGCGTGTTTGTGCTGGCGCTCACGTGAATCTTGGTGCCCATTTTCCGGCATTGGTGAGCAGTAACGTCAGTTCCGCCAGGCCCGACAGATTGGTCTCAAATGATTCAAGTGGCGCACGGGGTGCACCGACGTGTGCGCCAAGTGCGTTCATGCCGGCCTTGACTTTGGCGTTATAGTCGCCGGACTCAATGAAGCCAAGAATCGGGGAGATGGCCGCGAAGACCACGCCTCTTTGGTTGGCGTCTAGCATCGCGACGTGGGCCGCGGGCAGAAGATTAGCCATTCCGCCGATCCAGCAGTTCACTCCGGCATCAAGGAATGCCGGTGAATCAAGGTCGGCCCCGCACACAATCGCTAGCTGATCGCCGAAGTCTTCACCGAGCCAAGCAATGCGGGTGAGGTCACCAGAGGCTTCTTTGATCCCGACTACCAATTCATTGCCGGCTACTTTTTCAAGGACCGCGCGGGTAAATGAAACTCCGGTCCGATCGGGGTAGTCGTAGAGCACGGTGGGCAGTTCCACGGAATTGACCACGTTCGTGACATGGGTGGCGAGTTCTGATTCAGTGGGTAGGCAGTAGGCAGGAGCAGCAAGCATCAACCCGGTGATTCCAGAGCGCTTAGCCAGTAGCGCGTGATCAACTGCTTCGTGGGTGCTCATACCTCCGACTCCCGAGAGCACGGGAACAACCCCATCTACGCAGTCGACAATCGTCGTGAGAATCAGGCGGCGTTCGTCAAAACTTAGTGCGTAGCCTTCCCCGGTGGTCCCGGCCGCCACGAAACCAGAAACCCCTGATTCGATCATTGAAGTGAGTAGTGAACGCAGCTCCTTGACATTGATTTGCCCCTGTTCGTCAAACGGAGTAATGATCGGTACGTAGATTCCAGTGGGGGTCAAGGGCATCAAGTAAGCATAGGGGTTTAAGACCTACAGCCAGAAGGACTCTGCCTAGCGAGGACCGGGTGTACTTACCCTGTTGTTACATTCGGTGGGGCGCAAGCGCGTCGGCCGGGATGTGCCCAAAGCGACCTGCTTGGAAGTCTTCAAAAGCCTCCATAACCTCAGCCTTGGTGCTCATGACAAATGGGCCGTATTGGAAGACCGGTTCACGCAATGGCAGGCCGCCGATCAGGAACACATCAAGATTGGGTGAGCGTGATTCCTGGGATTGATTGGCACGCAACTTGACGGTGTCGCCATCGGCGAGAACGGCCATTTGCCCGGTTGAGATTGGGCGAAGCTGCGCGCCGACCGCTCCGTCCCCCGCCAAGACGTATGCCAGTGCATTGAAATCTTTCCGCCAGGGAATTTCTATTTCGGCGCCGGGAGCCAAGGTCACATGTGTGATTGCAAGAGGGGTGTGGGAAATTCCTGGTCCGGCGAATTGGGCAACTTGCCCGGCAAGTATGCGAACGAGCGCTCCACCGTCTGGGCTGGAGACCATGGAGGAGTCATGCCCCTGAAGGTCTTGGTACTGCGGTGCAATTCGCTTTTTGTCTGTGGGCAGGTTGATCCACAGCTGCACGCCGTGGAAGAGTCCACCGGATTCAACCAAGTGGGCCGGTGGGGTCTCAATGTGCAGGATTCCATCTCCCGCGGTCATGTACTGGGTGCCACCTGATTCAATGATTCCGCCACCGCCATTGGAGTCTTGGTGTAGAAACTGTCCGTCAATTAAGTAGGTGAAAGTTTCAAAGCCGCGGTGGGGGTGCCAGTCGGTCCCTTTGGGCTCACCCGGTGCGTATTCGACTTCACCCATTTGATCCATGTGGATGAACGGGTCCAGATCGTTTTGTTCGATCATGGCGAATGCTCGACGCACAGGGAAGCCTTCACCTTCATGCCCTTGTGGCGCGGTGGTGAGCCGCTTAACCGAGCGAGGCACCGCGTCGATGGGAGTCTCAAAGCGGGGCAGGGTCAAGGTGTCGGCGGTTGTAGCAGGCATTTAATTCCCCTTCGTTGAACCCAAAGTTAGTTTACGCATCAACTATATATCGGTGGAGCACGGAGCGCGATTTCGGTGCTGCATTGCCCCGGTGCTGAGACCATCTAGGGCGGCATTGCGCCGTGAATCGGAACCCGTTCGAGATTTATCGATGTTTTCCCCGAGTAATTCCATAATTTCAGCAAGATCAAATTTGGGGTTGGTGTAAAAAAGCTCGGAATAGACCCATCGCACGAACTCCAAATCCTCAGGCGAGTCAACGGTCCAGCGTAAATCGGACAGATCGGGGTCGCCGGTGAAATTACGCACAACGAATTGCTCGGGTCGCCGATAAATCCCCAACGTCACATGTTCGCGTTCAGGTGTGTCGGTGTCCAACTGTGCCAGGGCGCGCAGTGCACTTACTCGGACTACCTCAACGTCAACGCCGTCGGGAAAAGTCGGCTCCAGGGTGTTGGATAAGTAATCACAATCAGACTCAAAAAATGAATGAACAATCGAGTCAATAACTAAGGGGGAGATGAGTGGACAGTCAGCGGTGATGCGAACAACAACCTCTGGGTCGAACTCATCGATCGCGCCAAGAAAGCGAGCTAAGACATCATTGAGGTCGCCGCGAAAGCAGGGAACATCGAGACTTTTGCACAACTCGGCAATCGGACGATCCGTGTCATCCGTTGAGGTAGCCACGACAACTCGGTCCACAGATGTAGCACGGCGAACGCGCTCCAGCTGACGCTGCAGCATTGGCGCACCGCAAAGATCTGCCAAGACTTTTCCAGGCAATCGAGTTGACCCCATGCGTGCCTGCACAATTGCAACAGTGGATCTGGGTCCACCCTTCGTTGAATCAATTGCAGCAAAATCTTCCATGGATACAGGCTCCCACAGTTGCGGTCACTTTCCTAGCCAAGATTTTTGGTCAAAAAGCGATCAACCTGCTTGATCGAGTCGCTCCACTCGCCATACATGTAATGCGGGGCCCCCGGATACTCGACGTAGGTGACGTCAACCCCGTTCCGCTGCAAGGCCTGATGGGTTGCCCGAGCCCAAGAAATATCGCAGCTTTGATCTTTAGTTCCATGAATGATTAGGACCGGTTCGGTGACTCTGGAGAAGAAATAGCGGCTGGACATGTCTTGCCACACTCTCGGGTTCTCCTGGGGAGCTCCATAGGCTTTCAGAACTTGTTTTCCCACGGGGTACATGTTGCGGGTCCACTTATTGAAATTATCTGCAGCGAGGGTGCTCGTCGATGCGTAGGTAATTGCCGCATCAAATACTCCGGGCTGCAGCACGAGCGCTTGGAAAGCCACTCCGCCACCCATCGAACGACCAAGTAATGCGACTCTGTTTTTGTCCAGGTATTGCAACCCTGAATCCTTAACTGCGAGAGCCGCACCGATCACGTCTTCTGCATAACCCAATCGCAAGGACACGTCATTTTTCGGGTCATTGTCAGAGCGCGCATGATTTCGGTAATCCACGTGCAGTGCGACATAGCCGTTACGACCCAACCAATCTTGTTCGCGCCGGAAACCTTGGCCACTCCAATAAGTATCGGGATTGATATAGCCGTGGGCGAGGACGACCACTGGGAACGGACCTTTCCCACGGGGCTTAACTATGATCCCCGAGATGGTGAGCCCACCGGATTCATAGGAAACTCGATGTTTTGTGTATTTCGAACTCGAGCTAAATGCTTTACCGACCTTGAGGTCGCTACCGGAATATTCGCGCTCCAGGGCCGTCGAAATAGAGGACCCGATCGGCCTCACCTGGGCGGCAGTAACTGGCGCAATTCCTAGTAGCGCCAATACTCCAACCAAAGCGGTCACAACGAGCGCGCGAAACCCAGAAGTCATGACTCCAAGATAATACGAATCTTGACTTTACGCCTTGGGGCATGTCTGGCATATCGCCATTGAAGCAAAAATAGCAATCAAGATGGCAACACAATGCTGGCAAATTCTTGTCATGTACGAAACAATTAGGTGATGCCCATTGTGATTGGAATGATCGCCGGATTGATCTCTGGAAGTTTTGGCGTGGGCGGCGGAATCATCATTATTCCGGGACTGGTCATCTTCTTACAGTTCACCCAGCGGTTATCTCACGGCACTTCGCTCCTGGCGATCCTGCCGATTGCGGCAGCTGCCTTGGTTGGCTTCATTTTTCACGACTCGATTGATGTGGTTTACGGACTATTT
>FLOH01001039.1_pt1 | contig 34592 bp, 34 predicted proteins | sample 756751 | NCBI WGS metagenome assembly FLOH01 (sample SAMEA4026879, study PRJEB14308) | marine metagenome | biome: coastal water; material: water | depth 74 m
CTGGCCTTGGCTTCCGTGGGAATCGCGGTAAGTATTGCCGTAGTGGCGTTGCCCCTGATTTTCATTTTTGATTTCGACCCACAGTTGGCGGTGGTTCTGGGAACGGTGCTCGCCGCGACCGATGCCGCGGCAGTTTTTTCAGTATTGCGTCGGATGAGAGTCACCGAAAAAGTTCGTACGCTTTTAGAAGCTGAAGCAGGGTTTAACGATGCACCCGTTGTGGTGATTGTCAGTATCGTGGCAAGTGGCGCCTGGGAACAGACGGCCGCATGGACGATTCCGTTTCTGGTTGTCGCTGAAATTATTGGAGGAGCCGCAGTAGGAATCGCAGTCGGCTACCTGGGCCGCTTTATTTTGCCCCGATTGGCATTACCGGGAGTCGGCTTGTATCCGATTGCCGCATTAGCCCTGATCGTGTTTTCGTACGGGGCGGCTTCGGTGCTGCATTCATCGGGGTTCATGGCCGTGTACATCTCGGCGATCCTGATCGGCTCTGCAAAGCAGCTTCCACACCGAAGGTCAATTCTAGGCTTTTCCGACGGCCTTTCCTGGATTGCTGAAATCGGGCTCTTCGTGATGCTGGGTTTGTTGGCCGATATCGGCCGTTTGCCAGAGGCGATTCCACTCGCGGTGGGATCTGTACTCCTGCTCATTTTTGTCGCCAGACCCTTGGCCGCCATCGTGTCACTCTTACCATTTCGCATGGGTGCCAGAACAATTGCTTTTGTTTCTGTTGCCGGATTGCGGGGAGCGGTACCGATTGTTTTTGCCGCCATCCCGTTAGGATTTGACGTCCCAGGGGCCGAACTGATTTTTGATGCCACCCTGATCGCGGTGCTGCTCCTGCTACTGATTCACACACCATTCATTCCAGCGATGGGTCGCAAAATCGGAGTGTGTTTACCCGACCAGGTGCGTGAACTAGAAGTGGAGAGCGCTCCGCTGGACGCAATGTCAGCGACAGTGTTGGGAGTTGACGTACCAAAAGGATCGGCGCTGGTCGGGGTCTTCGTCATGGAGATGGGTTTACCCACAGGCGCCTCGGTGTCACTCGTGATTCGTGGTGGCGCCGCAGAAGTGCCCAATGAGCACACCAGGATCCGGGCTGAAGATCAATTGGTGATCGTGGCAACACTCGAAGTGCAAGCACGTGCTGAGGAGCGGATCCGGGCGCTCTCAACCGGTGGGCGGTTGGCGCGCTGGTACGGCTCTATGGGCTCGGCTTTTCCGCCCGACCAATAAGTTCTGCGGTGATCTCGGCACCCATGCCCACCAGGGGTAGTCCGCCACCTGGATGGCTGGACCCACCCACCAAATAAAGACCGGGAATATTTGATTGATTGGCCGGTCGAGTGAACGCGGCGCGGGGGCCATTGCTTGAAGTTCCGTAGATGCTTCCGCCCGGGGCCATAGCGTCGCGTTCAAGGTCGGCTGGGGTTCGAATTTCCTGCCACTTAACCCGCGGACGGATATCGGTTCCGCGGGCCGCTAAAGCATCAAGGACCTGTTGGGCGTACTGCTCCTTGTACCCGGGGGTATTCCAATTGAACCCATTTTCTCCACTGGAATCATGCCGAGGCGCGTTGACCAAAATGAACCACGATTCACAATCCGGGGATGGTCGCATCTGCGGATCCTCGGGCACGCAGGCGTAGATCGCCGGGTCATTGGGCGGGGTCGGCGATCGCGCAAAAATTGCGTCAAACTCGGCATTGTAGTTTTCGGGGAACCACACATTGTGATGTGCGATTCCTTCCGTGGTCCCATCGAGTGCCAGCAGTAAAACAAACCCCGCGAGGGAGGGTGAATCGGTAATTTTAGGCATCAGCTTTTGATCCGGTTGTGACAGTAAGTCGCGTGTCAGTGTTGCATCGGAGTTAGAAACCACAATATCTGCGGCAATAAATTCGCCGGTATCTAGGCGAACGCCTGAAACACTGCCACCTTGGGTGTCAATTTTTGTGACGGTTACACCGACTCGAATGTCAACCCCACGCTCAGTGCAACGCTTCTCAAGAGCCGTGGCCAGTGCACCCAATCCGCCACCAATATGCCAAGCACCAAAAACTTGCTCAATATAAGGAATTGTTGCCAGCACCGCGGGCGCTCGCCGCGGATCAGAACCCGTATAGGTGGCGTAGCGATCAACGATCATGATCATGCGTGGGTCGGTGAAATATTTTCGAGCTAATGTGCGTAGTGAGGTAAATGGTGCAATCGATTTAACGTCCCGTACTTTTGCAAGAGGGATCAGTGACTTCCAGCCTTTAAGCGGTGACTGCAGAAATGGGCCACGAGTGAGATGCCACATCTGCGCGCCACGCGCAGTGAACTCGCGCCACTGGGCTTCGACCTGTGTGCCAAATGCGTCACCGAAAGCCGTTGCGCACTTGGCCGGATCAACTCCTGGAAGGGTCACCTCGCTTCCGTCTGGAAAAACATAACGGAACGCCGGATCGAGTTCTTGTAGGTCCACGCTTTGCTCAAGACTTTTACCGGTTTTAAGAAAAAGATCTCGGTACACGGCAGGGAGGGTAAACAGGCTGGGCCCGGTGTCGAATGCGAACCCGTCTCGCTCGTAGGTGAAGAGTTTTCCGCCCACCCGGTCAGCCTGCTCCACAAGGGTGACCCGATGACCTTTGACACTCAAACGCGCGGCAACCGCAAGCCCACCTACGCCGCCGCCAATCACTACGACGTGTGAGGCCCTGGATTCACTCACGGGGGGCACCTGTTGTCACAGCGCGCCCTTTCCAGCTGTTTTTTCCCCGCACGTGTCGGGACCAGCTCATTGCATTGAGCCCAATGAACGTGGCAATTGACACCGGGTGAGCAAATGAATCCGGGAGTGGTCGTGATCCGGTGTGGGCTGCGACCATGGCACGGCTCGCGACACCGGAAAAATAACCGAGAGCCCCAAGTACGCGATGGGATTTTTTAGGCGAGGTTGCCGCAACAATTGGTGGCAGCAGGTACGTGAATGCAAGAAGCGAGTTCACGGCAACAGATCCAGCGGGGGAGCCAAATGCATTCCACAAAGATTTGGTGTAGCCGTTCACGAGCGAATCTGTGTCCTCATACATGCGACAGTGGGCCAATTCACTGCCGTTGACGGTTGCGCACTGATAACCACTTGACTTCAGAGAGCGAATAAGTGCGATGTCTTCAAGCACCTCGCCTCTAACCCCCGAATGACCACCGGACGTTTTGTACGCTTGTGTATCAAAAATCAAGAACTGCCCATTTGCGGCTGAAAGTGAAGGACGCAGGGAAGTTTCGGCAATCCCCAATGGCATGGTGGCAACCCAGGACCAAATCACAAGTGGCTGCACAAGCCGCTCAATTGAAGTGTCTGCCAACTGCTGGGGATATGGCGCGACCAAACCAAAGTTTTTGTCTCTGAGCAATTCCACGCAGGCGGCAATCGCAGTGGGCTCAAGAATTACATCTGCGTCCACAAAAACCAGCACGCTTCCCGTCGCTGCTTGCGAAAGCAGGTGGCACGCATGTGGTTTTCCCAGCCAACCATCCGGTGGGTTTACACCATTAGTCAAGAGAGTGACCTGAGGATCATTTTCAGATATGTGTCGAACAATTGTGGCCGTGGAGTCAGATGACTGGTCATCGAGAATAATTATTTCACAATCGGACACACCAATTTGGTTCCGAACACTTTCGATTGTAAGTGCGATGTGACCCTGCTCATCGCGGGCCGGGATCAGAACACTCACTTTTTCATTGATCAACTCACCGCTCCAACTCGGTGCCCGCAATTTGGTGAGATTAAATGCGGTGTGAGCGGCGACAGCAATAGAAAGCGCACTTGCCAGGGGGAGAACTACCACTGAGGTTGACTCCAGATTCGCCAGATCCAGGGCAAGATCACCAGACCCATTGCAATTCCACCCCACAGTGCAACCCCAATTTGGCCGAAGAACAATGCGGCTGCAATCACATTGGAAACGTAAATCCAGATAAGTAACGTGTTCGGGACCGTATCGCTGGCAACTTTGCGGGGGAGCAGATTCAGCGCAAAGGCCAGAACAATGGCACCGAGTAGCCAGCCGAGGAAGTTCTGCATCGGGATTTCCGGAATTCCGGGAAGCACCCAACCGAGATCATTCCACCTCCAGTAACCCTCACCCACCATCATGGGATCAAGGAATAGGTCCCACGATGCGAGTAGCCAGCCGCCAATAAATGCGGTCGCTAGCGGGGTGGCAGCCATTCGTTGGGTCGCCATCATTACCGGATACGCCATCATGGACCAGGCCATAGGGATCAGGATGGGTACACCCAGGAGAGCTACGCCGAGTGCATCGGAATAGTCGTAGTCACCAAACGGGAATGCGGTGCTGGTGCCAAGAACCTCGATCAGCCAACCAAAAACCAACGTGATACTAAAAAACGACAGGGTCCAAGCGGGCCCACGTTTCAAGAATGCGTGGCTCACACTGGCGAGAAAGAAAGTTGTCACCGTGATTGCCGTGAGTACCGTGCGAAAGTCTCCCGACGTCAAAATCCACAAAATCTGGCCGAAAATGGTCATGCCGGCGAATACCCAAGGGAGAAAACGAACCCAATCGGGACGATTGCCGCCACTTACCGAGTGCGGCCCGTTGTATACCCGCATGCTCATGAAACCTAAGCATAGGAGAAATCTGCCGGCCGGCACGTAGCGGTGTGGCTACAATTTGCGTGACCCCCAGCGGGGGCAAGGTCCAGATCTGACAGCGGAATGAGCCAGGGAGTAGGCGGAGTACGTGAGAGCAACCTGCATCGACACTGGCCAGAAATATGTGCGGTCGGGAAAAATCATTATTGATGCCCCGGCAGCAGTTATTTTTTCGTACCTCAGCGATCCTCGTAAGCACAGTGAATTTGATGGTTCGGGGACATTGAGAGGAAATGTACGCGGACCTGAAGTTCTCGAGCTTGGCTCTTCGTTCGGCATGGACATGCATCTGTTTGCGAATTACCGGATCAAAAACACGGTCAAAGAGTGTGAACAGGATCGCCAGATTGCCTGGTGTCATCTAGGAGGGCACCGCTGGCGCTATGAGTTGGTGCCTCTTAGCGAGCATCACACCGAGGTGATGGAAACATTCGACGGTTCAACCGCGTGGTTCCCACCAGCTTTGAAAATCATCAAGGCTTATGACCGTAATCAGATTGCGGTATTGAAAACCTTGTCGAATTTGAAAGCCCTAGTCGAATTAGAGTATTCCCGTCAATGACGGGGGCTAATCTGAATTTTTGAGATCCCGCGACATCGCGATATAGAACTTACCTGGGTTCTTCCGGCTTGGCAGCGGATCGGTGAGTGCGGTGAATCCGGCTCGCGCATAAGCAGTCTGCGCCCGATCATTTCCTAACCACACACCGAGTCCAAGAGTTGCCCAGCCAAGGCGTGACCCAAAGCCGTCCAGGAACTCGATCATGGCAGTTAACACTCCACGGCCACGTTGATCAGGTTCGATCCAGCACGCCTGCAACCAGCGGCTGGTAGGGAAGTTGGGGTTGGGGTCACCGGCATTCATTACTGCAATATCGCGATCATGATCCACTGCGATAAACCACATGTCACTAGTTATCCGGTCCTGCCAAAATTCGATGGGGGCAGTGGACTCGAATTCATGGCCTTCACCGGAAAGCCAATCGGGGCTCTCTGCAAGCGAAGCTAATCTAATTGCGCGAAGTCGCTCCCAATCACTGGGTTGCAGGTGGGTGATTATCAGGTTCTCGCTCATGTCAACCAAAGGCTAACAAGCCGGCCCCAGCGACCAATGCGGCTAATCCCAGGACTGCCCAGCGAGTTTGTTTTTCGCCAAAAATAAAGAAGGAAATAATTGCAGTCACGACAATGCTGAGTTTGTCGATTGGCACGACTCCGCTCACCGGACCGCTCGCCAAGGCCGCAAAGAAAAACAACCAAGAGGCGCCAGTTGCTAACCCCGAGAGAATCAAGAAAACCACTTCACGCAGATCCAAAGTGCGCAAGGCCTTCTGTTGTCCCGTGAACAACACGATCGCAATCACCAGTACCAACACCACGCTTGTTCGAATCGCTGTGGCCAGATTTGAATCAATTTGAACCAGGCCGATGCTTGCGAGGACGGTGGTGGCCGTTGCAAAAAAAGCCGCACCCAGCGCATATGGCAACCAGGAATATCCAGTCGATGTTAATTCCACTTTGCGATAGACAACAAGGACAGTTCCCACTGACACGACCAATAGTCCAAGTATCTGAATTCCGGCTGCACTCTCGCCAAGGAGAGTGAATCCGATGAGGACTGTAAAAACCAAACTCAGTCGATCGATTGCAACTACTTTTGTTGCGCCCCCCGTTTGTAGCGCTTTAAAAAACATGAGCCAGGATGCACCGGTGGTGAGACCGGATAACATGAGGAAGATCAAGGCTGGCTGATCAATATTGGATAGTCCTGCGGTTGCCCCGGTGATTGCGACGATTGCCCAGGCCAATCCGAGTACAACTGCGGTGCGAATCGCGGTCGCAAGATTACTCGGAGTTTTTGTTACCCCCAATTTTCCCAGAATGGAAACCATCCCCGCGGAAATGGCGGAAGCGAACGCGAGCAAAATCCAACTGCTCATGGGCCAAACTCTATAGGCGAGGTTGTGTACATGCGTTGGGATTGCGTTGGTAATTAGGCCGGGAAGAGCGAACTGTATGCGTTCAACGCGGGTTGACCGCCCAGGTGCGCATAAAGAACATTAGACCCGCTGTCGATCTCGCGGGATTCAACAAGGTCAATCAAGCCGGCCATGGACTTTCCTTCATAAACAGGGTCAATAATCATGCCTTCAAGTTGGCCACTGAGTGTGATCGCCTCTATTGTGGATTCAACTGGGATCCCGTAGAGATCGCCTGCCCAACCATCGAGCACCGTGATTTCGTCGTCACGAATAGCGCGGTCTAATCCGATGAGTGCCGCAGTATTTCTTGTAATGCGGGCGACTTGATCACGCGTTTTTGCCAGAGTCGCCGAAGCATCGATTCCGATTACCCGACGTTCGCGCTTTTGGCCTGCGAACCCCGCGATCATTCCGGCGTGGGTGCTGCCGGTCACGGTGCACACAATGATCGTGTCAAAGAAGATTCCCATGTCCTTTTCCTGTTGCGCCACTTCGTCAGCCCAATTGGCAAAACCGAGGCCACCGAGCGGGTGCTCTGATGCGCCAGCGGGAATCCCATAGGGCTTGCCACCTTGTGCTCGAACGTCATCCATCGCCTGTTGCCAACTGTCCCTGATCCCAATGTCAAAGCCGGCTGGATTAAGGCGTACATCTGCCCCCATGATTCTGGAGAGCAAAATATTTCCCACTTTGTCGTTCACGGGATCATCCCAATCGACCCATTTTTCTTGAACGAGTACTGCCTTGAGTCCGAGTTTGGCTGCAACTGCAGCAACTTGACGGGTGTGATTGGACTGAACGCCACCGATAGAGACGAGCGTGTCAGCACCCTGGGCCAGGACGTCGGGAATGATGTATTCGAGTTTGCGTGTTTTATTGCCTCCATAGGCGAGCCCACTATTGACATCTTCGCGTTTCGCCCAAATCTGTGCACCACCCAGATGTGCGGTCATACGTGGAAGTTCATGAATCGGGCTTGGCCCAAATGTTAATTGGTAGCGGTCAAAATCTTTAATGGACATAGGTGAACTTCCTATTGCAGGGTGAATTGTTTGGTCCGTGATGTATGCGACCTTTGGAGTTAAGTATGTCGATGTCGCTAGGTTTCGGCAATGCCTGAGTTACCTAGATACGGTAGTGCCTACGGCCCCTGCAAGTTGGCTTGTTATGGCGAGCGCCAAGATTCTCGCTCTCACTTACACGAAAAATCAGACGCTGATCTCGGCCGCATGCCCACCGGTGATGCGCAGGAGCTCGTCGTAGGTTGTGGGAAACACATAATGCGGATGACCTCCTGCTGCCCAGACCTCGTCATATTGGCTCAATGAGATGTCTACGATTGTGGGTAATTGTTCAGGGTGACCTACGGGCGCAACTCCACCAATTGCGTAACCGGTTGCAGCCCGAACGTCTTCTGCACTTGCCTTGGTAACTTCATCGGCTTCCAGTGCTGCAGCAACGTTATTAGTATTTACCCGGTGCTTGCCTGAAGCCATGACAAGGATCGGTTTGCCATCGGCAAGAAAAATAAGCGAACTGGCAATTTGACCAACTTCAATTCCTAATGCGTCAGCTGCTTCTTTGGCAGTTCTGGCGCTGTCATCAAGACGACGAACTTCGCCGCGAGCCCCAAGTAGTTTCAAGGCATTACGAACATGAATCACTGACTGCTGTTCAGCGTCTGACATGTCTAAATTGTAATGCTGCTGTTAAATTGTGCTGGCGCGAACATGTGGGATGCCCAAGTATTAAAGGCAGCTATAGCGTGGCTTCGCTTTGGCGCAAGGGAAGAAGCCAAAACTGCGGTCAGGCTAGTTGTCAGCACCCAGCACAGCTCATGTGTTTCTTTTTCAGTGAGGTGTGTGGGCTTTTGATGCTGGATAATTCCAGCAGTTAATGCGGTGACAAAGTTGGTGAAGATCGGGCCGGTAACCGAACTCATGTTGGGAACAGAAACGAGGGCGTTCCAGGCGGCGACATCTGCTGGGTGCTTAGACCACTGTTCTTCAAGTCGTGTCAACACGGTAATTAGCCACGAATCGAGCCCGGCTCTGGCAATCGAGTCGGTCTTAATCAGTTGGGCAGTTTCTTGTAATGGGCGGCTGGAAACTTTAGCCACGGCAAGGAGGAGGGTTCCCCGGTCGGGAAAGAACTGGTAGACCGAACCGATTGGGACCCTAGCTTTTTCGGCAACCGCACTGGTTGTCACCGCTTCGGTCCCACCGAGTACGAGCAGGTCAATTGCCGCAGAAATCATGTCTGCGACCCGACGGCGGGATCGTTGCTGGCGGGGAATCCGGCGCAAGGGGAGTTGGCTCAAAGAATCAAGGTTGCTGGCAACAGAGGAAGAAGGCATTGCTTCATTGTGGGGGCAGTCCGGTCGCGTCCGTGCACGACTAGGTCACAACCCCGCACCTGTTGTGTCGCATCCGCGTCTCGTAGAGGAAATACGGGGGTTTCGAGGGGGTTTTTGGGGTCGGGTTGACGAATGTCAGTGACCGGGTCTATCTTTGGACGTGTTCGAACAGGTGTTCGATTTTACCTGCTTGAACTGCCTCCCGGGCCCGGATTCGCGGCTAGGCGCGGTTGGGTCAGTAAGTACCACCACATGATCACAGTCACCGGGGTCGATTCGACCCCGGCCCCGGTGACTGGATTGTGTGCGGGTGGGTCGAGAAAAGTCGGTGTCCTTTCGACACCAGCGTTTTGTCGGTCAACCCGAAGGGATTTGCACATGGTCGGAAAGTTCACGCGACGTCCAGCGTTAGATCTACTGCATTGCGCCCAAGAAAGTTTGCAGGAAGCCGTAGTCGCACACACCCCCCATGAGCGTTACTCCGCAGCGCACCTTGCGGCATTACGGGTGGCTGCGGCAGTTCTTGCCGCTCGTGCGCAAGTGACTCCAGGGCCACGGCGGCAACGGATTCGCAGTGCGTGGGACGTCTTAACCGAGGTCGCCCCAGAACTTGGAGAGTGGGCCGCTTTCTTCGCTGCGGGTGCGAAAAAACGCGCATCGGCACAAGCAGGTATCCCATGTGTTACCGCCCGTGAAGCCGACGACCTAGTCCGAGACTCACAGCGATTCCTGTATGAAGTCGCCGCATCCCTTGATGCACTCGCACAAGGACGATTGCTTTTTGAAACTTCGCCGTCAGATTCACGCCTTCAACTTTTACGCGTGGGCTGAGCCAGTTGCTATGGGAGTTTCACCAGATTCGTTTGCCCATTTACAAGTTGCATCAGGCTATTCACTGCAATACGGGGTGTCCCGGCCAGACGCGCTCGTCGATCATGCCGCTGATCTTGGACAGAAAATTATTGGTCTCACTGACCGCAACGGACTCTATGGCGCAGTGCAGTGGGCCCGAGCCTGTCTGCGCAATGGAATTTCGCCGGTACTCGGGGTGGATCTTGCCGTGGACAAAACCGAAGCAAAAGTAATTTCCGGTAGTGGTGCTCGCAGAACCCCCGCATACGGCGGTCAATGGGTTGATGAAACAAAGCCGCGAGTGATTCTGTTGGCGACAGGAGCCCAAGGCTGGGCATCGCTGTGTCGATTGGTGTCCGCGGCCCATGAACAACGCGGTGACCCGGTTGTATCCTGGAATGCGTTGGCCCAGCATCACGCAGGGATAGTCGCACTGCTTACCGCAGAGTCAGAAGTTGGGCGAGCGTTGCTCACCGGAAAGTCGCACCAGGCTGATGCGTTACTTCGCCCGTGGCGCGCGATCTTTGATCGGTACCTTGGCATTGCAGTTACTTCCCATTTAGAGAAATCAAAATTAAGTTTAACAACTGCAAAAGCTGCTCGACTGCTGTCGTGGTCACGTGAAGCCTCACTGCCAGTTGTTCTAACGAATGCCGTCCGTTATGCCAGTTCGGACCAGGCGAAAGTCGCTGACCTCCTTGATTCTGCGCGGCTCCTTGTTCCCCTTAATTCGCGCCATATCGTAGGAAATAGTCCACAAGGGTTTTTAAAAGATGCCAAACAGATGCACCATGTTGCCCGTGAAATTTGCCAGCAGGCAGGTGAGCGCGATGCATATAAATTAATACGCGACACCCAGCACTTAGCCCAATACTGCGCGTTAGATCCAGCCCGCGATCTTGGCTTAGGCGATGTATTCGTCCCCGAACTTGATGTCCTTTTAAATCGTCCGGTTGCAGAACCAGAGCGAGAAGCAAATCAGATTCTTTTGCGCCGCTGTGAAGATCAATTACCGCAGCGTTACTCCCACTCCCATGACCGGTCCGTTGCATCCCACCGACTTGAAGCGGAAATGCGGACTATTACCCAACTAGGTTTTTCTGGTTACTTCCTTACCGTCGCCCATGTTGTCGACATGGTGAAAGAAAAAGGGATTCGAGTTGCCGCACGTGGTTCCGGTGCCGGAAGTTTGGTCAACTATCTATTAGGAATTTCAGGTGTTGATCCCATTGCCCAGAACCTGCTCATGGAAAGATTTCTTTCACCCCTACGCCGAGTGCTACCCGACATTGATATTGATGTTGAGTCCGAACGCCGACTCGACATTTATCAGTGGATTTTTGACAAGTTTGGAACTGAACGTATTGCGACCGTTTCCATGATGGAGACCTACCGTGCCCGTTCAGCAATCCGCGATGTTGGTTTGGCATTTGGCTTACCCACTTCAGATATTGATGCTTTTGCTAAGGCATTTCCCCATATTCGCGCACGCAATGTTAAATCCGCGCTGGTTGATTTACCCGAGCTCCGACACTCTTCATTTGGCAAGTTGGCCGCAACGGGTGAGATTGATAACTTTCTTAACTTAGTTGAGGCGCTCGATGGGCTACCTAGACATATTGCAATGCATCCGTGTGGGGTTGTGCTATCTGACCTGACGCTGCTTGATCGAACCCCGGTGGAGAGCAGCGCATCGGGGTTCCCCATGTCCCATTTTGATAAAGACGATGTTGAACACATGGGGTTATTGAAACTTGATGTATTGGGTGTGCGCATGCAGTCCGCAATGGCCCATGCGCTCAATGAAGCGGAGCGGGTCACCGGAAATCGTCCGGTGATTGACGGCACAACTCTTGACGACAAAGCAACATTTGAATTAATCCAATCAACCCGAACCCTGGGGTGTTTTCAAATTGAGTCACCGGGTCAGCGTGAGTTGGTGGGTAAATTCGCTCCTGAAACCTTCAATGACTTGATCATTGATATCTCACTGTTTCGCCCAGGTCCGGTGAAGTCAGACATGATCACGCCGTTTCTGCGGGCGCGGCAAGGGTGGAATTCACCAGTATTCCCGCACCCAGATCTTGTCCCGGCATTAACTGAAACCTACGGGGTTGTGGTTTTCCACGAGCAAGTGTTGCGTATTTTTAGCGTCTTTACCGGGTGCTCACTCGCTGAAGCCGATGAATCACGCAGATCCATGGGATCCCCACAAGGTCAAGACGAGATACGGGTGTGGTTTTACTCGGCGGCGTTAGCGCGCGGTTACGACATTGACCACATTGATCGGGTCTGGGAGATCTTGAGAGCATTTGCATCATTTGGTTTCTGTAAAGCGCACGCTGCGGCTTTTGCCCTCCCCACGTATCAGTCGGCATGGTTAAAAACACATCACCCCGCGGCTTTTTATGCCGGGCTGCTCACCCACGATCCCGGCATGTATCCCAAGCGGTTAATCCTTGACGATGCCCGCAATTTTGGGGTCGCAATTTTGGGCCTTGATATCAATGCATCAAATAACGTGTATCACCTTGAACAGTTACCCGATTTGAGTTTCGGTATTCGGGTGGCTTTCACAGATCTCAAAGAAATTTCTGGAGCCGAAATCGAGCGAATTATTTCCGGTCAACCTTTTTCCTCGCTTTCGGACCTGTGGTTGCGTGCCCGCCCATCTCGACCGGTTACCGAGAACTTAGTTGTTGCAGGAGCATTTGATGCCCTCTACGGCTTCACTTCACGGCAAGTCCGCGGCCGTATCACTCGGCGTGACCTGCTACTTCAAGTTGCAGATCTTGATCGCGGTCGTGGAAAAAGCGAAAAGGGCGCTGCTACTTCCCAGCTCAGTTTTGACGTCACAGATAGTGACAACGGCTTTATTGCGTCGGGTCTACCCGAAATGACAAGTGCACAGCGCGTTAAATCGGAGTTAGAAGTTCTTGGTCTTGATGTCAGCGGCCATGTCATGGATTTTTACGCAGATCTTGTCCAGGGCCTAAACATTATTCAATCGCGTGATCTACTGAGTCGTAGATCCAAGGAAACTATCTTTGTGGCCGGGGTCAAAGTGGCAACCCAGATGCCGCCGGTCCGTAGTGGCAAGCGAGTGGTGTTCCTTACCCTGGACGATTCAACCGGGCCGGTTGATGCAACTTTCTTTGAAGATGCCCAAGGCCCTTATTCCCAGGATCTATTTAACTCATGGATTTTGTTGGTACGAGGGGAAATTCGTAGAACCGGTCCGCGGGGTCTCTCTCTTCGGGCAACAGGTTGCTGGGAGTTGGGAGGTGTTCGACGATTGTGGATTACCGGGGGAGTAGCAGCCGTCAACAACCTTGTTTTGGAGCACGACTTGCCGAATCCCGATGTGCCACGAAAGCGAATCGCGCTCATCCATGCCAGTGGGTTTAGACAATCCCCATATGTTGATATCAAGGCCCCGGGAGAAAACATCCGCAGGACACCAAACGGGGCCGGTACGAGCCAGCTGGATAGCTGAACTTGTACCGGCCCCGAGTAGGCGTTGTCCCCGGGCGTTATGCCTGGGCTAGTGCGTTGGTCTTTAGTTGGGCGAACTCCTGGTCCGTGATGGTCCCGGCGTCAAGAAGTGCCTTAGCGGAAGCAATCTGGTCGGACGGAGAAACGCTTCCCACTGCATTTTGGATATACGCTTTTTGGGCTTGTTCAGCTGCTTTTTCCGCTGTAGAACGTCGCTCTGCCATCGATTTTCCTCGGACAATCAGGTAGACGAAAACCGTGATGGGAGTGAAGAAGATCAGGAAAATAATCCAGACTGCTTTGCTGCCCCCACCCATGTCCTTGTCACTGAACAAGTCCATCAGGACCATGAAAAAGACCATGAAAAACACGATCATAAAAAAGATAATCAAAAACGACCAGAGAACTTCTCCGAAACCCATGTGAACTCCATTCATTAGGTGAAAATGCAATACTAGTCTAACTACCTACCATGTACGGGCATCTCCATTGTGCTCAAAAAGGTACACGTTTCCGACAACGTATCTTTATCTAATATGAGGGAAATCCCTAGGAATGCATGCTCCGCCGTCAGAACATCGTGGATTCACCTGCGATCACGAAGATGCAAGAGCCGTAGTGCAGGATGTGATATCGAAGCCTGGGGACCCCTAAATAGTTACAGCAAGTCAAATTAAGGAGCGCACATGAGTAGAAGCCAAGTGCGTCGTCAAACTGGGAAACTTGATTTTGGCGCCAATGACTCGGGCTGCAATATTTTGCATGTTGACATGGACGCTTTCTACGCCGCCGTTGAATTGCGCGACCACCCCGAGCTCAAAGGAACACCGGTAGTTATCGCCGCCCAGGGGAATCGCGGGGTTGTTCTGACCGCTACCTACGAAGCCCGCGCACTTGGCGTCCATTCGGCAATGCCAATCTCGCGCGCGCGGCGAATCGCGCCCGAAGCAACATTTCTCGCTCCACACCATGAAAAATATTCAGAAGTCAGCCGAAACGTCATGGCGCTCTTTGAATCGATTACCCCACTGGTGGAACCGTTGAGCCTTGATGAAGCGTTCCTTGACGTTTCTGGCGCGACCCGCAGGCTGTCCAACCCACTCACTATTGCTGAACTGATCCGGGCCAGGGTGGCAGACGAGCAAGGCATCACCTGCTCCGTTGGGGTGGCGAGCACCAAATTTGTGGCAAAACTGGCATCGACACGAGCCAAGCCCGATGGCCTACTCCTCATTCCGGCAGATCGAGTAATTGATTTCCTGCACCCACTTCCCATCGGTGCGTTGTGGGGCGTGGGGGAGAAAACAGAAGAAGTTCTCGTCCGGCTCGGTCTGCAGAGAGTTGCCGATATTGCAAATACTCCAGTGAATACCCTTACTCGGGCTCTTGGCCAAAGCGGAACCCATCTCTATGAACTTTCCTGGGGCCGGGATCCTCGGTCGGTAGTACCCCATGAAGCTGAAAAAAGTGTCAGTAATGAACTCACATTTCGCGAGGATGTTGATGACCCCGCTGTGATTCGGGCTGAACTCACGGCGCTTTCAGATAAAGTGGCAGCCCGGCTGCGCAAGGCCGGTTACAAAGGCAAGACCGTGACCTTGAAGCTGCGGTTTGCGGACTTCACCACGATTACTCGCTCAAAAACCGGCCCCCACACTGATTTATCCCATGAAATCTATGCCACGGCCTGGAAACTCTATGAAGCCCTCGGGTTGCAGCGGGTACGAATTCGACTCGTGGGGGTCAAAGTCGACGGACTACTGGCAGCCGATGAAGTGCCAGATCAGTTACTTTTTGGTGAGCCGGAACACGGCCGCCGAGATGCCGAACTTGCAATTGACACTTTGCGCGACAAATTCGGGCCTGGAGTGGTGCGCCCCGCTCGCACGACGCCACCTAAGACGCATCAAGGTCCGGGCACCAACTAGCGCTGGGACTGAAATGTTCCTACTGCCGAGCACAGCACACGCAGTATCAGATAAGAAATATGGCTCCTCGCTGTTTCGTGTGGGTGGTCCAGTCGATTTTGAGCCAGGCTGTGACTGATTCCGCGGGCCGCGAAATGGCGACCTGGGATCGGACACGACCCGGTCACGGTAACCCGCCGCGAAGCCCGTCCAGGTTGATCCACGTTCTCTTGTCGGTGTGCGGTGTGCGGTGTGAGTGCGTCTTGTGGACGTGTGCCTGGGCAATGTTGCGTTGACGGATCTCCCAGATCGATGTCAACCAAACCGGGAGCACTCCCACGGCACTGTGGGTCCAAGTGTGTGTTCAAATGGTGAGCCGAACAAGCGAGTGAAGAAGGCCTACACCCGGAATGCGCCAGCCGTGATGAAGCTGAAATCCTCCAGCACACGCAAGCAGTTGCAGGCCGCAGTCTGCACTGACTCAGCGTCGCCCACACATTTGGCATCAAATTCCGCGTTGTGGGATGCCATTGACTTTCAGCGCGCCAGATACGGGTGGAAGAGCGCGATTTACAAGCCTGTCATCCGCAGAATGGATCTTGACAGTCGAACCTGTTGACAAGTGCCACCTGCACCACGTAATCGATCCGGCCGGTCTTTGGGTAGTGGCATCGAAGGAACCTTTGAGTCTCGCGTTGCGCTGAGTTCACCCAACGGCATTGGTCCAACTTTCAGGGAAAAGCAGACCCATGATGTGACCCATGAGAACCGCGAGGATGCCAAGATGGGAAATCGGGCTGGCGATCGGGATCAGAGAGGCCAACACCGTAGAAGCACGGTGTCGATCCACAGGGGATCTGGTAGACACACCCCATGACAAACACCACGACCATTGCCCGGCACCTTTCCACTCGTTTGCGGGAGTTAGACGCCAATTGCGCATTTGGAATCGTGGGGGATTTCGCCCTCAGGCTCTTTGGAGAACTTAACTCCGAGGATTTCAAGGTTTTGGTTACTACCGATGAGCAGGGGGCGGGTTTCGCCGCCGATGCGTTCGCTCGGATCCGTGGATTCGGGGCCGTAGCGGTCACCTATGGAGCCGGCGGATTAAAGGTGACAAATGCAGCCGCCAATGCTTGGGCCGAGCAAGTCCCATTATTGATTCTTAGTGGGGCCCCCGGCATTGCTGAGCGCGAAAGTGATCCGCTTCTGCACCACAAAGTGAAGGGCTTTGACACGCAGGTCAACGTGTTTAGGGAACTGACGTGCGCGCAGGCGGTCTTGAGCTCGGCCCATAACGCTGCTGATGAAATTGATCGGGTGATTCGCACAATGCTCGCAGAACAGCGCCCTGGATATATAGAGGTTCCGCGAGACATGGTGACGGCTGATATTGATGCGTCAACGTCAACTATTGAACCTTCACTTCCCTTCTTGGACCCGGTGGCATTGCAGGAAGCCTTGGCAGACGTCATGTCAGAATTGACCCAGGCATCGACCGCTGTGATCCATGCCGGAGCCATGATTGAGCGGCGTCACGTTGAATCCGACCTCATCTCATTTGCTACAACAGCGGGCATCCCCGTTGCAACAAGTTCATTAGCTCGAGGAGTTTTCCCTGAGCGTCACCCGCTGGGCCTGGGTGTGTACTTGGGCGCGTTAAGTCCGGAAAATGTTGTACGTCGAGTGGAGGACGCCGACATAGTGCTGAGCCTGGGTGTCTTACAAACAGATCTGACCCTGGGTGCTTTCACGGCTAACTTGGATCACAAGAGAGAAGTACTGTGTTCTGACACTGAAGTTACTGTGGGTTACCGCACATATAAAGGTGTGCCCCTGTGGGCATTTCTCCCCGCATTGAATGCGGCGTTGGGCGGTAAGACGCTCGGTATTTCACATGAACCAATCGCCGACCAGGCGCCATTTGTCGCATCGAGTGCCTCGCTCACCGTTGAGCGAACAATTGATGCAATTTCAGCACATATTGATGAGCGGCACGGTCTATTGCTTGATCCCGGTGAAGCGCTCTTCGCATCCGTTGACATGCGCGTGCCAACGTGGTGCCACGGCAGCGGCTACTACGCAACCATGGGGTACGCCGTCCCTGGCGCCCTCGGTGCGGGTCTCGCTGACCCTGAACGCCGCCCCGTTGTTTTGGTGGGTGACGGCGCCTTTTCCATGACCGGACTTGAAGTAGCGAGTTGTGCATTTCATGGGGTGCCAGCAGTTTTCATTATTTTGGATAATCAGGGGTATGGAACTCAGCGCCCGATCCTTGAGGGACCGTTCAATGAAATCCCCGCGCTCGCTGTGGAAAAACTTATCGATGTCATTGGTACAGGCCAAGGTTGGCTTGTTGAAACCGAGGCTGAGCTCGATGCAGCGTTGAGCGCAGCATTTAGTTCACATGAAATATGCATCATTCGAGTCAGGCTCCCGAAGACTGCTCGCAGTGCCGCGCTGTCGCGATTGGGTGCTGCACTCGCCGCTAGGGCTTAAGCAGGCTGCGGGCAATTGAGGTACCCATTTCCGCTACCCTGATGACAGTGTTTCCACGGTTTTTTCACGTGTACGCATACCTCACCAGCCACCAGACTCGTCTGAGGTTCCCCCTACTACCCATCCGAGTTCGGATTCAGCCAAGTCTGATTCAACAGGGTATTTAATCACGCGGCAGTTGCTGGTAGCCGCCCTCAGGGATACTTCGTCAATATCAAAACCAGCATCGAGAGCGATGAAAAGTCCTTCAGAAAGGGATCCAGATGACGAGGCGCCCACTCATTCTGCTGATGTGTGGAATGCGTTGCAACCGTGGAATCACGGTCTTGGATCCACTAGTCCAACGATATTCTTTGGTGGGAGTGCAACGAGCAGCGCGGAATCCATGGACTCGATCCGAGTGATCGTGGTGGAAGATGAACCACTATTCCGGGATTTACTCGTCAACGCGATCATTGCCGGCATTCCCGTCGTTGTGTGCGGCGGGCGATGCTCGGGGGTTACGAGTGAGAATCTCGAGGGAAATCAGGCCCTGAGAAATGAGGTCCGGATCTTGGAAAAGTGAATGAGATCCTTCGCCAGGTGTCGGTCTGCGCCGCTGCATCGGAATTGTCCCTGGCTATCCCTGGCTGTCCCCGGCACAGACAGTCTCTGCGCGCCCCGTGGGAGACAAAAATCCGGGAAAACAGGGGTGAAGAGTTGCTTGCTGCGGTATTCGTCATATCCTTAGAGAAGTACGGATCCACTCAGCGCAGAAATCGCACCCAGCGGAAAGGGGGCCGGCATGGCACTGTCAGAGCAAGAACAGAAATTGCTTGAGCAAATGGAACAGGCCTTGTACGCAGATGACCCCAAATTCGCATCGAATTTACGCAGCCCTGGCACTGGAGCTACGCGCAAGCGAGCAGCCTTGGGTGTTTTAGCGGTCCTGGCCGGAATGGGTCTATTAGTCCTGGGAGTTGCTGTGGGCCCAGCACTTGGCGTAGCTGGATTCGTCATCATGTTGATCGGTGCAGTACTGACCTATTCGGCATTTACTGGCAGCGTCAGCGTCTCGGCAGATGAAGCTGAGGCGGAAGCAGATCCAGATATTCAAGCCTTTCGTGCCAAAGCACCCAAGGCTCCCAAAAATTCGGGCCTGATGGACCGCATGGAAGATCGGTGGCGTAAGCGCACCGACGGCGAGCAGTAAGACCGGCAGGTACCAGCTCATTATGAGTGAAATAGTGCCCGCCCAGTTGGGTCGTTTTTTTGAAGACTTTGAAGTCGAAACCACATACCAGCATCCATTTGGGCGAACGATTTCCGAAGCAGACTCAACGTGGTTCACTCTGTTAACCTGCAATACCAATCAGAATCACTTCAATGCGCATTTAGCGCAAAGCAATCCCATCACCCAGGGACGCATAATTGTTAACTCCGGTTTAACTGTCGCGTTAGTTCTCGGATTATCAGTGATAGACATGAGTCAAAATGCAGTGGCGAACCTCGGTTGGACCGATATCAAACTCACCCACCCGGTCTACATCGGCGACACCATTTATGCAGAGAGTCTGTGTCTGGAAAAGCGGGAAAGTGGATCCCGACCCGAAATGGGAATCATCCGCATGAAGACCAGAGGTCTGAATCAAGACGGAGACGAAATCGTGTCCTGGTTTAGATCAGTAATGGTTCCCAAGCGCAGTTCAGGAATTGGCCAGGATTATTTCCCGGCAGCAAAAAACGGCCCGCTCGGACCCGAATAGTTCTTAGAGCGGTGGCAGCACGGGAATTGGCCCACCGCAAGAAGAGGTTGGCGTATTTCCATCGAAAATCTCTTGCAGCCATGACACCGCTGTTGGACCAGCGATTGCTGCGGCAGGTATGTGTCCGACCCCGCCAAGCCACAGTGCGTTGATCTGGGCGCCGGCCTCACACCAGGTCCTTTGTAAGTAGGCATTCGGCTGAGGCAGGACAACTTTGTCCGCAGTCCCTTGAATCAGTAGCAAAGGCATGTCCGCGGGGAATGGCGGGGGAGTCTGCTCAGTGAGAGCGGCGACCCACGCCGGATTGTCTGATGGATTTGAGGAAAAGAATTGCTCATTAAAGGCGTTAGCTCGGATTTCAGCTTCAAGGGCGGCGTCTTTAATGCAGTCCTGTGCGAGCCGATCGTAATTTTTTTGTCCAGAGCGGGTCAGTATTTCGGTGGTGGGCAAATTGGGGTACTGAAGTGGCCACGATCGTAAGACCTCTGCGCCAATCACCCAACCAATCAAAGTGTCCCACTGCTTACCCAGAATCTGAGTCAATTCCCCAGCAGGTGCTGCAGCGGCCACGCCCAGTAGATCTAATTCGGGTGCGAATTTCTCACTCAAATGTCCAGTCCACAAAGCGGTATGCCCGCCCTGGGAATGACCAAATACCGTGTAGCGTGATCCGACATTTGCCTGCGGAATTTGTTGCAATGCTCGCACACTGTTCACCGTGTCGCGTACTTCTTGATCTTTGAGTAGATACGCCTGGATTCCGGGCGTGCCCAACCCGGTGTAGTCCGTTGCTACAAGTGCCCAGCCAAGTTGGATCATGCTTGGCAAAAACTGGGTGAGTTGTGAGGTCGGATCCTTTTGGCGAGAAGGCGCACACGCGTCGCCCTCCCCGACAGTTCCATGTGTCCACGCCACGATTGGTCGAGGTCCGCTTATCGCAGGGGCGCTCGGGATAAAAGCCATCCCACTCGCGGCAGCCAGATCCCCATTATCGAGTTCAGTGAGATAAAGGATGCGTAATGATTCTGCGCCGTCCACATCAACGCCGAGGGATTCAACACGAAGAAGGTCCCCGGGAGCACCCTCCAGTGGTGAGGGGGGAGTGTAGAAGGGCTGTAAGTCTTTCTGGGTCACTTCTGTGTCAAAATGCGAGCTTATGGCGCTGACGGTTAAGAAAAGCGCTACGCCCGTGATCAGTGCCAGAAGGCCAATTGCCCAAGATTTGAGGATCCCCACGTGCCAACAGTACCGGGTAGGACATGATGTCCCCGTGGAAGATGGCGTGGATGACCCGATTGAGGCCGGTGCTCTCTATTCGGTAGTCAGCGCAGCGACTTCTATTGCATCTGGGGCCCTTAATATGACCCGCTTTACGACCGAAACAACGGTTTACCTGGCAACAGAGTCCACCAGAGCGATCGCTAATGCGATACTTGACGCGGTCGTACCGGTGGCCGTGAATGCGGTTGTATCGCGTGTTGATATTAATGAAATCGTTAAAGACCACGTGGACGTCAATGAAATTGTCGCTCAAGCAGAGCTCACTCCAATCCTTGATCGAGTCCCCATGACCGAGATTGCCGACTACGTAATCGAAGAGATTGATCTGCCAAGTTTAATCCGTGAAAGTACGGGCGGCGTAGCGGACGGATTGTTGAGCACGCTTCGGTTCCAAGCAATTCAAACAGATAATTTTGTCAGTGGAATCGTAGACCGGGTATTTTTTCGCAGAGAAAAGCGCGCTTCTGAGCGAGAGGTCTCGGTGAAACATGACGACGTTTAGCCAGTTCCGTGACGCATTTGTTCCGGGAGCGCAGGTTCATTTTAGTGCGCTGCCAGAACGGGCCCGGTCAATTCAAGGAGTGAGCGCCGGGTTTACCAGCAGAGCAATCGCCTCGTTCATCGACATAGGTTTGGTTGCCGTTTTGGTCCTCGGGGCTTGGGGTGGATGGGAAGCCCTCCGGTACGTGTTGAATGTGTTTTATAAACTGCCTTCGGCGGCCGGCTTTCCACTGCTTCTCTTAGGCTATTTCATTATGTGGATCTACTGGACGTGGAGCTGGTCAACGGGTGGTCGCTCCTTGGGAAATGTGTTGATGGGTCTGCGGGTCCAAACTAAGAGCGGTAAAAACCTGGGTTTGGGGCTGGCGGCGCTGAGATCATTACTGTCGATAGTTTTTGCCCTTGGCTTGGCCTGGGCGTTGATCAGTCGCAAGAACAGATCGATACAAGATATTTTTCTCGGGACCGAAGTTGTATTTGACTGGGCACCGTTACTGCCCAAGGTCGACATGACGTTCGCTATGGAGATCAACGAATAGCAGGTTATCCTTGTCGATCTATCCGAGGTCATGCATATACTTTAATGACCGTTCAGGTCGAAGATGGGAACTCATTGGCACGCGCTAAGCAATTGGTCGGTATCGTCGTTGCCGTCTTGGTGGTAGGGGTTTTTGTGCCATCACCTTCATTTGCAGCTAAGGCGGTTGTAGATTCGTATGCCACGTGGCAAAGGGCTGCGCGGGCACTGGAACCTGCAGGCACATTGTACAGACCAACCTTTCGCGCTGGGCTAAGGCAAAATTCTAGAATTGATGTTTTAGCTTTTAAACGCTCTATTGAAACGCGAAAGCGGGGCAAGTATTCATCAATGCTGATTACCGCGAATTATTCGAAACGACTACGATCCTTTTCCATTATGGAAAAAAAGGCAAACGTCAAATGGGCTGCACGTCGAGTTGCCGATCCGAGCCAAAGAATTGTGGAACGTCGCACGATCCGACTTAATGATTCCAAAACGAAAGTGCGGGCAACCATTTACGCTAATTGCCCTGGAGCGGAGCCTGGAGAGGCCGTGCGACCGGGCACTCGGTGCACAAGATCTGATGTAAAGGCCTATGGCGGACTGCTTGTCATGAGAGCTCCTGCCAAAACTTCAATTATTGTTGAAAGTAATGGGCTTAGTTACTCGGAATTAATCGGTGTGGCTCGGGGACTAAAACAAGTCAAGGTGGGTAATTAGTCCGCTGTGACCTCAAGCAGGTAGAGCTGGTGGGTAGCGCGAGTACACGCGACAAAAATGTCAGATCCGCGGACTCCTTGACGACCAATCTGATCGGCGTTAACTACAAAGACCACGTCAAACTCAAGGCCCTTTGTATTCTTTGCGCTCAGCACCGCAATTCGTGAGTCGATGGCTGCTGGTCCAAAGCCGAGATCGGCTGATTGATCTTGGAACTGCTCCTGCCATTGCCGGAGCAGCGAATCTGGAAGAATCACGCAGGCGCGACCAGCTTTACCCGACATGGTCGTGGTGAGAAAATCCACGACATCATTTTCGGACAGGTTCTGATGGATCGTTGGAGAACCGTTTCTAATTGACACCAATTCCGGTGGGTTTCCACCTGATTTAGCGAGTTCCCTAATCGCAGATTGCACGGTTTCTTCTGTGATGCGATAGGTGATATTTAATGTGAAGAGTGCCATTTTTTCTCCCGCCCAGGACAAGGTCTCGTTCCAGTCTCGGGCTCCGGCCGGGTGAGAAGACTGTTGGAGGTCACCGACGATTGTCATGGACTTGCGCACTGCTCGACGCTGAATTGCTCGCCAGGCCATCTCGCTCAGTTCCTGTGCTTCGTCGACCACGATATGTCCGTAGACCCACTCGCGATCAAGGTGGGCCCGTTCAGCAACAGTAGACGTGTGGGCAGATTCGCCACTGCGATTGCCGTATCTCATTTCACCTGCGTCCAATTCTCGGTAACCAGAATGAGTTTCACGCGCCGCAGCGAAAGGACGCGCCCATTCCCCAAGAAGCTCGGCACATTCATCAAGAAGCGCCACGTCATCGATGGTCCATGGACTTCCTGTCTCACGAAAGAGTAGAGCTTGCTCCTGTGAGGAGAGCAGATCGCGCGAAACTAGTCGGAGAAAATTTGGATTCGCAAACAATTTGGTAAGAACCTTCTGCGCTGTAGTTGGCATCCACATTAAATTTAACACTCGGCGCACATTTCGATCGTCAATAAAATCAATTATCAAATCGCTACGTGTTTCGTGGTCGACTTGCTCGTAACCCTGATCATTTGCCAGATTGTTCGCCAAATAGTCCATAACTCGTTTGAGAAAAACCTCCCGATTCGAGTGGTAGGTGGAACGTTTGGAGAGCGACTTGACGCAATCGCGGAGTTGACTTCTGCTGATGCGGAGTTTGGTCCCGCCTTCGGTTGTTATGTTGACTTGCGAGTCAGGGATATTCGACCAATGTGAAACGGCGTTGGTCAGCACCTGCGCCATGCGGGCTCCGCCCTTAACCCCTGAAACTTCGAAGGTGTCATCGATGGTGGCATTAATTCCGGGATAAAGCTGACCCGGAGTCAATAACACAATGTCTGTTTCTCCAAGGCTCGGGAGGACCTGGTCGATATATCTGAGGAAAGCGGTGCTTGGCCCCACAACCAGGATGGCGTCTTTTGCCAACTTTTCCCGAAATGTATAGAGCAACCATGCGGCACGATGTAAGGCGACAACGGTCTTACCGGTTCCTGGTCCACCTTGAACGACGGTGATTTGATTTAGCGGGCTGCGAATAATTAGGTCTTGATCGGTCGCAATCGTGGCCAGGATGTCGGCCATTCGACCATCTCTTGGCGTGGTAACGGAATCCTTTGCCGCCTGGTAACTACCTTCGCCCGGTTCTGTCAAAATCTCATCGTCGACATGAGAAACTATCTGCTTTCCATCAATGGGTGTGATGGAAATACGGCGTCGTAAGGCCGTGTTCATGCGATTGGCGGTTGTGGCTTGATAGAAAGGGGCGGCATTTGGGGCTCGCCAGTCGATGAGGGCAATGTCCCCAGATTGAGTTCTCAGACCAATTCGACCAATTCGGTGGGTGTCTTGGTCATCACTGTCAATTCGACCAAAGTAGAGACGATTCTTGGCGGCCTCAACTGAACGTAGCTGTGAGCGCAAATTGTCGGCATGAGCCTCGCGTTCGAGGTCATCTTGGCCGGTTCCGGTTGACGGCGAATGTGCAAGATTGTTCATTCGAGTTGTCAAATGTTCGCGATGTGAATCAAGTAGGGAATAGGCAGTGTCAGTGAACTCCTGCTCCTCACCCAAGACACCAGACATGGCTTCCCTCCATTGTGCGCTCCGGTTGTGCCGTGGCGCCAGAAATCGGTGTCCAACTATGTCATGTCTGCGAGCGAGAGCCAGTAGCGGTCTATGAATTCGGATGAGTCAGACTCTGTGCATGCCTAACCAGGTCCGATTCTCGCCTTGGGCGACCCCGTTGTCGGGGGTTGAACTAGTACTGGGATCAGGGGTTGCTGGGGGTCAAGGGGGCCTTTCGGTAGCAGAAATGCGTCAGCTTGGCCGGGATTGCGCGGTGCGGGCAACACACCAATTAGTGGGCGAAACAGCCGGTGAGCTCACGTATTCAGAATTGGGCGCCCCTGTGTGGACTGGCGGGAACCGTCAAGTGCATATTTCAATTTCGCGCACTGGGCAATGTGCCATAGGCGCCTGTTCGCCGACGGCTATTGGTATTGATATCGAGTTCGTTGACAGAAATGTGAACCGGCTGCTGAACTCTTTTACTGTGGATGAACAGGAGCTTGCCAAAGCTGTCCCTCCGATTGCAATCTTGTGTGCAAAGGAGGCCGCGGGAAAAGCCACCGGTGTAGGCCTGGCAGGCTCGATAACGCGATGGGGCGTAAGCCCGTTGGGACCGGACTCACCGTTTCTCTTGGTGCGCGATCTGCACACAGGTAATCAGTGGAGAACGTGGACTGGAGCAATTGAGGTAGGTGCGCGCACATTGCAGTGCGCGATCGCTCAATCACATAATCCCGCCCGTGAGAAATTACATGAAATTTATGAATCTGCGCAGGTAGAAGTGCGGCCAATTGGTACTCAAGCGTGGACTGACGCGGTCGAAACCGTGCGCGAGCGCGCATTAAGCGCAGTGGTAATTACTGCCTGGAACCCCGGAACTGATCGTCCCAGCATTACAGCCAATGCAGAAGCGAATCAGCGGCTGCTGGCCCGGCTTCGGAAGAATTGCTCAGATATCTGGGAGGCTGATGGATTCTCACCAGATAGTGCGCACCGAGAGCCTGGGTACATCGCGTGGGGAATGCAACCTGATCTTGGTGTGAAGATCGCGCGTGAATTCAATCAGTTTGCCATTTTCTATTTCACAGCCAATGGTGAACGGAGCTTGATCAGTGCCTGACTACTGCGAAGAAATAGTTTGATTTCCTGTGATCTCCACGTTTCGGTCTTTGTTATACAAGGCAATCCAGGTGTGCCCTGGGTGAAAGGGAACCGGGGTTCCTGCCGCATCGGTGAAAGTGGTTCCCGATAGAGCGTCTGGCCGCGACCACGTTGCCGTAAATAGTTGGCCGTCCCTCAAAACTATTGCCTCACCTGAGCCAATAGTTTCGACGTGGGGAGTGTTGCCACCGCCTTTGTCGAAATACGCGGATTGGACTTGTTCCACAAGTTGAATAACCGCCGTGTCTGCCCAGACTTTTCCCACTTGGTCGACTTCTTCGACACTGGCTCTTTCTCCATTGAGTTGAACGGCGTATTGACTACGGCTCGGGCTGTAAAGAAATTTGATTGTTGAGGACGGCCAGGTAAGTTCGACCGAGCTAGCGGGCACTCCGCCGCTGGGAATGAGTTCGTCGAAGGTGAAGCCCATCTCTTTTGCTGTGGACACGCCTTCAAATTGTGCGAGAGCCGTGGGAGCGTCAAAAAAATAGTTATAGGGTGCCCGCCGGTCAAAATCGCGCGAGTAGTCGTCTGGATCTTTATTAGCGGAAACATCGATAAAAGGTGCAGCTTCAAGTGCTGGCCAGAGTTTCCCCTGGGCACCAGAGAAAGCAAAAGCGGGGGCTCCGTATTGGGCGAGTAGATCAATATCTGTAATTCGTGCGGATCTCACCGGGCCGATTCGGTTCGGGATTTGTGAACTAAAAATTGCGGCCAGACGGGTCATGCCATATTCGATTTCCTCGACATAAACCAGATCAGCTTCACCTACCCCCGCCTGAGGTTGAGCATTACGCGTGTTGTCAATCTTGACCGCTAAAACTATTGGCATCCCGGAGAACTGGGCCGGCGAGGGAAGTTCAATAAAAGGCATTCCGGTCAGGGGATGAAGTGTTTGCTCGAGGGTGGGTGCGGGCGTGGGTGTGGGCGTCGGTGTGGCCGTGGATGTGGCCGATGGAGTCGAAGTCGGTGCGATTGAGGGATCGGGTCGGGCCGCGTTTTGAGTCGCAGATTGAGAACAACCGCTCACTAAAGCAAGGGTCGCTGCGCCGATCAGCAGGATTTTGGGGGAGAACACCCGCCTGATCTTAGGGGCCGGATACCCAATTTCCGGTCAACTTCCACATGAATGGGTGGGTGTTGGGAGTAGGGGGGAAATTTGTGGAAAATGGGGGTTAAGGGTTGACTGTGGAGGAAAATGGAGTAATGTGGCGCCACCGGGAGTTACTCGTGTTGGATATGAGGTGAAAGTGAGGGGTGCGTCAAATGTTTCTTGGTACCCAATCCCCGCGCCTTGATGAGAAGGGCCGCCTCGTACTTCCCGCGAAATACCGGGAGGGTTTAGCGGCTGGACTGGTCTTCACCCGCGGCCAAGAACACTCAATCGTGGTGTGGCCGGCTGCAGAGTTTGCGCAATACGCGGAGCGTTTGAGCGTTGCCTCCCGTTCAGATGCCAGCGTGCGCGCCTATCTTCGGATCCTTTTTTCCGGCGCGGTAGACGAAATTCCGGATCGACAAGGCCGAGTCATGGTTCCCGCAGAATTACGCTCATATGCCGAATTGGATCGCAATGTCGTTGTCGTGGGAAATGGAACCACTCTAGAAATTTGGAATGCACCCGCGTGGGAGGAATACCTCGCTGGGCAAGAAGCAGGCTTCTCAGCCTTGAGCGAGGAGGTAATCCCTGGAATCTTCTAAGGCCGCTTGGCCAATGAGGTCTCCACCCGCCTTTGATCCTGGCATCACTTCCCCGATGCCAGGGCCCGCTGAACAAGTCATGTGAAAACACTTCACTGAGAAAGCGGGAGGAGACCTGATTGAGCCAATCACGGCACCAAATCACAGCACCAAAAGTTACCCACACAACCAGCTAGAACCCGACCGCGAATCGTGTTCCACGAGGGAAAGAAGTAGAAATGAGCACAATCAACGAGTATCTCCACCACCAGGTGGACCTGATTCCCAATGGAGTTCGTACCGGAACAGCCGTCGTTGCCGCCGGTGTTGCAACGGGAACTGTTGTCTATTTTCTGTCAATCCTCGTTGGGTCCTGGAACTGAATCACATGAGCATCGAGCCCCGTCACGTCCCGGTCCTCGCGGACCGTGTTTTGGCGTTGTTGGCTCCGGCACTCAACCAACCGAATGCAGTCCTCATCGACGCGACTTTGGGCCATGGTGGACATAGTGAATTGGCCCTAAACGCTTTTCCGGAATTGACCGTGATTGGGCTTGATCGCGATCTCAGCGCAATTGGACTGTCAACTGAAAGACTCGCCCCATTTGGGTCGCGAATAATTCTCGTTCACGCGGTCTATGACCAAATTTCCCAGGTGCTCGATCAATATAATCTCGACGGCGCCCAAGGGATCCTGTTCGACCTTGGAGTTTCCAGTATGCAACTGGATCAACCAGAACGCGGTTTTTCATATTCGGTGGATACACATCTTGATATGCGAATGGACCAATCCTGCGGACTGACTGCGGCCGAGGTGCTCAACACTTATGAGCCGGGTGACCTTGTGCGAATTTTGCGCAATTTTGGTGACGAAAAATTTGCCCCTCGAATAGTTGAGCGCGTAGTTCGCGAACGTACGCTGGAACCTTTTGACCGTTCTGCTCGGCTAGTCGAATTGATCCGCGAAGCAATTCCAGCTGCAGCTCGTCGAACCGGCGGTAACCCTGCCAAGCGCACATTCCAAGCTCTAAGGATTGAAGTGAATTCAGAACTTTCTGTGCTCGAGCGAGCAATTCCTCGCGCGATTGACTCATTGGCTCTGGGCGGTCGAATCGTCGCCATGTCATATCAATCGCTGGAAGACAAAATCGTCAAGCGGGTTTTCACACAGCGCAGTGTCGCCAACGTGCCCTATGGATTGCCGGTGATTCCTGAGTCGGCAAAGCCGCAATTGTCGCTCCTGACGCGCGGTTCCGAAAAAGCAACTGAAAGTGAAATTGAGGAAAACCCTCGATCCGCCTCAGTGCGACTTCGCGCCGCGGAGCGGATTCACATGTCGGGCACCGAAAAAAAGGTGGCCGCATGAGTGCAGCCCCGCAACTAGACCCACCACAGGTTGAGTCAAGCCCGTCTGTTACTGAATACGCGACTAAAGGTGTTCGCCGCAGCACGCGTGAGAATCTGCGGCTAGTTGCACCACTTCGGGTGAGCAGGGCGAGTCGAGGCCTGTTCGTGATCGTCCTTGCTGGCATTCTGGGTGTTGGTCTTTTCGGCATGCTCCTGATCAATACGACTTTGGCTCAAGGAGCATTCACGCTCAGTGAGTTGCGCTCGACTCAATCACAATTGAGTCGCACCGAAGCGACCCTGACCGAAAGCGTCGCAGCCCTCACAGCACCCACCGTTCTCGAAGCGCGGGCTCGTGAACTGGGGATGGTTCCTAGCCCCACCCCAGCATTCATCAAAATTCCCAGTGGCAAAGTTTTAGGAAAAGCTCGCCCGGCACCCGGAGTCAGGATTGCCACACCCGCCGATGCCACGGCAGGAGAGTTAGCCGAATCGCCTTCTGGTTCAGGGCTTCCCGTTGCTCCTGGTGAAAACTACGACCCGGCTACCCCAGATTCGCAAGGGGTTACCGGCGAGTGGTCTGAACCGACATTGGTTAACTCACAGGTCGTATCCGAGGATCTCGCTCTCGATGCGATTGCGGTCGAGTAGGTAGTCAGTGAAGTCTTGGGTCGAGCGTTCATGAGTCCGAATCCGAGTGATCGCAATTTTAGTGATTATGGTTCGGCCCCAATTAAACTGAGCAACACGCGTCGGCGCGGAACAGCGCTCATCCTGGTTTCCAGTCTCATTTTTATGATCTTCGCAGGTCGACTAGTTGATCTGCAGGCCATTAAAGGAAGTGAACTCGCATCTGCAGCACTGGACCAAAGGCTTCGTACTGTGGATTTGCCTGCAGAACGTGGATCAATTCTTGATTCAAGCGGTGCGCCACTCGCGATCACGGTCGATGCCAAAAATGTCACTGCGGATCAAACAATGATCGACGAACCGGAGGTTGTCGCCCAAGCGCTTTCACCGATTTTGGGTGCTGATGCGGACATTTTGGCTAATCGTCTCACCGGTGACCGACGCTTCATGTATTTAGCCAAGGAAGTAACTCCCGAAACCTGGGAGCAAATCTCGGCTCTGCGATTACCCGGAATTTTCGGTGAAGAGACTTCCCGTCGCATTTACCCCTCTGGTGAGCTTGCCGCCAACGTCATCGGTTTCGTCGGGGCTGAAGGAACGGGGCTTGGTGGATATGAGTTTGCATTTGACGAGCAACTTCGCGGGACTCCGGGCGAGGCCACTTACGAGAAAGGTCCAGGCGGCCGGACAATCCCAACAGGTGCTTCAGTTCGAGTTGATGCCAAGGCCGGCGTCGACGTTGAACTCACCATAGATCGCGATATTCAGTATGTTGCTCAGCAAGCGATCTCAGAGGCCGTAGAAAGCTCGGGCGCCAAAGATGGCACGGTAGTTGTTATGGACCCACAAAGCGGACAAATCTTGGCATTGGCTACGGCCCCCACTTTTGATCCAAATTTTGCAACTCAAAGTGCTGTGCGCAATCGTAATAACCGACCATTGACTTCGGTCTTCGAGCCTGGGTCAACCAGCAAGGTCATGACCCTGGCCGCTGTCGTCAATGAAGGGGCGGCAACCCCGTACACCCCGATTAAAGTCCCCGGGTCGCTGCGACGCGGAGACAAAGACTTTCATGATTCAAGTCCACATGGCACGTTGAGGCTGACTCTAAATGGCGTCATGGCTAAATCAAGCAATATTGGGACTATTCTTGCCGCAGAACGAATCGGTGGAAAGAAACTTTCCAAATACTTAAAGAAGTTCGGTATTGGCCAACCAACCGGTTTGAACTTTCCTGGTGAGAGCAACGGGTTTGTTCCCGAGCACAAGAATTGGTCTCCTACATCCTTTCCAACGATCTCATTCGGCCAAGGTCTGAGTGTGAACGCAGTTCAAGTAGCCAGTGTGTATTCGACTATCGCAAACGACGGTTTGCGAGTTGAGCCTTCACTGGTGAAGAGGATTATTCACGAAGATGGAACAGCGGAACAGCCTGCGGCTCCGAAGACAACGCGAGTTGTATCTCGGGATACAGCAATTCAGGTGCGAGCGATGCTGGAGAGCGTGGTAGGCGAGGGTGGAACAGCGACGAATGCCAAAATACCCGGATACCGGGTTGGAGGCAAAACCGGTACGGCACAGGTGATCGATGAGCTTACCGGCGGCTACAACGATCAGGTAATCGCATCTTTTGTTGGCATGGCACCTGCAGACAACCCGCAACTTGTTGTCGGGGTATTTGTCTCCCAGCCACAAATTGGTCGGTACGGTGGTGAGTTGGCTGCTCCAGTCTTTAAGAAAGTTTCCAGTTACGCGCTTGGCGCACTGCAGATCCCACCTACCGGATCAAAAGCGCCTAAACTCGCACTGACCTTTGGAGGTTAATGTGGGATCGACATCGGTTGTCGAGATTGCTTCACTGATTACGGCACACCTTTCGGGTGACCCAAAAATCCGAGTTTCCGGTGTTTCATTGAACTCCAATACGGTAGAAAAGAACGAACTTTTTGCGGCCCTACCGGGGCGCACAGCTCATGGAGTTACGTTTGTGAGTCAAGCAATCAAGCGAGGTGCTTCGGCCATATTGACCGACCCGGCCGGGGTCCAATGGCTTGATCGGTCAGATCTGGACATCGAGTTACCGGTATTGCTGGTGAGCGATCCCAGAGCATCCCTTGGAAAAATTTGTAAGTTGGTGTATTCCGATCCTGCCGCAGGGATGATCCTGCTGGGGGTAACCGGCACTAATGGGAAAAGCACGACCACCAGCATGATCTACCAGGCCGCGCGCGCAGTGGGCATCAAGGCAGGGTTGATTGGCACTTTGGCGACCGCTATGGACGGGGAGGAAGTAAGCAGCGTACGCACCACCCCCGAGGCGCCGGACCTATTTCGCACAATTGCGCGCATGAAAGCTAGTGGTGTGAAATTGATCGCGATGGAAGTCTCCAGTATTGCTCTCTCTGAATACAGGGTGAACGGTGTTGAATTTGACTGTGTGGGGTTCACGAATCTTTCGCACGACCATCTGGATTACCACGATTCCATGGTCGAATATTTCTCGGCCAAATCCCAACTTTTCTCGCATCAGTATGCACGGTCGGCACTTATCTGCACGGACAGTTCTTGGGGTGTAAAACTGTGCGACTCAATTGCGATTCCATTTGAATCTGTGGGGAACGTGGGTTCCCCTGACTGGAAAATTACCGAAGACCACGATCGCGGGTCCTGGCTTTTGCGAGGCCCCAGGTACGAAACGCACATGGATTCACTCGCCATGCCGGGCACCATGAATGCACTGAATGCAGCCTTGGCACTTGCGATGTTAGACCGAGTGGGTATTCATGGAGGTGAAGTTGTCACGGCAATTTGTGGGGCGACAGTCCCGGGCAGGGCCGAACTAGTGGGCACCCGCGACGGCGTATCAGTTTTTGTTGATTACGCACACTCGCCAGAGTCCATCAGGGAATTCCTGACAGGGCTAAGAAGTCAATTTGGTGGTCGCATCATTACGGTTGTGGGTGCTGGCGGCGACCGAGACGCAAGTAAGCGTGCGGAGATGGGGCAGGCCGGTGCGAGCGGGTCGGACGTTTTGATCGTCACCGATGACAACCCGCGCTCGGAAGATCCGACTCTCATTCGACAGCAACTTCTCGCCGGCGCAGCCAGGGTTTCCGGCTGTGAGGTCTTCGAGATGGGGGATCGACGGATGGCGATTGCGCAGGCATTGGAATCCGCGCATAGCCACGATGTAGTAGCGATACTCGGTAAGGGTCATGAGCGCGGACAGGAAATTCACGGTCATGTAATTGAATTTAGCGACGTTGATGTCGTGGCTGAGATGCTGCAGGGCGGGAATCTCAATGATTGAGTTCACAGGACGCCAACTGGAAGAGATCACCGGCGGAACATTGACTGGTTGCGAGCAGTCACATCTGTTTAATGTCCCGCAATTCTTTGTCGACTCCCGCAGTGCAATTCGCGATGGCGTATTTGTTGCGCTCGTCGGCGAGCGGGTAGATGGGCATGATTTTCTCGATTCTGTGTACGAGGCTGGTGCTGCTTTAGCGATTGTCGATACCGTTGTGGGAAGGCCCATGGCCGAAGGATTGTCAGTGCTTCGAGTGGTGAGTCCGTTGAATGCCCTGGCTCAAATTGCCCACTGGGTGCGGGTTAATGTTTTGACGGCGCAAGTAATAGGCGTTACGGGCTCGAGTGGAAAAACTTCAACAAAAGATCTCATCGCGGGGATTCTGGGGCAGCATGGTGAGACGGTTGCGCCTCCCGGTTCATTCAACACTGAAGTAGGACTCCCACTTACGATTCTCAGTGCTGATGCGAGCACCCAGTTTCTCGTTTTGGAAATGGGAATGCGTGGGATAGGTCATATTTCGACTCTGGCTGAAATTGCCGAGCCCGATATCGGAGTGGTGGTCAATGTGGGATCGGCGCACATTGAACTCCTGGGAAGCATCGAGAATATTGCAGAGGCGAAAAGCGAGTTGGTCCGCGCATTGCCGGCAACTGGAATCGCAATTCTTAATAAGGATGATCCACTTGTGGCGAAGATGGGTGATTCTCTAAACTGCGAGATCCGCACATTCGGGGAAGACAAGGGCAGTGACTTTCGTGCCAGTGATGTGGACATCGAACCTGATGGAACAACGCGTTTTGTGATTACCCACGGCGGGCACTCGCACCGGGCACATGTGAAATTGGTTGGCTCACACTACGTGAGCAACGCGTTGGCCGCCGTGAGCGCCTGTGTCTGCGTAGGTGTTCCTTTTGAGGCCGCGTGTGAGCTTCTGAGCAAGGTACACATGATCAGCAAGTGGAGAATGGAAGTCACCACAGCAGGCAATGACATTACCGTGATCAATGACTCCTACAACGCTAATCCTGAGTCCATGCGCGCGGCGCTGACGACCCTAGCTCAATTTCGAGTGGGAGATTCCGACCGAAGGACGTGGGCGGTGTTAGGGGAGATGCGCGAACTGGGTGAGTACTCAAGAGAAGCGCATGAGTCCATTGGGCGGTTGGCGGTGCGGTTAAATATTTCTCGCCTTGTGTGTGTGGGGGAGGCAACTCGTGTCATGGCCTTGGCTGCGGTCAGTGAAGGATCATGGGGCGGGGAATCGGTCTGGGTATCCGACACCGATCAGGCCTTGGAATTGCTGGCACGCGATTTACGTGCGGGCGATATCGTGCTTGTGAAAGCGTCACGATCAATAGGTTTGGAACGCGTGGCAAGTGAGGTTATGGAGCTTTCATTAAGTAGTCTCACTACGGACTTGGATTCCGGTAATGGTCGAGGGCAAGGAAACCTATGAGGCTAGTAGTCATCGCGGGTGCGATCGCGACCTTCATCTCTTTTCTGGGCACCCCATTACTCATCAACTTGCTGCGCAGGCATGGCTATTCCCAAGCGATTCGGGCTTCACGAGAAGGGGAGTTGTACCCGGCACATGAAGGGAAGCGCGGCACCCCCTCAATGGGCGGCCTGGCCATCATTATCGCCGTCCTCGCGGGTTATTTCCTTACGCATCTGATTACTTGGCGCCCCGTTTCGATTTCGGCCCTGCTCGTGCTGTACCTGATGGTCGGACTAGGCCTGGTGGGCATGGCGGACGACTATTTGAAGATTTTCAAGCAAAGAAGCACGGGCCTTCGAGCGCGAACCAAACTCATCGGACAGGCGGTGGTCGC